>Ga0307513_10009713_pt1 | contig 12156 bp, 12 predicted proteins | sample 15_EM_MG_FD_202174 | JGI IMG/M metagenome (GOLD analysis project Ga0307513, IMG submission 202174) | Populus trichocarpa ectomycorrhiza microbial communities from riparian zone in the Pacific Northwest, United States - 15_EM | ecosystem: Host-associated > Plants > Roots > Unclassified | place... | reverse complement strand
GCGGGGGGGGCGCCCCCCCCCCCCCCGCCGCCGGGGGACATGCGCGGAGCAGAGCACCCCAGCGGCCTGCTCGCGCTCCACTCTTCGCACGCGAACGACAACGGCGCCAGCGAGTGGCCGCAATGGGCCGAATGCAGTCACTGCGGCCAGCAGTTTCACTTCAGTCCCGCCCAGCCGTCCGCAGGTAACGCGACGCCCTCGGGTTCGAACGGAAGGAGCGCGGGAGCAGTTCCATCGCCGCTCGGATCAGAAACCGAGGCTCGCGAGCAGGTCGTCGACCTCGCCCTGGTTCGAGACCACGTCGGTGCGGCCTTCGGGGTTGACCACCGGGCCGTGCAGCACGCTGGCGTCGACCTTCTCGCGCTGGTCGGGCGGCATCACCTGGACCAGCAGCTTGACGAGGCTGTCCTCGAGGTCGTTGGCCAGGGTCACGACCTTGGCCACGACCTGGCCGGTGAGGTCGTGGAAGTCCTGCGCCATCATGATGTCGGTCAGGTGCGCGTCGATGCGCGCCGTGCTCTGCTCGACCTCGTTGACGAAGTTCATCACCGAACCCGAAGCCACCGCCTTGACCGGGTTGGCGACGATCGCCTCGGCCATCTTGCGCGTCGCTTCGGCGATGCTGGCGTGTTCGGCCTTGGCCTGGTCGACCAGGTTCAGCACCTTGTTGGCAGCCTCGGCGGTCTTGCTGGCGATGTAGGTCAGCCGGCTGCGCGCGTCGGGCAGGCCGTCGGTCGCGATCTGCAGCTTGGGCATCACGCCGAGCTGGCGCATCGTGTCGTGCAGCACGCGGGTGATCGTGCCGAGCTGCTGGAACACCTCGGGTGCGACGAGCAGCGGTTCGGCCGGTTTCAATACGGCGGGGGCGTCCATGATCATGTTGTTCTTCCTCAGGCAGCGGTTGCGGCGAGTTTTTGCAGAATCTTCTGCACCTTCTCTTCGAGGGTGGCTTTGGTGAACGGCTTCACGATGTAGCCGGCTGCCCCGCTTTGCGCGGCAAGGACGATGTCTTCCTTGCGCGCCTCGGCGGTGACCATCAGCACCGGCAGGTGGCGAAGCGATTCCTCGGCCTTGACGGCCTTCAGCAGGTCGAAGCCGTTCATGTTGGGCATGTTGATGTCGGAGACGACGAAGTCGTACTTCTGGGCCTTCAGCATGCTCAACGCGACGGCGCCGTCTTCGGCTTCGTCGGCGTTGTTGCAGCCCATCTCCTTCAACAGGCCGCGCACGATTCGGCGCATGGTCGAAAAGTCGTCGACGATCAAGAATTTCAGGTCGGTGTGGTTGCTCATGGGGCGGACCTCGGATAGGCGGACTGAAGGGGTTATCGGTTACGGTTGGATGGACTTGAGTCGGCGCCGCCAAGTTGCGGCGCCAGGCTCGGCGCGATCGACGGCACGGCGTCGGCGGCCTCGCCGGAGCCCGCTTGCAGCGAGCTGCGGAGCACGCGGTCTTCGGCTTCGCGGTTCATCACGATGATGCTGATGCGGCGGTTCTGCGGTGCCAGCGGGTCCTGCCGGTCGAACGGCGAACTCGCGGCCAGACCCTGCACGCGCAGCGTGCGGTCGTCGGGCAGGCCACCGGCGACGAGCTCGCGACGCGACGCGTTGGCGCGGTCGGCCGAAAGCTCCCAGTTGCTGTAGCCGCGCTCGCCGCCGGGGAAGGCCTGCGCATCGGTGTGGCCTTCCAGGGTCAGCCGGTTCGGCACCTCGCCGAGCACCGAGCCGATCTCGCGCAGCAAGTCGCGCATGGTCGGTTGCACCACCGCGCTGCCGCTCGGAAACATCGGCCGGTTGTCTTCGTCGACGATCTGGATTCGCAGGCCGTCGTGCGTCATGTCCAGGCGGATCTGCGCACTCATCGCGGCCAGCTTCGGGTTGGCGGCGAGCTTGGCCTCGACGCGCTTCTTCAGGTCTTCCAGGCGCGCGATCTCGGCCCGCACCTGCTCGGCTTTCAGCGCCTGCAGGTTGACGGTGGCGCGCGGCGCCTCGATGTCGCCGCGCTTGACCTGGCCGGTCGTTCGCGACAGATCCTGGCCGCCGCCCTTCAGCACGTGCGACGAATCGCCGGCGCCCGAGCCGCTGGCCAGCAAGGCGATCTTCAGCGGCGACGCGAAGTAGTCGGCGATGCCCTTCTTGTCGCCTTCGGTGGTCGAGCCGAGCAGCCACATCAGCAGGAAGAAGGCCATCATCGCCGTCACGAAGTCGGCATAGGCGATCTTCCAGGCACCACCGTGCGGCGCATGCCCGCCCTTCTTGATGCGCTTGATGATGATCGGCTGCAGCTTCTTCGCGTCACCGGCCATGACAAGCTCCTGGGCCGGCGATCACTTCTTGCCCTTCACATGGCCTTCCAGCTCGACGAAGGTCGGCCGGTCGCCCGAATACAGGACCTTGCGGCCGAACTCGATCGCCACCTGCGGCGCATAACCCTGCATCGACGCCAGCAGCGTGGTCTTGATGCATTGCAGTTCCTTGCCGGCATCTTCGACCTTCTGCTCGAGCAGGCCGCCGAGCGGCTCGACGAAACCGTAGGCGAGCAGGATGCCGAGGAAGGTGCCGACCAGCGCCGAGCCGATCATGCCGCCCAGCACCGCCGGCGGCTGGCCGACCGAGCCCATCGTGTTGACCACGCCGAGCACCGCGGCGACGATGCCGAACGCCGGCAGGCCGCCGGCCAGCCGCGCGATCGCGGCCACTGCGGCGTGCTCTTCCTGGTGGTGGGTCTCGATCTCGCTGTCCATCAGCGACTCGATCTCGTGCGCGTTCAGGTTGCCCGAGACCATCATGCGCAGGTAGTCGGTGATGAACTCGACCACGTGGTGGTCGCCGCCGACGGTCGGGTACTTCTGGAACAGTGCCGACGTGTGCGGGTCTTCGACGTCCTTCTCGATCGACATCAGGCCTTCCTTGCGCGCCTTCTGCAGGATGTCGTAGAGCAGCGCCATCAGCTCCATGTAGCGTGCCTTGCTGAACTTGCCGCCCTTGAAGCACGAGCCCAGCCCCTTCAGCGTCGCCTTCACGACCTTCATCTGGTTGTTGGCCAGGAAGGCGCCGAGCGCCGCGCCGAGGATCGTGATCAGCTCGAAGGGCAGCGCGTGGAGGATCACGCCGATGTTCCCGCCGTGCACGATGTACACGCCGAAGATGCATCCAAGCGCAAGAACCCAGCCGATGATGACGAACATGGTGCTTTAGGAGTCCTGTCCACGCTTCGCCGCCCGCAGGCGATCGAAGCTTGGCTGGTTATCGGCGCGTGTCGCGCCCGGTTGAGCCCGGATTGCCGCCGATCCGGTACACCCAGACCGGCCGCCCGGCCGTCTCGCCGGCCACACCCAGGCGCGCTGCCGGGCGCTGCCCGGCAACTTCGAATTCCAGGCTGACGAGCCAGCTGCCGGCGGCCATCTCGCGCCCGGCCTTGGCCCAGGCGCGGGCCATGCTCTCCGGACGCTGGAAGAGGTAGACCAGGTCGACGCCGGTCCACGACGCGGCCCACATGTCGCCGCGCTTCACGCGCGCGAATCGGCAGCGGCGCGCTGCGGCCCAGGCCAGCGGCCGGCTCGACTCGATGCCTTCGACGAGCGCCGTCGGCCACAGCCGGTGCAGCGCTTGCAAGCCGTGGCCGAGCCCGCAGCCGAGATCGAGCACGCGCGCGTTGGCGGCCAGCATGACGACGCCGTCGAGCCCGGCGAGCGCGCGCTCAGGCGTCGGGAAGAAGGGCGCGTCGCGCCAGGCCTTCACCGGGTAGGCCAGCAGCAGCGGCAGCGCCGCCGCCAGCCAGGCCCAACCCGGCAACGCCGGCAGGCCGAGCAAGGCCATCGCCGACAGCGGAAATCCGCCCGCCGCAAGCAGCCGGCGCCAGGCGCCGCTGGCCGAGGCGGCCGCAGACAGCCCGGCCGCCGCGGCGAGCGCGAACGACCAGCCCGGCGCAAGGCCGGCCGCGCCGGCGGCAAAGTACACCGCCCACGCCAGCAGCCAGGCCAACAGGGCCGGCAGCGGCCACGGCGGCCGCCGGATCAGCGAGAGAGTCATGCCGCCAGTGTGCTGAAGTCCGCCGGCGGGCAAGCCCGGAGAAGGCGGCAAATCGCGGCGCACAAAGCGCACAAAGAAAAACGGCGGGTCCCGGGGGACCCGCCGTAAAAGCACAGAGTACTGTGCCAGGAGGAGACAAGCAATCGAAAAAAATCGATGCGGTCTGGTGCTGTTTCGTCAGACCGCGGCCGAACTTGAGGGACGGCCGTAAAGAATCTTCAATGGGCGTGCACCGCCGCTTCGCGCGCGCCGAGCTGCAGGCCCCCAGCCAGCTTGCCCTTGCCGGCCCGCGCCGGCGGGTTGCACAGACCGCAGACGTAATGGCGCGCGATCTCGTGCGGGTGGGTCACGAAGTGGCCGCCGCACTTGCTGCACGACGTCATCGTCAGCATGCCGTTATCGACGAACTTCACCAGCCGCCAGGCGCGCGTCACGCTCAGCAGCGGCTCCAGCCCCTGGGCCTGGATCTGCTCGAGGTAGAGCTGGTAGGCCTTGATGACGCTGTCGATCTCGTCGAGCGCGGCGACCTTGTTCAGGTACTCGTGGATGTTCAGGAACAGGCTGGCATGGATGTTCGGCTGCCAGGTCATGAACCAGTCGGTCGAGAACGGCAACTGGCCCTTGCTCGGGCTCTTGCCCGCAACTTCCTTGTACAGGCGCAGCAGGCGCTCGTAGCTGAGGTCGGTTTCGCTTTCCAGCACCTGCAGCCGGGCGCCGAGGTTGATCAGCGTCACTGCGCGGTCGATCTGCCGGGCTTCGGTCAGGATGCTCTTGTTGCGGGCCATGTTTCGTTCTCCGTCCTGTATGTGTTTTGTGGTCTAGAGACTCAAGCCGCTTCCTGATGGCGGCCGGCCATCAGGATCGACGCATGCAGGCGCGAGACGCCTTCGTTGGCGGCCGTCTTGCCGTGGCTGGTGAGCAGGTTCCAGACCATGTCGTCGTCCATGCGGAAGCGGCACAGCAGCGTGTTGCCGGTGGCGATCTTCATCATCTGCGCCGGGGTCAGCATGCCGATGACGGTGGCGGTTTCTTCGCTGACGCCCAGGCGGTACAGCGCCTGTTCGCGGTCGCTGCGGATGAGGCTCTGGGCGAGCATCAGGTACGAGAGGTTGGCTTCGCGGATTTCGGCAAGGATCTGTTCAGGTGTCATCGGGTGGCTTTCGGGGCTGGGGTTGGGTAGCGGTGCGGCGTGGGATGAACTGTAGTGAGCAAAGATGGATGGGAACATCAGCCCATCTCCGTCGCTTCAGTCCCCGTTCTTCCATCGGCCGTGTAAGGCAAATTCCTACAAGGGTCGTGGGCGTCGTCACTTTTGTCGTGGCGGCCAAGGGCATCGGGTGGCCGTCTGCGCGAATGTCCCCCGGCGGCCCGCTCGCGCCCCGCTCTCCGCACGCATGAGGCCACCAGCCTCCCGAAAGCGCCGCCTTCCCCGCCCATTTCCCCGCATTGCGCGAAACCCCGCTGCCTAGACTGCCGCCACGGCCCGTCAGCCTGCCGCCGTGGGGCATGGCGCTGTCGGCCCCACAGGAGCTGCATCCCGATGGATACCCTGATCGTCGGCGCCGGATTCGCCGGCTCGGTGACCGCGCGCGAACTGGCCGAGGCCGGCGAGCGCGTGCTGGTGATCGACAAGCGCCCCCACATCGGCGGCAACGCCTACGACCGCGTCGACGGCAACGGCGTGCTCGTCCACCAGTACGGCCCGCACATTTTCCACACCAACAGCGAACGCGTCTTCCAGTACCTGTCGCGCTTCACCGATTGGCGGCCGTACGAGCACCGCGTGCTGGCGGTGCCCGACGCGGCCAGCGGCACCGCCTACCCGCTGCCGATCAACCGGACGACGATCAACCGCCTGTACGGGCTGGATCTGGACGAAGCCGGCGTCGCCGCCCACCTGGCCCGGGTTCGCGTGCCGCGCCAGCCGATCCGCAGCTCGGAAGACGTCGTGCTCGATTCGGTCGGCAGCGACCTCTGCGAAAAGTTCTTTCGCGGCTACACGAAGAAGCAGTGGGGGCTGGACCTGTCGGAGCTGGCCGGCGGCGTGGCGGCCCGCATCCCGACCCGCACCAACGACGACGACCGCTACTTCACCGACCGCTTCCAGGCGATGCCCGCCGACGGCTACACGCGGCTCTTCGAGCGCCTGCTCGACCACCCGAACATCCTTGTCCGCACGGGGGTCGCGTACCAGAAGATCGTCGCCAGCTGCGATGTGCGGCGCACCGTCTTCACCGGCCCGATCGACGAGTTCTACGAATACCGCTACGGCGCCCTGCCCTACCGCAGCCTGCGCTTCGAGCACGTGCACCTGGGCAGCGTCGCACAGTACCAGGCGGTCGGCACCGTCAACTACCCGAACGACCACCCGTACACGCGCATCACCGAGTTCAAGCACCTGACCGGCCAGCAGCACGCCGGGACTTCGATCGTGCGCGAGATCCCCACGGCGAGCGGGGACCCGTACTACCCGATCCCGAACCCTGCCAACGAAGCGCTGTTCAAGCGCTACGAAGCGCTGGCGGCGACCGAAAGCGACATCTTCTTCATCGGCCGCCTGGCCCAGTACCGCTACTACAACATGGACCAGGTGGTCGCCGCGGCACTGGCCTTCAGCCGCCGGATCGCCGAAGGGTCCGAGGCTTTGGTGGCCTGAGGGTCTTCCACAACCACGCGGCGGGACGGTCATGATCGAACCCTTCCTGGACCTGCTGCACAGCAGGCTCGCGGCGCTCGTCATCGCGGTTGCGCTGGCGCTGCTGGCGCTGCTGCTGGCTTTCCAGCGCCGCGGCAGCCAACGCCGGAAGCGGGGCCGCGCGGCCCCGCCTTCTGCACGGCCCGTACGGCCTGCGCGGCCTTCAGCACGCGCAGCACCCGCAGCGAGAGTGCCGGTGCCGGTTCCGCGGCTCGCGCCGGCGCGCGTGCCCGCCCCGCCGCCCGCCGCCGTGCGGAAGGCCAGCGAGCCCGGCCCGGCGGCGGTGCTCGTCGTCGACGATTCGGCGGTCGCACGGGCCAAGCTGCGCAAGCTGTTCGAAGGCGCCGGCTACCTCGTCACGGTGGCCGGCGACGGCCTCCAGGCGCTCGAAGCGCTGGCCACCGGCAAGCGCTTTTCGGTGATCGTCACCGATGTCGAGATGCCGAACATGAACGGCGTGGAGCTGATCAAAGCCGTCCACGCCCGGCTGGAAACCGAAGACCTGCCGATCATCGCGATCACCGGCCATGACGAGATGCACAGCCGTGCGCACGAAGTCGCCGGCCTCTGCGGCCTGTTCAAGAAGCCGTGGAACGACCGCGAACTGCTCGAACGCGTGGCGGCGTTGGCGGAATTGCGCGCGCCGGTGGCCTGAACCCGAATCGCGATCGGCGCAAGCGCCGAAAGGCGCGAATCGCCCCGCTTTTCCGCGTTTTGCGAGCGGCTGCGCTGCCTAGACTGGCCCGCACGAACCCTTCGACCAGGACGCTCCCTTGAAGCCTTTCCTCGCCCTCTTCCGCGCCGGCAGCCATTCGTTGCACCCGTATGCGGTCGCCCGCCTGGCCGAGCAGAACTTCGACTACGCGCTGAGCTGGTTCGGCGACGGACACCCCGGCGAGCTCGGCCTCGCCGACGGCGCGGTTTTCGTCCATCAGCAGCCTGGCGCCAAGTGGCCGGGGCTGGAGCAGACGCTGGCCGCGCACTGGGAAACGATCCAGAAGTACCGCTACATCTGGCTGCCCGACGACGACCTGCTGGCGACACCCGAAGACGTGAGCCGGATGTTCGCGATCTGCAGCGACCTGCAGCTCGAGCTGGCGCAGCCGGCGCTGACGCGCGATTCGTACTTCTCGCACCTGATCACGATACAGCACAGCGAGTTCCAGCTGCGCTTCACCAACTTCGTCGAAATCATGGCGCCGGTGCTGTCGGTGGACATGCTCGCGCGCGTGTTCCACACGCTGGCCGGCCAGGTCAGCGGCTACGGGCTCGACAGCCTGTGGCCGCGCTTCTCGCGCCTGGGCCGGGTGGCGATCATCGACGACACGCCGGTCAAGCACACGCGGCCGGTCGGCGGGCCGAACTACGACTTCAGCAAGAAGGCCGGCCTGGCCCCGGCCCACGAGGACTGGCTGGTCTCGGCCAGCGGCTTCGTCGAAACCGCGGCCGACTACCACATCAACTTCGGCGGCCTGCTGCAGACCGGCGACGCGATCTGCATCGGCAGCACCTCCGGCGAGATCGACGCCGTGCTGAAGGCCTTGCTGACCTCGTGCAACGGCCTGAAGGGCAGCGCGCTGATGCTGACCCGCTACCTCGGCAACCACTTCAACTACTGGGCCGGCAGCCACGGCAACAACCGCTACCCGCGCGCGCTGCTGCGGGTGGTGCTGAACCAGGCGCTCAAGCACGCCGACATCCGTTTTCCGCGGCCGGCCACGCCCGACGCCGAGGCCGAAACCGACAGCGCGACCGCGTCGCTGTTCGCGCGCGGAGACCTGTCTTGAGCCATGTCGAGCCGCAGGCAAGCGCCGGCTCGCTGCGCCAATTCGTCTGGGGCGACTGCGACCCCTACGAGACTTTTCCGCGCCGCCCGAGCGAGCCGCCGCGACAGGGCTGGTACAGCGACCACCCGTTGTTCGAACACCTGATCAAGACACGCCGCCCGCGCCGCCTGGTCGAAGTGGGTTCGCTGTTCGGCGGCTCGGCGATGCACATCGGCAAGCTGCTGCTCGAACACGACATCGACGCCGAGCTGACCTGCGTCGACACCTTCCTCGGCAGCCGCGAGAGCTTCTTCGAGCACCGCAACGCGCGCGCGCAGATGCTGCGCAAGGGCCGCTACCACTTCTTCGACGAATTTCTCGGCAACGTCGAACGGGCCGGCCTCGCGAAGATCGTCAACCCCTTCGTGCAGACCTCGAGCAACGCCGCGCGCATCTTCGCCGAGCTGGGTGTGAAGTTCGACTTCATCTACCTCGACGCTTCGCACGAGTATGTCGACGTGCTGAGCGATCTGCGCCTGTGGTACCCGCTGCTCGACGCCGGCGGCGTGCTGGTCGGCGACGACTTCGAAGACCCCTGGTTCGGCGTCATCCGCGCGGCCATGGAGTTCGCCGACGAACTCGGCCAGCCGCTGCAGTTGTCGAAGGCCCGTGCCGGCTCGCCGGCCGGCGGCCGCGAGAACACGAAATTCATGCTCACCGCCGCGTGAGCCTACCGAAAGCTCCAGCCATGCAGTTCGCGACCCTCGCCCCCACGCCCCGCCCGGGCCTGCCGCGCAAACAGCCGGTACAGCCGGTACAACCCGCGGCCGGACCGGCCATGCCTGCCCAGCCGGCCGAGCCGGCGCCGACACCGGAGGAGCTGTTCAAGGTCGCCGAGCTGGCCATTGGCAAGGCCTGCATTGCGCGCCGCTTCGCCGACATTGCCCAGGCTGCGCGGGCGGTACTCCCGCACCGCGCGCCGGGCAGCCCGGACCAGTCGGTGATGCGCGTGCTGTCGCAAGCCAGCGCCGGCGTCATCGAGGCGCCGGGCGAAAGCACCCTGTGGGTGCTGCAGCGCCTGGACGGCAAGCTGGTCGCGATGATTCGCCTGCGCGACAACGGCGAAGTCGCCAATGCCACGCATGCGAACGAAGCGCGCTGGACGATGCAAGACGACCGCCTGCTGCTGTGCGCGCCGCATGGCCAGCCGACCACGGCATTCACGGCCGCCGGCCGGCGCGACGGCCGGCGCGTGCTGGTCGGCCTGTTCATGGACGGCAAGACCGTGCATGTGTTGACCGAGGTCGACTGCGCCTATTCGCGCCTGCGTTCGCTGGACCCCGAACTCGTCGGGCCGTTCGCGACCCTGTTCGCCCCCGCGCAGATGACCGCACCCACGCTGCCGGCGCAACCGGCGGTGCTGCTGGCCGCACCGCGCACCGGCAGCCACCTGCTGTTGAACCTGCTGAACAGCAGCGGGCGCGTCTTCTTCGACGCCGAGTTGATCAACCCGCTGCACATCTCGATGTTCGGCAGCGACGTCACGGCCGAGGACGCCGGCGCGCTGTACACGCTGCGCTCGAACGACATGTCGCACTTCCTGAAGATCATGCTCTCGCGTTCGCACCACAGCGACGGCCGTTTGCTCGACGACGTGCCGGTGCGCGGCTTCAAGTTGTTCCCGCAGCAGTCGCGCGGCGCGCTCGACTGGGCACTGGCCGAACCGAGCATGCGCTTCGTGCACCTCTACCGCGCCAACCTGCTTGCCGAGTTCTCGTCGCTGCTGGTTGCCTATGCCAAAGGGCATTGGGTCGGCGGCCCGGCGGCGCTGAAGCACCACCGGATCCCGTTCCAGGCGGAACGCTTCCTGCGCTTCGTCGAAATGAAACGGCGCTACCTCGACTACCTGCGCGAGCGCCTGGCCCAGCGCGGCGCCGACGTGACCGAGATCGAGTACAGCGCATTCACGCGCGAGTCGGTCAACCAGGTGCTGTCGTTCCTGCTGCGCGCGCCCAGCGACGCCGACATGAACGCGCTCGGGCTCGAACGCCAGCTCAACGAGCGCGTGATCGACCGCTTCGACAACCCCGACGACGTGCGCCGCTGCCTGGCAGCGATCGGCCATGACGCCTGGGCGGGGGTCGAGGCGCCTTCGGTCGACGGGCTCTGAATCTCGATCGAGAGCGGTTCCAAAGATCCGAAGGCCTGCCGGGGAACCCCGGCAGGCCTCTTGCCATGGCGAGGCAGTCCGCCTCTCAGCCTCTCAGCCTGTCAGCCAGCCACCAGCGCCGCCGGCGGCAGCCCTTGCTGCCAGCGCGTCGCCATGCGCTCGAACAACGCGGCGATCTCGCCGGTGAAGCGCTGGTTGTCGAACAGCGGCAGCGCGAGCCGGTTGTCGCGCAGGTGGTTGCGCATGCGCTCCAGGTCGCCCGGCACATTGGCCAGTGCGACCGCGCGGTCTTCGTAGGCGCGTTCGCTGTCGACCGCCATGTCGGGCAGGCCGACCGCGTTCAGCAGGCTCGCCGCGACCCGCGCCGGGAAGCTCCGGCCGATCTGCGTCAGCACCGGCAGCCCCATCCACAGCGCGTCGCTGCAGGTGGTGTGGGCGCCGTACGGGAAGGTGTCGACGAAGAGGTCGGCGCGCGGCAGCCGCGCCAGGTGCACGTCGGTGCTGACGAAGGGGGCGAAGATCAGCCGCTCGCTTGGGATGCCGCGTTCGGCGGCGCGGGCGCGCAAGGCGGCCTGGATCTCCGGCTGCGGCACCAGCAGCCACAGCACGCTGCCGGGCACCCGCTGCAGGATCCGGCACCAGCGCGAGAACACGCCGTCGGTGATCTTGTAGCTCTGGTTGAAGCAGGCGAAGACGAAGCCCTGCTCGGGCAGGCCGCACTCGGCGCGCGACAGCCCGTGCGGGTGCTCGCGCAACTCGTCGGTCGGCTCGTAGCACAGCGGGAGCTGGGCGATCTTCTCGCTGAAATCGTCCGCGTGCGCCAGCGGCGTGAGGATCGGGTCGCCGACCACGTAGTCGATCAGATCGCCGCCGATCGTGCTCGGGTAGGCCAGCCACAGCACCTGCAGCGGCGCCGGCCGCAAGGCGAAGACCCCCAGCCGCGTGTTCGCGGTGTAGCCGCTCAGGTCGACCAGCAGCGTGATGCCGTCGTCTTCGATCCGGTTGGCCTGTTCGGTGGCGTTCATCGGGCCGCAGTCGACGAAGCGGTCGGCCGCCGCCACCATGCGCCGGCGCAAGGCCGAGCCGTCGTCGACGCCGTGCGAATAGAGGATGACCTCGAAGCGATCGCGCGGCAGCCGCTCGAGCGTGCGCACCAGCAGCATGCTGGTGGCATGGACGCGGAAGTCGGCCGAAACGAAGCCGAGCCGGATGCGACCCTGCTCGAGCGCGGCCAGCGCCTTCGGCCAGGCCTGCGGCCGCACGCGCGCGCTGTTGCCGCGAACCGAGACCGCGATTCGCCGGGCTTCCATCTCGGCGGCGCGCCGGTGCAGCGCCGGGTCGTCGTTCATCGACAACAGGCAGAACGGACTGAACGCCGGTGTCTCGGCGCCATCGACCTGCAGCGCCAGCGCCTGCAGCAGCCGCTCGTGGTCGCCGCCGCCCTGCGCCCAGTCGCAGGCCCACGCGGCATAGTGCGCGGCGTAGACCGCGGCG
>Ga0307513_10009712_pt1 | contig 12157 bp, 7 predicted proteins | sample 15_EM_MG_FD_202174 | JGI IMG/M metagenome (GOLD analysis project Ga0307513, IMG submission 202174) | Populus trichocarpa ectomycorrhiza microbial communities from riparian zone in the Pacific Northwest, United States - 15_EM | ecosystem: Host-associated > Plants > Roots > Unclassified | place... | reverse complement strand
CATTACCTTTGCCACCACTATCAAACACATCCATCGGCTTCTTTTCTCCAACAAACTCTAAATCCCTTTTCTCCTCCTCCTCCTCCTCTTTCACCGTCCCCACCACAACAGCACCACCCACACCCACTACTACCCTCTCATTGCCGGCTTTCTGTTCCTTATCCAATGCCGCCCCCGCTGCTGCCCGCCTTCTCCTTGTCCTTGTCGCAATCGGCTCTACTACTTCGTCTGGATTGTTCTTGTGCTCCTGGTGCATCTTCTGTTTATTTTCTTGCTTCGGTGTTGCTTCTCCTCCCCGGCCTCTGAGCACTTGACTACGCAGCACCGGCATCGTTCATTCTTTGATTCCAATTATCATCCACAATATTAAAACAAAAGGAACCAGAACCAACAAGAGTCAAGAAAAACAATCACAAGCGCGTAATGAAAACGACGCCGTGAGTGCTAGAATTTGATCATGAAAATTAAGAATTGGAGAATCCAGTCGATTAGAAGATTGAGGAATTAGGGATTCCTTTTTTCAATTAGGGATCTGTTGTTCTTGGTGACAGTGAAAGAGCAAATCTTGAGAGAGAGAGGGAGGGAAAGAGACAGGGAGGTTGATTGAATTTTTATATCTGGAATATTAAAACGTTGTTTAATTACGTGGCGGATTCTTCGACGTTGATTTGGAAGAATTGAGAGGTAAGATTTGCGGATTTATTTTTTTAGGAAAATTAAGATAATAAAGATACGTGGTTGAATTACGAGAAAGGGCTATGAGTAGGGGTTTATTTTCCTATTCTCACAAAAACCCTGACCTAGAGCCAAGGCAAAGATGACGAGCCCATCCTGTTCCCCAGTTTGTCTTCCTCAATGTACAAAAGGGCTCGGTAGCGTGTGGGTAGGTACATGGTTTCTGTGGTGGGGTGTATTGATCTGCGCCGTTCGATTTCTGATCTTTTCATTCAATGTACAAGATATGATTGTGCTCTCTGAGGTCAGCTCAGGGTGGGCAGGTCGTTTTTTTTCAAATTTTTATTTTCACCCGAATATGAAAATCTTAAAATTAATAAAGGGATGTGTATTGATCACATATTTAATTATTCATCTCCTTCTAGTCTATTAAGTTAATTCACGATTAATTTTTTATTAAATTTTTAAAATAAATCATTTTAATTATAAAAAATATAAAAAAAAAGGTGTTCGTGAAAAATAAAAGAATGTTGCGTTGTCAACTCTGTTTTTATAATTGAACTTGATGATTATATAAGTTGTGAAACAGTAAGGTTGGAACAAAAGCACATCAATGTTGTTTCACTCAATGATTTAACTAAGCTATGCATGTTTACCACAAGGAGAATAAAAGAGAAAACAATTGTTTTGAATTTTGTACAGTTTATTCAATTTTCAGAACTCATTATATACAGAAGGCATAGTCACTAAGTATGGAAAGCTTGTAAAGGAGAATACAGAAATTTATCATTGATTCTAACTGATCCCTGATTCTAGCTTATAGTAATAAAGAAGAATACAAAAACTGACCCCTGATTCTAGCTTACGGTAACTAATCCTTGATTGTAGCTTGTAGTGATTTGCATATCAGCTGTCATGAATCCTGCTATTGCATGAGTTTGTCCTGCAATAATTATTTACATGAGTTGGCAGTGTGTTCCTCCTTGATACGCCCCCGCAAGAACGGGCTCCCATCGGTGAGACCGATCTTGTGCTTAAGGAAATCTGTGCGCTGCCTGGAAAGACGGTGAGTAAGTCTGCAAGTTGATCGTTTGTGTGAACATGGCGAACATTGAGAGATTTTTTTGAATCAGGTCCCGAACAAAATGCAAGTCAATTTGGATGTGCTTCATTCTTGAATGTTGAACAGGGTTGAAACTAAGATTGGTTGCACCAAGATTGTCACATAAAAGCAACGGAGGCTGAGGAAGAGAAAACTTTATTTCAGTAAAGAGTGATAGTATCCACAAAGATTCAGAAGCAGCTGTTGCAAGTGCACGGTATTCAGCTTTCGTAGATGATCGTGCAACGGCACGTTGCTTTTTGGAGCTCCATGAGATGAGATTCGAACCAAGCATAATTAGATAAGCTGAGGTAGAGCTGCGGTTATCCAGATTTCCAGCCCAATCCGCATCTGAATAACATGTAAGAGGAGGTTTAACATTTTTTTGTATTGAGATGCCATGGAAAATTGTATTCTTCAGGTAACGCAACAACCGTTTGGTGGCAGTCTAGTGATTTGTAGAAGGGCAGTGCATGAACTATGACAATTTGTTGACTGCAAAGCTGATGTCGGGTCGAGTGAGTAAAAGATATTGCAATGCTCCAATTACCTTACGATATTCAGTAGGATTAACAGCAGCTGAGCCATCGTTTAATTTCAGGGAGACCGAAGTTGACAGTGGAGTGGTGACATCTTTTGCTCCATTCATGCAAGTTCTGGCAAGAAAGATCCTAGATGTATTTATGTTGAGTGAGGAACAACCCATTCTGCGTGGGAATAACTTCAATGCCAAGGAAGAAATGCAAGGGTCCCAAGTCTTTAAGAGAGAACTTCCTGCCAAGTTGTTGTATGATACTTACAACAAAATGAGAGTTATTACCGGTGATAATTAAGTCGTCAACATACACCAGAAAATAAACAATAGTTGACACAACAGCATATACAAATAATGAAGAATCAGACTTGGTATTGACAAAACCGAATTCCAGTAGAGCTTGTTTGATGGCAGAATACCAAGCACGCGGTGCTTGTTTAAGACCATAGATTGCCTTTTTAAGGCATCAAACATAATTTGGTGAAGAATGATCCCGAAAACCGGGAGGCTGTGACATGTATACTTCTTCTGTAAGATGGCCATGAAGAAATGCATTATTTACGTCTAACTGATGGAGAGGCCATCCATGCATCACAACAACAGATAAAATGGTGCGAATGGTCACTAGTTTTACTACAAGACTAAAGGTCTGAGTATAATCCAAACGGGTCTTTGATTAAAACCTTTTGCCACTAATCTGGCTTTAAATCTGTCAATTGATCCATCAGCAAACCGTTTTACTCAAAACACCCACTTGCATCCAATAATATTGCAGCCCTTGGAAGGTGGTATCAGATGTCATGTATCATGGCGCATAAGAGCTATAAGCTCAAATGACATTGCATCACGTCACTAAGGTTCAGTTAAGGCCTGAGTCACCGAAGTAGGTTCCAAAGATGGAGGTAATGGGTGTTTGGTGACCATGAACAAGCTTTTAAGCTTATAGATGTTGTTCATAGATCGGGTGACCATATGATGTGGACGAGGTTCAGTAGTAGGAGGTACCACAGGTGCATGACTAACAGTTAAATTTTGAGAGGAAGTTTCGGTTTAAGCAGAAGAAAGTGGAGAGGGACATACCTGTGAGGGAACTTATGTTGGAAGCGAATCTACCAAAGGTGATGAAGGAGCAGCGGTACCTAGTGCAGAATCAGTTGACGCTGGCGGTCGTACAGGATGTAGTAGTGGCAGAGACATGTCAACCGGGTGGGAAGCACTGAGAGCACTGGTGGCAAGTTGGGACTTTTCAAGAGGACGAGAATTAGTTTGAGCCATAGGAAAGACAGTCTCATCAAAGAGCACATGTCTGGAGTGATATATTTTTCTGCTAAGGAGATCAAGACACAAATAAGCATTTTGGGTTAAAGAGTAACCCACGAAGACACAGGACACGGCTTTGGTCTGAAGTTTATGTGTATTGTAGAGTCTTGACAAAGGATAGCAAAGACACCCAAACTGTTTGAGTTTCATGTAGTTGGGATTCTGATTGAAAAGCAGCTCAAAGGGTGTACATGGTTTCTGTGGGTAGGTAGCATGTGGGTAGGTACATGGTTTCTGTGGTGGGGTGTATTGATCTGCATCGTTCGATTTCTAATCTTTGCATTCAATGTACAAGATATGATTGTGCTCTCTGAGGTCAGCTCAGGGTGGGCAGGTCATTTTTTTTCAAATTTTTATTTTCACCCAAATATGAAAATCTTAAAATTAATAAAGGGATGTGTATTGATCACATATTCAGTTATTCATCTCCTTCTAGTCTATTAAGTTAATTCACGATTAATTTTTTTTATTAAATTTTCAAAATAAATCATTTTAATTATAAAAAATATAAAAAAAGGTCATGAAAAATAAAAGAATGTTGCGTTGTCAACTCTGTTTTTATAATTGAACTTGATGATTATACAAGTTGTGAAACAGTAAGGTTGGAACAAAAGCACATCAATGTTGTTTCACTCAATGATTTAACTAAGCTATGCATGTTTACCACAAGGAGAATAAAAGAGAAAACAATTGTTTTGAATTTTGTACAGTTTATTCGATTTTCAGAGCTCATTATATACAGAAGGCAGAGTGACTAAGTATGGAAAGCTTGTAAAGGAGAATACAGAAATTTATCCTTGATTCTAGCTGATCCCTGATTCTAGCTTATAGTAATAAAGAAGAATACAAAAACTGATCCCTGATTCTAGCTTACAGTAACTAATCCTTGATTATAGCTTGTAGTGATTTGCATATCAGCTGTCATGAATCGTGTCGTTGCATGAGTTTGTCCTACAATAATTATTTACATGAGTTGGCAGTGTGTTCTTCCTCGATAGAGAAGGTAAGAGATATTGGAAGATACAATAATAATGAAAAGCATACTATGATGCTCTACTCTAAATAAATTGGAGCATGAAGGTTTGTAAATGCCCAGCTTATTGACTAGTTTGTGAAAGTGATCACGTTCATGTGCCTTCATTACAATATCTACAAGCTGATGAGTAAAATCGACATGGAAGGTGAATATACATATTGATGGATTAAAGTATTTTGATTTTTTGTATTGTTTGTCTAAGTACGTGTTTAAAAGAGTCAAAGACATAATGATAACCCAATATATCTAAACTTGGTAGAATATGAAACCCGGATAACATAGATCTAGCTTGCTTCTAGGCTCAACATCTTTGGGTTCGGTTTTGTGCTGAGTTCATGTACATATGGGTCTAGTGATTTGTCAAACTCAATATCTCCAGGTTTAGTTACATGTTAAGCTCAAGTGCATATAAGTTTGACGTTAATAATTGAACTTATTAACTTGCGTTAATGATTTTTTTTTTCTCACTATAAAATGGAATTAAGTAGAAGACTTTTTTTAGTAATTCGAGTTAATTGTTTTGATGAATGTGCACAATGTAAATTTTAAACCTTTTATGTTGTGATTTGACGACAAGAACTATTATATAAGCTATAATATTTAAACAAAAAGAAAACAAATTAAATGATAGCAGAAATAAAAACAAGATAAGAAATTAAAAAATAGTAAACTTAAATTTAGAGCCAAGCTCTAATACCAAATTGATGAAAACATAAGAGGCTAAACCTTATAATCCACGATCAAGAATTGAAATACACATCCAAAAAAGTTAAAATTAGATTGAAAAACCTTGACACAATTATTTCTTAAACCAAGAATCAAAGGTATATGGTTAATGCTATATTTGATAATTTATGGAAGTTCAATGAAGAACCCAAAGAAGAAGCGCTCTCACGCTACTCAATTCCTAGTGATGATATAAATTATTTCTTTTCAATGTTATTTCAACTACTTATATAATATGGCTTACAAAATAAATCATGATTCACTAATAGGCCTAAATTAAATCCACATAACTAACCAACTTAAATTCAAAACTGAATAAGAATAGAGTACAAAATCCATACTTGTATCTAATGAGGTCCAATTCGTATATGTTATAATGTTAAACAACTTGATCTATTACTTAGATAATATTAATCAAAGTTTGATCCTTCTTGCAACTCAACTTCATGTTTGACATCACCTTAGAAAAAGTTTTTGAAGCTTGCTTGGCCCAAATATCATAAATCAACCCATTAAATATATATTTGATCCTCTTAGCTCTTACCCTTGTAATCAATCAACACATGTAATGGATCTTATAGTATTGCTTGTTGATTCTTATAATTTATAGTATCCAAACATCATAGCCTTCATAGACCCTCTTTAATTGGTCTGAAACCTGTAACTGACCCAAAACAAGCAAAATAATAGCCATCTAAACCCTAAGTCATGATCCAACTAGTATCATCCACCACCCTTATTAAACCAACAACAACCTCCAACTACCTAGACAACTTGGTACCGTTTGGTATTGTGGTTGGAACTGTGTTTTATTCCATCCACAATTTATAACCGTTTGGTAAATATTTTGAACACAGATTTTGGAGATGGGTCCCACTAAAAATTGAGTTTGTACCGCCGGTTTTCGTGAAGCAAAAAATTGCTGCTTTTCACTTTTGCCCCTTTGTTTCCAAGAGAAAGAAAAAACTTAAGGGCCCACCCAATTTGTTGTTTGCTTTCTTCCTTCAGCTCAAGTAAGAGTTTTTAATATTTCTTTGGCAATCATCACCATCTGAACACTGCCAAGTGGATTAATTCACTTGGCACTGTTCACGTGAATAGTGACTCCATTGTTCATTGAACCGCGTCCGACCCAAAAAAAATTTAATTTTTTTATTGTGTTTTACTCAAAAACTAGTATTTAATATTATTCAATAACACTATATAAATTGGAAGGAGATCGCATGATAACGTAGCATTTGTAGAATTTGATCGCAATTCCAATTTTGTTTCTGATGATATTTTACCTGATTTTGTTGCACGCTAAAAAACCATGAAAACTGTAGTCCTTATCGGATGAATTTCATGCGTGATGAAATTGTAAATAAGTTAATGGAACAATTAAAAATATTTGATATAAAATATTATTTATTTAATGATGTAATAGTGGCAATTAAATCTACAATATTTAAATTAAAAACCATCAATATTAATATATATCTTTTTTAGTTATTTTATAACCTCAATTTGAAAAGCATGTTTAACCAAACACATTAAACTACTTTTTATTCAACCTCAATTTCAACCACAATTTAACCAAACATATATAAATACCAAACCAACCTCAACCAAAAGTACTTTTTATAAAAAATAACTTTTTTCAAACCACAACCACAAAAGCTACCACAATACCAAACACACTTGAATCAGCCTCCCTATCTCTAATATCGACTAGTTTGAACCTTCTCTAACTACCCATCTCTATATACCACAACAATCAGCTTTGATTTCCTTCTATACTTGAAACATTGAACCACTAAACTAAACCACCACAATAGTAGCCCACAATAACACTATAACTAGCTATATAAGTCAAATCATTTTTTTCCTTTAGTAGCCACCAAACACTGATAAGAACAAGAGAGGAAAGAGACCTGAAGTGAATCTATCATGATCTCTCTTATTAGATAGTGGTTGGTGACACCATAAATGGAAAGGAAAATAAGTGGCTTTGTTGATTAAAATCATGTTGTGCACATCATCATAGACCACTTTTGAAAATAAGACTATTGTTGAAATCACTTTCATGTATTTCACAAACGGATAGGTTGTTTAGAACAATTATACAACTTTTGAAAAATCTCTGAATTTTTCACACAAACAGGCAGGTTGCCTAGAATAATTATACAACTTTTAAAAAATCTATGACTTTTTAACACAAACAGGCAGGTCGCCTAGAACAATTAGACCACTTTTGAAAAAACTGTGAGTTTTTCACAAAAACAGGCAGGTCGTTTGGAACAATTCAACCATTTACACTAATAGGCAAGTTGTCCGAAAAAATTAGACTATTTTTTTTAAAAAAAAGTGTTTGAGTTTTTTCACCAACGACCAGGTTACCTAGAACAATTAGATCACTTTCAAAAAAAAATTGAATTTCTCAATAGCAGACAGGTCATCTTGAATAATTAGACCACTTTTAAAAAATCGTCTTTTTTTTCATACAATGGGCAGGTTGCTTAGAACAATTAAACTATTTTTGAAAATCTTTGAATTTTTAATTGACAAGGTAGGTTACCTCTCAGATGGCCAATTTAAAAATTTTATATTGATGATTCTGTCGAAAAATCCTTCGGTGATACACAATCCATTACCGATGAGTATTTCATCGTCAATCCATCGATAATATTTACTAGTGGTTTGGCTGATGGAAAAATGGTCAGGTTTATTTTTTATTTGGCACAGATATTATATCAGGGTTTCTGTCGGTAAGTAACTTCACCGATTGAATTACAGATGAACATGATATTTATGATGAGAAACTCATCAATGACAAGTTTCCATTGAAAAACCATTAGTGATTTATATGGTGATGGAAATACAACTTAAACATGGACGGGATATTCCATTGGTGATAATTAATTTTCTGGTCATGAAAGAACCAATTCGCTTTGATTTTGATTTTAAAAACCTAAAAACAATTTAACCGAACCAGACTAGCTAAAGCAAAAAATTTAAAGAACCAGTTCGGAACTTGGATATGTTAACTAAGCAAGTGTTAACAACATTTGAATCGAATTGTTTTTGCCTACATAATCAAAGATAATGTTGCTTTTGTGCTTATCTAATTAATGGGAGGCAAACCAAATGGTAGTTTTTGTATTTGAGAGTGTTTTATAACTATTACCTCATAAATAAATTATTATTATTATTATTATTATTATTATTATTATTATTATTATTATTATAATATTATTATTATTATTAACAAGAGATGTTTTCTCTTTGCTAATAACATATTATTATTATTATTATTATTATTATTATTATTATTATTACTATTATTACGTGCAGCCCAACAATTCGACTAATGCATAATTGTTATTTTAAAAATCCTCTTTTCTTAATGGGGGGGTTGAAGAAAGCTTTGCATGAAAGAAACTGACCTTTACAGAGTGCCTCCTCTATTTGCCCGCCTTTCCTCACATGCCTCAATCACGTTTCCAATCACATGGAAGCTGCCATTTGGCAAGCTTAGGGATCTTGTTTTTCCTTCAAAATGCAACTCCTTTCCATTTTTTATTAAGATAAAATAAATAAATCTTAAAATTAAGACCGTCTAATTGTGAAAATTGTTATGAAGGCCCAGTAATATCACAATAAACACCCTTATGTTTTGAAAATTTTTAACCTAATCCTTAGATAAAATTTTATGTAATAAATAATTTTCCTTACCCATGCCTCTTTGTTTCATGAGTCTTTCTATATTTGTTTATCATTAGAAAAGTTAGTTAATAAAAAATATTTTCAATCAAATAAAAATTTGATTTATTTTCCAGAAAAAAAATATTATTTTTTTTATTTTGGACGGAATATATTTTCAAGAAGTTGCAAAAAATTTAAAAAAAAATTCATGTTATTATTTATTGATTATATCGAATCTGGTCCTCAATCTTTTGATTGCTATATATTTTGTTTTGAAACCTTTGTTTATTTATTTTTTTTCTCAATCTCATTCCTTAGAATTGGTTTAATTGATTTTTATATTAACTATGGTCATCATTTTTTTAATTGTTATTTGTTTTTCTCTAATCCTTTTTCTTAATTGAATTTTTTTATTATCAAATTTGATTCCCATTTTTTTGTTTGCTATTTGTTTTATTTGAAATAATTTAAAAAATTGATATTTCTTTTCAATTTTATCATCCTTCAACATTTTTATCTATTAGTTTTCGTCCTTATTCTTTTAATAAACTTGAAAAGAAAAGAAAATATTAATAAATTATTTTACATAGCATAGTCAAACACTAGAAAGTGTTTTCCAACTCAATTTTCATAAAATTGTCAAATATAAAAAAATTATCTATTTTTTAGGAATTCATTTTCCATGGAAATCATTTTCCAAAAAAAATTACTTTCCAACAAACAAACAGAGCCTTGGTGAGTCTTGTGGCCTATTCTGTTTTTCGTTTTCAATTTTATGATGTGCCTTAGGTTCCTAACCCGATCAAACTAGCAGTCTGATATGAAGATGAAAGAAGGTAGATTTGGTTATATAGTTTTTTTTTTTTTATTGTGTCTAGGCTGAAAATTACATAATTATTAATGAAAATGAGGGGAAAAGTCTTAATGAAACTCTTTGATAAGTTGAAGATGTCACAAAGGAATTTCAATCATGATAAAGATGTCACACACTTTGTGATTAAGAGCGATAAGTCTAATTTGTTCTTCAACCAATTCTAGAAATAGAAAAACAAAGAAGAAAGCTCTGTAAATGAAAAGTTGAAAAGTTTTATATTATTTCCAAAAGTTCTTAATACTTGGTCTGAAACATTATTATATATTTGGAATAACCTTTTAAGTCTAAGAAATACCAAAATGATATAAATGAGACTCAAATAAATGACTTTATTTAGAAAACTAGACAAATAATAAATAACACATGTTTTCTACTTATAGAACACACACACAAACATAAATATTAAAACAACAATAACTTCTTGCACACAACTCCAATGCATACATGGTTGGATAATCTAGAAAGATGACATTCTGAACTTGAAAACCATATAGAATAAGCTTATTCTCTAATGCAATAAGGTGGTGAAAAATCAAACTTAAATTGGCCCACGAGATGATAGCAAACTCAAACTCTCCAAAACTCCCAAATTATGACCCACGCCTTTTTTTAAAACAAACAAACATATTTAAATCATTTCCATTTAGTTTATAAGCCTCCAAACTCATTCAAGCTTCAGTCACGCTAATCTAACTTGTTAAGGCACTTTCTAGTTGTTTTACATAAGCTCTCATCATTGGACCATTTGAATGCTCATACATGTTAGAATCAACCCTTTTCATGTTAGAATCATGATGAATATCATCACCCTAGGGTTGAAAGTGATTCTTCCTTAAATTAGAATTGTCAACATCTTCTAAGTAAGGTGACAAGTCTTTTATATTAAAAGTATTTGAAACATTGTACTCATCAGTCAACCTTGTAAGCAATACCATTCACCCTTTCGACAACTTGAAATGGTCCATTATCTCTCAGTATCAATTTGGATTTTTGCTTACTTGAAAATCTATCTTTACTAAGATGAATCTAAACAAGATCTCGAGGCTCAAATCCGACCATCTTCCAGGAAAAAAGACCATGAGCCACAAGAAAAAAGAGATATCCTAGGAGGCACTTATCACTTCTATATATGCGTACGGAGGAGCAAAAATTAAGCTAGACAACAAGATGCAATTAATCTTAGCAAAAGAGTGTTATAGATGGACAACCAACCATAAGGGAGGTAAATTTAATTCTTAAAAATAATAATTTATCCAAGAAACAACACCCTAAAAATGCCTAGTAGAAGCCTAATAAGAAAAACATAAAACAATCGGTAGCTTCCAAAATATAACAAGAAAATAAGAACCAAGTATAAATAACAAAAATTGTAATGGATGCTTTATTTATGATAAAAAAAAAAAAAGAGAGCATATTACTATATTACTTGAATTTGTAATTTTAAAATTCATGAACCTGAATCTCAAACTAACATAATTGAGGAGCTTCTTTATGATGATAATAACATATATAAACATGTTTCAAAGCTTACACTTCTTTACAAGGAGCCACAAACAATTATGTTGTTTATTCAAATATCATCTTAAGTGTTGAATAATATATAAGTCAAGTTAAAATTCATCTCTAGAAGAGTATTGACTCTAAACGATATGTTGTACACCCCTTTCACGTGAAATAATTTGATGTTAATTTTTTAAAAAAACAAAGTTGGCTTCAAGCAAACTATGAAGACTTATCAATATATGATTAATAAAAAAGGTAAAAGGGTTATTCTTGTGATAACATATGTTCAAATCATAAAGGTGTTGAAAAAAACACTAACTTGTTAGAGTTAATTCACACTGATATTTATGAACTTCAAGGAATTCTAACTCATGAAAAAATAGATATGTTATCACTTTTACTAATAACTTTTGTAAACAAACTTATGTTTATTTTATAAAAAAAAATAAAGGTGATGTACTTGAGAGATTTGAAAATTTTCTCAAAATGAAGTTAAAAATCAATTTGGTGGAAACATTAAAGGAGATATAAGTAATGGAGGTTGTGAGTATGAATTTTTTGAATTTCTTAATGAATAATTTAACTAATCCACTATACTCCTCTATTTTTGTCATAACCTATTTTTTAATTCTATTTTTCAACTTATTTTTAAAATTATAAAAAGTTTCAAAAATATTTATTTTTTATGTGATTCTATCAATT
>Ga0307513_10009711_pt1 | contig 12158 bp, 8 predicted proteins | sample 15_EM_MG_FD_202174 | JGI IMG/M metagenome (GOLD analysis project Ga0307513, IMG submission 202174) | Populus trichocarpa ectomycorrhiza microbial communities from riparian zone in the Pacific Northwest, United States - 15_EM | ecosystem: Host-associated > Plants > Roots > Unclassified | place... | reverse complement strand
GGGCTGGAGGGTGCCTGGGGGCTGTGGTGGAGGGTGCGGCGGGTGGGTGGGCAAAGAGCTCGGCCTGGACGGCCTTGTCCTCAATCGCCGGACGGGCTAGGGGTGCCTGAGGTCAGCGTTCAAGGACAAGGCCCGTTCAGCCCACCGCTTTTCCCCACCCACTCGCCCCCACCGCACTTCAGGACGGGCCGGGGCATTTCAGCCCGTCCGGCGTTTGAGGACGAGCGCGTTCCAGCGCGACAAGGGGGGTCTGGGGGCGCAGCCCCCAGGGATGGGACGGGTAGGGGCGGCGGGGGCGAAGAAAACCGTTGTCCACAGGCAACCCACTCGGCCAGTTCTGGCCAGTAATCTCGGCGTTCATGGAGCAGAGGCATCTCGGCCGTACCGGCCTGCGTGTGTCCCGGATCGGACTCGGCACCCTGACCTGGGGTCGGGGCACCGACGAACACGACGCCGCGGACCTGTTGAAAGCGTTCTGGGAAGCGGGCGGAACCCTCGTCGACACCGCGGACGTGTACGGCGACGGAGAGGCCGAGTACCTGCTCGGACAGCTCATGGAAGGGCTCGTACCGCGCCGCGACCTGGTCATCTCGACCAAGGCCGGCAGCGTGCCCGACCCCGACCGCCGCGTCGACGGCTCCCGCGGCCACCTCCTCGCCGCCCTCGACGCCTCCCTCGCCCGCCTCGGCACGGACTACGTCGACGTCTGGCACATCCACGCCTACGACCCCGACACCCCCTTGGAGGAGACCCTCCAGGCCCTCGACCTCGCCGTCAGCAGCGGACGCGCCCGATACGCCGGCGTCTCCAACTTCTGCGGCTGGCAGCTCGCCAAGGCGGCGACCTGGCAGCTCGCGGCACCGGGCATACGTACGCGGCTGTCCAGCACCCAGCTGGAGTACTCACTGCTCCAGCGCGGCATCGAACGCGAGGTGCTCCCCGCCGCACTCGACCTGGGAGTCGGGCTGCTGCCCTCCTCGCCGCTCGGGCGCGGTGTCCTCACCGCCAAGTACCGCAACTCCACCCCCGTGGACTCCCGGGGCGCCTCGGAACACCTGGCGCCCTTTGTCGCGCCGTACCTCGACGACACGGCCGGCCGCATCGTGGACGCGGTGCAGACCGCGGCGGACGGACTGGCGGTGACGCCGTTGCAGGTGGCGCTCGCCTGGATCCGCGACCGGCCCGGCGTGGCCGCCCCCATCGTCGGCGCGCGCAACGCGCAGCAGCTCACGGCCGCATTGTCAGTGGAGACCCTTAGTCTTCCTGACGAGATCTGCCGGGCGCTCGACGATGTGTCAGCGCCCGTGCACCGCTATCCCGATCACGACTGGAGCACGCTGTGACCACGGAGCCCGACACCACGGAGGAAGCCGAGCCGGGGACCCCGGGCGCCGCCGAGGAGGCTGCCCAGGACGTGGCAGACGACTCGTCGACCGACCAGGCCGAGCAGACCGACCCGGCCCAGGAGGCTGGGGACACCGAGAAGGGCGCCGACGGGGCCGCCGCGCAGCCGTCCGAGGCCGAGGCCGAGCTGGCCGCGCAGCGGGAGCTTCGGGAGCGGATCGAGCGGCGCAAGGCCGAGAAGCAGGGGCCGATCGCGAGCGGCACCAAGCTCAGCGGTACGGCAGCCGATCTGATGGCGGCCGTACGGGCCGTGGAGAGCGGGGAGAAGCCGGCGGCGGCCATCGCCTTCCGCTCCCCCGAGGCCACCAGGACCACTCCTGGCCCTGCTCCTGCCGCGCGGCCCCCGGCCTCGCCCGTTCCCGTACCGCGGCCTCAGGCCACCACCCCGGTGGGCGTCCCCGCGCCGGAGGCCGTCGAGGCCGTGCGGGGCGTCCTGGTCGAAGGGGGCGCGCCGGACACGCTCGCGCCGCAGGTCGTCTCGGCGCTGGGCGAGGGAGCCGTCGGGCAACTGCGCGCCGATCCCTGGCAGTTGCTCCGGGTCTCCGGGGTGCGGCCCGAGCAGGCCGACGGGTTCGCGCGGGCGCTGCTCGGCGCCGAGTGCGGTCCGGACGACGAGCGGCGGGGCCGGGCGGTCACCGTGTGGCTGCTGGAGCAGGCCGCCCTGGCCGGACACACGGTCCTGGACGCCGCCGCGCTCACCGCCGCCCTCGCCCAGCGCAGCGTGCCCGACCCGGAGACCGCCGTACAGAGCACGGTCGCGGAGGGCGAGGCCCTGGAGTTCCAGGACGCGGTCGAGGAAGCTGCCCAGCCCGCCACGGCCGAGGAGGGTGACGAGGACGAGGAGCGGCCCGTCCGCGTCCTCGTCGGGCTGGAGCGGTACGCGCTCGCCGAGGAGAGTCTCGCCGACGGACTGGCCCGGATCGTCAACTCGCTGCCCAAGGAGGCGTCCGAGGACTGGGAGTCGGTGGCCGGGGCGTCAGGGGCCGGTTCGGCGACCGACTTGATCCGTGCCGTCGCCGGGCAGGGGCTGGTGCTGCACACCGGCGGTGACGCGGCGCGCGCCGAACCGGCCGCCCTCGTCGCCGCGGCCCGTTCCCTGGGCCTACGGGTCTGCGCGGCGACGCACACGACCGAGGGCCGCCGCCGCTTCGCGGCACTGCTCGCGTCCGAGGACGACCCGGCCGCCGTCGTCACGGTGGCCGGGCTGCTCGCCGGGGGTGAGGGGCCCGGGCGGGACGCCGACGGGGCGTTCCAGCTCGATCTGCTGGTCGTGCTGGACGCGCCGCAGCTCAACGTGGAGAGCGCGGCGATGGTCGTGGAGTCGCTGCCCGACGGGGCCAGGCTGGTGCTGAGCGGTGATCCGGCGGTGCTGTGGTCGGCCGGTCCCGGGCGGGTCTTCGCCGATCTGCTCGCCGCCCGCGCGTGCCCGCACGTCGTCTCGCGCACGCCCGATCCCGGCCCGATCGGCGAACTCGTCTCGGGTGTCTCCGTCGGTGAACTCACCCAGGTCGAGGCGCCCGGCAAGGAGGTCGTGATCGTCCCCGTGCGGGACGCGGGCGAGGCGGTGCACCGGACCGTGCAGCTCGTCGCGGACTCGGTGCCCAGGGCGCTGGGCGTACCGGCCGAGCAGACCCAGGTGATCACTCCGGGGCACGGCGGCGCAGTCGGCACGCGCGCGCTCAACGCGGCCCTCAAGGAGCGGCTGAACCCGGGCCCGGGCCGCTTCGGCGGCTTCGATCCGGGTGACCGGATCGCGTACTCGCCCGAGCCGGGGCGGACGGTGCCCGGGCAGGTCGTCAAGGCCGACGCGGAGGGGCTGCACCTGGAGTGCGGCGGCGCCCCCGTCGTCGTACCGAAGGAGCGGGTCGAGCAGAGCGTGCGGCACGGGTGGGCGCTCACCGCGCACCAGGCGGTCGGGCTGCACTGGCCGGCCGCCGTCGTGGTGCTGCCCGGGGACGCGGCGTCGTCGCTGACCCGGCCCTGGGTCTACACGGCCTTCAGCCGCGCGGAGCGGCATCTCTCCGTGGTGCACGGCGTCGACCAGGCGCTGCCCCGCGCGGTCGCGGAGGTCCCGGCGAAGGCCCGTACGACCCGGCTGCCGGGCCTGCTCAGAGCCCAGGTCCCGTCGGCCGGCTGAGCTGGCCGCGGACGAACGACGACGGCGGTCACGGGAAGCCCTGCCTCCCGTGACCGCCGCGCCCTCAGCCTCAGGACTGCCGATCGCTAGCCGGCGACCGCCGGCTAGCGATCGGCGTCCAGTGGTTCCAGGTCCTCGTCCTCGTCGAGGCTCACCGCCACGAGGTCCGGACCGAGTTCGTCCTCCAGCAGGTCGTCCTCGTCGATGACGTCGTCCACCTCGTCGTCGAAGACCGCGCTGACGTCGAAGCGGCAGACCACCCGCTCCGCGTCGACCTGGTCGAAGGGGGCCTCCAGCCACTCCCCGGGGTCGGCCTGCTCGTCCGCGGCCGTCACCCACAGTGTGGAGTCGGCCTCCTCCAGGCCGAACTCCTTGTGCCGGGAGGCGATCTCGTCCGGCTCGAACTCGCCGAACAGAATGCCCAGCGCCCCGTGCACCGTGCCGGATGCCTCGGCGCCCGTCCCGTCGTCGTCCACGGACTCCACCCGCTGTGCCTGCGCCAGCAGCCGCTGCGGCTCCACCACCGCGTAGTCGCGGCGGATGAGCACACTCAGCGCGTTCGGCTCCTCGGGCCCCGCGTACGGCGGCAGTGCGTCGTCCGATCCGGGGATCTCGAAGGGGGTGACCTCGTCATAACGGTCGTAGAGCAGCTCGTCGTACACCTCGGCGGCCGCGGCCAGCTGGTTGAACGCCTCGTAGACATCGGGGTCGTCCTCCCCCGACCGGCGTTCGACCGCCGCCAGGTGGCGGTCGAGCGCGGTCTTGACCGCCTCGGCGGCGGCGCGTACCTCGGCAGCGGTGGGCTGCGCAGCATCAGACATAGTGCAGACGCTATCCGTACCGGGCCTCTGCCCGCACAATAGATGCGATGCCGGAATACGAATTTGTCGACGTGTACGTACCGCGCGGGGTCTCCCGCAAGGAAGCCACACGCCTGCTGACGGACCATGCCGAGTACGGACACTGGGAGTTGGACCGACTGAGCCTGATGCGCGACGGCAGCCGCAGGGTGCGGCTGCGTCGGCGGATCATTCGCCAGGTGCGCGCCACATGGTGAGCTGACACGGCCGAAACGGAGCGGGCCCCGCGTCTGCGGGGCCCGCTCCGTTCAGTACGCCGCCGGGTGACCGCGCGGCGGTTTCCTCCTGTTCGTACGCATTCTCCGTACGGGGCTACGCCTGGGGGCGTGCCTTGCGGTAGAGGACGGTGCCCGCGAGCAGCATGCCCGCACCCACCGGCAGGGCGACACCCAGCGGCAGGTCACCGCCGGTGTGCGCGAGCTGCGCGGCGGCCCGGGGCTGCGGAACGGTCCGCGCACCGCTCTGGTCGACGTAGGACGAGCCGACCGGAGGTGTCACGCCGTTCGGGGAGCTGGGCGGCGTGAGCGGCGACCCGGGCCGGGAGGGACCGTTCGGCTGCGCCGGGGTTCCCGGGTGCTGCGGAGTGGCCGGGTACTGCGGGGTGACCGGCTGCGCCGGGGTGGTGGGCAGGTGCGGGTTCCCGGGCTGCTGAGGGGGCCCCGGCTGTGCGGGGCCGCTCGGACCGGGCGGGGGCGGGGTCTCCTCGCCGTAGCCCGGGGGCGGGGCCTCTTCGCCGTAACCGGGGGGTGTGGCCGGGGGGCCGGTCTCCGGAGGCGGTGCGGGGTGGCCGCCGCCCGAGTCGTCCCCGGTGTTCGAGCAGTCGTTGCCCATCGCGGGGTTGAGCAGACCGACGACGTCGATGGTGTTGCCGCAGAGGTTGACCGGTGCGTTGACCGGCGCCTCCACGTGGTTGCCCGACCCGATGCCCGGAGAGTCGGTGGCGTATCCGCCGGCGTACGAACCCTCCCAGCCGCTCCAGTCGGCCCATTCGCCGGAGCCGCCCGGACTGCCCGGGTACCCGAACCCACCCGGGGCGCCCGAGTCGCCGTACCCGCCCTGACCGCCGTACCCGCCATAGCCGTCGTACCCGCTGTAACCGCCGTGGCCGCCGGGTGAGCCGTGGCCGCCGTGTCCTCCGTCCTCGTCGTACCCACCGGGCGAGCCGTGGCCTCCCTGGTTGCCGTGACCCCCCTGGTGGCCCTGGTTGCCATGGCCGCCGTGGTTGCCCTGGTTGCTGTGTGCGCCCGGGGAGCCGTTTCCGCCGCCGCCCTTGCCGCCACCGCCGTTGGCACACTTGTTGCCCATCGCCGGGTTGAGCAGACCGACGACGCTCACGGTGTTGCCGCAGGCGTTGACCGGCACGCTCACCGGTGCGCTCACCGTGTTGCCGGACAGCACACCGGGTGAGTTGGAGGTGGCGCCGTTCGCACCCGAGTCGGCATGCGCCTGGGCGCCGCCGGCGGCTGCCACCACGCCTGTCGCAGCCGCCACGGTCATCAGGCGCTTGCGCGTGACCTCTCGCATTCCTGCATCCCTGCCTTCACATGATCTGTCGTGAACCTTCCGGAACGACCTGTCGGCCCCGGAACGCACGAAGCGTTCCGGGGCCGACAGGCTCAGACTCGCGGGGAGTCAGAACCTCACAATGCGAGGCGCAGCATCAGTTGTTGACGCAGGTGTTGCCGAAGGCGGGGTTCAGCAGCCCGATCACGGAGATCGTGTTGCCGCAGACGTTCACCGGGACGTGAACGGGAACCTGAACAACGTTGCCGGACAGGACACCCGGGGAGTGCACGGCAGCACCCTGGGCACCCGCGTCGGCGACGGCCAGGCCCGCACCCGCGAGAACCAGACCACCAGTGGCAGCCGCAGCGGCGACGACCTTCTTGATCATTATTCCTCCTTGTTGGCAATGCGATCCCGAGTAGCGGACCGCATCACCAGTAACGAGGAGGAGGCATTAGGGCTACGACCGTATGAGCGCCTTCACTCTTCTCAGTCAGTTACGCACATGCGGACGATTATTGGAGTGTCGTTCAATCGGGTAATTCCGGGCGCACTGAAGGGAGACTCAAGAGAGTTCGAAGGCCCCAATGGCACGGATACGGCACGGAATTCAGGACGCCTCGATGAAGCGGTCGAGTACCCGCACCCCGAACTTCAGCGCGTCGACCGGCACGCGTTCGTCAACACCGTGGAACATGCCCGCGAAGTCCAGCTCCGGCGGCAGCTTCAGCGGTGCGAAGCCGAAGCAGCGGATGCCGAGGTCCGCGAAGGACTTGGCGTCGGTGCCGGCCGAGAGCATGTAGGGCACGGCCCGGGCGATCGGGTCCTCGGCGACCAGCGCGGTCTGCATGGCGTCCACGAGCGCCCCGTCGAAGGAGGTCTCCAGGGCCTTGTCGGCGTGCACGTCCTCGCGCCGCACGTTCGGGCCGAGGATGCGGTCGAGGTCGGCGAGGAACTCCTCCTCATAGCCGGGCAGATAGCGGGCGTCGACGTGCGCGGTGGCCTGGCCCGGGATGACGTTGACCTTGTAACCGGCGCCCAGCTGGGTCGGGTTGGCGGTGTTCTGCAGCGAGGCGCCGATCAGCTTGGCGATACCGCCGAGCTTGGCGAGCGTCGCGTCCATGTTCTCGGGGTCCAGCTCGGTGCCGAGCGCGTCGCCGAGTTCGTCGAGGAAGTGCCGGAGCGTCTTGGTGACCCGGACCGGGAACTTGTGCCGGCCGAGGCGCCCGACGGCCTCGGACAGTTCGGTGATCGCGTTGTCCTTGTGGATCATCGAACCGTGTCCGGCGGTGCCGTCGACGGTCAGCTTCATCCAGTGCATGCCCTTCTGGGCCGTCTCGACGAGATACAGCCGCAGGTTCTCGTTGACGGTGAAGGAGAACCCGCCGACCTCGCCGATCGCCTCGGTGACGCCCTCGAAGAGATCCGGGTGCTTGTCGACGAGGTGCCGCGCGCCCCACGTACCGCCCGCCTCCTCGTCCGCGAGGAAGGCGAGGACGATGTCGCGCGGAGGCTTGCGGCCGGTGCGCAGCCGGTCGCGGACGACCGCGAGGGTCATCGCGTCCATGTCCTTCATGTCGACGGCCCCACGGCCCCACACACAGCCGTCCGCGATCTCCCCGGAGAACGGGTGGTGGGTCCAGTCCGCCGCGTTGGCCGGTACGACGTCGGTGTGGCCGTGGATGAGCAGGGCCGGCCGGGACCGGTCCTCGCCCTCGATGCGCGCCACGGTGGAGGCGCGTCCCTTGTGCGACTCGAAGATCTGCGGCTCCAGCCCCACCTCGGCGAGCTTCTCGGCGACGTACTCGGCGGCCTTGCGTTCGCCGGGTCCCGAGTGGTCGCCGAAGTTGCTGGTGTCGATCTGGATGAGTTCGCGGCAGAGGTCCACGACCTCGTCCTCGCCGGTGACGCCCTTGGTCGTGTCCGTCCTGCTCACGGTCTACCTCCCACTGTTCCTGCTGGTGGTCCTCCCCCATCCTCTCCCTCCCACCCGGTGCGCCCCAAGACCGGCCGGGGTCCGTCACACACCGTTCACGCGGCGACAGGGGGTGATCGGCCACCCCCGAAAGCCTGGTAATGTTTCCCTCGTCGCCACGGGGGGAACCCCGCGCGACAGACACCTTGTCCGGGTGGCGGAATGGCAGACGCGCTAGCTTGAGGTGCTAGTGCCCTTTATCGGGCGTGGGGGTTCAAGTCCCCCCTCGGACACTTGTTGATTTGCCGCTGAAACCCCACTTCATGTGGGGTTTTCTGCTTTCTCCCCCCGTTCTTGCCCTGCTCTCCACCCGCTCTCCGGCTTCCGTCGGCTTCGGCTGCTTTCCGGGGCTGCGGCGTGACCATGCCAGCCGGTCCCGGCATGATGGTGCTGCCCGTGCAGGGCAGGGAATGCCGTGAAAGATGGAGGGCGCGTGTCACGCCAGGTACTGACGGTCTGCCCGGAGGGCACCGAGGGCTTTCGGACGATCGGAGAGGCACTGGCGAGGGCGCGCACCGGCGCCGTGATCAGTGTGCGTCCCGGGATTTACGAGGAGAACCTCGTCGTCGTCACCCGGGTGACCATCGTGGCGGAGCAGTCGCGGGGCACGGTGGAGATACGCCCGCGCCGTGGCAGCGTGCTCACGCTCAAGGCCGACGCGGTGATGCTCACCGACCTGGTGCTGCGCGGCCGTGACGAGGAACTGCCCGCCGTGGACGCCGCCCGGGGGCAGGTCGCGATGGACGGCTGCGATGTCACCGGCGCTGCCTGGGCGGCCGTACTGGCCCGGGGTACCGGCTCGCTGGCGATGCGCGACTGCCGGGTGAGCAGTCCGGCCGGGGCCGGGGTGGTGGTCACCTCGACCGTGGAGAGTTCCGTGGACTCCTGCACGATCGAGCACCTGGGCACCTCCGGGGTGGTCATCGGCGAGCGCGGCCGGGTCACGGTGCGCGGCTGCACCATCCGGGACGCCCGGGGCAACGGCGTACTCGCCAACGGGGACGCGCAGGGGTCCATAGAGGAGTGCGACATATCCTCCACCGACAAGCCGTCCATCGCGCTGGAGGAGCACTGCACGACCCAGGTGGTGCGCACGGTCGTGCACGACACCTCCATCGGCGTCCATCTGACCAGCTCCTCGCGCACGGTCCTGGAGGAACTCCGGGTCACCGCGACCAGCGGCCCGGGCATCGTCGTCTCGCACGGCAGCGATCCGCTGCTGCGCCGCTGCCGTACCGCCCGTACCGAGGGCAACGGCCTGCTGATCACCGACCGGGCGCGCGGCACCTACGAGGACTGCTGGCTGGACACCTCCCAGGCCCCCGCACTGCGCGTGGCCGGGTCCGCCTCCCCCACGCTGACCTCGCTGACCGTGCGGGACTGTGCGGCGACGGGTGTGCTCCTTGAGGAGGAGTCCACCGCCGAGCTGGACCGGCTGGACGTCGTCGACGCCGCCGGGGCCGGCATCTGTGTGCGCACCGGCGCCAATCCCATGCTGCGCCGGGCCAGGGTCAGCGGTTCGGGCGGCCACGGGGTGGAGGCCGTCAAGGACGGGCGGGGCCGGCTGGAGGACAGCGAGATCGACCGGGCCGGCGGCGCGGGCGTCCACGTCGAGAGCGACGGAAACCTGTACCTCGGCGGCACCAACGTCCTCGCCGCGACGGGCGTGGGCCTGATGGTGGCCGCGGGCGGCAGCGCCACCGCCCGCGACTGCGACTTCCGTGAGCCGGGCGGCGACGGTGTCCTCGTCGACGCGGAGGGCGAGCTCACGGCGACCCGGGTCAAGGTGAACTCCGCCGGTGAGAACGGTGTGTTGGTGCGAGAGGGTGGCCGTGCCTCTCTCAACGCCTGTGAGATCGGCGGGAGTTCGAAGGACGGCCTGCGGGTCGAGAGCACCGCGCCGGTGTCGGTCGTCAACTGTGTGGTGCGCGACAACAAGGGCGGCGGTCTGATCCAGACCCAGCAGGGCGACCGGCTCGCCGTCGAGGGGCTCAGCAGCAACGGCAACGGCCAGCGGGACGCCTGGGGTTACGGCGACAGCGAGGGCACCGACCCCGCCGGTACCGCCCCGGCCGGCGGCGGCGCGGCGGGCGACACCGGTCCGCTCGCCGAACTGGAGGCGCTGATCGGCCTGTCCAACGTCAAGCAGCAGGTCCGTACGCTCGTCAACCTGACCCAGCTGGCGCAGCGGCGCGCCCAACTCGGCATGTCCGCCCCGCCGATGAGCCGCCATCTGGTCTTCGCGGGCCCGCCCGGTACCGGTAAGACGACGGTGGCCCGGCTCTACGGCACCATCCTGGCCCAGCTGGGCGCGCTGCGCTCCGGGCACCTGGTCGAGGTCTCACGGGCCGACCTCGTCGCCCAGGTCATCGGCGGTACGGCGATCAAGGCGACCGAGGCGTTCAACCGGGCGCTGGGCGGGGTGCTGTTCATCGACGAGGCGTACACCCTGACGGCGGACAGCGGGAGTTCGGGGGCCGACTTCGGGCGGGAGGCGGTCGACACCCTGCTCAAGCTGATGGAGGACCACCGCGAGGACGTGGTCGTCGTCGCGGCCGGATACTCGGGCGAGATGCAGTCGTTCCTGGGCTCCAACCCGGGTCTGGCGTCCCGGTTCTCGCGGACCGTGGAGTTCGAGAACTACTCGGTGCCGGAGCTGGTCGCGATCATGGAGAGCATGTGCGTCCGGCACCAGTACGAACTGGGTGAGGGCACGGGTGCCGCGCTCGCCACGCACTTCGAACGCATGCCGAAGGACGCCACGTTCGGCAACGGCCGCGCGGCCCGGCAGGTCTTCGAGGAGATGGTCGACCGGCAGGCCGTACGGCTGGCCACGCTGGCGGAGGTGGGCGAGCGGGACCTGTCGCTGCTGCTGCCGGAGGACGTGGGCGCGGAGGCCGCAGCGGCTGCGGCGGCGGGCGAGGACGGGGCTGTCCCCTCGCGCAGCGACGCGCTGTCCCGGCTCGGTGACATGGTGGGCCTGGCGGCCGTCAAGCGCGATGTCACCGACCTCGTCAACCTCCTCTCCACCGCCCGCCAGCGCGAGGCGGCGGGCCTGCCCGCACCCCGGATCAGCCACCACCTCGTCTTCAGCGGCCCGCCCGGCACGGGCAAGACGACGGTCGCCCGGCTCTACGGCGAACTCCTGGTCTCCCTCGGGGTGCTGCCACGCGGGCAGTTGGTGGAGGTGTCCCGGGCGGACCTCGTCGGACGGTACGTGGGACACACCGCGCAGCTCACCCGCGAGGTCTTCGAACGGGCTCTGGGGGGCGTGCTGTTCATCGACGAGGCGTACACGCTGACGCCCGCGGGGTCGGGCTCCGGGTCCGACTTCGGGCAGGAGGCGGTGGACACGCTGCTCAAGCTGATGGAGGACCACCGGGAGCAGGTCGTGGTGATCGTCGCGGGCTACACCCGCGAGATGCAGGGCTTCATGGCCTCCAACCCCGGCCTGTCGTCCCGCTTTTCGCGGCGCGTCGAGTTCGCGGACTACTCGTCCGACGAGCTGGTCACGATCGTACGGATGCACGCGGACAGCGCGGGCTACGAGTGCGGGCCGGGGACCGGGGCGTTGCTGCGGGAGTACTTCGACGCGCTGCCGAGGGACCGCTCGTTCGGCAACGCGCGGCTGGCGCGGCAGGTGTTGGAGGGCATGATGACGCGGCAGGCGGGGCGGGTCAGCGCGATGGCTGCGCCGGGGCTGGACGATCTGCGGTTGCTGGTGCCGGGGGATGTACCTCGGGTGGGGTGAGGGGTCCCAACTGGGGTGAGGTACGCGTGGGTTGTCGTGGGGTGTCTGCGGGTGGGGGGCTTCTGCGCCGCGAGGGTGCCGTGCGTGGGCCTCAACTGGCCTGAGGTGCGCGCGGGTTGTGGTGCAGTGTCTGCGGGGTGGGGCTTCTGCGTTGTGAGCGTGCAGTGCTTGGGTCTCAACTGGGTTGATGTACGCGCGGGTTGTCGTGGGGCCTCTGTGGGTGGGGGGCTTCTGCGCCATAGGATTCGGTTCATGCGTCGCCCCCGTCTTCGTCCGGCCCGGACGTTCGCCGTGCTTCTGCCTCTGGTTCTGCTCGCTGCTCCGGCCGCCTCCGCCGCGGACGGTTCGCCGGTGCGGCTGCCCGTGATGCCGTCCCGGCTCGATGCCGACGACGCCTGCACCGGGGGCTCCGCCGAGCGGGCCACCTCCGTGCCGTGGGAGCAGCAGAGTCTGCAACTGCCGCGCGCGTGGCAGTTCTCGGCCGGCGCCGGGGTGACCGTGGCGGTCGTGGGCACCGGGGGGTCC
>Ga0307513_10009709_pt1 | contig 12159 bp, 10 predicted proteins | sample 15_EM_MG_FD_202174 | JGI IMG/M metagenome (GOLD analysis project Ga0307513, IMG submission 202174) | Populus trichocarpa ectomycorrhiza microbial communities from riparian zone in the Pacific Northwest, United States - 15_EM | ecosystem: Host-associated > Plants > Roots > Unclassified | place... | reverse complement strand
AGCGTTGAGCCGTCGGGCCCGCCGGATCTCCGTCCGCTTGTACTGCTGGCTGGCGGCCAATAGCGCGGCAGTATGTTCGGGAAGCCTGCGTTGCGCCGCCCAACCAAGGCCATCGGCCAGGTCGCTGCCGCGCAGCAGGTTCCCAGAGTCGTGGTCGGCGGCCCAGCGGGCGTGTCGCTCACCGGCGCGGCGCAGCCAATCCTGGAAGCGATGATCCTCGCCCACCCAACGACGCAGAGCTGCCCAGTCCCGGATCAGGGCATCGTGCACCAGCTCGGCAACCGGCACGCCGGGTGCGCCTTCGAGATGCCCGACGGTGCGCGTCGTCACGATCCGTTGCTCGATCAATAGGTTCAGCACTTCGTCCACGGCTCGCTCGGGCGGTCGTCCCCGATCGGTCGGATCGGTGGTGTCGGCCAGGGTGCGCAGCTCCGGAACGGGAACCTGTTGCCGGACAGCCGGCACGTCATGACTTTCGTCGGCGGGGCGGACCAGTGCCGTGAGGATCCGCCGGGCAACCGGTTGCTGTTCCGCAGCCAACTGCTCGAAAGCGCCGTCACACCAGGTGGTTACGGCGCCGGTGATGCCGCCGATGCGTTGGTAGGCCTCATGGGTGAGGTGTCCGTGGTGCCGGCGCTGCCACAGCTGCTGCAGGGTGAGCTCGAGGAGGGGGAGCACCGTCACCGGGGCGCGGCGTGCCTGTTTCGCCGCGGAGTCGATCGCGAGCGCGTCGGTGATGATCCGCTCGGGCAGGCTGTCCTGCCAGTCCAGACCCACCGCCTCGGCCGGCGCGGTGATGATGTCGTACAAATCCTGCGAACCAAGGTCAGCCGGCACATTGAGCAGGCCCGGCGCCAGCGCCCGCAGCAGCCGCGGCGCCCGGGAGGCCAGCCTCGGATAGAAGTCGTCGCGCAAGATCAAGATCATGCTCAGCCCGGGTACGCCGATCGCCGTGGCGATCTGATCGATGACCTCACGCTGCGCCGCGTCCTGCTCATCGGAGGCCGCCGGTGTCAGCAACTCCTCGAACTGGTCGATGACCAGCAGCAGGCGTACGGAGGAAGGCTCGTGGGCCAGCCTTGCCGCGACCGCGGCGGCGATCGACTGGCTGCGCACGTCGGGCAGCCCGGCGCGCTCCAGATCTGCGAGCAGGTCCTTGCTCGGCCGGGCCAGCATCGTGATCCACGAGTCGCTGCCGGGCAGCTGACCCGCGGCCAGCGCGGGGAGCACACCTGCCTGAACCAGTGAGGACTTGCCCGACCCCGACGGGCCGAACAGCAGCACCCCGCGGCGGTGCGCGACCAGACCGGCCAGCACCTGCTGAACCGCGGCGGCTCGCCCGTGGAACCACGCGGTGTGTTCGGCGGTAAATGTCTCCAATCCGCGGAAGGGGCACACCTGCGCCCGGACCGCCCGGGTTCGTCCGGTGCGCCGCGCTGCCAGCTCAGACTCCATGTGCGCATGCCATTGCCGCCACGGCAGCAGATCGGGTGTCACGCCGGCGTGCAGCGCACAGGCTTGCACCAAGGCCGCGACGAACTCCCACGGTGCCGCGGAGCGACCGGTCAGTTTGTCGTGGATGGTGGCTCGCGTGTACGGGACCCCCACCTTGTCGGTCAGCCGCACCAGCTCCCGCACCGACGGCCCCCCGGACTCCACCTGCAGCCGACGCAGCCGCCCGGCGAAGACCCGGACTGGATCAGATTGGTCCTCGATAACGATCGAATCCTCGGCGTCCACGTCGCTGACCCCCTTGAGTCACATCACCACCACCCGGCCGTTCTGTCCAGGGGCCGGCGGGCGAGCGAGAGCTGGGCCTTTGCGGAGGTGGAAAACCGACAGGTTCGCGCACTGCTACGAGGTCGTCGAGTCCGAGGGCGCGCCACCCCGTCCCGAAACACAAAAGGGAGTCGTTGAGCGTCAGCCGTCCGCTCTGCGCCGGCGGTCGATGTCGCGCATTACCTCTGGATCCCACGTCGAGGCGTCCCAGTCGTCGCTGGTGATCAGCGTCGGCTTGCCAGCCAGGGTGGCTTGCCCGGTCTCGCGCCTGATCCGGGCGCGGACCAGGAGCACCCCAGCGACCAACAGGACCACTGCGCCCACGCGCAACGCCACGTCAACGGCGACCGCGGCACTCACCGTGGGCACCCGGCTCGGCAGCACGTACGCGAGCGCGATCAGCAGGACACCGCCAACCAGCCCGCCGTAACCGGTAAGGCCGGGACCGGCCGCCGTCAGCCGGTGGACGCTGACGATCCAGACCACCGCGGAGATCAGCAGACCGATGACGCATACCAGTCCCACCAGGCCGGCGATCATGCCGACGATCAAGACGGACGCTTGCGTGCTCAGATCAGCCGGATCGGCCGCGCCGCTACGGATCGCCGCGTAACCACCGAGGCTGAGTGCGCCGACAATCGCCACGACCACCGCGTAGAGCACGCCGAAGCGCACGACTCGGCGGCTGGCCAGCGAAAAGGTCTCAGCTGACGGACTTAGCACCGGCCGGTCCTGTCCAGCGGCGTATCGCAGATCTCACATCGCATAGTGCCTCTCCTGGCTCAGCTTCCGGCCCGGCGCTCGACGCACCAGGTCCGATCCGCGACCGGTGGCCGTGGATCTCACCCGGGCGACGAACGCATCATTCCAGATCGACGGCCGGCGCCGCGGCCCAAAACGGCTCTCGTACTCGACAATGGCGCAACAGGCCCCTATGGACAATCGTTTCCTGCGGCGGTGAAGGCGGCGCGGTGGTCGGTCGCCCAGGTGGCGTACGTGCGGGCCGGGCGGCCCAGCAGACCTCGTACGGCGTCGGTGGTGGGGCCGGGCTCGCGGGCGTAGTCGGCCAGCGAACCGAGCAGCCGGTCGGGTACCTCGTCGGGCAGGCCGGCGGCGAGCATGCCACGCCGGATCTCCTCGGGAGTAGCCTCGGCGAACGACAGGGGGCGGGCGAGCGCCGCGCTGAGCGCGGTGACCTTGTCCGGCTGGCTCAGCGACTGCTCGCCGGTGAGCGGGTAGGTCTGGCCGGCGTGGTGCGGCTGGGTGAGGGCGAGGGCGGCCACCGCGGCGATGTCGCGCTCGTCGATGGTCGAGGTCCGCGCCTGCGGGTACGCGCCCCGCACAGTCCCGGTGGCCCGGATCTGCCCGGCCCAGGCGAGGGTGTTGGCGGCGAAGTCGGCGCAGCGCAGGATCGTCCAGTCGAGACCGGAGCGTTTGGCGATGTCCTCGGCTGCCTGGAACTGCTGCCGGAAGCGGGCGAGCCCGGCCGGGAACTGCACGGTCACGGCGGACAGCACGACAACCCTACTGGTGCCCGTCTCGCGGGCGTGGTCCAGCAGATCGGCGGCGGTGGCCCCGGCCGCGCGTGGGCTGAGCAGAATTGCCTCCACGCCGTCGAGGGTGGCGACCTCGGTGGGGTGGACGAGCTGGGCCGCCCCCGGAAGGTCGGCGTGCGGGTCACGGGTGACGGCGGCGACCTTCGCGCCCTGTTCGGCCAGGAGCCGGACGGTTTCCCGGCCGACGACGCCGGTGGCACCGATGATGAGGATCATGGTCCAGGTCCTTTCGATGTCATATCCTATGGGACTCAAATTACCTGCGATTTGAGATCCAAACAATATGAGTCACGTAACATCGGGGATCGGCGCGTCCGAAGGCAGCTCACGACTCGCCCCGCAGTCAGTACGCGATCGGCTTGTTGCGCTTGCCGCCGGTGGTGGCAAGCATCCGCGGCGAGATGGCCAGCCGCTTCGCCAGCCCGTAGGTCTTGATCGGGCTGCTGCTGACCGTCTCCTTGTAGAAGATGGCCGCCCGTCCGGTGAGGTACCAGCGCCGAGGGGTGTCGTCGCCGTAGGTGAACTGGATCACCGCGTCCCTGCGCCCGAGGCTCACCGGCTGGTGGAGGTAGCCGAAGCGGAACGGCTTGAGCCGCTTGCCCCGCAACTGGCGAGCGATGTTCTCGGCGACGTGCGCGGCCGTCGGCATGCCGCTCTGGCAGGTGCCGTGGATGACACCGTAGGCCTGAGAGATGGCGGCCGCGTCACCGATCGCGTAGATCTCCGGGTGCGACACCGACCGCAGCGTGGCATCGGTACGGATGCGCCCGTACTCATCGGTGGCGATCCCGGCCTCGGTGGCCAGCGGGGCCACGCGCACGCCGGTAGTCCACAGGCAGCCGTCACCGGCGACGAACTCGCCCCCGTCCAGCTCGACCCCGCCCGGCAGGACCTTGGTCACGTTGACACCCGCCCGGACCCGCACGCCCAGCCGATCCAATGCCGCCACCAGGTACGCGCGCGCCTTGGTGCCCATCATCGCGGCCGGCTCGCCCCGGCTCAGCAGGGTGACCCGGACGTTCGGGTGGGACTCGGCGATCTCGGTCGCGGCTTCGATCCCGGTCAGGCCGGCGCCGCAGACCAGGAATTCGCCGTTGCCCCGGCGTGCGAGGTGTGCGGCCATGTCCTGTGCGCTCTGCGGACCGTTGAGGGTGAAGGCGTGCTGGGCGGCCCCGGGGACACGGCCGGTGTCGGTGGTGCTGCCGATCGCATAGACCAGCGTGTCGTAGCCGAGGACGACCTGGCTGTCATCCACAGTGGACACCGTGACGGTGTGCGCGGCGGTGTCGATCCCGGTCGCCCAGCCCTGCACGAAGTCGATGCCGGTGCCGGCCACCAGGTCCGGGATGCGATGCTCGGCGAGCTGTTGGCCGGTGGCGATCTGGTGCATCCGCAGCCGCTCGGTGAACCTCTCCCACGGGTTGACAAGGGTCACGTGCACCCGCCGCCCCTTGGCTCGTTTCGCCGCGCCGAGAGCCGCGAGCATGCCGGTGTATCCGGCGCCGATAACCACTACCTGCTTGATGTCAGTCATGCCCCACGGACGACACAGCCGCCGCAAACCGTGAGGCGCTGTGACCGGCGTCACAGACCGGCGACGGCGGTGAGCTTCTCCGGGTTGCTGATCAGGTGAATCTCCTGCGCACGCCCATCGACAAGGTGCAGCACGATGACCGCCACCGGGGTGTCAGCGGAGTAGATGACGACGCCGGGCCCGCCGTTGACCTCGGTCACCAGCACGCGCGGCTCCGGCGGCATGCGACCGGCGAAGGTGACCAGCGCCCGCGCCACCAGATCGATTCCCTCGATCGCCTTGCGCGGCGCCGGCGCCAATCCGCCACCGTCGCACACCAGCCTGACGTCCGGCGCCAGCACCTCCATCAGCGAAACAAGGTCACCGCCGGTGCTCGCCGACATGAACGACTCCGTCACCTTGCGCCGGGTCGCCTGATCGGTGTCATAGCGGCGCCGCCCGCGGCTCACATGCTCTCGCGCGCGCAACGCCGTCTGGCGCACCGATTCCGGGCTGCGATCGACCATAGTGGCGATCTCGCTGTGGGAGTAGCCAAACGCCTCGTTCAGCACGAAGACCGCCCGCTCCAAGGCGGACAACGACTCCAGGACCAACAGGATCGCCAGCGACACCGACTCCGAGCGGGCGACGTCGTCGGCGACATCCGGCGCGGTCAGGACGGGCTCGGGCAGCCATGGGCCGACATAGGTCTCGCGCCGTGCCGCGGCACTGCGCAGGCGATCGATCGCCAGGCGGGTGGTCACCCGGACCAGATAACCCTCCGCGTTCTCGACCTGCTCGACGTCGACAGCGCTCCACCGCAGCCAGGCGTCCTGGACCACGTCCTCGGCGTCGCTCCAGCGGCCAAGCACCCGGTAGGCGACGGCGGTGAGAAGGGAGCGATGCTCGTTGAAGATCGTGTCGTGCGGCACCAGCCGAGCCTAGCTTCGGACGGCGCTGTGGGCTCCAGCCAGGAACGGTGTTTCAATGATGGCCATGCTGCTCGACGAGTTGCGCGACCTGCTCGCCCGTCACGCTCGGCCCGATCTGAGCACGCCCATCGATGACGTGCGCATCTTCCGGGCGGACCGGCCCAACCCGCCGACGCCGACCACCTACGGCAAGGTGCTGGCCCTCGTCGCTCAGGGCACCAAGCGCTTCGCGCTGAACGACCGGCTGTACGAATATCACGCCGGGCAGTACGTCGTCGCCTCGGTCGACCTGCCCGTGACCGCGTACTTCGCGCAGGCCAGTCCGGAGCAACCCGCCCTCGGCTTCGGCCTGACCCTGCAACCGGCCCTCGTCGCGGAGGTGCTCCTGCAGGCCGACCCAGCGGAGCTGCCGGAAGCCTGCCCCGGCACTCCCCCCGGTCTGGCCGTCAGCACCGCTCCGGTCGAGTTGATCGACGCTGTCGTGCGCCTGCTGCGCCTGCTCGACCAGCAGCGGGACATCCCGATGATCGCACCCCTGATCAAGCAGGAGATCATCTGGCGGCTGCTCACCGGTGAGCAGAGCAGCATGCTGCGCCAGTTCGGCCTGCCCGACAGCAGCCTCAGTCACATCGCGCGCGCTGTGCAGTGGATCCGCGACAACTACGCGCAAAGCTTCCGGGTCGAGGAGGTGGCACAGCAGGCACGCATGAGCGTCTCCGCGTTCCATCGCAACTTCCAGGCCATCACCTCGATGAGTCCCATCCAGTACCAGAAACAGATCCGACTGCAACACGCCAGGCTGCTGCTCGCCGCGAACCCCGGCGACATCGCCGGGATCAGCCGCCGGGTCGGCTACGAGAGCCCGGCACAATTCAGCCGCGAGTACCGCCGGCAGTTCGGCGGCCCGCCGCGCCAGGACGCCGCCCGCCTCAACGCTCATGCTGGAACCAACGCACCGGCGAGCCCCCGCGGTGTTTGACCAGAAACCGCATTCTCTTGCTCGATTCTGCCCGCCTGCCCGGCTGACCGTTTCTGCGCCGGAATTGCCGACATAGCCTTCCCGAACAGCGGCTCCTGACGTCCGCCCGCGGGGAGAGTCGACCATGAGAAAGCAGGGTTTCCGCCCCGCCGTACGCCCGGTCGGCCAGGACCATCGCGCGACGCCGTTCGAACTGTTCTTCGACCTCGTCTACGTCTTCGCAATGACCCAGATCACCGGATACCTGGCGCGCGAGCACAGCCCGTACGGAATCCTGCGGGGTTTGTTGATCCTCGCCCTGCTGTGGGGAACGTGGTCCGGCTACACCTGGCTGGGTAACCATTCCCGGGCCGACAAAGGCCTGCTCCGGGCGGGCATGGTCGGCGCCATGGCGGCGATGTTCGTGGTCGCCCTGACCATTCCCGAAGCCTGGCACGACCTCCCCGGCGGCCTTTACGGCCCGGTCGTGCTCGTGTGCGCCTATGTACTCGTCCGATGGGTGCACCTCACGGTCTACGCCGTGGCCGCGACCGGCGACGCCGGGCTGCGGCACCAGATTGCGATCACCTGGCTGCCCCAGCTGGCGGGTGCGGCCCTGCTGCTCTGCGGGGCGCTCCTGGGCGGCTGGACCCAGGTGCTGCTGTTCACCCTCGCACTGCTTGTGGACTGGGCCGGCATCTACCTCACCGCCAGGCACGGCGAGTGGCGGCTGCGCAGCCCGGTGCACCTCACCGAACGCCATGGTCTGTTCATCATCCTGGTCCTCGGCGAGTCGGTCGTCGCGATCGGTGTGGGCGCCGCCAACCAGCCCATCGGTGTGCCCCTGGTGGTTGCTGCCGTCCTCGGCATCGGCGCCGCCGTCTGTCTCTGGTGGTTGTACTTCGACCTGGTGGCGCCCGCGGCCCGACGCCGCCTCGTCGAGTTGCGCGGCGAGGCCCGGGTCAACCTGGCCGTCGACGCGTACACCTACGCTCATTTCCCCTTGGTCGCCGGCATCGTGCTCGTCGCGCTCGGCGTGGAGGGTGTGGTCGCCCACGCGGGCGAGAGCCGACCGTTGGGGGCCTTCTACGCGCTTTCCCTCTTCGGCGGTGCGGCGCTCTACCTCGCCGGGCATCTGCTGTTCGAGCGCCTCATGCATCGGACGTCGAGCCCGCCCCGCCTGGTGACGGCCGGTGCGCTCGCCGCCGCCGGCCCGCTGGCCGCCGTCCTCGCGCCGCTTGCCGGCCTGGCCGGCCTGGTCGCCGGCCTGATCGTTCTGATCGTCGTCGAGACCATCCGGTACGAGCGGAGTCCGCCTCCCGTGGCACCGCCGATCGACCCACTAGAAGTCGCGCCTGCACGATCCGGCTGGCGAGAGGACGATGATGACCGATTCCGCAAACAGTGAGATATCGCTTCGAGTCAACGATGTGCTGCACCGGCTGTCGGTGGACAACCGCCGGACGCTGCTCGACGCGTTACGAGAAGACTTGGGTGTCACCGGCCCGAAGAAGGGGTGCGATCACGGACAGTGCGGCGCCTGCACGGTGCTGCGCGACGGCCGGCGAGTCGTCTCCTGTTTGACCCTCGCGGTCGCCGCCGACGATGCCGCGATCACCACCGTCGAAGGGCTGGCCGCCGAGGGCGAACTGCGGCCGATCCAGGAGGCGTTCCTGCGTCTGGACGGTCTCCAATGCGGCTTCTGCACACCCGGGCAGATCTGCTCGGCGATCGGGATGCTCGCCGAGCACGCGGCCGGCTGGCCCAGTGCCGTCACGGCCGGCGAATCACCGGACCGGGTGCCGGACCTGGACGAGGCCGAGGTACGCGAGCGGATGAGCGGCAATCTGTGCCGCTGCGGGGCACACCCGTCGATCGTGCGCGCGGTGCTCGAAACGGCCGTTCGCGAAGGGGTGACACGGTGAAAGAGTTCGCTTACCGGCGCGCGACGCAGGTCCGCGATGCGCTGACAGCGGTCGCGGAGAACGCCGGCGCCCGGTATCTGGCCGGCGGCACGAACCTCGTCGATCTGATGAAGAGTGGGGTCGAGGAGCCGACCCGGCTGGTGGATGTTCGGCAGCTTCCGCTGGACGGTGTCCGCGACGCACCGGACGGCGGGCTGGTGATCGGTGCGACCACGACCAACAGCGACGCTGCCGCGCACCCCGCGGTACGCCGCCGGTTTCCCTCGCTGAGCCAGGCCATCCTGGCGGGCGCGTCCGGCCAGCTGCGGAACATGGCCACGGTGGGCGGGAACCTGTTGCAACGCACCCGGTGCAGCTACTTCGCCGACCCCGCTCAGCCGTGCAACAAACGGGTTCCCGGCAGCGGATGCTCCGCGATCGCCGGAGTCCACCACAACCACGCTGTCCTCGGCCACTCCGAACACTGTGTGGCCACCCACCCCTCGGACATGGCGGTGGCGCTGGCCGCGTTCGACGCCGTCGTGCACTACGAGACGCTCGACGGCGCCGGCGAGATCCCACTGTCACGGTTCTACCTGCCGGTCGGCGAACGCCCGGACCGGGAGACGGCGTTGCCACCCGGCGCGCTGATCACCGCGGTCGCCCTGCCAGGGTCCGCGGTCAGCCCTCGGTCGCGGTACCGCAAGGTCCGCGAGCGCGCGTCGTACGCGTTCGCGACGGTCTCCGTCGCCGCCGCGCTCGACATCCGTGACGGCGTGGTGCGCGACGTACGCATCGCCCTCGGCGGCGTAGCGTCGCGGCCCTGGCGGGCCCACTCCGCCGAGGCCGTCCTGCGCGACGCCCGGCCCACCGCCGACCGGTTCCAGGCCGCCGCCGCGGCGGAGCTGGATGCCGCGGAGCCGTTGCGCGACAACGGATACAAGGTCACGTTGGCGCAGAACCTCATCGGGGCCGTGCTCGGTGAACTCGCTGGAACGGAGAACGACCGATGAGCACAGTCGGTGCCGCCCGCCCCCGGATCGAGGGTCGGCTCAAGGTCGCCGGCGCGGCCCGGTACGCCTCGGACGTACCGATGCCGGAGCTGGCCCACGGCTGGATGGTGACGGCGACCATCGCCAAGGGCCGCATCCGCGACATCGACGCCTCCACCGCCCTCGGCCTGCCGGGCGTGCTGGGGGTGCTCGACCACCGCAACGCGCCCCGGCTCAATCCCCGGGCCGGCAACTACTTCGGCCCGGACGGCAGCCTGCAACTGCTGCAGGACGACGTGATCCCGTACGCGGGCCGGCCGATCGCGCTGGTGGTGGCGGAAACACCCGAGCAGGCACGGGCGGCAGCTGCGGCACTGCGGGTGACCTGTGACGCCGAGCCGCACGACGTGGACTTCCACTTGGCGCATCCGGCCGCCCGCCCGGCGTCGACCGCCTTCGGCCCGGAGGCGGACACCGGCGACGTGGACGCGGAGCTGGCGGCGGCCGCAGTCGTGGTCGACGAGCGGTACAGCACCCCCGAGGAGAGCCACTGCGCCCTGGAACCCCATGCCGCAACCGTGTGGTGGGCGGACGGGCACGTGTACGCCGTGGACTCCAACCAGGGAGCGTTCAGCGTGTCCGAGGTGCTGTCCGCGTTGTGGTCCATCGACCGTGAGCGGGTGCACATCCGCGCCGAGCATGTCGGCGGCGGTTTCGGCGGCAAGAGCGCCTGTGGCCCGCAGGTGATCCTCGCGGCGATGGCCGCCGAGCGGTTCGGCCGTCCGGTGCGGATCGCGATGACCCGGGCACAGGTCTTCGAGGCGACCGCGTCGCGGCCCCCGACGGAGCAACTGGTCCGCCTCGGCGCCGACGCCGACGGCCGTCTGCGCGCCATCCACCACCGGGCGGCGTACGCCCTCTCCCCGCTCGCCGAGTACATCGAGTGGTGCACCGAGCAGGCCAAGATCCTGTACGCGGCACCGGCGATCCGCACCCAGCTCACCGCCGTACCCTCGACATCCTGCCGCCGGCCTCGATGCGCGGTCCCGGCGCGACGCCCGGCTCGTTCGCCCTGGAGTCGGCGATCGACGAGCTGGCGGAGCGGCTGGAGATGGACCCGCTGGAGCTGCGCCTGCGCAACCAGCCCGCGGACGCGCCCGTGTCGGGACTGCCGTTCAGCAGCCGCCGCCTGGTTTCCTGCCTGCGGGAGGGCGCACGCCGAATCGGCTGGACGGCCCGGGACCGGCGTCCCCGCTCGCGGCGCGAGGGCCCGTTGCTGATCGGCAGCGGCATGGCCACCACCTCGTTCAGCGCCGGGGTGTTCCCGTCGTCGGCGTCGATCACCGCGGAGAAGGACGAGACGTTCACGGTGTCGATCGGCGCGAGCGACATCGGTACGGGCGCCCGTACCGCGCTGACCGCGGTCGCCGCTGACGCGCTCGGGGTCGGCACGGAGCAGATCCGGATCCGGATCGGCGACAGTGACCTCGGCATGGCCTGGGGCGCGGGCGGCTCCCGCGGAACGACGTCCTGGTCCTTCGCCATCCTTGAGGCCGCCAAGAAGCTACGGGAGAACCTAGGCGATTCAGTACGGCCGGTGACCGCGACGGTGGACACCACTACGATGATCAATTTCCAGCCGGACCGGGAGCGGCAGACCTACAGCGCCGTCTTCGCGGAAGTCGCCGTCGACCCGGCGACCGGCGAGGTGCGGGTACGCCGGCTGCTCGGCATGTTCGCCGTGGGCCGGGTGATCAACCCGCTGCTGGCCCGCAGCCAGGTGATCGGCGGGATGATCATGGGGCTGTCCATGGCCCTGCACGAGGAGTGTCTGCGGGACCCGCGGACCGGCAGGCAGGCCAACGGCGACTTCGCCGGCTACCATTTCGCCGCGCACGCCGACGTACCCGACGTCGAGGCCGATTTCGTACCGGACTACGAGCCGCAAGACCCGTCCGGGTTCAACGGCCTGGGCGAGATCGGCACAGCAGGAACCGCCGCGGCGATCGCCAACGCCGTCTGGCATGCCACGGGCACCCGGCAGCGGATCCTCCCGATCCGGCTCGACCGCGTACTGGAGCCGGCAACCGCGGTCGACGTCGCCGGCGAACTCCGTGTCGCGTGAGGTCTGGTGTTCATCGCCGCACGGTTCCCGCAAGGCTAGACACCTCCGGGTCGGGGGTCTGACGCAGATCTACTGTGAGGCTTGCGGGTGATCGTCTCGGTGGGTTGGTGTCGGCTCTGCTTATCGCCTGCGATACGGCGATGGTGGTGGCGTTGACCAGGCGGAACGGGCACGACGAGAGCGAGTGCGGCAGCGAGCGGCGCAGATGTTCGCCGACGGCAGGTCGGCGGTCGAGGTCGGCGGGCTATTGGAAGTGTCGACGAAGTCGGCGTATCAGTGGCGGCGGGTCTGGATCGCCGGTGGCGCGCAGTCTTTGGCCTCGAAGGGACCTTCAGGACCGGAGCCGAAGGCTGTCTTCGTAGGTGCGGCCGCGTTCGCAGTCGTGTCGACGCTGCTACTG
>Ga0307513_10009708_pt1 | contig 12159 bp, 9 predicted proteins | sample 15_EM_MG_FD_202174 | JGI IMG/M metagenome (GOLD analysis project Ga0307513, IMG submission 202174) | Populus trichocarpa ectomycorrhiza microbial communities from riparian zone in the Pacific Northwest, United States - 15_EM | ecosystem: Host-associated > Plants > Roots > Unclassified | place... | reverse complement strand
CGTGGGATGTGGCGGGGCGTTGCAACGCAAGTCAGGACGCACAGGACGCATGGGACGCAGGAGATGCGTCGCTTGCGTCAGGACGCAACGCCGACGGATCAGACGCAGGGTCCGTTTTTGCTGATGACGGTAGGCTCTAAGCGTAGCTGAATTTGGGAGAGCGGTGGACTATTTCGCTGCTAGCTGAGAACCCGCTAGGAGATATATATCTCGGTATAACAACACCGCAAAACTCCTAAAACTCAGCAGACTCAAATGAAACGCACTAAGGCGACAAAACCTAAAGGCTAGTGATCTCAACCAATCTTGAACTATTCTGACATTCTGTGGTCCTCCGTGATTTTTAAAGCTTATGCCCTGCTAGGGTGTCCACTTCCGATCCTTAAGGATAAAGAGCATGAAGGAAACGTCATCAAACTACATACAGGATACCTAATACTGTAACTAACGACAATGAATATCAACAAAACCAATACCCAATTTTCCAAAGCAGACAACCCATGTATTGAAAACAACTAGCTAGTCAAGAAGAGGAAAGAACAAAGGGAGATGGATGATAAATAACGCCAAAGGAAATACAGAACTATGATCACCGCCATGGCCATTCCGCCCATTCCACTGCAGGAGGCTTTTGGTTCCGGTGCCGCTGCCCTTGCCAGGGGGGGATTGTTACCGCCGCAGTATCCCGGTGTGACAATGAGGGCGCATGAAAATCCAGCCGGGATGGTGGGTGGGCAACGAAAAACGCGAGATTTGGGAAGCGAGGAAGCATGGTGGTCTGGTAGTGTCGCGAGCTCGGGGAGCTATATGTATTGGGGGTTCACGGACCCCGCGTGTGTGAGCTAGGACCCCGCGGTTGCCAAGCAGCCGGCGATACCTTTCTCCGCCGTCCTCTGGGTGCGATTCCATGCGCTTTGCCCAATTGGCAATGGGTTGTGCCAACCCGACATCTTATACCTAGCGGTATCGGAAGTGAAAACAACAACCCACTGCTGGAGGCCTAATCCCCGTGCACCACAAAGCCACCTGTCCTATTGCCGTATATCTCCTGGATAAATATCTGCCTATCTGCATACCTGCATATCCGCATAACCATCTAACCGCATGCCCTGCAGGCACCCAACATGGTAATAATAATTATTATAGTTCCCGCCATCTATACAACACATGGATCGATTCAACATGGGTCGCCTTGGCATAAGTCGTCCCCAAAAAGATGCAATTAAGCCTTTAACCCTAACATTGGGATAGACTTTTTTTTAAAAAAGTTCACTTGCTGCCGTAGTTTGAACGTTTATCATATTAGAGCCTGTTCGTTCTCCCATACAAATGACCTTTTTCCTTGCGCTATAAAACGGAGAGAGGGTCATGTTCACAGCAGAAACGGTGGCCCAACAGAACGGAACCGCTGGAGGCAAACAGGCTCTTATGAATTCCCCTCAATCGATTTTACGCCCAAGCGTCTTCCGTTACATTGAGCGAGGTGTTTTGTATGCCAGTAGATGACCGGAACCATACTAGGACAGGATGTTCAAGTTTCGACATGGGGTTTTGAACCAACTGAAGGAAAAATGGACGTTTTCAAAAAGATAGTACCCAACGCTACTTGCATGAAAACACTACAAATCTTGGGATCAGCTAGGGAATTACTATGTAGTCTAACTAAACCTCTAGAGGTAGAAGTGCAATATTGGAAATGCTGCTCGCCAGACTTTCCCGGTATCTTCTTTGTTCTTTAGCTAGCTTCCGGGGAAGTGCTGTTATGCGCAGAGGAGTCGGGCATATGGATATGGCTCCGGGCGTGTGTTTGTGGAAAGCATTTCCTATGTAGGAATGCAGCGATCGGAACGGAGGCGGAAAGGTAGTAAAAGGGTTTTACACCTGGAGGACACCCGGAGAGATAGTGATGATTGTTTCTGCATTTTGTTAGCATGAGTTTTTGGGAAAAAGGGGGAAAGATGGGACATGGAGCAAACTGTCTGAAGAAAGTGTGTGGTACCTCCTGATGAGGATAGGAGGAGTTTGTGATGATATATACTTTTGTCTTTGCCCTAGTTAGTTGAGTTAGTGGACAGGTGTCGTTGAGCTTCAATATATTTTATTTATAACTAAACTAGCTAATGGAGCGACTACCTATCCGGGCTTGCACAACCATACAGCAGTACGTTCCAAGGAGTACGCCAGTCGTTGAGCGAGGAGTTGTCGTTGTGAAGAGAAGAGTTTTTCCCCCGCTTCTGTGTCCGATCGTGTCGTGTGTGATTCCTTGGCGCCGTTTCGTTTCGCCGTTTCGTTTCGCCGTGCAGTATATCGTTTCGAGCCCAAGTCTAAGGTGCGGGGGATCAAAGCCATTTTCCTTGTATTCAATTGGGTCAGCTAGTGCGGAAGTAACCTAAAATGTTGCATGGGGCTCCATACAAAAAAGTACTTCCGTACAGGTGAACTAATACCTCGTGCTTAAATCATCTTTTCTCCACTCCTTTATAATATTTAAAAATACTCTTGTATTCCTCATGTTATATAGAGGTTTACTGCGCTGCCAAATCTTCGCAGATCCTCCCAGGTATTGCGCTATAACAGGTGGTAGAGGTGGATACATTTAGTGTAAAAAGGGCAGCGGGCGAAACATGTTGTACAAGTCCTCAGCATGAGCTGAGCGAGCACAGGAGGGATCATAGAAGCAGAATTTTGTATGGCTGATTGTCTGTGGGCACCTGAGCGGCCATACTAAATTCCGCCCCCATCATCATTGTGTTTGCTCCGCTCATGCTGGGGGCTTATATCATCTACCAGTAGGAACTGGAACAATTGAACCTGACGTTAGAACGCTGGAGTTGCCCCTGTTGGTACAAGTATGGTCTGGCTCTTTTTTCTTTTTTTTCTGTCTTAGGCTCGGTCTGAGGGGGTCACTTTTCGCTGTGCGCCCGCCCCCCTATCCAAGAGAGGGAATTTCGAACGTCTTAGCGCGGGGTTCAATTATTCTAGTTCCTACGGCAAGTCGTATAAACCGAGCTAGGCGCACTACCAATATATGAGCATAAAAAATAGTTAGTGCCTGGGGGTGGTATTAAGCCTATGGATTCACGCCTGTGTTTAAAGAAAGCCGCGAGTCTGTTACTGTGAGAACCCGTATTATCATCGGATACCGCACTCCGCAGTACCGTACTCGAGTACTATGGTAGGGGGGGGTCAGTAAAAATGGGAGAAAAACAGCCCTTGTCGCCACAGAGAGCGGTATGGGGGTAGTAGATTCCCGGTTTTTAATGATCCCCTCCGATTACTTTAAATTACGAGTGCCATGTCTAAGCTAGGAAATATCATTTCCCATACTCAAGTATCTGATGCCGGTGAGCCTTGTTTTCCGTTTTGGGACCTAAGGCTGAGCTGCAAGCAAAATCAGGTGGGAATGAGCGTGAGTGGAGAACATTCTTAGAAGTAGCAACAACGATTGGGTTAGGAGATGTTTGTGGAATGTGAGAGCCTTGTAAATTGCCACCCCCTCTTTTTTAGGTCCTAGAGATCCCTTCTACCGGTAGTTCCGAGAGAAGTGAGATTCTCGCGATACGATCACACCCCCCTCTCTCTCAAAAAGAAAACGGAACCCAGATAAGATAATAATCTAAAGAGCAGATGCCGCCAGAGCACCAGCAGGCCATTGGTAATATCAACTCGTTCAACAGCAATAACACGTTCAACAATATTGTCAACTTCATTACCGAAATAGACGACGAGGGGCGTCAAATTCTACAGTGGCTATCGCCACTTGAACCACAGCAACGACACCAGGATGTGCGAGCCGACAGACTCGGTGGCGTGGGAAACTGGGTGCTAGAAACTAGCGAGTTTAGAAAATGGCGTGATGAAGAAGATGGCTGCGTTGATCCGGTGTTGTTCTGTTACGGGAATCCGGGCGTTGGGAAAACCTATGTTAGGTAGAAAGGACTCCTAGCCTGAGAACGACAAGGGAGATGTTGCTGACAATTAGGAAATAATAGTTCCCTAGTTATTGACAGCCTGTGTGACAAGGCTGGGGACAAGGGCGTTGCCGTCGTGGGACTATATTGCGATTTCCTTGCCCACCATGAACAGTCCACCACAAATATGTTGGGTGCCATGCTCAAGCAACTAATCAGCAGAGGGGGGTCCCGCAGCATATACGGGAGGCCTTTCAGAAGGCAAAAAGAGAGTTTGGGGGCCGAGGTCTCCTGCTTCCCGATATGGTAGAAATTCTGAAGAAGTCTATTACATCGCTTCAACGGGTATTTATATGCATCGACGCTATGGACGAATGCACTCCAAAGCACCGACGGGGGGGGGGCATCCTTGATTCAATGCAAGAAATCGTGCGAGTGTTACCAAATACGCGAGTATTCCTTACTGGGAGGCCCCATATCAACGATGAAATGGTGAAATGTTTTGAAAAGGCGGTCCGGATACCTCTCAGTCCTCCAAAAGGGGATATTGAGAGTTATCTGGAGATGAGGTTGGACGGTGACCCTGATCCTAATGCAATGGACGACGAATTGCGGGCGGATATCATGAAAATCATCCCCGAGAAGATCTCGAAAGTGTAAGCAATAATATCAAATACATTCACAATACAAGTCTGATGTTTGATTGACTAACATTGGTGTCTAGTTTCCTTATCGTTTCTCTGAACATGGATGCAATTCTAGGCGAGATTACTCTCATTCGGAGAAGAAGGAAGCTTGATGAGATGACCAAAGGGGAGGGTCTGGGAGATGCGTACACAGCAACCTTGTCAAGAATGGACGCTCAGCCGAGAAGCAGATCTAAACTCGGGATGCAAGTTCTAATGTGGGTGTCACATGCGGAGCGGCCATTACATGTCGACGAGTTATGCCACGCCCTGGGGGTGGAAGGGTCTACAGACTTGGATATTCGGAATATTCCTGCGATAGAAACACTGCTGGCATCCTCATTAGGGCTCGTAACTGTAGAGAAGTCCTCATCCACCCTCCGGCTTGTCCATTACACTCTACAAGAGTACCTCTCCCATAACCCCAATCTATTCCATAAGCCTCACTCGATGATTGCCGAGGTCTGTTTGACCTACCTCAATTTTCAGCATGTGAGGAGCTTTTCACCTGCTCTCCGCTCGGCCCCAACCGCCCCTTTTGTCGAATACGCCTCTTGTTCCTGGGGAACACACGCGAAATTTGAAACCACAGAAAATGTCAAAAATCTTGCATTGAATCTGCTCAATGGATATGAGAAGCACATATCTTCAAAGATGGTGTTATTGCGTGGTATGCGAGCTGAAGAGCAGCCATTGGATAGGGGGGACACCCCTAAAGGGTTTACAGGGCTTCACGGCGCCGCATACTTTGGGTGCCTAGAGATCACACTTGCTTTACTGGAGGCAAATACAAGTGATGTGCAAGCAACCGACTTTCATGGCAACACAGCAATCTCCTGGGCTGCTAGGAGGGGACATGAACGGGTAGTAAGGGCACTGCTGGAACGGAGCGACGTTAATATAGACACACCTGACACCAGATATTGCCGAACACCGCTCTCGTGGGCTGCTGAGCATGGCCACGAGCGGGTCACCAAGATGCTGCTTGAACGGAACGACGTCAACCCTAACAAAGCGGATCACTGTAGCCAAACACCTCTCTCACTAGCTGTCAATAATGGACATGGGGGGGTCGTGAGGATGCTGCTGGAACGGAGGGACATTAGCGCGAACAAAGTAGATAGCTTGAGCCGGACGCCGCTGTCGCGCGCTGCCGAGAAGGGGCATGAGAGGGTCATAAAGGTGCTACTGGAATGGACCATCGCCAATTGCGACACGGCAGTCACTGAATATGGCCAAACGCTCTCGTGGGCTGCCGCGAATGGACATGAAGGTGTGGTGAGGGTATTTCTGGAATGCAAAGGCCTCAATCCCGACCACCCGACACTAAATATGGCCGAACACCCCTCTGGTGGGCTACAGCGAACGGGCATGAGGGGATCGTGAAAATGCTGCTAGAACGTAATGATGTCAATCCCGACATACCCGACACCAGATCCTGCCGAACACCGCTCTGGTGTGCTGCCGTGAATCGGCATGAAGGGATCGTGAAGATGCTTCTACAACAGAACGATGTCAATCCCGACACACCCGACACCGAATATCGCCGAACACTCCTCTCCTGGGCGGCCGGGAATGGGTATGAGGGGGTCATAAGTATGCTGCTGCAACGTAACGACATTAATCACAACACGCCCGACACAGAATATGGTCGAACACCGCTCTGGTGGGCTGCCGCGAATGGGCATGAGGAGGTCATAAGGATGCTTCTGGAACGGAACGACATCAATCTCGACACACCCGACACCGAATATGGCCAAACCCCGCTCTGGTGTGCTGCCGTGAACCAGCATGAGGGGATCGTGAAGATGCTGCTAGAACGGAACGACGTCAATCCCGATACACCCGACACTGAATATGGCCGAACACCACTCTGGTGTGCTGCCGTGAATCGGCATGAAGGGATCGTGAAGATGCTTCTACGGAACGACATCAATCCCGACACACCCGACATGCAACATGACCGAACACCACTCTGGTGTGCTGCCGCTAAAGGGAATGAGGAGGTTGTAAGGATGCTGCTACAACATAACGACGTCAATTCCAACACATCCGACACCAAATATGGTCGAACACCACTCTGGTGTGCTGCTGCGAAAGGGCATGAGGAGGTCGTAGGGATGCTGCTACAACGTAACGACATCAATCCCAACACACCTGACACTGAATATGGCCAAACACCACTCTGGTGCGCTGCCGCGAGGGGGCATGTGGGTGTCGTAAGGATGCTGCTGAAACGTAACGACATCAATCCCGACACACCCGACACCGATTGTGGCCGAACACCACTCTGGTGTGCTGCCGTGAATCAGCATGAGGGGATTGTGAAGATGTTACTACAACGGAACGACGTCAATCCCAACACACCAGACACCGAATGTGGCTAAACACCACTCTGGTGTGCTGCCATGAATCGGCATGAGAGGATCGTGAAGATGCTGCTACAACGGAACGACACCAATCCCAACACACCCGATACTGAATATGGCCAAACACCACTCTGGTGTGCTGCCACGAATGGGCATGAGGAGGTCGTAAGGATGATGCTGCCACGGAACGACGTCAACCTCAACACACCCGACACCGAATATGGCCGAACACCACTCTGCTGTGCTGCCGTGAAAGGGCATGAGGAGATTGTAAGGATGCTGCTAGAACAGACAAACGTCAATCCCGACCCGCCTGACACCAAATATAGCCGGACACCCCTCTTGTGGGCTGCCGCCAATAGCCATGAGCGTGTCGTAAGGATGCTGCTGGAACAGAGCGACGTCAATCCCGACACTCCTAACACCGAATCTGGTCAAATACCGCTCTCTTGTGCTGCTCTGAATCGGCATGAGAGGATCGTGAAGATATTGCTACAACGTAACGACGTCAATCCCGGCAAAGCGAATAGGTGGGGTCACACACTGCCCCTGTCCGCTGCCTAGAATTGGTATGTGGACGTCGTGTTCAATAGCCTCAATCCCGACAGGGCCTCTACATGGAGCCCACGGATTTCATTCCCAAACATGCAGTAAGCCTGCGATCAGCTGAGGACTTCCCTCTTACGCCGTCTGGTGTACCTGGGCCTCCGCCCGAGGGGCTGGCTAGCTCGAGATCCAAGGATACAACCTGACACTTCCATATCATCTAGCAGACGTGCCCTCTTTTGGAGATCGGTCGATCCTGCGCGGCATGCACTCGTTAAAGCCTTCATTGCCTCAGAAAAGCTTAGAGTTCCGGGAGATGTTCCGGTTTATAGACAGAATATCGACAGTCAAAGGGGGGCAACAACACTATAGAGCTGACGATAGAACAAGGGTCTGGCACAATGGGGAGCATGGGGGAGCGGAAGTCCCTGTCACCATTTCTTTTGTTAGCGGATTGCATCGAATGTTTCTTCCTCCTGCCATTGTGGGAGGGAGCAAGAGATCGGGAACAACCTTGGAGGATAGTAGATAGTCCGGCGATTGGAGGGGAGACGGGAATGACTTTTCGATCTTTCATATATACTCGCCTTTGCCGTTAGTTTAGGGGGAAAATCAGGAAATCAAGTTGAGAGCAATCCACACCCCTTGTAATTTGGCACTGTATTTGTTTCTGTGCAGGACCCCTCCTTGTAGGGGAACGAGCCTAGCTAAAGAGGCTCCTACGCTCGATACAAGCTACAAGCCATTCTTTCCACGTAGATTGACAAGACACTGGAGAGGTTACACCTTTGGATCATTTGCCTGAACCGTCTCACTATCTTTTCCCCTCGCCTCCCCCAACTGACCCTCTCACCTTTCCTATTTCTTGTTATCATACCTTATTGAGCTTTTGTATAGCCCAGTGTTCCCAACGGGCCAGGCCGGCCAGGCTTCGGTAAAGCCGGGCCCGGCCTGTCCAAATTCTCTCGGATCTAGCCTGGCCCGAGCCTGCAGGCCTGGCTAAGCCTGAGCCTGGCCTGGCCGGGCCCGCCTATAGGCCATATAGGCTTTTTCCCGGCTGCCTGATAGGCCGGCCTGGCCTATATAGCCTAGGCCGGCCTATACGGCTTCGGCCGACCCACTCATAGTGAGCGGCTGCTCTGTCTCAACAGCACAATTCACGGTAAATGTTTCCCAATTACGGAATATGATTAAAAAGAAGTAACAGTTTCGCTTATTAGCAAAAAAATCACAAAAAATACTAGAGGTAGTGAATTAATTAGTTGAATTAATTGTAGAAAAAGAGTTGCTGTTGGTGGATCAACTGTGTGCAGTAGGACGGTGACTATTTCAAAGGCATCAATAAGAGAAGTTGACTGTAAATAGTTTACAAAATAGGGGGAAAGATGGTATGATAGGGTTGTGCTCGTGGCCCTGGAGGTAAATTTCTAAGGCTTTATTGTGTTGGTTGAGTATCACTCGTTTTGTGGTTAATTAAGAAGTATCATAATAGCCTAAGGTAAAGGAGGAAAAAAAATCACCGGCGATAAACTCGGAAGACGGGAGGGGGGGGGTGGGGGGGTTGAATACCCTTACCGCAATCTGTTCTCAATGCTAATCTCCGGGCCTATAGGCGCCTATCAGGCCTGATAGGCTTTCGTAGGCCGATCGAATTCGGCCATATGGGTCTAGGCTGTCTTCCGGAGCGGCCTGCCTTAGCCGGCCTACGGCCTATAGGCCGGCCTACCATTGGCATGGCCCGTTGGGAACACTGGTATAGCCAATCTTTTATATCCGTGCCCTGCTGGAGCCCTTACATACACCCTTGCCTCTACACGTACCCTCTTTTGACTTGCCTCTCCATTCAAGTTCCCGTTGGACTAAGTTATTCAGTTTCTGTCAATGATTGACCTGCGTCCACCGGTATTATTGCCTAACTTAGATAACAACCATATTTTGTTATAAGAGGGGCGGATGGAAGCTTCACAGATATATATAAGTTAGATTTGGCAAACATACCAGACACGGGAGCGGCCGCACCGCGTGAGTCATCCCCGAAGGATTTATGTCAGTGGTTGAGAAACTCCGCTTATTTTTTTTCGATTTCTCTCATTTCTCTCATTTTTGCCAGCCCTCCTTGGTCACCCATCTATTTAGCGTACCGTGAGATAAAATCCTCTCTTTACGGATGTTAGAGGCCTTATAGCTTCCTACTCCCCCTATCTCTCTCTAAACATCAAGATTAGACTCAGCACCCTCGCCTCCGTATCTACCCCACTCCCGCTTAACCTACCTTAGGGGCTCCGTAACTGTCCGCTGCTCGGCAAGCCTCCCAACAGCTTTTCTACCTATAGACCTACCGGAATCCCGACATCGAAATCCCTGAAAGTGGGAACACATGTTCAGGGCTCGCTTCAAAGGTTAACTTACAATCGTAAAAACGGGGCCGGCTCTGATGCTCGTGGGAGCAGTGGCGCACTGGGTTCGGGGATGTCACCTGGGCCCTGGAGTTGAAGGTGCCTGCGCCAATACTATTTCCCACAATGCCACGTCATTAATCACACAGTCTACACTTATCCCTGGTGGTGTGAAGCAGTAAAATTCGGTACCCAGAAGATATGGCATTAGTCTAGGAACCCTCTTCAAAAGTTAGCCCACGATAATAGCTACGATGCCTGCGGAAGCGGTAAAGTATTATACTAGGAACATTAGTCATGTCCTACAGCTCAAGGTCAATATTATGTTACGGTGCCTTTCAGCAGCAAGGTTCAGGCACGACGGATTCAGAGTTTTGATGAGAATACACCGCGACGCCAATTGGTCGTATATGGCAAAAACAGTATAAAAGAGGGGGAAAAAGAACTTATCAAAGAAAGGGACAATCAAAAAGTGATTGATAGCAGTTAAGAATAAGGAAAATGAGAGCAGATGGAAACGAAATGAACTGATAATGAACAAATTATGGGAAGAACGGGCTGCCTTATACCCTTCTTGAGACCGAAATTTCCTCCATGGTTATGCTTCCTGCGCATGCACAATCTCTCATCAGTTTCTCCCACTCAGTTGTTTCTGCTCTTGCTTGTCCTAGCCACTTCCGAGACGCAACCAGAATGCCCGATGGTATAGTTAAGCCGCCAGCCGCGGGTTAGTATGCAGCCGGGGGTGAGGTTGATCAGCTATCGTGAGTGCTCGTGCTCCAGTGCAGGCATACTGGTGCTTGATGTGTAAGGACAATGTCGTAGTCGGTATGGAGCTAACAGTGATGGAACAGTCCCCAAGCAACGGTTCGTAACAGATGATCGTAGTTGCATTCCCCTTCAAGGGCGGGCGGGGAAATATGCATGTGGTGAGCAGCCAAATTTCCAACAGGTGCTACCAACCGCATTGTCTGCATTTAGCCCAGACCCTAACTCCAATTCGGGTTCCCGTATAGCAATAAGATATGCTACGGAATCATAACCCCCTGACACTGAAACGCAAATTACGATATAAGATACAACGTCCCAGAACGATATCTCTCACCATAAAACTCGATGCCAAGTAATTTGGCAGAATCGAAATAGGAGTCTAGCCTTCGGAGGGAATATTTTACAAGTATCTATGTATCTTCACTAGATAGCCGAGACCTCCGGCCATCAACCCAAATGAGTACTCCTTTTACCTCCATCAAATTGCTGGTCAAAATGTTCCAAAAAGCCTAAATTGGGGTTTCTTTACTGGACACTCCCCCCTCTCACATCTCCATTAAGAGCTAAAGTGCTTTTTCATTCTGGCCCGCATCACGGCGCCTTGTAAGTTTACGGTAAGTTGTCTTGCCATGAGCTGTTTCGTCTCAACGCCCATTAGATGGGCTCGCCATCCAACCGGATAAAATGGTGAGTGATGGGCTGTTATGGGTTTTGGGAGCCAAGATATAACTTAGTGGGGAATGGGAACATCTGATCCACTCCTCCGTGCTGGAGGCGGGGAGTCCTGCCGAGTAACATCCGCTGATCTATGGTGGTGCTCGGCCTCAACATCGGTCTTTAAGTACAGCACATCTTGTGCTTGTGGAATCATACAAGTGCGGCGGATTGATTTGCTGTATAAGTCACGTGGGTGTGATAAGAAAAATGCGAACTCTGTGGTTGCAGTGTGGTGCCTAGATAAGGGCGGCTGAGCAACTATGGATCTACCCGTGCCAAGACCACAACCCCAAGATGTTCACTTTGCGGCTCAATTTAACTTGATATCATAGCTTGGCACAGAGAAACCTTGTAGCTCGACATAACTTTGTGGCTCAACATAAGTTTGCGGCTCAATATATGAGCTCAGGGAGTGATCTATGCTTTTGAAGTATCATATGTCAAACGGTGAAAAGGGCAAAGGTGGAAAGGGCCGGGAAACAGCTGGGTGGATTCAGTGCCGCGAGAAAAAGAGAAGATCAGAGCACACGGGCAAAAGAAAGTGGTGCGGCCAGAGCTTATCCCATGGACTGATGAGATATGCAGATTCCGGACCTGCCGCTAAAGGAGGGTTGGTTACTTCTTCAGGGTAATCCTCACAGCGTATCCTCCAATTACGTCGACTTGAGGTGGTATTCTGCTGATTAATCCCTGTATTGGCAATGGGTGCAGTTACTGGAAGCGGAAGGTCCGGAATCTGCAGGTCTCATCAGTCCATGGGATA
>Ga0307513_10009707_pt1 | contig 12159 bp, 13 predicted proteins | sample 15_EM_MG_FD_202174 | JGI IMG/M metagenome (GOLD analysis project Ga0307513, IMG submission 202174) | Populus trichocarpa ectomycorrhiza microbial communities from riparian zone in the Pacific Northwest, United States - 15_EM | ecosystem: Host-associated > Plants > Roots > Unclassified | place... | reverse complement strand
CAAGCGTCGTTACACATCCACGGGCAATGAACCTCGGGAAAAGCTAATTCACGGGTGTCACAGAATCGCGATCTGGAGTTTCCCACCCGGGAAATAGTTTCGTTCCATCAGCCTGAAGTCCTTGTGCGGATCAGGTACGATCAGCGAGGACGCACAATACTGTGTTGAGTTATCTCCACGTGTTGGACAGTTGTGGTAATTGCCGTTGAGTTTAGGGTGTAGGAATGCACGGGAAAATACACGTTGTTATGAACGACAATTGGGGTGTGGTTTTTGGAGCCTTGGAGAGTACGCATGCCTCGTCGCCTGTTGTCACGAGGGGAAACCTGACACCTGTGTTGATATTTAACACATGGGAGGTGCTCGAACGATTAGATACAAACCTGTTGAGAGGATTGAACACCACCCAAACCCCTCTACAGTATATGTAAACTCGGAACACCGGGAAGAAGGTTTGGACCGGGTCCCTCGCGGACTACAGGCATATGCGGAGTACACGTGGTGCATCGGCAGCATGGGATTAAGGATCGCTGATCATCTGAAGCGGATCCGGGGAGACAAGTTTGTCCTCGCGTCAAAACATACCCTACGCAGTAAAGCGTTGTCTGATGACCCTTAACCAGGGGGGAACTTCACGAAACTATGGCGAGCGTGAGCTAACAACCGCACATATCAAGAGTTCTCAGTACCTCCCGCATCCCAGTCCTCCACGCGATGAGACACTCCTCGATTGACCCTGGATTAAATTATTTGCAAACTTCACGCGTGGGGTGACTCTAGACTCGAGGCTGCACACTGAGATTGCTTGTTATAACCAACAACGACGGCCAAGGCAGATCGACACACCTTTCCAAATCCATGATTGCCTTCTTAACGGGTCCACTGCAGCTATCCGTGCCCCTCCCTTCGGTTACTGTCATCAGTACGTGGTCCATTTTGCGGTGGTGTTTAGTGAGTCCCACGAGCGCATCGTCGTTTACATCCCGGTCTGGTCGTCCCATCGGTAATCGGGTGTAAGAAAGGGCTTCGAGCAGGAGTTGGAAGTGCTTTAACGGATTCGAACACCATTTTCACAGAGATAATCCGGCCGTGTCCCTGGCGGCGATGAGTGTTTCAACGTTGATGTTCAAAACTACGGTTGTCGTCGTCGCCGCGTCAGGCTTGGGGTTCCGGGATTCGAAGACGGGCATAATACAGGGCGGATGGGGGAGTTAAAGAGGAGTAGTTGAACACGTGGTGTCACACATGACCCGCATATTACGGACAGTTCAGGACGCTCTGTCCAAAATGACGTCCGTCTGGTGGGTGGATGCTGAACCAGGGTGCTTCAGCTAACGACGAAAGAGGATGAGGCTTGGTTCACACTCACGAAAGCCCTGAACCTGCAGCAAGGTGGGGAAGGCGGACCTCAACGCCGTTACAAACAACGCAGACAAGTCGAGACGGAGTAGATGGTGGCAGTAAACCCACAACTGTTCCGCCGATCGCCGTCGGATATCTTCCCCCGGACCGTAGGACACACAGCTGCCTCCGCCCAGCCCCACAGACGAGACGGGTGTCAGCAGGCGTTTTTTGAGCTGACTCTCTCCCGTGCTCGCCATCCCGACGATGAAGGTCGTTTCGACGTTCCACCATCCCTCTGCCGTCACCTGCTCGGCTAAATGTAAGCTCGTCCCCGACAATCGCGAGTATCTCGTCGTAGGAAAGACAAATCGCCTCGAACTCTACTCTCTACAACCAAAGGGTCTCAACTTGGAATCTACGTTGGATGTGTGGGGTCATGTCATCGCGATACGGCCAGTAGAGTTCTCGGTCAGTCCAACCCGGTGAAACCCCACGTTCATCCTTGACTTTCAAATCTCGGATAGGATCCAGCAGAGACCAAACTTCTCCTCCTCACCGACCATCCCTTCCCAAAACTGATATTGCTATCGTGTGTGCTCTCCAAAGACGGCGTACCAACACTACAGGAGGACGATTGGAAGAGTTTACACGAAGTCGGGGCTCAACCGTCCGAGGAATTGACCGATGTAATTGTAAACGACGATGCCTCTGTCGTCGTATCTATCTGCTATGCCCGCAGGCTACGGCTCATCCTTCTCGATAACCACAGATTCGGGGAGAGTCACGATGTCCTGTTCGTCATATCTTCGGCTGGGTGCTGAGTTCTGATCCGGCTCACAGTTCTGCATTGCCACAGGATCACGGAACCTAGGTTACTCTCTGTTGCTTTCATTAACGGGTCAGCTAACGCGGACACGGTCTCGCTCGCGATCCTCTACACCAACCACGAGAATCGCCCACACCTGGCATCGAAAGACCTTAACATCACAACGTCAGAACTGTCACCCTCACCTTCGGTTTACATACCTACCACCCTTCTCCCTTCCACGATGTCCCCAGAATTCGGAATATCCCCCTCGCTTGCCTCACTGGAATCAAACAGTGGAAGGACCTCAGGAGTCTTGGTCATAGGGAACAATCAAATACACCTATTCGATGTGCGAAGACTATCCAAGAAGGATCTGGAGCGCGCCTCGGACGAAATGGATGAAGACGACGAATCGACCAAGTCTCCATCGAAAAAGGCGGCAAAACGGCGGAAAGACTTGTCGGTCGTTGGCTGGCCATGGGGTGAGATTTCGGCGTGGGTGTCTCAGAATCATGTATATCACTGCTACCCATCTTCTCATGCTGTTGGTTATGCCTATTAGGTGGGGTCGAGTCGATAAGAACAGATTCCTCGTGGGAGATGTCATGGGTCGGTTGGCCATGTTGGTCTATACCCCACCTCTGGGATTGACGCTTCTCCCGCTTGGGGAGGTGAGCTCTCCTCTCGGTAATATCCAGGTCTCGGCTCACTTCCCATCTTAGACCTCCCCCGCATCGACTTTCACCTATCTTACCTCTCAAGTGGTTTACGTGGGGTCATACTTGGCAGACTCGCTGTTGATCAAACTTCATCACACCCCGTGGCGGAACTCTGATCAACCGACACTTGAGATCCCGTTGGATATCACTACGGTCTCCCCGGAGCAAGCTACCCGTCCTGTCACCCAGAAGGGTGCAGTGATCGACGCAAAAGGCGATTATGTTGAAGTCCTGGAAGAGTACCCGAATTTGGCCCCAGCAGAAGATGCTGTTCTCGTGGACCTTACGGGGAGCGGGCAGGTTTGCCGTATTCCGCTGTTTCCAGATAAAGAAACTGATGCCTTTATTTTAGTCCCAGGTGGTTACATGTTCCGGCGAGGGTTATTCTGGGAGCATCAAGGTAGTCGGTCACGGAGCCAACCTGCAAGAAGTAATGTCTGCACACGTTACAGACGCGATTTCGGTTTTCCCACTTCGACCAACTTACCGTGGGGAGTGAGTCTCTTGCTCATGATCAGTCTGTGATCCTATCGTTGAGTTGTTCCAGGTCGGATACGCACATCGTGGTCTCTACTCCACGAGAGACGCATCTCTTCCGCGTGGATGAGGATGAGGAACGATTATGGTATATGGATCCAATCACCGTTAGTGGGCTCGTTACCGATCAACCAACACTTGCCCTGGCGAATGTTATGCAGCGGCTGCCTGGCATGTCTGGGGCCTCAGCCTACGGTGATTCTTCCTTCGTGGTTCAGGCCACGCCAGTAGGGGTTTCTGTGCTGGAAATGGATCCAGAGTTGGGGACGACATCGTTTATCGGGTCTGTTGCCCTGGGGGAAAGAGATGCCTGGAAGGACAAGAGGGTGGTAGCTGCATCCATAAACGCCAGCCAAGTTGTTATCGCTCTGGACGGTGGAGTCATAGCGTCATTCTCTCTGAATGGGCATGGGCACTTGCAAATCAGGCAGTGAGTAACCACCTTCCATATTAACACCGTTAATGACCACGATCTTTTACCAAGGGAGAAGACTTTCGACGACGAGATATCTTCTGTATCTTGTCTTCCGGTTGACCCGACCAAACCATACACGCCTCAAGTCGTGGTCGGTTTTTGGGGGTCTAACCGGGTACAAATTCTCAGCATCATCGACAGCTCCACCCATTTCAAACACATATGTTCCAGCGAGCCTTACTCGTCGGTACCTCGGTCTGTCTTGTTGCATAACTTCGGGACAAGTCTCGACAGGACTCAACCGGACTACCGGCCGCACCTCATAGTTGGGCTTGCAGACGGTACGGTGGTTTCGCAAGCATATAATGCGTCGGAGTATAAACTCCAGCCTCCGAATGTTTCCACCCTTGGAGGTGCGGCCGTTCACTTAACTCCCTTTGATGTTGATGGGAGGCGGTGTGTGTTTGCGTGCGGGAGTCTCGGGGAGGTTTATTACTGGAATAACACATGGTTGCAACAATCGCCAGTATCATTAAAGGTTCGTATGCGTTCGCGAACGGGCTGAGTACGTCGTGATCATCTCTGACGAATCGCAGGACACTACATGGGCCTCTATTTTCAAGCCTCGTCGTGGAACTCCCTGTTTACTTCTGTGTTCGCCAACACAGATCACATTTGGTAGAATAACACAGACGAATCGAGTTAGCATTCGCTCTGCAAGTCTCCCCCTCGGCAGCCTCTACTTCACCACTATCTTACGGGTCTTTATAGATTTCGACAGGCAGAGATGTCCCTAAAACCATCGTTCACCTGAAAGCTGCTCAGGCGTTCGCGGTTGGCTATGTCCGGAGATATGGGATCCGGTCTACCGAGCAATCGTTCGGGGTGCTACGGTTGCTTGATCAGAGTTCGTTCGAATGTGAGTGAGGTTCGGGATTTCTGAAAAATGATTCTTGTATCAACTGTCACCACACATAGCCCTGTACGAGGTCCCTTGTGAGCCCGCGGAGCATATCAACGCGATACACGCTGTCACGTTATCGAAGGCAACTTATTTGTGCGTGGGAACGGTGATTGTAGACCCGCACGACCTAGAGCCCACGAAAGGGCGGCTGGTAGTGTTCAAAGTGCACACAAACGAGGGGAGACCGTCATTATACTTGGTCTCGAGCACACCGGTCCAAGGCTGTGTGTATGCCATCGTTTCCAAGATGAACACCCTGGCGTTGTCCGTGAACTCTGCGGTATGCCCACGGTTCAACACGTATCAGAGCGGGAAGGGGGTTAACCGAAGCCCGGTTTTTAGGTTAAAATATTCAAGCTTATAGAGGTGAAAGAAGGGGAAAACCCGCTGCATGTTGAGCTGGTGACAGAGTGGGATTACAGCTACGTGCTTCAGTGCATGGCGACTTCGGGTGATACTCTTATACTTGGAGATATCGTTCGGTCGGTCGCCCTGCTCGATATTGATTGGGAAGGAGGGAAGTTGGCGAGGAAGGCTAGGGATCACCAAGATTTGGGACCGTATAGGCTCGCGGCATCTGGAGATAAGGGGGTCATTGGGTCTAACGTGAGTCTTCCTTCTCAAAAAACAAAGGCATCAGAAGGGGATTCTAATTGGCACCGTCGAACGTTCGCCCTCACTCTGGAATAGCTCGGCCGCGCACTATTCTCGTTCCAATATAATGGGTCGGCAACTTTAGAAGAGGACGGGTTGTTCGGTCTCCACCAGCTCGTATCCAAGTTTATCCCAGGTTCCGTGTCGAGAGAGGGTGAAGGTGGGGTGCTGAGACCCACTCATCTGTTCTGCACGAATTCGGGACACATTGGAATCGTGTCCGAACTCCACCCTTCGGTATCCCTCAACTTGACGCTGTTGCAAAGCAACATGAACGATCAACTGATCGGCCTAGGCGGAACATCGCTCAATTCGTGAGTTATCATTCACCCGTTCTGCGAGTCCAGTGAGGGAAGGAGGGTGGAACTGACGAGGATACCGCTCAACCCTTCTGAATAATAGGTACAGATCGGTCGTTGGGAGGAAAAAACGTCCTGCAGCTGGATTCCTCGACGGGGATTTCCTCGAGCGGTTCCTCGCTTTGGATCCCAAGATGCGCGAGAAGATCGTCGAGGGTGCGAATCCGGCAGAACGCTTGGACATGTCCGAACGCTCGATCGATCAGATCCTTGAGGATTTCCAGCGAATCCACTAGCGATTTCTGCTTGCTACAGACGGGCTCCGGATGCGACGACTGACGGAGAAATAGTGATAATGTATATTGGTCATGAAGGTCATGAGAGAGAGAGGGGTTTGTATCATAACATGCTTTATGGAACGGTTAAAGAGCTGTAGCGAGGATGGGGTTTTCCAGGAAGGGTTAAAAAAGATGTATGTATCAGTAAAGCACATACTTTGGATCGATTCCTCGAGAGAATAAAAGTGTAACAACTTTATACTACTTACAAAAGAGATATCAGTGGGTTTTATGCGAGGCGATTTGCCAGATCTGGAAGAGACCAGTTTCTGGAGGAAATTAAGGGACAAGAATTGAACATAAAACAAATCTGGGTGGGTACAGCAGGGGTGACACGGTAAGTAGGTTTTGATATAAGGGAGATACGGATGATGGGGTGGCGGACGGGGTTGCCGTGTGGATGGATGGTCGAGGTGTATGGGACCCAGCGCGGTAGTGAACGTGAGCACGAGCTGGAGAGGGCTCTTGTGTTGTCAATTTATGGGGTAATAAAGAATTGTCCGAGATATTGGAAAGTCGTCTTGAGAGGTCCAAAGTTGAATGTATCCTCTGCTTCTTTGCTCGGTGCCCAGTAGAATCCGGCGATGAGTACCAAGTAGCTGGTCAATGATCAATAGTCAGACCTGATACAGGAACCTATTGACATTACCAACCTGAGGATGAGAATGCTTCCACGATGGTAGTTGCTCTTAGCCTCGATGTAAGTGTAGGTCATGAGGAACACGGATAGGATGATAGAGATGACATCCCATCGAGGGAGAATCAAACTTGAGGGAACGTGTCAGGAACTTGGAACGGGAGCTGTGGGACTTGGAAAGACAAGATCATACCTGAAAGTCTCCGCAACGGAGCCCATCCTCTCCGGAGCGTGCCAGGCGGAGAAAGCCACCATAGCCGGGACCTGAAGCAAACAAACCTGTAGGGCGTACGCAGAACCGATCTCCATACTGCGGAAGTTTCGGTCAGCGACCTGAAAGGTTCCTGTCTGGGGGTTGCCTACCTGAGGGCGATGTTTCCGTTCAGAGCGAACGAAATGGCGTTCATGAACTCCGTGGTATTCGGTACGAGAGCAAACAAGGTGATCCCGAGGAACTTTTCGTCGATGCCAGACCCTTCAAGTACAACATCCACCACATCGACGAGCAATTCTGTGCAAAGCGATTGATAAAAAATCTCTTGAGGGAAACGGAAGTGGACGTACCTGCAATGACGGCGTAGAGCGCAGTGCACGCCAGAAGTACACTAGCACTGGTAAACCTACTCCAAGATGGAGCATCATGTCCACCATGACCTCCGGCGGCGCCATCATCAACCTCTTGACCTCCGACCCTGTACCTCCCAGGAGCAGCAGCCTGAGCTTCCTGGTGCCTCAACGCGCTAACCGTGGCAACGGCAACGGCACGAGTGAAATCTTCACGGGTCATAGTCTCTGGAAGGGCAGTTGGCTGCAAGCCGGTGTGTTGAATCGCGTGGTCAACGGTCTCCAACAACGGAGCGATTCCTGGAGCGGGTGGAAGGTTGACCGAAGGCTGTTGAGTGTAGGAAATCCTCCGTTCCGGTTGCGTGGTGGTAGACTGCATGATTGATTCTGGCTGAGGTATGGGGATCGCATTCGGCTGACCAGAAACCGGTATCATATTCCTTCCGATCTTTTGGCCAACGGACTCTGAATGCCTAAGAACCGAAGGGACGAGCTTTTGATACACAGAGACGCGATTGCTACCCGGTCCCGGAATCTCAGGATGAAGGAGCTGCTGAGGGTTTTGCCAGATTTGGGTAGCGTGCGTGCGAAGGGAGAACCACAGTCCGATCAGGTAAGACTGGAAGTTGTGACCATGGTTAAAACAGTTCCGTGAGATGGTAACCAAAAGTGGCACGTACGAAAAGGAGGATCGCGGCACAGAACGAGACCAAAGACTTGACGGTTGACTGGTAGAACGGGTCATCCACGGGTTCAGGATGCGCGTAGTAGCATTGTTGACATTTCCAAGACTCGCTTCCTTTCGGCGTGTGCGGAGGGCACCCGGTACACACGAGGTGGAACTAGTGAGATCCCGAAGATGTCACATGGACATAACTCGTTAGCACCCGAACAAAGGCTATGGTGAAGAGCAGGGATTAACTCACAGTTCCATATGTCTGATAGAACAATGTCGGAGTTAAGGTTCCAATGGAAGCCATCATTAACATCATACTCGTCACACCAGCACTCTTCGCGTTGAACTTTTGTTCCTTCCTCCTGACCGCTCCTCCACACATACTCATACCCGGCATCAACAGAACGCCAGCCAACAGACTGCCGACGATGGACCCCTCGACCAACCGACCTTTGCCCTCCAAGAGAGCGATCGAGTAGAGAAGGATTTCGATGATGGAACCGAAGGTCGCGTTGATGACGGCGCCCATACCGATCGAAGACTGTGCGGAAATCGAAGCGACGGCCATTCCGATGAAGTAGGAGAGCGGGATGACACTAGCAAGACAAAGGATGAAGATCAGTGCACGAGAAGCGAGGAATGCAAGGAATGCTGGGACGTGTTTCCCTGACCCCTCTCTACCCTCAACCCAAGGAAGAAGAATCATCCCGTCGAGGATGACCAGGAAGATCACGGGAACGAGATTGATAAAGATAATGTTAACTCCTCCGATCGTGTACTTGTAGTATTGCCACCCGGTCGCTCTGTAGATACAAAGCAACACCGTGGAGGTGGGCGATCCGGACGGGGCAAGCTGACCGGCCGCGAGACGCGTGCTCTTGATCGTAAACGCACTCGTCCCCTGAGGGTCATTGCCATCGGTTTCCACTGGAGTAGAAACAGTGACGATCGCAGGTGCAGAACAGAATCGGACGGATGTGGGGTGCTGGATGAGATGTTTGATGAGTGCCCAGTTCAACCTGGCCATGGGGATTGTGAAAACGAGAGCATAGCAAATGATGCAGACGATGAGAAGGAGGGGGACGATTATCGATAGCAGTAAGAGCCAGAAACACAGCTTCCCCAGCAGCCACCGTTGGGTCTGCTTGCTCAACCCAGTTGCCGAATATGCAGGGACGGCACCGTAACTCCTCTGGTTGTCGGCATCGACAGCCGCTTGTCGAGTGAGCAAGGAGGTCTCCTCGGTTGGTTCGGAAATGGCACTGGAAGCGGAAACTCGCTGTTGGTATATCGCGCTCCTCTGAGTGATGGTGGAGCGACCCGAGTTTGGATCGTGGCCTCTGGGGGTGGCGGTTCCCTCGCTGTCCTCTCCGTTGACACTACTCTCCTCCTGCGTCCCGTTCGCCAGTTCTTCGTCACCCGGGCTGGGTTTCGGGGAAAGGTCTCCCTCGAGGTACTTCCCAAACGGCCAGAAGATGTACCAACCCAACCCAAACACCAAAGTGGCGTAATTCTTGCCTCCCCTCGGAATCAGGTACAAGACGGCAGAAACCACCAGGCATGCCAGAGACAACCACCACCCAAAAACCACCGTCCAGAAAATATTCCCAGGCAGTAGATGCTTTTCAGCTTGGGCGGAGGGGATGGAGTGTAACGCTTCCTCCGCATTCCTCGTGATCGTCCTGCTCTTCTTGTACAACGCCGGCTTCCAGATCGGCAAGCCGAAAGGATGCTCGACGTTTATGAGCGACTGGCGTTCTTTGAGCGTTATCGGATCTTCGTCGTAGGAGCGGGCGGATAGCGCAGCCTCGCCATCGTCGTCATCGTGGAGTTCCTGGCTGTTGCGGGGGTCCCTGTCGGCTGAGAGGTGATGGTCCCTGGACCGCCTAGAATGACTGCCGATCTCGCTACCTCCATCGTAATCGTCTTCTTCCTCCTCGCTGAGGATTCCAGAAGGGTCATCGTGTATAGCGCCTCGGGCGGTGGTGTTGCTGCTGATGCTCAAGCCTCGGTGTCTGGTTGAGGTCGTGGACATGCTCCTGTGCGGATGAACGGGCCTGCGGGGAGTAGGGGAGACCGGTTGACCGGGGTTAGGGTTGGTGTTGTAGCTAAAGTAGGAGGTCCCTTGATGGTGGTGTTGAGGTGTTTCTGCCGGCGACCACTGCGAACTGGCACTGCGAATTGACTGCGCAGGGACCCTGGTGGGGTTGGATGGGGCGCTCTGGAGGGGAGAGGTGAAGGAGGGCTCGTGGCTCGAACGCCTGTCGTCAGGCGAGCCAGAGCCTCCAGCTGCAGACATGGCAAGGTCGGCTTTAACGGCTCTGTGGCAGGAAGGCAGAAGGAAAAGGCAAGATCGATCACATGACACGTGTGTATTATTTTTACTTATTTGGATTTCACCACCGAAAATCGTCAAAAAATCCGATTAAATCTCAGAGTAAGTACTCTAATGGAATCTGAGAGCCGCAAGTACAATTTCTAGAAACTCCTACACACTGCTATCGCTTCAGCAACTTCTCGTGCATCTCAGCTCCCTTCAGCTTCGCCCGCAATAGCTCAAGTTTTGCCTCGTATCGCGCCACAACCTCGGCACGTCTACGTCGGATGTCCGCCATCTCACCCTCCAATGTCGCAATCGTTGGATCACTCGCTTCCTCCACAGTCTCCAGTGTCGGAAACCCGGTGTTGTTCACGCTCGGCGTGCTGCCTATCGAAGTCCCGTACCTCCCCAGTGAATTTGAACTCGCTGATGGTAAAGGATGATGGCTTCCGCTGGTGCTCCTCCCCCGTGATGATATGGAAGACAGCGAGTTCTTCCGAGACAAGGTGATTGGCTGAGACACCAGTGGCTGCGAATTCGAGTTCATCGGCACTTGACGAGGCCCCCGTGCAGAAGCTGATTGGCCAGAGTGTATTGATATTGTGTCCGTTTCGGTCGTCATCTGGAGTGGTAGCGGCCGCCGTTGTCGCTTCGTCAGTGTACTGAGCTCCAACCCATTGAACGCGTCAAGTAGTCTCCGCCCCTCAGCTTCAACGGTTCCAATTTCCACGCGCAGTTCTTTTACAGACTGCCCATGCTCCCCATTTAGGTCGAACTCGTCTGATGAACGGTGGATGAAGTCTCGCGTTGGGGTTGGCGGTACAGACTTGATGGCCCGATTGGAGTACGCGGATGGTGGCGGGTTGCGGTTCGATTTACGCGAGGTGGGAGTTCCGCCGCGTTGATACTCGCTTGTCCGGTGGGCAGAAATTTGTGAGCCTATTGAGCTGTCGCTCGCTTCTCTTCGCAAGAAGCGTCGTGGGAATGTTCGATTTTGTACAGGGGATGATTTTGAGGGGGGTATCATCGAATCCGAGGACGTGGGTGGTGGTTGCGACCTAGATGATGAATTGAATCGTCGACTGGCTGCTCTCCGCAGCAATCCAGAAAAGGTGGAGACTATTGATGCCTTGGAGTGAACGGAAGTCGGCCGTGAGGTGTGTTGGGAGGGTGTGTGTGAGCCTGCGACCAGCGCAACGTTAGCCACCACGCGACACACGATGACAGTTGAAGGATAACGAACTTGAGTGAGCAGAGACCGATAGGCGCACAATTGGTGCCTCGCTCGGTACCGTCGAGACACTTGCGAGGCGTTCGAACAGGTTTGCACGTAATAATCTGTACTCGTCATCGCTGCGACCAGCATCGGTCAGAACACGGGAGAGAAAAACACAAGAGGGCGACGACGTACTCGAGAAGACCCTGTTCATTCGCTGTTGCGAGCTCTCCCAGCCTTTGAGCCAACGTCATCCTGAGCAGCGGTTAATGGTCGTGACCGTGTTGGGGGGAAAGCAGTCAGGGAAAGAGGGTCGTACGTGATGGTATCCGCACTGGCCCTGCTGTTCTGTGGAGGCGAAGGTTGCGTGCCGGGTCTTGGGCCAGAGACGAGATGGGAGGAGGAGGATGGGGTGTTACCCGAGCCGGCGGGCATCGAACTGATATCCAGAAGGCTGGCCTTGACTTTCCTTCCAGAAACCCGACCGAAAGACTTGTTCGCGGTGTTTTGTCTGGAAAGGGTACTGCGTCCAGCCCTTGTTTCATGGTCTTGTGGCAGAGTCCCGTTGCCGAGGTCGTTGAGTGCGGCCCGCTCGCGTTCCTTGCCTTTCCCATACTTCAACAAGGCGAAAACCAGAGTGGTCATCAGTGTCTCGTGAAGGGAAGCAA
>Ga0307513_10009705_pt1 | contig 12161 bp, 9 predicted proteins | sample 15_EM_MG_FD_202174 | JGI IMG/M metagenome (GOLD analysis project Ga0307513, IMG submission 202174) | Populus trichocarpa ectomycorrhiza microbial communities from riparian zone in the Pacific Northwest, United States - 15_EM | ecosystem: Host-associated > Plants > Roots > Unclassified | place... | reverse complement strand
GATGTCGACCAGAACGAGCTGAAGCCGTACTTCGAGCTCAACAACATGATCGCGGCGTCCCAGTGGATGGCGGAGAAGCTCTACGGACTGGCATTTGTCGAGATCACCGGCAAGGTGCCCGTGTTCGAGCCCAACGTGCGCGTCTGGGAGGTCACCGACAAGGCGACCGGCAGGCACGTCGGCCTGTTCTACGGCGACTACTTCGCGCGCAAGGGCAAGCGCTCGGGCGCGTGGTCGTCGGGTTACCGCGGCCACGAGACGTTCACCGGCACGCTGCAGACGCCGATCGCGTCGAACAACAACAACTTCGTGCAGGGCGCGGCCGGCGAGCCAGTGCTGATCTCGCTCGACGACGCGCAGACGCTGTTCCACGAGTTCGGCCACGCGCTGCACGGCCTGCTGTCCGAGGTCGCGTACCCCGGCCTCTCCGGCACGCCGCGCGACTTCGTGGAGTATCCCTCGCAGGTCCACGAGCTCTGGGTGCTGACGCGGCCGGTGCTCGACCGCTTCGCCAAGCACTACAAGACCGGCAAGCCGATGCCGCAGGCGCTGGTCAACAAGATCGCCAGGTCGGCGACGTTCAACCAGGGCTACGAGACCGTGGCGTACCTGTCGTCGGCGATCGTCGACATGGAGCTCCACATCAAGCCCGACGGCGTGGTCGACCCGCAGACCGTCGAGGCCGAGACGCTGACCCGGATCGGCGCGCCGCGCGAGGTGCCGATGCGCCACCGGCTGCCGCAGTTCAACCACCTGTTCGATGGCGACGGCTACTCGGCCGGCTACTACAGCTACCTGTGGTCCGAGGTGATGGACGCCGATACCCGCGAGGCGTTCGCCGAGGCCGGCGACGTGTTCGATCCGACCGTGGCCGGCAAGCTGCGCAAGTACATCCTGGCCTCGGGCAACTCGATCGATCGCGCCGAGGCCTATCGCCTGTTCCGCGGCCGCGATCCGGATGTCGGCGCGCTGCTCAAGAAGCGCGGGTTCTCGAGCAAGGCGGCGCCGGCGGCGCCCGCCAAGGCCGCGGCACCGGCGAAGGCGGCCTCCGCGGTCGCGCCTGCGTCCGCCACGGCCACGTCTGCTCGCTGATCCACGCGTGCCCGCCACCTCGAACGCGGCGTCTGCTCGGCGAGCCTGGCGCGTCGCGCGGCCTCGTCGCGCGGGTCATCCGCCATGCTGACCACGACCTTCATGCCGGCGGCCGATCTGGCCTATCCGGAGCTCGCCAAGCTGTTCGAGCGCAGCTTCGAGAACTACGTCGTGCCGATGCGCGCGACCCCGAGCGGCACCGAGGCGCGCAACCGGATCGAGCACGTCGATCTGTTTGCGTCGCAGATCGCGCTGCACGGCGCGGAGCCGGTCGCGCTGGCGCTGATCGCGCGGCGCGGTCGTCGCAGCCGGCTCGCCGCGATGGGCGTCGTCGTCCGGGCCCGCGGCTCCGGCGTCGCGCGCGCGCTGCTCGATCGCCTGATCCTCGACGGCCGCGCGCGCGGCGACGAGACGCTGATCCTCGAGTGCATCGCGTCCAACGAGCGCGCCCTCCGGCTGTACCGGCGCGCCGGCTTCGTCGAGACCCGTCGCCTCGTCGGCTGGCGCGCCGGCGGCCTCGTCGGCGTGGCCCAGCCGGTCGTCGAGATCGACCCCGCCGAGCTCGGCCGCCGCCTCGCGCGCAGCGAGCACGACGCGCTGCCGTGGCAGCTCGCCCCCGAGACGCTCGCCGCGCTCACCGCGCCGATGCGCGGCTGGACGATCGACGGCTCGGCCGTCGCGGTCGGCGCCGTCCTCGATCACGAGCTCGCGCTGCGCGGCGTGTTCACCCCGCCCGCGCTCCGTCGCGCCGGCCACGCCGCCCGCCTGCTGCGCGGCCTCGCCGCCGCGTTCGCGCCGCTCCGCCTCGCCATCGCGCCGATCATCCCCGAGGGGCTCGGCGCCGAGCTGGCCGGCCACCTCGGCCTCGTCCCCCACGAGCTCTCGCAGGTCGAGATGGCCTTGCCGCTGGCCGCGGGCTGATCGACCGACCGCGCTACCGGCGACGACGGCGCAGGCCGAGCGCGGCGAGCGCGAGCAGGAGCGGCGCTCCGCCCGCGGGGCCACCGGCGGAGCACGCGAACACGCGCTCGCGGCGGTCGTCGCCGACGTCGTCGACCGGGTACGGATACGGGTACGGATACGACGGCTCGGGCGTGACCTCGCCGTAGATGCTGGCCACCGCGGCGCAGCTGGTCAGCGCGCGGTCATCAGCGGCCGGCGCGCGCTCGCCGAGGTTGGCGAGGTACTGATCGATCAGCACCAGGTCGGCCGCGATGTCCGGATCCTCGTGGCCGATGTTCCACGCCGCCGCCGCGTTGCGGGTCGAGCGCAGGATCGCCGTCGCGCAGCCGGGGTCGTAGCTCTGGGTCGCCGCGCGCAGGCCGAGGAACAGGTTGTACATGCCGAAGCGCTCGGCCATCTCGGGGCTCGACAGGTACGGCTGCTCGGGGGTGAGCGCCGGATCGCTGGTGTAGTCGAGGTTGATGTTCTGGGTGACGCGCTCCGGCGAGCTGGGCAGCCGGTACGACAGCGTCACGTTGGCGACGCGGCCGGTGTTGCCGGCGACCGGCGTCATGTGGAGGAAGATCATGCTGCCGCCGCCGCGCCGACCCTGCTCGCCGCTCTGCGTGGTGCGGCTCGCGACGAACACCGCCGGCACCTCCATCGCGCCGCTCGTCAGATCCGACGACCACAGCTGGCTGCCCACGACCTCGCCGAGCTGATAGCCCGGGCCGGCGAACGCCTCGAGCCGGACGTCGAGCGCGATCGGCTGCATGAAGAAGTCGAGCTCCTCGGTGAACACCTCGTCGGCCGCGGTGGGATCCTCGAGGAAGTAGAAGTTGCCGGCGCCCTGCTCGGCGAGCCCGCGCATCAGCGCGACGTCGAAGTCGTTGCCGACACCGATCGTCGTCAGGCCGATGCCGCGCAGCGCGGCGTTGCGGCCGATCTGCATGATGCCGGTCTGCGTGGTGTCGCCGGCGGTGGCGAGGCCGTCGGACAGCAGGATGACGCGGTTCTGGCGCTCGCTGGGCAGCGCGTCGCCGAGCAGCAGGACGCCCTGGCGCAGGCCCTCGGAGATGTTCGTCGCGCCGCGCGGCTGGAGGCGGTCGATGATCGCGTGCAGCGCCGGGCGATCGAGCGTCCGGCCGAGCGGCGCGTCGATGTCGACCACGTCGTCGAACTCGACGAGCGCGAGGCGATCGTCGTCGTGCAGGTTATCGATCATCGTGTGCAGGCCGCGCTTGACCTTGGTCAGCCGGCTGTCCTGCGCCATCGAGCCGGAGTGGTCGACGACGACCACGAGGTTCATCGGCAGCCGCGGGTACGCCCGGGGATCGACGTTGGTCGAGACCGAGAGCTGCAGCGTGGCCTGGTGCGCGCCGGTCAGCCAGTCGCGGCCGACCGACATGCCGGGCGCGACGCACAGGACGCCGCCGCAGCTCGCCGGCGACGGCGTGTTGTAGTGCTCGTTGAAGAAGCCGTTGGCGTCCAGCGTGCTCGCGGCGGGAATCTCGCCGCGATCGAGCGTGCCGCGGAGCTCGCCGATGTCCTGCGCGCCGCCGAAGCTCACGCCGCCGCCCGTGCCCGGCGGCTCCGCGGCAGGCGGGGGCGTCGAGGGCGCGCTGGCACCATCGTTTTCGCTGATGCTGCAGCCGGTCGAGAGCAGGAGAGCGAGGCAAACCTGGAGGCGCATGACGGGACTGCGAGCAACGATGGTGCCAGCCGCGCGCGACCGAGAAATCGTCAGCAGCTGCGGTTGCTTGCGGTGCGGAACAGCACAGCGTTGGCGCGCTCGGCATTCGGCTGAATCCGCCCCGGTCCGGACATTCATGTCGTAGGATGCGCCGGCATGAAAGTCAGGGTCCTGCTCCTCGCCGCCGTGTTTGCATGCTCGCACCCGGCGCCACCTCCGCCGCCGCCCGCGCCTGCACCGCCGCCGGCGCCCGTGGTCGAGGCGCCCGCGCCGCCGCCCGCTCCCGCGCCGCCCGCGCCGCCGCCCGGTCCGGAGTTCCGCACCGGCCCGGCCGGCGCGACGAGCTTCGTGGATCCCGCGACGACCGGCAGCGGCAAGCACTTCATGGTCGTGTCCGAATCCGCGCTCGCCAGCAAGGTCGGTCACGACGTCCTCGCGGCAGGCGGCAACGCCGTCGACGCCGTGGTCGCCACCGCGTTCGCGATGGCGGTGACCCACCCCAGCGCCGGCAACATCGCCGGCGGCGGCTTCGCGGTGGTGCGCACGCGCGCCGGCAAGGCGGTCGCGCTCGACTTCCGCGAGACCGCGCCGGCCGCAGCGACGCCCGACATGTACCTCGACAAGTCGGGCAACCCGACCGACGCGTCGCTGTACGGCGACCGCGCCGTCGGCGTGCCCGGCTCGGTCCTCGGGCTGTGGGAGCTCCACAAGAAGCTCGGCAAGAAGCCGTGGAAAGATCTCGTCGCGCCGGCGATCGCGCTCGCGCGCGGCGGCTTCGCGATCGACGAAAAGCTGCACGACTCGCTCACGCGGATCGCGCCGCGGCTCGCGAAGAACCCGGCGTCGGCCGCGATCTGGCTGGTCGATGGCGCGGCGCGCGCCACCGGCGACAAGGTCGCGATCCCCGAGCTCGCGGAGGTCCTCGAGCGCATCGCGACGCGCGGCGCCGCCGGGTTCTACAAGGGCGAGACCGCCGCGGCGATCGTCGCCGAGATGAAGGCGGGCGGCGGCCTGATCACGGAGCAGGATCTCGCGAAGTACACCGTGGTGTGGCGCGAGCCGCTGCGCTTTGGCTACCGCGGCTACTCGCTGGTCTCGATGCCGCCGCCGTCGTCGGGGGGCATCGTGCTGGCGATGACCGCGGGCATGCTCGGCAAGCTCGAGCTCGGCAAGCTCGCGTGGTACGGCGCCGAGCACGTCCACTGGTTGACCGAAGTCTGGCGGCGCGCGTTCGCGGCGCGCAACGAGCTGCTCGGCGATCCGGCGTACGTCAAGGGCATGCCGATCACCAAGCTGCTGTCGAAGAAGTACCTCGACCAGCAGTTCGCGACGATCACCGCCAAGGCGACGCCGTCCAAGGAGGTCACCGCGCTGATCGAGGGCGATCACACGACGAACCTGTGCACGGTCGACGCCAACGGCATGGCGGTCGCGATGACGACGACGCTCAACACCGCGTTCGGCAGCGGCATCACGGTGTCGGGCTTCCTGCTCAACAACGAGATGGATGACTTCAGCGCCAAGCCGGGCTCGGCCAACGTGTTCGGGCTGGTCCAGGGCGCGGCCAACAAGATCGAGCCCGGCAAGCGCATGCTGTCGTCGATGTCGCCGACGATCGTCGAGGACGCCAAGGGCCAGCTGTTCATGCTGGCGGGCGCCGGCGGCGGGCCGCGCATCATCACGGCGGTGTGGCAGACGATCTCGAACGTGATCGACTTCGCGGCCCACGCCGACATCGCGGTCGCCGAGCCGCGCGTGCATCACCAGCACCTGCCCGACGCGATCTTCGCCGAGGGCTCGGCGATCGATCAGCCGAGCGACGAGGCGCTGCGCGCGATGGGCTACAAGGTGGAGTGGGGCCAGCCGCACCGCGCGTTCGGCGCGATCACGGCGATCGTGCGCAGCCCGGCGGGCTGGGACGGCGCGTCGGATCCGCGCGGCGGCGGCGCGGCGATCGGAGACTGATCCGCGCTCAGGGCGTCGGGCCGCGGTCGCGCTGGTGCTCGACGAAGCTGACCAGATCGACGTCGGCCGCGTGCTCGAGCGTCCCCAGGATGCGGGCGTCGCCGCCGCGCGAGAACACGAGGATCGGGATCTGCTCGAGCACGCTGCTGTCGGCGAGCTCGCGCACGACCTCGTCGACGCCTTCGCTGCCCGAGTCGAGCAAGATCGCGCGCGGCCGGAGCGCGCGGGCGAGGCGGGACAGCTGGACCAGCGCCCGCGTCATCGAGACCACGGTGTAGCCGCGCGCCGACAGCATCATGTCGAGCTGCTGCAAGCGGCTGCGATCGTGCTCGACCAGCAGCACCACGCCGCGCTCCTTCTCGGGCGCGCCGTTGACCGCCGGGACCGCCGGGACCGTCGGCAGCGGCTGGCTGAGGCTGGGCTGCGACTCGCGCGAGCGGTAGACCGCGAGGGCGACCTTGTTGAGCAGCTCCTCGACGTTGAACGGCTTCTCGACCACGTCGCTGGCGCCGAGCGTCGCGCGGTTGACCTCGAGGCCGTGGACCGCGGTCATGATCATGACCGGCACGTCGGCGTAGGCGGGCTCCTCGCGCAGGGCCTGGAGGAACTGCCGGCCGTTCATGCCGGGCATCATGAGATCGAGCAGGATGGCGTCGGGCCGGGCGGCGTGCACGCGCTCCAGCGCGGTCTCACCATCGACCGCGAGATCGACGACGTAGCCCTCGTCCGTCAGCACCTGGCCCAGGGTCTCCCGAACCATCGGCTCGTCATCCACGACGAGAACACGCCCTTCCTTCATTCCGTGGGCGGAGCGTACCATCGCGCGCGCCGCGCGGTGTTACGATTCGGGAGCATGACGACGGTGCCAACACTGGCCCGGTCTTACGAGGCGCTCTGCCCGAAGGTCATGCAGCGCCTCCTGGAGCTGCGTGGCACCCTCGACCCCTCGCTCGGCCGCCTCGACGAGGCCACGGCGCGCACCCAGATCGGCGCCGTGCTCGACCACCTCGGCAATTTTCTCGCGACCGGCGACGTCGGCCTGCAACGTGGCTTTCTGCACACGTTTCTCGCCATGCGCGCCGCGGAGGCGCAGAGCCCGGCCGCGACCCTCGCGATGCTGGTCGCGATCGGCGACACCGCCGCGCAGGTCGCGCAGGAAGAGGTCGCGGGCGGCGAGCTGACCTTGCTGCTCACCCGCGTGACCGCGAGCACCGCGCGCGCGGTCAACGACCTGATCGCCGAGGAGCTCGGCCGGCGCGCCGCGCAGCGCAACGAGATCACGCAGCGTCGGGGGGCGCGTTGAGCACGCCCGCGATGCGCAGCGCCGGCGACAGCCACCGCGGCAAGGTCCGGCGCACCAACGAGGACAGCCTGATCGTCGAGCCGCGCATGGGGCTCTACGCGGTGCTCGACGGCATGGGCGGCGCCAACGCCGGCGACGTCGCCTCGCAGCTCGCGCGCGACACGATCCGCGACTTCGTGATGCACCGCCAGCACACGCTCGCGCCGGCCGCGCTGCTCGAGGCCGCGATCGTCGCCGGCTCGACCGCGGTGTTCACCGAGGCGCAGAACAAGACCGATCGCCACGGCATGGGCACGACCGTCGTCGCCTGCCTCGTCGTCGATCCCGCGCACATCGTGGTCTGCCACGTCGGCGACAGCCGCGCGTACCTGCTGCGCGAAGGCCGGCTCCAGGCCGTCACCCGCGATCACACGATCGTCGCCGAGCTCGTCGAGCGTGGCCTGCTGACCTCCGAGGAGGCCGAGCGCCATCCCTACAAGAACGTGCTGTCGCGCAACCTCGGCGCCAAGGCCGAGGCGCGCGTCGACACCGTGATGCTCGAGGTCAAGCCCGGCGATCGGCTGCTGCTGTGCTCGGACGGCCTCTACGGCTTCGCCTCGGCCGAGGCGATCCAGTACCTGCTCGGCTCGGGCGATGATCCCAAGGACGTCGCGCGCGACCTGATCGAGCTCGCCCTGCGCGGCGGTGGCGGCGACAACGTGTCGACGATCGTGATCGAGACCGCGCCCGCCGCGCCGTCGTCGTCCCAGGTCGTGCGGACCAGCGGCGCGCGCACCTGGTGGCAGCATCGCCGGCACTTCCTCGACGCGGCGAGCGAGGGCGGCCTCGCCGACAACCCGATCGTGAGCGGCCTGCCGCCCCACGAGGCGCTCGAGCTCGTCGCGCTGTCGCTGTGCCAGGCGATCTATCACGACCTCGAGAAGTCGACCGGCGTCAACGTGTGGACGTTCGCGCAGAACCTCGCCTCGGGCTGGTTCCAGCGCGGCGGCGAGTGGGAGGCGATCCGCGGCCTCGTCGATATCCTCGCCGCCAGCGCCCACGCCGTCGTCGCCGAGATCCGCGGCGCCGATCCTGCGCTGGGCTTCCTGATCGATGTGGCGGTGTCGCGTGCGCTGATCGTCGTCGAGCTCGCGCTCGGCGGCCTCCTCGCCGAGCGCCTCCGCCAGGTCGACGCGGATCTCGTCGAGCTCTACACCATCGAGCTCGACACCACGATGCACGACGCGACGTCCAGCGGGAGCCACGACGCGATGGTGATCGCCGAGCCGTCGGCGTCCGACGCGTCGCGCGAGCCGGCCGCGCGCGACTCCGCGGGGACGATCACGGCGCTGACCTCGCGCGAGTCACTCGCGACGATCGACGCGCCCGCGCTGCGCGAGTCGATGTCGACGTTCACCTCGCTCACGGCGCCCGAGGCCGCGGCGACGATCGCCGAGCTCGACGCCTCCGACTCCGACGCCGGGACCACCACCGCGATGGAGCGCATCTCGTTCGACGACCCCGAGCCCGACCGCGAGCCGCCGCCCAGCGAGCCGGTCGCCGCGCGCGATGCGCGACCCACGCCACCGCCGCCACCGCCGCGCGCGATGCCGCCGCCGGTGCCTGCGCGAGCAGCGCCGCCGCCGGTGCCTGCGCGCGTGGGCGCGAGAAACCTGTCGGCCGATGCGGCGGCGCACGCGGCGAGCGGCGGGGGGCTCAGGCCGCTGGTGCGCACGGCGGACACCGAGCGCGTCGAGCGCTTCAGCGAGCTCTCCATCGAGCGCGCGACCATTCCCTTCCTGCGCCCGGATCGCCCGGTGACCAACGCCGGTGAGCCGGCCGAGGTCCTGAGCGCGATCGCGCAGGTCATGATCCTCGCGCGCGGCCGGATCTCGCCGCGGGCGCGGCTGCTCGAGCAGGTCCTCGCTGCGCTCGACAACGTGGCCAGCGACAGCGCCGGCAACTTCGCCGCCGCCGTCCTCGCCGCCCGCGAGCTCTACGGCGTGCGCTCCGTCGACAACGTGGGCGTCATGCCGCTGTTCGACGCCCTCGATCAGGCGCGCATCCTCGTCGCGGCGAGCGTCCACCAGCTGCGCGCGCCCCAGCTCTTGCGCGTCCGCGTGCTGCGCGCGCTCAGCACGGCCCACCAGCGCCTCGTCGGCGCGACCACCGGCCTCGTCCTCGAAGCCGTGGCGCCGTTCAGCGATCGCCTCCGCGAGTCCCAGGGCCTCACCGGCGAGCTGCGCGACGCGGTCGCCAAGGCCGAGCGCCGGCGCGCCCACCTCGAGCGCCGGTTCGCGACCATCGTCGACAGCAGCCTGCCGTGGGGCACCCGCGGCACCACCGAGTGGTGACCTCTCCGCCATGTCCAACGTCCACCTGACCCGCGCCGTCCAGGTCCTCCGCGACGAGGTCCTCGACACCGTCGCGCTCGGCGACCGCGATCCCCCGGGCGCCGAGGTCTTCGAAGCCCTGATCCGCGCCCTCTCCGTCGGTGGCGACTCGGTCCCCGGCCTCGATCTGACGCTGCACGACGCCGTCGCCCGCCGCCTCGCCTGGGGCGACAGCGAAGAGTCCGTGCTCGCCGACGCCGAGCTGATCTTCGATCGCCTGATGACCTCGGTCGACCGCGCGTTCCGCGAGCCCGCCGATCAGATGATCGTGATCGAGGCCGCCACCCAGGTCGCGGTCACCGTGTCTCGCGTCGTGGCGCTCGCCGCCGTCGCCCGTGCCGGCCGCGATCGCGCCGCCCGCATGCGCGAAGACATGTCCCAGGGCCAGCTCAAGGACGTCCTCGAAAAACAAAAGGTCGCCATCCAGCGCCTCGAGCACGAGCTCAAAGAGGACTTTCAGTAAGCGGTCGTCTTGTACGCCTCGAGCGCCTCGGTCGTGATCATCGTCGCGAGTGCATCATACGTGCAGAGGATCACGCGCCGAGGCGAAGCGTGGGCGGTGAGCTCACTGGCGATCGTGGCAATGGCGGTATCGGCAGCTTCGCGGAGCGGATAGCCGTAGACGCCGGTCGAGATCGCCGGAAAGGCGATCGACTGGATCTCGTGCTGGCGGGTGAGCTCGAGGGTGCGGCGATAGCACGAGGCGAGCTGGGCGCGCTCGCCGCTCGCGCCGCCGCTCCAGCGCGGGCCGACGGTGTGAATGACGTAGCTGGCAGGCAAGTTGTAGCCGAACGTGAGCTTCGCGTCGCCGATCGCACAGCCCCCGAGCGTCTCGCACTCCTCGAGCAGCTCGCGCCCGGCGCGCCGGTGGATCGCGCCGTCGACCCCACCGCCGCCGAGCAGGCTCGAGTTGGCCGCGTTCACGATCGCGTCGAGCCGAAGCTGGGTGATGTCCGCCTCGAGGATCTCGATCCGCGCCAGCGCCTCGTTCATGTGTCACATGTACACTATCTCGGCGCGCGCCGCAAACCCGGGTCACCGCACCGCGCTTCGGCTACCGCGCGCGCACCGGGATATCGGCGGTCACCGCGTCGAGCAGCGCGTCGAGCCCGGCGTCGCGGTCGACGAAGCGGTGCACCAGCTCCGACTCGCCGGTGCCGGCCCCGCGCACGATGCGGCGCGCGGCGGGCTGCGAGCGACGCACGCTGTGCATGATCGGCGGCAGCCGCGGGTCGGTGACGTCGAGCTCGGCGACCACCGCGTCGAGATCGATGTGCGCGAGCGCCTCGGCGATCGAAGCCTCGTCGGTCGCGAACAGCACGTCCCAGCCGCTCGTCACGTAGAGCGCCAGGGCGCCGCGTTGCCGGTGGTCGTCGCCGAACACCAGCACGCGGAGCCGCTTGGTCGGCTTGAGCGGCGTCCCGCTCGCGCGCCGCGCCGCCGAGGCCACCAGCGCCACCCACTCGACCGGCGGCTCGATCAGCAGCACGCCCAGCGTCCAGCTCGGCTCGGTCGCCTCGCGAACCACGTCGCCGATCACCTCGATCGCGTTGCCGGTCACCGGATCGACCAGCGCGAGCGACAGCCGCGTGCCGAGCGGAAACCACGCCGCCGTGTCGAGGCTGACCCCGACGCTCGAGACGTCGAGCGTGCGGCAGACCGCCATGTCGCCACCCAGAAGCGGAACTGCGGTTGCCGCGGTATCGATGCGGTAGCGAGGCGAACGGCGCGACAAGCACGGCGATTGTACACAGCCCGCAATTGGATGTGCGATGGCTCGGGTACGCCTCGGCGAGCCTGCGGAAGATAGGTTAGCGTCGCCGCGCGTGTTCGATCTGCGCTGGAGCTGGCTGTGCATCCCGTACGCGGTGTGTGCAATTGCGCTCGTGGCGATTGGCCTCGTCGCCGCCCTCGTGCGCGGTGACCGTGTCATGCGGCTCGGCGTGATCGGCGCGGCGACGACGGCGCTGCCCTGGGCGATCTGCTCCGCGATCGCGTGCTGCACCGATGACGCCGAGGTCGCCGTGCGACTCTTGCGCTTCGGCTCGGGCCCCGTCGCGCTGATCGGCCCGAACCTCTTGCTTGTCCTGCTCGCGATCAGCGGCCAGCTCGAGCGCCACCGCTGGGCCGCGCGGCTCGCCGGCGGCGTCGGTGCGCTGCTGATGGCGCTGTGCTGGGGTACGCGGTGGACCGTGCCGGACGTCCATCGACTCAGCTCCGGAGTGTTCTATGTCTCGGCCGGACCGCTGACCGACCTCCATATCTCGCAGATGGCAATGTGGTTGTTGGTGGGCCTCGTGATCGCCCGGCGCTCGATGATGCGCGGCGAGCGCCAGCGCATGATGCGCGTGCTGATCGCCGCCTTCGTGCTCGCCGCGATCGGCGGCACCGATCTGCTGCTCGTGCACGGCATCGTCGGGGTCTATCCGATCGCCTGGCTGCCGACCACGATCGCGTGCGGCATCACGATCTACCTCGAGCTGCGCACCGACCTGCTGCGGCCGCGCGGCTTCGATCGCGGCGTGCTGATCGAGCTGCTCGGCTTCGTCGCCGTGACCGTGCTGGTGGGCGGCCTCGCCCTCGTGCTGCAAGGCGCGGCGCCGGTCGCCGTCGCCGTGCTCGCGAGCGCGCTGTGGATGGTGGTGGTCGCGACGCTGTGGGGCCTCGAGCGCCGGCGCCCACCGCCGCGCGTGTTCGGCGAGCGCGCGCTCGGCCAGCTCGTGGCGCGGCTCGGCGAGCTGGACGACGATCAGCCGATCGCCGCGGCGCTCGCCGCGCTGTGGAACCAGCTCTC
>Ga0307513_10009702_pt1 | contig 12162 bp, 10 predicted proteins | sample 15_EM_MG_FD_202174 | JGI IMG/M metagenome (GOLD analysis project Ga0307513, IMG submission 202174) | Populus trichocarpa ectomycorrhiza microbial communities from riparian zone in the Pacific Northwest, United States - 15_EM | ecosystem: Host-associated > Plants > Roots > Unclassified | place... | reverse complement strand
GCGGCCCTCATCACCGCGATTCGCGAGTTCGCGGAATCCAGGAGTTTTTCATCCATTCATGGGCTGTTCGTCGCCGACGACGATCGCGAGGCACTCGCCAAAGACGGCTGGCTCGCACGCCAGGACGTGCAGTTCCACTGGCACAATGACGGCTACCGCGACTTCGACCACTACCTCGAAAGCTTCACCGCCGAGAAACGCAAGAAGGCCAGGCGCGAACGCCGGCGGGTCGCTGAAGACGGAGTGACCTTCGACACGTTGTTAGGCCCGGACCTCGATCGCGGCTCGGTCGACGAGGCCTATGACCTGCACCGCGATACCTTTGTGCGGCACGGCCACGAACCGTACCTCACGCGCGAGTTCTTTCGCGCCATGCCGAAGGCGCTCGGCGACAATTTCATGGTCAAGCGAGCGCGGTGCCGTGGCGAAACCGTAGCCACCGCGGTGTTCTTCTGGAGCTCGGATGCGCTCTACGGCCGCTACTGGGGCGCCAGCGAGCAACACCACAGCCTCCATTTCGAAACCTGTTACCACCAGGGCATCGAGTTCTGCATTCAACGCGGGATCACCCGGTTCGAGCCTGGCACGCAGGGTGAACACAAGGTGAGCCGTGGATTCGTACCGGCGAATACCTGGTCCATGCACTGGATCGTCGATCCGCGCTTCCGGGCGGCCATCGGTGACTACCTGCGCCGTGAAGGCGCACACATGAAGGAATACGCACGCGAGATCGACACCCATGTTCCGTACCGGGACGCGCGGCGCAGCGCCCGTTCGAAATCATGAATGCCAAACCATGAACAAGACCATCACCTGGCTGACGCCAGATGGCGACCGCGAGTGGTTCCCGCCGCTCGATCAGGCGCTGGATGAACCCGATGGGTTGCTGGCAGCCGGCGGCGACCTGTCGCCGCCGCGGTTGCTGGCCGCGTACCGGCGCGGCATCTTTCCGTGGTATTCGGCGGGGCAGCCGGTGTTGTGGTGGTCGCCCGATCCGCGCGAGATCCTGGTCCCGACTGAGTTTCGCTGTTCGCGAAGCCTCGGCAAAACGCTGCGAAATCGTGGCTTTGAAGTGACTTTCGATCGCGACTTCGCCGCGGTGGTCGAGGCCTGCGCGGCGCGGCGCGAACACTCTGCGGGCACCTGGATCACCCCGGAGATGCGTGCCGCGTATTGCGAGCTGCACGGGCGCGGCCGAGCCCACAGCGTCGAGGTGCGCCTCGATGGGCTGCTCGTCGGCGGGTTGTATGGCGTGCTCATCGGCTGCGTGTTTTTCGGGGAATCGATGTTCAGCCGGGAGCGCGATGCCTCGAAAGTCGCTCTCGCCCGCCTCACGGAAAGAGCGATTGTGGCGGGACTCCAACTCATCGATTGCCAGCTACCTACCCCTCATTTGCGCTCCCTGGGCAGCAGGCCCATGCCGCGTTCCGAATTCAGCGCGCTGGTTGCGCAATACACGCGAGTCGACGATGTGGCGCTTTTTTCGCCATCCTGATATTTGCTCGCCAAAGGCACTTTTCTGGCAGAATTCGCCGCCTTCTCGGGTGCCACAGGTAACGGATGTCGAAAGAAGATGCGATTCAGATGGAAGGCGAAGTCGTCGAGACTTTGCCTAACACTACTTTCCGCGTGAAGCTGAAGACTGGTCACGTCGTGACCGCGCACATTTCAGGAAAGATGCGCAAGAACTACATCCGCATTCTCACCGGCGACCAGGTCACCGTGGAGATGACGCCGTACGATTTGTCCAAGGGCCGCATCGTCTACCGCGGCCGGTAAATTCGCCGAGCATGGCCGCCTCCCGCCGCAGCCAGGCCGAATACGAAAAACGCATGCATGCGGTGGTCGAGCACATCGACCGTCATCTCGACCGGAAGCTGGACCTCGACACCCTGGCGGGCGTCGCACACTTCTCGCCTTTTCACTTTCACCGATTGTTCGGCGCGCTCATGGGCGAGGCGCTCGGCGACTACTTGCGGCGCCGCCGTCTCGAGTTGGCGGCTTTGCGGTTGCATGCGCAGCATCGTGTCCCGGTATTGGAAATTGCGCTCGGCGTGGGATTCGGTTCCGCTGAGGCCTTCACGCGGGCGTTTCGCGCGCGCTTCGGCTGCTCGCCCACCCAATGGCGAAAGCGCAAGCCGGGTCAGATGCCGCGCAAGGCCGATCAGGCGGAGTCTGGGGCGCGACGAAAGAATGTGACCTCCCAATCCAAGGAGAATCACATGAACGTCAGGATCATCGAACGCGAGCCGGTGCACGTGGCCTACCTGCGCCACACCGGACCTTACGGTCCGCCCATCGGGATGTTCTGGATGCAGACCGTCGCGCCGTGGATGGCCACTAACAACCTCATGGGACGCGAGCGCTTCGGCATCAGTCTCGACGATCCAAGCGTCACCAAGCCTGCGCAATGCCGTTACGACGCCTGCGTGGCGAGTCCGCAAGGCGAGGTGCTCAGCGGCACCCCGCAACACAAGGTGATCCCCGGCGGAAAATACGCGGCGCTGGCATTCGAGGGTACGGGTGGGGAAATCGGCGCGGCATGGAATGCGCTGCTGCGCGACTGGCTGCCGAAGAGCGGTCTGCAGCTCGATGCCCGTCCGTTCTTCGAGTACTACCCGGTGGACGGTCGCTACGACCCCAAGACCGGCCGCTTCACCTGCGATATCTGCGTCCCGGTCGCGGCTCTGTGATTGTGCGTCGCGGGGCCTCGGCCGCTAACTAGCGGCCGAGGCTACCTGGCGGTATAACCTCCACCATCCGTGGGAGGTACGATGAATACGAGCAGAATAGTCGCCGCACTCGCCATGCTCTTTTTGACTGCATGCGCCACTTACCGCACGCCCGGCGGTGGAGTCTCCATTCCCGACCTCACGACGCCGAGCGTCGCGGACGCGCTCGCGCGCAAGCCGGCCGCGTCGTGGCCCGCGCGAATCATTGCGGTGCGCGTGCAGGGTTCGGGATACCAGTCGTACTCGAATCAGGGTTACGGCCGGGGCCGATATAGTGTCGTCACTACACGCGACATCGAAACCGAAGCGGATTTCGCACGGCTCGGCGCCATGCCACAGGTCGCCGGCGTCGGAGCGTTGAACCGGCTGTTGCTGCCGGGCAATCTCGATTCCACCGACGAACTGCGAAACGCCGCGGCGCAGCTGCAGGGCGACATCGTGCTCATGTACACGATCGACACGGTGTTCCGCACTGACACCGAGCAGATTGGCCCGCTGCAGCTCGTGAGCCTCGGATTCTTCCCGAACAAGAAAGCGAAAGTGACCAGCACCTGTGCCGTGGCGTTGGTCGATACGCGTACCAGCTACGTGTACGGCGTGGCCGAGTCGACGTCGCATGAAGATCAGCGTTCGGATTTGTGGAACACGGAAGAAGCCATCGAGAAAGCTCGCGCAAAGGCCGAGCGTGGCGCGTTCACCGCTGCCCTGGGCGAAGTCGAAAAACTATGGGCGCAGATCGTTGCGGCCGAGTCGGGCGGCGGCAAAACCAGCGCTACGCCCTGACTTGTCAGGGGCTGCGCCCCACGTCGGAAAACGCCGCCGAAGCGGCGGCGTCCTTAAATTGTTCAAGAGGTACTACTGGAGGGTAGCTGGGAGCGCCGGCGTCTCCATGGGCAGCGTTTCCAGCTTCAGCTCCTTGCCATCGGGGCTTACACGGATCTTGACCGTGCCGCCGGCGGCGAGCGTACCGAACAACAGCTCTTCGGCAAGCGGGCGTTTGATCTGCTCCTGCATGAGCCGCGCCATGGGGCGCGCACCCATCTTCGGGTCGTAGCCCTTCTCGGCAAGCCAGCGGCGCGCGTCATCGTCGAGCAGAATGCTGACGCCCTTCTTCTCGAGCTGCGCTTCGATTTCGAGCAGCAGCTTGTCGACCACGCGCTCGATGACCGGCATGTCGAGCGGCGCAAACTGGATGATGGCGTCGATTCGGTTGCGGAACTCGGGCGAAAACAATCGCTTGATGGCTTCGGCGCCATCGGAGGCATTATCCGACTGCACGAAGCCGATCGAGGCGCGGTTCATCTCGAACGCACCCGCGTTCGTGGTCATCACGATGATCACGTGGCGGAAGTCGGCCTTGCGCCCGTTGTTGTCGGTGAGCGTGCCGTGATCCATGACCTGCAGCAGCAGGTTGAACACGTCGGGATGCGCCTTTTCCACCTCGTCTAACAACAGCACGCAGTGCGGATGTTTCGCGATGGCCTCGGTGAGCAGACCGCCCTGGTCGAATCCCACGTATCCGGGCGGCGCGCCGATCAGGCGTGACACCGTATGGCGTTCCATGTACTCGGACATGTCGAAGCGAATGAACTCAATTCCCATGGCAAGCGCGAGCTGCCGTGTGACCTCGGTCTTTCCGACACCGGTCGGACCCGCGAACAGGAAACTGCCGACCGGCTTGCGTTGATCGCCGAGACCCGAGCGCGCCATCTTGATCGCCGCGGCCAGCGAGTCGATGGCTCTGTCCTGCCCGTAAATGACCAGCTTGAGATTGCGCTCGAGATTTCGCAGCACCTCTTTGTCGGACGTCGACACGCTCTTGGCCGGAATTCGCGCCATGCGAGCCACGACGTCTTCGATGTGTTTCACCTCGACCTGGGGCTCGCGCTCGTTCACCGGCTTCAGCCTCAGGCGCGCGCCGGCTTCATCGACCACGTCGATAGCCTTGTCGGGCATGTGTCTTTCATTGATGTGCCGTGCCGCCAGCTCGGCAGCCGCCCGAATCGCGTCGACCGAATAGGTGATGCCGTGATGCTGCTCGAAGCGCGGCTTCAGGCCCATGAGGATGTCGATCGTCTCGGAAATCGAGGGTTCGACCACGTCGATTTTCTGGAAGCGGCGCGCCAGCGCGTGATCCTTCTCGAAGATGCCGCGGTATTCCTGGTAGGTGGTGGAGCCGATGCAGCGCAACTCACCGTTGGTGAGCACGGGCTTGATCAGGTTCGAGGCGTCCATGACGCCGCCGGAGGCGGCACCCGCGCCGATCACCGTGTGGATCTCGTCGATGAAGAGGATCGCCCCGGGCTGCTTCTTCAATTCGGAGATCACGCTCTTCAGGCGCTTCTCGAAATCGCCGCGATACTTGGTGCCGGCAATGAGCGAACCCATGTCGAGCGAGTAGATAGTGCAGTCCGACAGCACGTCGGGGACCTTGCCCTCGACGATCATGCGTGCCAATCCTTCTGCAATCGCCGTTTTTCCTACACCGGCTTCGCCGACATACAGCGGATTGTTCTTGCGGCGCCGGCACAGAATCTCGATGGTGCGTTCGACTTCGAGCGTGCGGCCGATCAACGGATCGATCTTGCCGTCTTGCGCGAGCTGGTTGAGGTTGGTGGTGTACTTGTCGAGGGCGCTGCCGCCCTCGCCGTCGCGATCGGCGCCTTCACCACCGGGCTCTTCCTTGGCGGTCTTCTCTTCGGCAATCTTCGACAGACCGTGCGACACGAAGTTGACCACGTCGAGGCGGGTGACCTCGGCGCGGTTCAGTAGATGGACGGCGTGGCTCTGCTTTTCGCTGAAGATGGCGATGAGCACGTTGGCGACGCCGACTTCCTTCTTGCCCGAAGACTGCACGTGAAACACGGCTCGCTGCAGCACGCGCTGGAACCCGAGCGTGGGTTGCACTTCGCGATCCTCGTCATTGGGCAGCCGCGGCGTGGTGCGATCGAGATGTTCGTTCAGGGAATCCTTGAGACGCGCAAGGTCGGCGCCGCAGGCACGCAGGATTTCGCGCACTTTGGGAGTGTCGAGAATTGACAATAAGAGGTGCTCCACCGTGAGAAATTCATGGCGAGCTTCCCGCGCCTTGGCAAAGGCGTCGTTCAGACAGAATTCGAGTTCTTGCGATAACACCTTTGCAACACCTCGGCCGTTGAATCTATGCCTCTTCGAGCGTGCACATCAGCGGATGATGATGGTCACGGGCGTAGGAGGTCACCAGTGCCACTTTGGTTTCCGCTATTTCATATGTGAACACACCACAGATGCCTTTGCCCTGGGTATGTACCTCGAGCATGACGCGTGTCGCAGTCGTTCGATCCATGCGGAAGAACTTTTCCAGGACGTCGACGACGAACTCCATGGGCGTGTAATCGTCGTTGAGCAGCACCACCTGATATAAGGGCGGCTGCTTGGTCTTGGGCTCGGCTTCTTCAACTGCGAGGCCCGCGCCACCGTGATCGGGGCGTTCGGATTCGGAAATGGGCATTGGCGCTCTTTATAGGGGTCGTCGAATGGCAACACAAGTGCGCGTCCGACACCGTCGGTTTGCCAAGACAAAACAAGCGCTTGAGGCTGCTGCGGAGCGAAACGTATCATCGTGGAAATGACGGCAAACTTCTGGAATGCAAGCGCTGGCCGCGGCGACTGGCTCACTGCGGTGCGCGCACGCGCGCCGCAGGTGGTCACCTTCGTGCTTGCGCTCGCGGTCGCTGCCCAACTGGCGTTCATCGTCGTGGCGATGACCGGCAAAACCCGCCAGGCGCCCCCACCGATCGCTGCCGCCACACCCATGACACAGCTCGACATTAGTGGCCTGGTCAATGCTCATCTGTTTGGCAATGCCGCCGCGCCGGCAAGCGGCGACGCCGCGAATGCGCCTCCGTCCAGCATGCCGTTGGTACTGGCCGGCGTGCTGGCGACGTCGGACCCGAACCTGGGAATGGCCATCATTGGCGAGAGCGCGCAGGCGGCCAAGGTGGTCTCCGTGGGCCAGCAGGTGCCAGGCGGCGCCCAGCTGCACGCGGTGTACAACGATCGCGCCATCATCGATCGCGGCGGCGTTCTCGAGTCCGTGCTCCTGCCGCGCCGTGCCGGGGGCCAGATCGGGCCACCCCCACCCACGATGCCGGCGGCTTCGGCGAACACCAACGAAGCCATGATCGATCGCATGCGCAAGCTCGTCAGCGACGATCCCGGCCTCATCGGGCAGGTCATGCGTCCGCAGCCGGTGTTCGCGGGCGGCCAGATGAAGGGCTTCCGGTTGTATCCCGGCGCCAACCGCCAGGCTTTCGCGCGCATGGGCCTGCGCGCCGGCGACATGGTCACCGCCATCAATGGCACGCCGCTCACCGACAAGGACCGCGCGCAGGAAATTTTCGGCACGCTCGCCTCGTCGACTGATGCGCGCGTCACCATCCTGCGCAACGGACGCCAGCAGGACCTGGTACTCAACATCGCGCAGATCACTGCCGAAGCCGAGCAGCTGGGAGCTGGCGGCGATGGCAGTGCTCCGGCCGAACCGGTGCCCGAGCCGGTTCCCGGAAACGAACAATAAGAAGGTACTCAACGCAATGACCAGAATTCCCTTCCGTGCGAGCGCGCTCTTCCTGCTGTTTGCGTTTACCGCGACCTGCATGGTCAGCGCCCAAAACGCGGGCAGCAATGCGGGCAAGAACACCACCACCATCAACGGCCAGCGCATCACGCCGAACTTCCGCGAGGTGGAAATCGGCCAGGTGATCGACGCGGTCGCGCAGGTCACCGGCAAGACGATCATTCCCGATCCGCGCGTGCGCGCGAATGTCACCATGCTGTCGCAGACGGCGATGACGCCGGACGCGTTCTACGAAGCGTTCCTCGCGCTGCTGTCGGTGCACAATTTCGTCGCCGTGGAATCGGGCGGCATCATCAAGATCCTGCCGGACGCCAACGCGCGGCAGATGCCCAACATCGACCTGCCCGACAACGTGCGCGGCAGCTCCGACGAATTGATCACGCAGGTGGTTTCGGTCCAGAACGTCAACGCCGCGCAGCTGGTGCCGGTGTTGCGCCCGTTGATGCCGCAGTCGGCGCACCTCGCCGCATATCCGGGCGGCAACATACTCATCATCTCCGACCACGCCGTGAACGTGAACCGCGTGATGCGCATCATCCGGCGCATCGACCAGCAGGGCGACAACGACGTCGACATCATCAACCTGCAGCACGCGTCGGCGAGTGAAGTGGTCCGCGTGGTGAACACCTTCTTCGCGCAGCAGTCCCCTGCCGAAGGCGGCGGTTCACCGTCACGCGTGATCGCCGACGATCGATCGAACAGCGTGCTCATCGGCGGCGAGAAATCGACGCGGCTGCGCATCAAGGCGCTCGTCGCGCATCTCGACACGCCGCTCGAGAACGGCGGTGATACGCAGGTGCGCTATCTGCAATTTGCCGACGCGGAGAAGATCGCCGCCAAGCTCAAGGAACAGATCAGCGCCACGGTCGCCATCACCGGCGGTGCACCGCCGGCCGGCGGTGGCGGCGGCAGCAGCGTCGCAGCCAGTGCCGACCGCTCGACCACCATCTGGGCCGAACCCGAAACCAACGCACTCGTCATCACCGCGCCCCAAAAGGTCATGCGCTCGCTCATGAGCGTGGTCGACAAGCTCGACATCCGCCGCAAGCAGGTGCTCGTCGAAGCCATCATCGTCGACGTGCGCGTGGACAAAAACGCCGAGCTCGGCGTGAACTGGGCGCTGTGGTCCAACGACAATGACACACGCATTCCGATCGGCGGATTCATCCAGCCGGTGGGCGGCGTCAACCTGGCGTCACTCGCGTTGGGCATCGACAACCCGGCCAACGCGCCGGAAGGATTGCAGACCGGAACCACGTTCGGCATCGGCCGCATCGCGGCCACGGGCGTGAACTTCGCCGCGATGTTGCGCGCCATCCAGGGTGACTCGACCACCAACATCATCGCAACGCCGTCAGCCGTCACCATGGACAACCAGGAAGCCGAGCTCAAGGTGGCGCAGGAAGTGCCATTCATCACCGGCTCGTTCACCAACACTGGCAACACCGGCAACAACGGCGAAGTGAATCCGTTCACCACCGTGCAGCGGCAGGAAGTGGGCACGATTCTCAAAATCACGCCGCAGGTCAACGAAGGCGGCGCCCTGGTGCAGCTCAAGATCGAGCTGGAGAGCTCAGAGCTCGCGGGCACTTCGGGTGACGCGAATAGCTTGATCACCAACAAGCGCACCGTGAACACCAACGTGCTCATCGAAGACGGCGGCATCGTGGTGCTCGGCGGACTGATCCGTGACAGCGCGACGCGCGGCGAGCAACGCGTGCCGTACCTCGGCCGCATTCCGATCCTCGGCGAGCTGTTCAAGACGCGCAGCCGCAAGCGCGAGAAGGCCAACCTCATGGTGTTCATCCGCCCGAAGATCCTGAGTGACGGGGCGACGACCGCCTATGAAACCGACGCCAAGTACAATTTCATCCGCGACTTGCAGCAGAAGGCCGGCAACAATCCTGGCGAAATCCTGCCGCTGATTCCGTTCAACAAGGACCCGGTGTTGCCGCCGCTTCCGCCGCCGTCGAACAAACCTGCGCCCTATCCGCCCGCGGGAACCACAGGTCCCGACGCCCCGCCGGTGACGCCGCCGCCACCGCAGCCGCAGCCGGAAAGCGCCCCACCCAAGCCATGAACGACGTCGCCGCGCCCGAGGTCCGTCGTCCGCAGCGCGTCGGATTCGCTTTCGCCAAGCGACATGGCGTGCTCGTGCGCCGCATTCATGAAGGTGTGGCCGAGTGCGTCTATCGACCGGGCGCGGCGCCTCTGGCGGTCGCCGAAGCACGCCGCTTTCTCGGCGTGCCGATCCGTCTGGAAAAAGTCGAAGAGGAGACGTTCGATTCGCTGCTGCGCCAGGCATTTGAAGCCGGCAACGACGCGATGGAAGCCGCCGAGGGCGTCGAGGAATCCACCGACCTCGCGCATCTCGCGCAGGACCTGCCCGAGCAGGCCGACCTGCTCGAGAGCGAAGACGACGCGCCCATCATTCGGCTCATCAATGCCGTGCTCACGCAGGCGGTCAAGGAAAACGCCTCCGACATTCACGTCGAGCCGTTCGAGAATCGCCTGGTCGTGCGCTTCCGCGTCGACGGTGTGCTGCGTGAAGTCCTGCAGAGCCGCCGCGCAGTCGCGCCACTGGTGGTCTCGCGCCTCAAGGTCATGTCCAAACTCGACATCGCCGAGAAACGGCTGCCGCAGGATGGACGCATCAGTCTGCGCATTGCCGGGCGATCGGTCGACGTGCGTGTGTCCACCATTCCTTCCGGGCATGGTGAACGCGTGGTGCTGCGTATCCTCGACAAACAGGCCGGTCGCCTGCACCTGTCGGCGCTCGGCATGGATCCGAAGACCGAAGCGAACATCGCCGAGCTGTTCCGCAAACCGCACGGCATCATTCTCGTCACCGGCCCCACGGGCTCGGGCAAGACCACCACGCTGTACTCCGGTCTCGAGCACCTGAACGACAACACGCAGAACATCATGACGGTCGAGGATCCGATCGAGTACTACATCGATGGCATCGGCCAGACGCAGGTGAACACGAAGGTGGAGATGACCTTCGCGCGCGGCCTGCGCGCCATTCTTCGCCAGGATCCGGACGTGGTGATGGTCGGCGAAATCCGCGACCTCGAGACCGCGCAGATCGCCGTGCAGGCTTCGCTCACCGGCCACCTGGTGTTATCCACGCTGCATACCAACACCGCCGTGGGCGCGCTCACGCGCCTTCGCGACATGGGCATCGAGCCGTTCCTGTTGTCATCGAGCCTCATCGGCGTCGTCGCGCAACGCCTGGTGCGCACGCTCAATCCCGAGAACAAGGTGGCGTTCCAGGCCGGCGAGTATGAACGGCGCCTGCTCGGCCTCGGGCCCGACGATCCCTCGCCCACGATCTACCGGCCCGGCCCCGGACCCGGCGGTTTCCGCGGCCGCACCGGCATCTACGAACTGGTCATCGTCGACGACCAGATGCGCACCATGATCCACGACGAAGCGGCCGAACATGACCTCGAACGCTATGCGCGCACGATGACCCCGTCGATCCGCGACGATGGCCTCGACAAAGTGCTACGTGGCGAAACCACGATCGAAGAAGTCCTGCGCGTCACGCGCGAGGACTAACTCCGCCGCATGGGCGCCTTCGAATACACCGCACTCGATACCGCGGGCCGCGAACAAAACGGCGTCGTCGAAGGCGATACCGCCAAGCATGTTCGGCAGCTGCTGCGCGAAAAGCAGTTGTTGCCGGTCACCGTCGCGGAGGTCAAGCACGGCGAGGCCAAGCGCCAGCGTGGATTTTCCGTCGGCCGGCGGGTTTCCGCGTCCGACCTGTCGCTGCTCACCCGGCAGCTCGCCACATTGGTCAAGGCAGGCCTGCCACTCGAAGAAGCCTTGCTCGCCGTCTCCCAGCAGTCCGAGAAGCCGCGTATCCAGAGCATCATGCTCGGCGTGCGCGCCAAGGTCATGGAAGGCCATACGCTGGCGGACGGCTTCAGCGAGTTTCCGAAGGTATTCCCGGAGATCTACCGCTCGACGGTAGCCGCGGGCGAAAGCTCCGGCCGCCTGGACGGCGTACTCGAGCGGCTCGCCGACTACACCGAGAACCGAGAAGTCACGCGGCAGAAGGTGCTCGGCGCCATGCTCTACCCCATCGTGCTGTCGGTCATCTGTCTTGGAATCGTCACCGGAATGATGGTGTACGTCGTCCCCAAGGTGATCGAGGTATTCGAGTCGAGCAAGGGCAAACTGCCGTTCGCCACGCAGGTCCTGATCGCGGTGAGTGATTTCCTGCGCACTTACGGCATCTACCTCGCGCTCGCCATCATCGCGACCATCGTCGGCTTCACCTACTGGCTCAAGAACCCCGACAACCGCCGCGGGTTCCATCGTTTCCAGCTGCGGCTGCCGTTGTTCGGCCGGCTGGTGCGCGGGTTCAATACCGCGCGTTTCACGCGCACCTTCAGCATCCTGACCGCCAGCGCCGTGCCCGTGCTCGAAGCCATGCGCATCGCCGGCGAAGTGGTGACCAATCTACCGATGAAGGACGCCGTGGCCGCCGCCGCCGCTCGCGTGCGGGAAGGCGCGCCCATAGGCAAGTCCATGGCCCAAAGCAAACTATTCCCGCCCATGACGGTGCACCTCATTTCGTCGGGCGAGTCGAGCGGCGAACTCGACAACATGCTGGACCGCGCCGCCACCAACCAGGAGCGCGAACTGGACTCGATGATGGGCGCGCTGGTGGGCCTGCTCGGCCCACTTCTCATAGTTGTGATGGGCATGTTCGTCATGGGCATCGTTTTTGCAATGCTCATGCCGATTTTCGAGATGAACAATTTGATTCGCTAAACCTTGATCGAATCTCGGTTTTGG
>Ga0307513_10009701_pt1 | contig 12162 bp, 11 predicted proteins | sample 15_EM_MG_FD_202174 | JGI IMG/M metagenome (GOLD analysis project Ga0307513, IMG submission 202174) | Populus trichocarpa ectomycorrhiza microbial communities from riparian zone in the Pacific Northwest, United States - 15_EM | ecosystem: Host-associated > Plants > Roots > Unclassified | place... | reverse complement strand
ACAGGGCTGACAAAGCTAACGACGATATTAGGAATAGCGCACGCACTAAGGGGTGTGTGTTGAAAACCAGAAGAATTCCTCGAACGCTTTCTGCTTTACTATTGGTTGAACTATCTATTCAAGGTTTTCTATTGGATATTTGCCACTTTAGCTCATGCTCAGAATAAATCCTGGTGTTCGCGGACTAACCCTGACACCCGAGTACGAGTACATCAGCCCCAACACCTGCCCTTTTCAAATCAGGGAAAAACATTAGCGCAAGCCGGCTCCTACCGTAAGAGAATAATTGAACCTTGCGCTATGATGTCCAAAATTCATTCTCTCTTGGACTGTGAGTAAAACCACAGCAAAAACTGACCGCTTGAGCCCTAACCCTAAGGGCCGGTTTCGCAAAAATAGAGTTTCGAGAAAGCCTTTAGAATGCCATGCGTTTAGCGCGTCAATCCTTTCGGATAGGGTGGACCTAGAACGTGTATCATACCTCTGGGGATTCAAAAGGGAATGCCTTATATAAGCACTATTAGGGATATTTCCATTACGTAATCAAAACCCCGGGTCGGGGATAGGAATATTATGAACTCCGATAGAAAACACTCTAAATCATGGCATCGAATTTCATAGTGCGACACAGCCCCCTGGCACTGTGCTTTACAGCTGTGATTCCGGCAGTGTATCATTTGTTTATAATACAGAAACGCACTGTGTTGAAAATATGTTTATGCTGCTTAGCATGCTCTAGCTATAGTTTTATTTTCTTTCGTGGCCGCTGAGAAGATAGGAAGAGGTTTTACATTGATGGACTGATAGGAGTATGGATTGTCAGAGGGACACACATGAAGGTTAGGAAGATGAAAGAAGGACAAGGGAGCGGCATTGGACCAAAGGCGCAGGAAAGCGGGAGTCCCTATGATGCATTCCCTTTGTGAAGGGATTACGTAGAATGTCTCTTTCCATTGCTGTTTTCATTGAGGGTACGTAACATGTGAGGAAAAAAGCGGACATGTGTTGGTGATTGGTGGGAGGATCAGGACGATGTGTTTATGTATTTCATGTATACCCTCGGCTTTACCATTAGTTTAGCAAACAAGAATAGAAGAGGTTGCGGCTATGCAGTCTAGTTGCTATTTGGTGCCGTACTTCGATTACCGCAAATACACTGTACTATTTGAGCACTGATATCCCGGGACATGGCGTAATTTTCCCTGATCGGCTAGGGTGATTAGGTGGGTCTATAGCGTGGGACCTGCGCGTTAGAGAGAGTGCCCGGAGAAGGATAGAAAAATATGACGGGTATGGGAGTGTGAGATATCCCTCTTAACTCGGTCGTAGGTGGGTACCGGGCAGCTCCGTTGGCCGTTCAATCACCCCCGACAAAGTCCCGGCGGGATACCGCATGTGCCCGCAAAACTCGCCGTGCACCTGGGGGTGTAGGTTGGGACATCAAGCATTTGAGCCACGCACCGTGACCAAAAGAAGCCTAGATTGCTTCGGCGGCTATTGATCCGGGTTTAGGAAAGCGAGCTTCGCGGCATACCCGGAGGCGATGTTGAGCGTAGGTAGGCAGAGAAGATATACTAGCATTTTCCGGGTACTATCCGGAGCTAGGGCTGTGATCTGCGGCTAAAGGCATGTACGAAGTGTTTGGAAACGCAGAGATTTCTGAGAATTTGAGTGGTATAGCACTTGTAGGATGAGAGCTAATTTCAATGTTAAAAGACCCCTCCCTATATTGGTTTCCCCCTAAGAGCAAGGCCATGTGTAGACAGCCTCCCAACCGCACCTTCCACCTGGAGAGCGGAATATAAGAACAACATTTACTAAACCATGTCTATAGTGGAAACAATTCGATATTATACATTAGTTAGCAGCCAGCTCCTACATCGCTTGTCACGAGTGCCAGAAACACTGGCACTTCCTCTAAACAATCCTTCCGCCTTGACTTCAGCGAGGAAAGGAATTATAAAAAAATGAAAAAATAAAATGAAAAACGAGTAGATAAACAAAAAGAGTAAATAGCCAGAGAGGAATAACGAGAGTGAATAAGACGGAAATTTCGAGTCACGCTTGGGGGCTGCGGGGCTGAAGGAGGGCCACCACCCTACCGTGAGCACCCCAGGTAGCCCACCAGAGCGGTCTTCGACCGTGGGTGTCTAGTTTGTCGGGATTGACGTCGTCGCGTTCCAGTAGTATTTTCACCACTCCTTCGCGCCAATGATTAGCAGCACAGTAGAGCGGTGTTCGGCCATCGTTATCCGGTTTGTCGGGGTTGACCTCGCCCCGTGCGAGCAGTATTTTCACCACTTCCTCATGCCCATTCTCAGCAGCACAAAGGAGTGGTGTTTGGCCGCTGCTATCTGATACATCGGGGTTGGTGTCGTCTCGTTCAAGGAGCATTTTCACTACTCCCTCGTACCCATCCCGAGCAGCACAAAGGAGTGGTGTTTGGCCGTATATGTCTGGTTTGTCGGGCCGAACGTCTTCCCGTCCGAGTAGTATTTTCACCACGCCCTCGTGCCCATTCCGGGCAGCACATATGAGTGGTGTTCGGCCATACATATCCGGTTTGTCGGGGTTGACATTATCCCATTCGAGTAGTGTTTTCACCACTCCCTCATGCCCATTCTGAGCAGCACAAAGGAGCGGTGTTTGGCCGCACATATCTGGTTCGCCAGGGCTGACCCTGCCCCGTTCGAGTAGTGTTTTCACCACTCCCTCGTGTCCATTCAGAGCAGCATTGAAGAGTGCCGTTCGGCCGTACTTGTTTGGCTTATCAGGATTGACGTCGTTCCGTTCGAGTAGCATTTTCACCACTCCCTCATGCCCATTCTGAGCAGCACAAAGGAGTGGTGTTTTACCGCCGCGGTCCGGTTTGTCGGGGGTGACGTCGCACCGTCCAAGTAGGATTTTCACCACTCCCCCGCGGCCATTTGAAGCAGCCCACACGAGAGGTGTATTACCCACGCAGTCCTTCTGATTGATATCACAACCTTCCACCTCTACCAAACAGGCCACGATCTCAACGATCCCGAAGACGGATGCAAAATGCAGACCAGTGAATAGGGAGGGTTTATCGAAAGCAACAGTGCGAGTGAGCGGTTTCTGTGATTTCAAGAGGAGTTTTATAGATATGTGGTTATCGTAGTCGTCAAACAGCTTTAATGCAAGTAATTTCGCATTATCCGAAAGGTCCTTCTGTGCGTGCGCCCCCCAATATAGTGAAGAATATTCGAGAAAAGGTGTGCCTTGGAGATCCGGGGAAGGGCTGATCGAAAGAGCCTTGACGTGGTGGGAATTCAAATAAATTAAGCAGGTTTCGGCCATTATAGAGTGAGCTGTGCCGAAAAGCTGGGGGTGAGCCCGGAGGTATTCTTGAAGGGTAAAGTGGATTAACCGGACTGTGGAAGCCTCCTTCTCTACCGAAACAAGTCCATGACAACAGGCCAGCAACGTCCCTACCGAAGGAACATTGTCGGTATTAAAATTCGGCGACCCTATTTCTACCGCTAGGGCGTGACACAATTTGTCAGCCTTCAATGGCCGCTCCGAGTGGGAGATCCACATCAAAGCGGCCATCCCAAGCCTCGCTTTCTCCCCACCCTGTCCCTTTATCCGACCCAACGTTGCATCATAAGCGTCCCCCAACCCCAGCCCATCGGCCATTGCGTTAAGCTTTTGTCGCCTGCGATGGATTGTGGTTTCTTGTAAGATCGCATCGATATTCGGCGAGACTAGGAGGAATCTAAATCTCCGTTAGCGAATATCTTGATATAGATTCCCCGGCGGTGCCGCCACCTACATTTCCGAAATATCTTCAGGAATTCTCCTCAGGATGTCTGCCTCGAGACTACCGTCCATCGCATCCGGCGTTGTGTCCTCGGCCAACCTACTATGAAGAAATCTGATGACATCATCTCTCCTTGGGGTGATAAGTATAGTGGTCACTCTTCTAGAAAGACGGTTTGCGATTTCGGCCCGAATGTGTGGTCTTCCAGTCACGAATATTCGAGTGTCCGGGGACTTCTGGAGGATTTGCCCTAACGAATTAAGAATCTTGACACGATCTCCTGCCATACATTCATCCAGAGCATCGAGGCATATAAATATGCGTTTTTTGGAAGCGGTGGCCTGCAACATCCTCACAATATCGAAAAGTAGCGGTCTCCGCCCACCAAGGACTTTTTTCTGGTCCACATAGTCTTGCACTATTTCCTCCGGTACCTCTTCCATCCCGCTCACAACCTGTTTGAGCAGGGTGCCCAACATACACGTAGGCGACTGTTCCTTTTGGGCGGCGAAGTCGAAGTAAAAACATGCGACGGCGACACCTTTTCCTCTAGCCTGATTGCACAGGTCGTCTATCACCAATGAGCTAACATCGCGGCCTATCAGTACTTGCTCTTTTTCCCCCATTCCTCGAGATCCATCCATGTTACCTGATAAAAGTCTTTCCAGCCCCCGGATCTCCGTAGCTAAACAAAACCGCGTTATCGGATTCGCCTCCCTCATTGCCGGAGCACCAGCTTCTAAATTCCCCGGTTTGTAAGAGCCATTCCCCTACACCTCTGACCCGACGGTCCCCGATATCCTGATGCCGTAGTTTGGGGTCTAGTGGGGAGAGCCAGTCAAGGATATTGGATCGGTCATCGGCAAATGTAAAGTTATTCGACACACTAACAGCCGTATAGTTGTTCAAGGAGTTGATATTGTTGCTGAACGATTGAGACATTCTTATTTCTTTGCCGCTTAGGATGTTGCTGATGATGGATGTTGGAGTTCGTTGACTACTCGAATTCTTGAGGGCCGAAAAAGGCGGGGTTGGAGGGGTTCTTTTGTGTAACCTCATGGATGCCTCGGGACCATCCCATCAATCCCCCGACCTATCATACCAGTAAGCTTAAGCCAACTCCACCCCACCACTTACACTTACCGTATTGGGAACGGGAAATACCACACTTCTCCAGGGGTAGCCCGTTTCTTGCACTACCGGTACGAAAGATGAACCCTCTTGACTGTCCGCGGTGGAATCGGCCAGTTTGACATACTGTACTAGTACAATACCGGTACCGTGGAAAAATTCACCAAAAAACACACGCCACCTAACTCAAAGCGTTACAGAGTGACTCTTCGTGATGTGAATAGAGGCCGGGGGTCTTCCTGCTACCCCGTACCAGGCTCCCCCGGACACCAGCCGCCCATTCGATGTTCATCAATACCCGCGAGCACAGAGGGAGTGTTTTTATACAAGGCAGGGATTATTTCGTGGGCTAACCTAAATCAACTATGCAAAGACATCCCTTTAGCGCTTGTACAAGTACCGCCAGAGCAGCGCGGGGCGCTACCACTCCAGGTTTACCACTACCTATCCCACCCTTCTAACAGCCGAGGAGCAATACCGGTGCCGGTATGCCCTTTAGCGACTGCCCTAAGTAGTATTTCAAACAATCATTAAATATCCTTCCATTAGAGCCTACCGGTCAGAAGATCCATAATCCAAGATTTACCACTAAATTAACTAACTTAGACAGCACAGCCAATTTCCCATAGCCATTCCTAAAACAAAGTACAATAATATACAGGGCGCTCTCAGCATCTGTGCCCCAAATCTAACCAAATAACCATCCAATACAATGCATTCAAGAAGAAAAATCCCACGTCCGCTTCAACTTGTCCATGCACACAGCTGTGCTTGAGCGCTACTATATCCAATTAGAGAGCTTTATTTATCACCACCCCTTCAATTGCTTTATAACGCCGTCATATGCTATCACTCTTCTGAATTTTGGGTTCTCGCGGCGAGTTTACCACATGATGTGACGCAATATACAACACACCACCGTAGATTACCGTAAACTCACCAGACGCCATTAGCTAGGCTTGTGTGAAAGACTTGTTGAAAATGGTGCTGCTCGCCATACTCTCGTAATACTTCCTCTGTTTAGATAGCTTCTGGGAGCGCGCTTGTTTATGGCCTTGGATATGCGCTGAGGATTCGGGTATATGGCTCCGGTATTGGGCGTTTGGTTTGTACGTTCGGGAAAGCATTGCGAATGCAGGAAGGAATGCGCGATAGTTTCGGGATCGTGCAGCTTTTTCGGGAAAGCCGGGAGAAAAGCAGAAGCACTGTAAGCCCAGCGGCAGTGGGATAGTTTGTTTTCCTTTTAGTTAGCCGGGAGTCACCGGGGAAGGAGAGACTCACATGGAGCAGTGTGGTGCCTCATGGATGGATATGATGTCTTTGCGATTGATATATACTCCTGTGATCGCCCTTAGTTAATTAGTTAGTTAGTCCGTCGATAGAGTCGTCGTTGAGCGAGAGACTGTGGTTGTTGTTGTTAGTGAAAAGATTTTCCCCGCTCCTAGAGTGTGCGATCCTTTAGGTTGTGAGTATGCTTGGCGTTTCGTTTCACCGCTTGTCACTCGCCGTAGCTCGTTTCGCCGTGTATCGTTTTTCGTCGGTGAAGTCTAAAAAAGACTCTAGATCTCAAAGACGCAAGCAGAGGGCTTATATTCGTTCAAATGAGAAGGAATAAAGAAGAAGTCAATTTCGGTTTCGAAATACACAATTTACCCCCTGGGTAGGGATCGGAGCCGGATGGATCTAATTTTGCTCCCTGGCAGCACCCTCCTGAACACAATCCTCCTCATACGCTACCAAAGTTACATCTTTAAGTTTTTTATCTAGCTATCCTCTAAGTTAATCACTTTTGACTGATAATCTAAATTTGCTTGATATTGGCGGATTTAGCCGGTTCGCACTTTCTAAAACATGAGGTCCCACGGTAAAAGAACTACATTTCAGGGCATCGAATTTTATGGTGCGAGATACCGTTTTCCGGTATAGTGCTTTGCAGTTGCGATTACGGGAGTGCATCATTTATTTAGAATACAAAAACGCACATACTATTTCAACACTAGCGTCCCGGAACATGGCATAGCTTCCCCTGTTTGGCTGAGAAGATTATTCGGGTATATGGCGCCGGACGTGGGCGTCAGAGAGAGTCCCTGGAGAAGTAGGAAAAAAAGTATGACTGGCAAGGGGAGGGCATAGGAGTGAGATATCCCGTCGTAGGTGGATACCGGACATCACCGTTGGCCGCTCTGTCACTCTTGAGTCCGGGTGGGATACCCGCAAAACTCGCTGTGCGCTTAGGGATGTTGGTTGGGATATCAAGTGTTTGAACTACGCACTATATGTAAAAGTAGCAGAGATCACAGCAGCGGCTGTTGAGCTGCGCTCAGGAAAACAAGCTTCAAAGCCAGTTTCCGGCGGCTAGGTTGAGCGTGGGCGGGGTAGAGATGATATGTTAGCGTGTGCCAAGTAGTGTCCGGAGTTAGGCATGTGATCTGCGGCTAAAGGCATGCAAGGGGTGGTTGGCTACATAAAGAGTTCCGAGGGTTTAAACGGTACTGGACTGGGAATTTGTTTCAACGACATTGTCAAAAGACCCCATTCCATACCAACCCCCCCCCCCCCATATACGAGACCAAAATGCGTGGACAGCCTCCCAACCACGCCTTCAACTTTTCACCTAGAGGGGAGCGGCACATAAAAACAACCTTAATTAAACCATGCCCATAGTGGAAACAAATCGCCGTCATACCCTAGTTAACAGCTAGCTCTTACACCGCTCGTCAGAATCGTTAGAAATATTCGCACTTCCTAGAACTTTCCGAATATCTAAAAAAAACCCGCGTCTAAACTTCAGAGGGAGAGAATTGTAGAATATAAATAAATAAATAGATATTCAAAGGTCAACAGCAAGAAAACATGAGGAATGAATATGATGGAAATTTCGAGTCACACCCGAAGACCCCGGGATTGTAGCAGCGCCACCACCGCAGAGCAGGATAGCTGGTTTATCGGGGTTGACGCCGTCCTGCTCGAGCAGCATTTTCACCACCCCCATGTCCATTCCGAGCAGCACAATAGAGTGGCGTCCAGCTACCGCTACCTGGTTATCTGGGTTGGCGTCGTCTCGCTTAAGTAGCATTTTCACCACTCCTCCTATCAATTGAGATCATCCGCGAATGGTGATTCATCGGGGTTGACGTTGTCCCATTCGAGCATTTCCCCCATTATCCAATCTCAGTTCTGATTGGCCCAATAGGGTGACGTTGGGCTGTTGCTATCTGGGTTATCGGGGTTGACGCCGCCACGCTCGCTCGAGTAGCATTTTCACCACTCCCTCGTGCCCACCCTTAGCAGCCCAACGAAGCGGTGTTTGGCCATCGTTATCCGGTGCACCGGGGCTCACGTCGCCTCGCCCAAGCAGCATTTTCACCACTCCGCTGTACCCATACTTAGCAGCACTCAGGAGCGGTGTTCGGCCGTTGTCGTCCGGTTTATCAGGATTTACGTCGTCTCGTTCAAGTAGAATTTTCACCACTCTCTCGTGCCCACCCGAAGCAGCACAATGGAGTGGTGTGTTGCCCCACATATCTGGTTTGTCGGGCGTAACGTCATCCCGTTGAAGTAGCATTTTCACTATTCCCTCGTGCCCATTCTGAGCAGCAAGAAGGAGTGGCGTTTGGCCAGTGCCATCCGGTTCGTCAGGCTTAAGGTCGTCCTGTCTGAGCAGTATTTCCACCACTCCCTCGTGCCCATTCGAAGCAGCACAATGGAGTGGTGTGTTGCCCGACACATCTGATTTGTCGGGCGTAACTTCATCCCGTTGAAGTAGCATTTTCACTATCCCCTCGTGCCCATTCCCAGCAGCACGAAGGAGTGGTGTTCGGCCGTACATATCTTGTTTGTCCAGCGTAACATCGTCCCGTCCGAGCAGTACTTTCACCATTCCTTCATTCCCATTCAAAACAGCACACACGAGCGGTGTTTTGCCGTACATATCTGATTTGTTGGGGTCAGCACCGGCCCACTCGAGTAGTGTTTTCACCAATCCCTCGTACCCATTCTGAGCAGCGCAACAAATTGGCGTTTGCCCGCACATATCGGGCTCGCCAGGGTTGACGCCGCCCTGCCTAAGCAGCATTTTCACCACCCGCTCATGTCCATTCCGAACACTACCAAATAGCGCTGTTTGGCCGTACTTATTTGGCTTGTCGGGGTTGACGTCGTCCCGTTCGAGGAGTATTTTCACCACTCCCTCGTGCCCATTCTGAGCAGCACAGAGGAGTGGCGTTTGGCCAGTGCGATCCGGTTTGTCAGGGTCAAGGTCGTCCTGTCTGAGCAGTATCTCCACCACTCCCTCGTGCCCATTCGAAGCAGCCCACACGAGGGGTGTATCACCCACGCAATCTGTTTGGTTGATGTCGCAACCTTCTACTTCTACCAAACTTTCTACAATCTCAACGATCCCGAAGGCGCATGCAAAATGCAGACTACTGAATAAGGAGGGTTTATCGAAAGCAACAGTACGCGAGAGTGGTTTCTGTGCTTTCAAGAGGAGTTTTGTGGATATGTGGTTATCGTAGTCGTCGTTAAACAGCTTTAGTGCAAGCAATTTCGCACTATCTAAAAAGGCCCTTCGCGCGTGCGTTCCCCAATATAGAGAGCAATATTCGAGAAAAGGTGTGCCCTGGAGATCGGGAGAGGGACTGGTCGAAAGAGCCTTGACGTGGTGGGAATTCAAATAAATTAAGCAGGTTTCGGCCATTATGGAATGAGCTGTGCCAAAAAGCTCGGGATGAGCGCGGAGGTATTCTTGAAGGGTAAAGTGGATTAACCGAACTGTGGAAGCCTCCTTGTCTACCGAAACAACTCCTTGGCAACAAGCTAGCAATGTCCCTATTGAAGGAACATTGTCGGTATTGAGATTTGGTGACCCTATTTCTACCGCTAGGGCGTGACACAATTCGTCAGCCTTCAATGGCCGCTCCGAGTGGGAGATCCACATCAAAGCGGCCATCCCAAGCCTCGCTTTCTCCCCACCCTGTCCCTTTATCCGACCCAACGTTGCATCATAAGCGTCCCCCAACCCCAGCCCATCGGCCATTGCGTTAAGCTTTTGTCGCCTGCGATGGATTGTGGTTTCTTGTAAGATCGCGTCGATATTCAGCGAGACTAGGAGGAATCTAAATCTCTATTAGCGGACATCTTGATATAGATTCCCCGGCGCAATTGCCTCCACCTACATTTCCGAAATATCTTCAGGAATTCTCCTCAGGATGTCTGCCTCGAGACTACCGTCCATCGCATCCGGCGTTGTGTCCTCGGCCAGCCTGTTATGGAGAAATCCGATGACGTCATCTCTCCTTGGAGTGATAAGTATAGTGGTCACTCTTCCAGAAAGCCGGCTTTCGATTTCAGCGCGAATGTGTGGTCTTCCAGTCACGAATATTCGAGTGCTTGGAGACCTCTGGAGGATTTTCCCTAACGAATTAAGAATCTTGATACGATCTCCTGCCACACATTCATCCATAGCATCGAGGCATATAAATATGCGTTTTTTGGAAGCGGCGGCCTGCAACATCCTCATAATATCGGAAAGTAATGGTCTCCGCCCACCAAGGACTTTTTTCTGGTCCACATAGTCTTGCACTATTTCCTCCGGTACCTCTTCCATCCCGCTCACAACCTGTTTGAGCAGGGCGCCCAACATACTCGTCGGCGACTGTTCCTTTTGGGCGGCGAAGTCGAAGTAAAAACATGCGACGGCGACACCTTTTCCTCTAGCCTGATTGCACAGGTCGTCTATCACCAATGAGCTAACATCGCGGCCTATCAGTACTTGCTCTCTCCCTCCCATTTCTCGAGATCCATCCTTGTTACCTGATAAAAGTCTTTCCAGCCCCCGGATTTCCATAGCAAAACAAAACTGCGTCATCAGACTCGCTTCCTTCACCACCGGCGCACCAGCTTTTAAATTCCCCGGTTTGTAAGAGCCATTCCCCTACATTTTCCACCCGGCGGTCTCCGATGTCTTGATGCCGTAGTTTGGGATCCAGTGGGGACAGCCAAGCTAGGATATTAGGTCGGTCATCGGCAAATGTAAAGTTATTCGACACGCTAACACTCAGGTGGCTGTTCAAAGAGTTGGTGTTGTTACTGAACGATTGAGACATTCTCGGTTTTTTGCCGCTTAGGATATTGTGGATGATGGATGATGGAGTTTGTTGACTACCGAAATACCTGAGGGGTGAAGAGAAGAGGGGTTTTTTGTGAAACCTGATGAATAGCTCGGGATCATCCGATCAACCCACCCACACTTGGAGTGATACCCGGCTTATGCATACCCCATCGGCATGACAGCAGGAAATCCCATACTTATTTAAGCGCCATCCTGTGGCTCAGCCCAAATCTTGTTCTGCGATGAACGAACACTCTTGAGCGCCGACGATAGAACAATCCAGCTCATGCTATAGTGCAGACAAGTTCATCAAGCTTTATGGAAGACAATACTCGTACGGTACCTCCCAGTGCATCGTAGATCGCTACTACTCCAGATTGCTACATTTACCACCACTTACCTTTCTAATAACCGGGGACCAATACCGTTTCGCGGCTAACCCAAGCAGTATCTCACACAATCGTTGAATACACCGATGAATAGCAGTCCATCATAGCCTACCGGTCTGACAATTTATGGCTCGGGACCTCCCTCCAAACTAACCAACCAACCGAGACAGCAGAGTAAGTCTCTACTAAACATTTCTGAAAGAAATTCCCATATACACGAAACTCTTAGTACGCGGTGTCCTACTCTCGAAAAAAGTCACTTTGATTAGCACAGTATGATACTTGCAGAAAGAAAAAAAATACAACTCCATGTCTCTCTGTTCATATATACCCCCACACCTGAGCGCTAGTACCCCCCAGCAAGGAACCTTAGCTACCGGTATTGCCACCCTTTCCCTCCTTTCCTTATAACGCCGTCATAGGCCATCACTCCCCCAAGCCTCGGGTTCTATAGATCCGTTTTATATCGCCTACGATAGGATATAATACGACACAGTACTCTGGATTGCCGTAAACCCATCAGACGCCGTTAGCTAGGCTAGTATAAAAAACATCACGCATCCCAAAAGGAAATGCCACTACCTTCCCGACCCCGCTTTTCGCCTTCCTATTTAGGAAGGTGTTAACGGGGTAAAACACCACAAAAATCTCACGATCCTACCCGGCCACCAAACTTGGAGCTTCATAAGTGTGCTGGGATGGTCCTCTCGTGGGACAAAACACCATGGCTGGCATCCTTCTGCTAT
>Ga0307513_10009700_pt1 | contig 12163 bp, 10 predicted proteins | sample 15_EM_MG_FD_202174 | JGI IMG/M metagenome (GOLD analysis project Ga0307513, IMG submission 202174) | Populus trichocarpa ectomycorrhiza microbial communities from riparian zone in the Pacific Northwest, United States - 15_EM | ecosystem: Host-associated > Plants > Roots > Unclassified | place... | reverse complement strand
TGGCGGCGGTGCTCGCCATGGCGCTGCGGCCCGAGCTGCGGCCGCGCGCCGGCAACGTCTTCTTCGTTCCGTCGCTGATCATGGTCCAGCTGGTGCTGGCCCTTTTCCAGCCACCGGTCACCCTCTTTCACGAGTGGTATCACCTGCTTGCCGCCCGCAGGCTCGGTCTGCCGTCCCGGTTGACCATCGGGCGGCGCTACTACTACGTCGTGGTGGAAACTCACCTGAACGCCCTGCTGGGCGTGCCGCGGCGGCAGCGGTACCTGCCGATGCTCGCCGGGATGCTGGCCGACCTGCTGCTGTTCGGCGTGCTGGTGCTGGTCGCCGCGGCCGATCCGTACGCCGGGCTGTCCCTGGTCGGGCGCCTCGCCCTGGCCGTGGCCTACATCATCATGTTCCGGGTGGCCTGGCAGTTCTACATATTCCTGCGCACCGACCTGTATTACGTGCTTACCACGGCATTGGGCTGCACCAACCTGCACGAGGTGACCAGGGCCTACCTACGGGACAGGTTCGGCTGGCTGCCGTGGGTACGCGAGTCGGACTGGGCGAGCGGGGATTGGTCGCCGCGGGACCGAAAGGTGGCTCCCTGGTTCGCGCTGATCACCCTCGGCGGCGTCGGCTTCCTCGCGGTCACCATCGTGCTGTGGACGGCACCGCTGGTCGTGGAGTTCGGCAGCCGCATCGTGGCGGCGATGTCGACCAGCGTGACCGGCGCCGGCTTCTGGGACTCGATCGGATCGCTGCTGCTAATTGGCTTCGAGCTCGTCGTGATGCCGGTAATCGCGGGCCGCGTCGGCCGGCGCAGGGCACAAACCGGCTCTGATCAAGCGCCGAGCACCGTTCCCACCACCACCAGTTAGGAGCATTGGCATGACCGCACATGTGTGGCGGGTCGGGTCGCCGTCGGACGGCGGCGACCGGCAGGCCGATTTCGAGGTTGACTGCCATCGGGGGTTGCGCGGTCCCTACACCGGGCTGGGCAGCCTGCTGCGGCTGGTTGTGCCGGGGGCACACCAGCACCGGCCGGATCTGGTGCGGCAGCACGTGACCGAGATCCTCTCGACCGCGCCGGAGCTGCGCGGGGAGATCGACGCCGCGCCGGAGACGCTCACCTCACTGGCGGTGCCGGAGGAGCGGACCCGGATCTACCCGGCGAACCGCACCAGGCGGCTGGCCCACGGCGCGGTGGAGTTTCTCAACGGATACGCGACGCTGGCCGGTCCCCGCCCGCTCGGGCTCACCTTCCGCCGCGTGGACCAGGCCGACCCCACCGACCAGGAGTTCCTCGCGTTCCTGCTGCGCCGGGCGGACGCCGATCGGATCAAGGTTGTTGTCGCCACGAGCGGCCCGGAACTGAGCGAGGAACTGCTGGCCGCGCTGCGCAGGTACGCCCGCCAGACCGTTGCCGAGCCCGGGTCAGCCCGCTCGGGCGAGCGGGACCAGGCCGAACTGCTGCGGGCGTACGTCGACGCCGACGGAACGTCCGACGATCCGGCGGAGGCGGCGGCCTACCGCCGGGCCGAACCCGCGACCCGGGTCGCCTTGCACGACGAACGCGCCGCGCGGCTGGCAGCGATGAACGAATGGAGCTTGCACCTGGGCGCCATCCCCTACCACCTGGAGCATGGCAGCGATCCCGCCGGAGCCGGTGTGGAGGAGTTTCACGAGGCCGCCCGCTACTGCGGCGCGATGGGCTACTACCACGCTGTGATCGATTACGGTACGCGTGGCTGCGCCATCATCGACCCGGACACGCAGATGAGGTCCTTCTGGCGGCTGAGCACCAGGTTGAGTTCGGCGAAGGCCGTGCTCGGCGACACCGTCGCGGCCGAGCCGACCTACATCGACCTGCGCAGCCGCTACTCGCTGCCGGACTTGCACCTGTCCACCGGGTACGCGCTGGCGATGCTGTACACCCGGTTCCACCCGCCGGAGCTGAAAGACCACGGCTTGGCCCGCTCGTACATCAACAACTCGCTAGCCATCGCCTCGCTGTTGCCCGACCCGGAGAAACGCGCCTTCCACACCGTCTTCCAGAACAACGGTCTCGCCCTGGTCGAGATGCACCTGGGCCGCCTGGACGAGGCGCTGCGCCTGGTCAGCGAGGGGATCGAGCGGCTCGACCGGGAACTACCCGGCGACAAGCACCGGCTGCACCGTTCGGTGCTTGTGCACAACCGGGGCCGGCTGTACGTCGCCCTGGGCCGGCTGGACGAGGCGCTCGCCGACCTCAGCAAGGTGATCGAGCTCGACCCGAACTACTCCGACTACTACTTCGACCGGGCCGACACGCGGCGCCGACTGGGCGACCTGACCGGTGCGATAGCCGACTGCGACATCGCGATCAGCCTGTCGCCGCCCTTTTTCGAGCTGTACTACAACCGGGCCGACATCAAGGCGGAACTGGGCGACACAGCCGGGGCCATCGCCGACTTCGCCTACGTTGTCGAGCTTGAACCCGACCAGCTGGACGCTCGGGTCAACCTGATCAGCCTGCTGCTGGACAGCGGCGCCACCGATCGGGCACAGCCGTACGTTGATGAGGGCTTGTTCCTGCATCCCGGCGACGCGCGTCTGCTGCACCTGCACGGGCAGCTCGCGCTGGAACTCGGTGATGAGGACGCCGCCCGGCGGGACTTCGACCAGGCGCTGCTCATTCAACCCGACCTGGTCGCGGCCCTGGCCAGCCGCGCGGGCCTGGCCTTCGACGGCGGCGACCACGCGGCGGCGATCGCCGATCTGACCGCCGCCATCGGCCTGTCCGCCGACAACCCCGATCTGTTGTACAACCGGGGGTTCGTCCAGGAGGCGGCCGGTCAGTGGAGCGGGGCCGTCGAGGACTTCACCCGGGCGCTGGCCCTGCCCGGTGCCGACCGTGCCGAGTTGTTGAGCCGGCGGGGGCGCTGCTACGCCAAGCTGGGCGACTCCGCGGCCAGCCGCGCGGATCGAGAGGCCGGCGCGGCTCCGCGCGATCAGCTCGACCTGACCGGTGTCCGATGATCAGGACGGACCTGGCGGCGACGGCCACCCCTGCGGCCGTACGCAGCTTCATGCGGAAGTGGGCCACCGGCGTGGCGGTGGTCACCAGCTGCTCGGCGGGAACGCCGGTCGGCTGTACGGTGAACGCCTTCACCTCGGTGTCGCTGTGCCCGCCGCTGCTGCTGGTCTCGCTGGCGCAGCGCAGTCACACCTTGGCCGCGGCGACGGCGTGGGGTGCCTTCGGTGTCAACCTGCTCACCTGGCGGCAGCGCCACCTCGCCGAGCAGTTCGCCGGCGCGGCCAGTGACCGGTTCTCCGGGGTGGAGCATCGGCTCTGGCGCGGCGTGCCAGTGCTGGACGGGGCCCTCGGGGTGGCTGTGTGCACAGTGGAGCGGATCATCCCGGTGGCCGACCATGCCCTGCTGCTGGGCTCTCCACAGTGGTGTGACGATCGGGCGGAGGCGGCGCATCTCGACGGTCACGACGCCGCACCCGCGGTCTTCTTCGGTGGCGGTTACCGCAGAGCCGATCCCTAGCTCTCCGCGGCCGCTGCCTGGTATCCGTCCAACGCCGCCCGGTTCGCCGCTCCGGTCTTGACCACCAGGCTCGCCACGTGCTTCTCCACGGTACGGTGCGAGATGAACAGGGCCGCCGCGATGCTGCGATTGTCCCGCCGGCCCGCCAAGAGCTGGAGCACCTCGTACTCGCGCTCCGTCACGCCGAGCAGGCGCAGCGATGGCGGCACCCGATCGGGGGTCCTCCGGTGCGGGATCACCACGCCGATCTGTCGCAACAACGCTCGGCAGGCGCCGGCTACCGCCGGCACCTGGGCGTGATGGAAGTGTTCCGCGGCCCGGCGTAGCCAGGTGACCGGATCACCCCAGTGGTCGGCGTGCGCCGCCTCGGCAACCAGGCGCAGACCCAGGTGCAGGGCCATGGGATAGGGCTGGGCAAGGTCTTGTGCGGCCGCCACCGTGGCGGCCGCCTCCTCGGAGCGACCGAGCCGTCCCAGCCGGACGGCCCGCGCCAGCAGCGTGAACTGGTGGTTCCAGCGCAGGTGGCTGGCCGCCGTGGCGCCGACGTCGCGGCCGCATGGTCGGCCCGTGCCCCCGGGCAGCACGTCCAGCAGCAGCGCCAGGCCATGCTGGCCGACCAGCGGGTAGGGCGCGGACCGTTCGGCGTCCTGGCGTACCGCCTCGGCCAGCTCTTGGCGGGCCAGGTCGCGGTCCTCTTCCAGCAGCGCGCACACGGCGCCGGCCAGCCCGAGTGCCAGAGACGACAGCGGCGAGCGCCGGCCGCCCTGGCGCCGGAAGCCGGCCATTGCCCGGCTCAGCTCAGCGCGCCGGCCCTGGTGCGCGGCGCAAACCGAACGGGTCATCCACTGGTGTCGGACGTTGTCGGCCAGCCCCAGGCGTTCCGCCTCGGCGGTGCACTCGGCGGCGAGCCGCTCGGCCGCCGGGAAGTCCCCGCGCAGTACGTGATCCAGCGCCAACCGGGCGTCTACCGCGTGCCGGACCACGATCGCCCCCGCCCGCAGGGACTGTTCGCGAACGCGCAGTAGCGTGGCGGTCTCCCCGCCGGCCAGCCATTCGTGCTCGCCGAGCAGAAGCGACGCGTGCATCCGCCATTGCGGCAGGTGGTGCTCGTCGGCCAGGGCCCGCACCCGGGCGAAGCACGCGGTCGCGTCGTCCGAACCCCGCTGCCGGGCGAGCACGCCGCGAATCCGCCAGGCCGCGCACGCGACGGCCGGCAACCCCGCCCGGTCGGCCTTCTCCGCGGCCTGGGTGGCGAGCTGTTCGGCTGACTCCGGCGAGTGCGCCAGCAGATGGGCCGCGACCGCGTCGACCTGCGCGGTGTCCCGATCCGGTGCCTGCGGCCCCAGTACGGCCAGCGCGGCGTTCACCTGGACCAGCCCATCGGCCTGCCGTCCGCCGACGACTGCCAGCCAGGCGAGCCGGGTGTGCAGTGTGGCGAGCAGATTCGCGGGCGCCCCCGACCGGCCTAGTTCGTCCAGCCGATCGGCGAATTGCAGCCCCCGCTCGACCTGGCCGTTCACGGCCAGCGCGGCCAGCAGGTCGGACAACACGTCGCCGCGTGACGACCCGTCGGCCGAGGCGTCCAGCAGTTCCCACGCCTGCGCCAGCAGTCCGGTGGCCGGCTCGGCCAGTCCGGTGGCCAGCGCCCTGCGGCCCGCGTTGGCGAACAACCGGGCCGCGCCCAGCCGGTCACCGGCCGAGAGCGTGAGCGCGGCGGCGAACTCGCACCAGTGCCCCGGCAGCCCTGGATGTAGTTCCCCTGCCGCCGCCGCGGCCTGCCGGGCCAGCCCGGAGCGATCCGCGGCGGTGAGCTGGCTGAGCAGCGCCGAAAATGTCATCCGATCGCGGAACCCGTACCAGTCGGAGGACGGCCCGCCGGCGGTGATCAAACCCGCGGCCACCGCGAGCCGAAGGTGGCCCAATGTGTCCGACTCGCTCATGCCCAGCGTCCGCTGGAGTACCGAGAGCGGAAACCGCTCGCCGATCACCGCCGCCGTGGACAGCAGCCGGTACCCGGCAGGTCCGAGCCGTGCGGCGCGCTGGGCGACCCGCCGTCCCACGGTGGCGGGGATCTCGACGGGTACGCCGGCCACCAGCCGGTACCCGCCGGCGTCGCTGGCCAGCCGGCCGCTGTCGACCATGGCGCGCAGCAGTTCCCGGGCCACGAACGGGTTGCCGGCGCTGTCTCGGGACAGCTCGTCCAGCACCTCCTCCGGCACGCCGGCCGGGTCGGTACGCAGATCGGCCGCGACGAGCCGCCGGACCTCGTCCCGGTCGAGCCGGCTCAGCCTCAGCAGGATGGAGCTGTGCCGGTGAGCCAGGGCGTGCGCCAAGTCGCATACCGCGCCCGGATCTTGGCAGGCCGTGACCAGCAGTACCATCCCCTGCTCCGCGATGTTGTCGGCCAGGTACTCCACTATGGCCAGCGTCTGCGCGTCGGCGTCGTTGAGGTCTTCGAGGACGAGCAGGCAGCGACGCGTGGTACCGGCGACGGAGAGCAGCCGCAGGACCGCCTCGGCCAGCAACACCGGCGACGGCGTCGCCGAGGCGGGATCGCCCGATCCGTACTCGGGGATCAACCAGCTCAGCATCGCGCGGTAGGGTCCGAGGCTTTGCTCGGTCGGGCCGCGGCCGTCGCGGAACGTCGCGGCCAACGCCTCGACCAGCGGCCGCAGGGGCATCGTCGGGCAGACCCGGCTGGCCCGCCCGCACAGCACCCGCATGCCTGCGGCGTGCCCCATCTCGGCGGCTGCCAGGACCAGCCGGGACTTCCCGATGCCGTCCTCGCCGATCAGAAAAACCGCCCGCCCCCGACCCTGGCGGGCTTCGCGCATTGCCTCCGCCAGCACGCCGAGCTCCAGCTCACGGCCGACCAACGCGGGTAGGCCGGCAGCGCAGGCCGCAGACATATACGCCCCCTGGGCTCTGTTGCGTGCGCGCCTCGTTCACAAGGCACTCCTAGGAAAGGCGTGCCATCCCGTTCCGCACCCACGACCATTCGGATAAAAGCCTCGAAGAGAACAATATGAATGGGAGGTGTACCCGAGTGAGATCCAGATCTGCCAAGATGGCCTCCGTCAGCGCCAACCGGAAAAGTTTGATCGACTCGACAGGCAACGTTTCGAGCCTCAGCCGCGTCTTGTCTTGTACGGCCATGGTTGGCGCCGACCGGGTCCCCCACCCTTGATTGAGAGCCATGATTCAGCGACGTAAGATGATCATCGGCGCACTGGGCATGGCCGCAGCCGCCGCGGCCGCCGGGTGCTCCGCACGCCGCACGGCCAGCCCCGGCACCAGCGGCTGGATCGAACCGGCCGCCAAAACCGAACAGCCGCTCCGGCTGAGCGTGACGCCGGCGAGCGGGGCCACCGGGGTGTCACCGGTGAAGCCGATCGTCGTCACCGCCGAGAACGGGACGCTGCAGTCGGTCGTCGTCACCGCCGGCAAGGCGAAGGTCAGCGGCTCCATGCGGGCCGACGGCACCTGGCGCTCAACCGACGATCTTGCCTATGCCAAGACCTACAAGGTGGTCGCGACGACCACCGACAGCTTGGGCGCCAAGAGCGAGCACACCTCCACCTTCAGCACGCTGAAGCCATCCAGCCTCGCGAAGGTCACATTCCAGGCCAACGCGATGAACTCGCTCAAAACCGGCCACACGTACGGTGCGGGACAGCCGGTGATCATCGCGTTCAGCCGCGCCGTCAACAAGGCCGCGGCGGAGAAGGCCATCGAGATCACGACCACGCCCGCCGTCAAGGGCAAGTTCTACTGGGCGAACGACAGGACCGTGCACTGGCGGCCGGCGAAGTACTGGACCGGCGGCACGAAGATCAAGGTGAGCGTCAACGCGTTCGGCGCCAAACTCGGCAAGCAGGTGTACGGCGAGAAGAACGCGTCGGCCCACTTCCAGATCGGCCGTCAGCTGATCGCGATCAGCGACTACCGGAAGCACCTGACGAAGGTCTACATCAACGGCAAGCTCGTCCGCACGATGAAGACCAGCCTCGGGAAAGGCGGCTCCGTCACGGGCGAGAACGGCGAGAACATCAGTTACTGGACGACGGGCGGTCCCCACGTCGTGCTGTCCAAGGAGCGGGTGCACAGCATGAGCTCGGAGAGTTACGGCATCACCGACCCGAAAGACCCGAACTATTACGGGGCCGAGGACATCGAGTACTGCACCCGGATCACCTACTCGGGCGAGTTCCTGCACGCCGCCCCGTGGAACCATTCGCTGGGCCGGGCGAACCTGTCGCACGGCTGCGCCAACCTCAGCGTGGCCGACGCCAAATGGGTCTACGACAACTTCCTGATCGGCGACGTCGTCGACGTCAGGAACAGCCCGAGAAAGCTCGCCATCTGGAACGGGCTCGGCGACTGGACGGTCTCCTACGCCAAATACGGCCGCTGACTGACGTTGTAACATGCCTGGGATCTGCGCGCAGCAAGCGGCGATCATGCTGGCCGGACTGGTGCGATTTCCCGGAGGCCGCCGATGACCGACCAGCCCGAGTTCGTCGTGCCGACCGTGGACATCTCCGCTTATGTCGGCGGCGGTGATGACGCCGCGCGGGCCCGCGTTGCCCGGCAAGTCGACGAAGCCTGCCGTTCTGTCGGCTTTATGCAGATTCAAGGGCATGGCATTCCGTACGCCGTGACCGGTGGTCTTGCCGCGGCGATGGATGCCTTCTTCGCTCTGCCGCTGGCGGACAAGAGCGCCTACCGGTGCCCGCCCGAGATCAACCGCGGATACACGCCGCCGAAGGCCGAGTCGCTGAGCCTGAGCCTGGGCGTCACGTCGTCGACGCGGATGAACGATTTCTTCGAGGCGTTCAACGTCGGCGTGCCCGCGCGTACGTATCCAGATCTCGAGCTGCCGGTCACCGACTACGCCGAGAATGTCTGGCCGGCGCAGGCCCCTGACTTCGCCGCCCAGGTGGGCCGGTACTTCACCGAGGCCGGCCGGGTAGCGCACACCCTCACCCGGATCTTCGCCGATGCCCTGGGCCTGGCACCCGGGTTCTTCGACGCCTTCACCGATCACTCACTCGACGTGCTGCGCATGAACAACTACGCCCTGCCGAAGGGCACCGACGCCACCGACGGCGAGCTGATCGGGATGAGCGAGCACACCGACTACGGGATCGTCACGGTGCTGTGGGCCGACCGGGTGGCCGGATTGCAGGTCCTGTCCGCCGACGGGCAGTGGCACGACGTCTGCCCCGACGAGGGCGCGCTGCTGGTCAACCTCGGCGACCTGACGGCCCGGTGGACCAATGAGCGCTGGCTGTCGACCCTCCACCGGGTAAAACCGCCCGTGGTGAACGGAACAGTGCTGCGGCGCCGGTCGGCAGCCTACTTCCACGACGGCAACATCGACGCCGTCATCGCCACGTTGCCGACGTGCCTGGCGGCGGGGGAGACGGCGAAGTACTCACCGATCACCGTGGCCGAGCACATCCAGGCGAAACTGGCCGGCTCCCGCGCGGGGCAGGTGAACAACTCCGCCGGCCGCGAGACCGCCCGGCTCATCGCCGCGCAGACCGGCTGAGCCGCATCAGCGCTTCATCTCCGCCGCGATACGGTTCTTCATGATCAGCGTGGCGAACCCCTGGCTCATCGGCCCGGCCCCGGCGAAAAGGCTTCCCCGTCAGCAGCTGGAGGAGCGCATCCTCAACCTGCTGTCCTCGCAGAACATGTGCGTGCTGGCTACCACCGGTGCGGATGGTGCGCTCGCCACCCCGGTGCGGTATTTCCACCGTGCTCTGGCGGTGTTCTTCACCTGCCAGTCAGGCACTCCGAAGCTGCGCAACATCGAACAGGACCCGCGGGTATCTATCGGCCTGTTCGCCCCACTAGTAGGGCAGGCGTCCTCCCGCGGAGCGCAGCTGTTCGGCCTCGCTGAGGTGTTGCTGCCCGGCATGGACGGATACGCCGACGGAATGGCGATCTACCGCTGGCAGTCCGATGCGGTCGAGCGTGGCCGCCCGCTGGACCGGGAACCCGACGGCCCCTTGGTCCGGGTAGTCGCGGATCGCATTGTTTACACCGAGCACTGGCTACGCCGCGACGGCTTCTCGCCCCGGCAGTTCTGGTCCCGCCCGGCCGACGCCGGTTCCGCGAGCCCGCAGGACCACCAACGCTGACGGTGACCCGGGTCATATTCGGAAATCTGTGCAACCCGCACCGCGATCGCCGGCGTCTTGGCACCGTGACGAGAGGGGGTGATCGGTGAGAGCGGACGAGGATGAGGAGTTCCGGCAGTTCGTGGCCGCCCAGATGGACGCTCTGCGACGGCTGGCGTACCTGACGTGCGGCAACTGGCAGGCGGCCGACGACGCGGTGTCGACGGGGCTGGCCAAGCTCTACCTGGCCTGGCACAAGGTGAGTGCTCCGCACTGGTACGCCCGCCGCGTCGTGGTCAACGCGGCCGTCGACGAGGTGCGCCGGCCGTGGCGCCGGGAGCATCTCGCCGAGCCGGAGGTCCTCGATCGCAGCATCCCCGACCCGGCCGCGGAGGTGGCCGAGCGCGACCGGATCCAGCAGGCCCTGCTGAAGATTCCGCCCGGCCAGCGCAAGGTCCTGCTGCTGCGCTTCTACGAGGACCTCAGCGTCGAGGACACCGCCTCGATCCTGGGCAAGAGCACCGGAACGATCAAAAGTCAGACCGCACGCGGGTTGGCCGCGCTGCACCGGGTCCTCGGCGATACACCGTGGGGGGAGAGTGAGTACAGTGGACGATTTGCATCAGTTGTTCGCCGCGGCTAGGCCGGACCTGCCGCCGGCGGCGATCACCATCGACGACATCACCGCGAAGGCCCGCGGGATCCGGCGCCGTCAGAAGGTCGTCACCGCGGTGTCGGCCACGGCGTTCGCGGTCATCGCCGGTGCCGGCGCGGTCGTGTTGCCGCACCAGCTCGGGCGGCAGGCCATCCCCGCGGCCCCGTCGAGCACCCCGTCCCGGATCCCCGTGCGGTTCGACATGCCGAACGGATACCGCGCCGTTTCGATCGAACGACCGTCCGGCGGACCGGACGTGTTCACCGCCGAGTTCGTCTCCGCTACCGGCGACACGATCGAAATCACCGAGTCGGCCGGGACCGCGGCCGAGGAATGCCGGCCGGTCGCGACGGCCTTCCGCTGCACGGTCAAGGCAGGCCCGCATCCGTTCCACGTGGTGGTCACCGACTCCCATCCGGACGCCGGCGGGCTGCGAGCGACCGTCATCGCCAAGAACATGACTTTCGCCGACCCGGCGGACCCGGCCACCTGGTTTCCGCTCTGAGGATTTCCCGGAATCCGAGCAACCCCCGGCTCGGGAGCCAGCGTCTATTGACCGCGAACGACGAAGGACGCGTTCGCGGTATCCCTTGGAGGGCAAATGCGCAAGTCAGCTCTGACGATCGGGCTCGGGGGCGTCGCCATCGCGGTCGCGGTCGGCGCGGGCATCGCCAACGCGAACACCACCACCGCCCCGCCCCGCACCACGACGGCCGCGCCGGCGGCCGCAAACGTCGCCGCGAACGAGACGGTGCTCGAATCGACCCAGAAGCAGCGCCGCGCCAACGAGCAGATGGACGGTAAGTCCAACGTCGTGTCCAGCTGGGGTCCGGCCCAGTTCGAGGCGTCCTCGGTCGCGATGCGCGCGGTTTTCGACAAGTACGGCCAGACCAGCATGGTCAGCGCCAAGCGCAAGGGCTCCAGCGACGTCTACACGATTGTCCTCAAGGCCAAGAACGGTAAGAAGGTCACCGTCACGGTCGACTACCTGGCATTCAAGGCCCTCTCGATCAGCTGAGAGGCCGGGCCGGGCCGGTCCCTGGCCGGCCCGGCCCCGCCGAGCCCTATGAGGCCGCGGCGTCGGCGTCGCGCCGGGCCAGCACCGCGTCGAGGGAGGCGTATTCGGCCTCCTCGACCGCGGAGTACGCGAAGTCGATAGCGAACTCGGCGTAGTCCTCGGCGTCCTGCGCGTTGCGTTCGGCGACCTTGGCGTCGTGGCGGGCCTTGCGGGCGTCGATGCGCGCACGGGCGCGGGTCAGATGCTCGTTCCACGAACGCTGGATGTCGTCGGCCCAGGCGTCGGCCTGGTCGGTTGCCGCGGCGGACTCGGTGCGGAGCTTGTCGACGGTGTTCTGGGTGTTCTGACGGGCCACCGCAACATCTTGTTCGACGCGGTCGCGGGCCTGCGTCCCGGCTGCGGTGACGCGGTCCTCAGCCTCCTTGGCTCGCTTCGACAGTCGCAACAGGTCGTCCGACAGTGCCATGACAGCCTCCTTGGGAGGTCGGTGCCGGCCGGGCCGGCTCGAGTGGATACGGCCAAAACGTAGGCGGCGCCGCGCCGCACCGGCATCCTGGATTTCCCCAGTCCGCGCGACTACGGAAATCGGTGATTCGGGCCGGGCGCCACGGTCCATAGCGTCGTCCCTGGCACTCGCGGTGGACATCGAAATGGTCGACTGGAATCGTGGTGGCGATGGCGAACGATGATCAGGAGGCCGGGGCCCCGCCGCCGATGGCCGAGCGGATTCCGCCCGGCCTGATCCTCAAGTGGGCGGCCGCGGGCACGGTCGGCGTGCTCCTCGTGCTCCTTGCCGCGTACGGGCTCTACGTGGTGCGCGGCGTGCTGGTGCTGGTCTTCGTCG
>Ga0307513_10009699_pt1 | contig 12163 bp, 10 predicted proteins | sample 15_EM_MG_FD_202174 | JGI IMG/M metagenome (GOLD analysis project Ga0307513, IMG submission 202174) | Populus trichocarpa ectomycorrhiza microbial communities from riparian zone in the Pacific Northwest, United States - 15_EM | ecosystem: Host-associated > Plants > Roots > Unclassified | place... | reverse complement strand
ATGGCTTTTCCAGAATTCATGCGAAAATGTACTTTTGTCCATATATCCTCCATGGATTTATCTTTTGGTCCTTTTAATTTTAGCATTTTATAATCTGGTTCAAAACTTCATTTTATTTATGTTGGGCTTATCTTGTTTAACCCTTTTATTCGAGGGAAAGGTTGGTGATAGAATTGTGCAGTTGATTCTTGAGAAAATTGTAACTCCTCATGTCATGGAAGTCAAGGATTTGGATGCAACTGTGAGAGGAGTTGGAGGGTTTGGATCTACTGGTGTGTGAGCTTCTTATGATTTGTAATGTTTTTGTTAAGATACTGGCATTTACGTGGTTGACCCAAATTTGACTACGTCCATGGGCAAGTATAAAAGGATTTTACTAAGTAATGTGAGAATTTCAACTTCTCTTTACTAATTGGAAAACAATTGAGAATCTCTCTATCAATAGGAGAAAACACCTCTTTTACTCTCTCACAAATACCTCACAACTTTGTGGGATCACTTTCCTTCCTTTCTCTCTTGTGTGTACATCTTAAGACTTGGATGCACTGCCTATTTATAGGCAGACATCCATGCCTTTGTCTTGCAAAAGACATGAGGCATTAATTGGTGCTGCAAGTGGCACTGAATTGGTTCCTAACATTGTTGACTTAGGCAGCACCAATTAATGTCCAACTAGCTTTACATTCTCCCACTTGAAGACTTTGATGATTTAATCAAGTCTTCATACTTGATCATCTATGATTGTTCTATCCTTTCTATACTTGTCATCTTCATGTGCTTACGTTTCTGCTAGGCCATAAGAGGATATGCACCATATGTACTTGTCAGTGTTGACTGGTTTGGTCAAAGCATCTGCTAAGTTTTTCTTAGTGTGCATTTTCTTAAAATCCACACTTTCATCTTTCACCACTTCGCAAACAAAGTGATACTGAACATCTATGTGTTTTGTTCTTGAATGAAACATTGAATTCCTTTCAATATGCAACGCACACTGATTATCACAATACAAAGGAATCTTCTTTTGTTTATGTCCGAGCTCCTTCATAAGTTTCCTCATCCATATTGCTTTTTTACAAGCTTGTGTAGTTGCCATGTACTCAGCTTCTGTTGTGCATAACGTTACAATAGTCTGAAGTTTAGAGACCTAGCTCACAGCTCCTCCTGCAATTGTGAACATATAGCCTGTAGTGGATTTTCTTTTCTCAAGGTCACCAACAAAATTTGAATCAACATAACCTCTGACAGTAGATTCTGATCCTCCATAACATAATGCGGTATCTGAGGTACCTTTGATGTATCTCAAGATCCTCTTAATAGTATTACAATGCTTTCCACCAAGATTTTCCATGTATCAACTAACTACTCTTACTACTTGTGCAATGTCCGATCTTGTACCTACATAGAAAACATTAAACTTCCCACTGCTGATGCATACGGTACTTGAGACATCTCCATCTTCTCTACTTCATTACTAGGAGACATACTTGAGGATAATTTGAAGTTAATAGGAAGTGGGGTGGAAATTGACTTACAATCTTGCATGTTGAAGCATCGTAAAACTTTCCTCAAATAATTCTTCTCAGAAAGCCAAATCTTCATCTTACTTCTGTCTCGGTCAATTTACATCCCTAGAATCTTGTTTGTTGGTCCCAAGTTCTTCATATCAAACTCCCTAACCAACTGTGCCTTCAATTCTTGGTCTTGATCTTTGTTGGGGCCTATTACCAACATGTCATCCACATACAACAACAGAATGATTATATCATCATCTTTTCAAACTTCTTGTAATACATACAATGGTCTAAACTAAGTCTATTGTACCAAGGCTAATTACGAAGGAATAAAATCTCTTGTACCAACACCTCGGCACCTGTTTGAGACCATATAGAGATTTTTTCAACATGCAAACCAACTTCTCCTTACCTTTTTTCAGCAAAACCTTCTGGTTGGAGCATATAAATTTCTTCTTCAAGTTCTCCATGAAGAAATGAAATTTTCACATCTAACTGCTCTAAGTGAAGATCAAATATAGCACATATCACCAAGACTACTCTAATTGTAGTAAGTCGTACCACCAGAGAAAATATTTCATTGAAGTCTATTCCTTCTTTCTAAGCAATCTTGCACGATACCGCTCCATTTGATCATTACCATCACGTTTTATCTTGCAAACCCATTTGTTGCCAATGGCCTTCCTTCCTTGTGGTAGCGGAACAAGATCCCAAGTGTTATTCTTGTGTAGAGTTTCAATCTCCTCTTGCATTGTTGTCATTCACATAGATACATTTGTGCTTTCTATAGCCTCATGAAAAGTTAATGGCTCTCCATCCTCTGTTAGAAGACAATATGCAATGTTGCTCCTAGTAACTAATTAGTACTTAAAAGTGCATTTTTATCAAGGTTTTATATCATCATTTTGCACTTGAAGTATCAATAACTCCTTAACTAGAGCATGTTTTATAATAATATGTCTAATAATATAAGATACCTTTAATTTATGGTAAATGTTCATCTTAAATGTAGGGCTATCACATAAATCAAAGGATTAATTGATGAGTTTAACTACTGAAATTGAGAAGACAAAGAGAGGGTTCAGCTTAGAAAAGAGATGTTGGTTCAGTCCAAACTGGAACACTGTTCAGTCATTGGGTCATATCTGGAGCTGTAGATCTTGGATTTCAATTTGGTTTATATGGCTAGAAAGCTAAGACATAGGTCTAAAACAGTCATGGGGAGTAAAAGACTCAATTCTTCTATTTGGAAGTCCAAATCTTAGCAACAACGGAGAAGTCGGAATCTGTGCTGCAGCCCAGACACTGTTCAGTGTTCAACCCATATCTCAAGTTCTAGAAGTCCAAATGCACCAAATATTTTTTTGTTGGAAAGCTGAGACAATTTCCTAGAACTTTCATGAGAGAGTCTATTCAAATTTTGACATTAGCAATGACGTTTTGTTCAGACATGAAGATAAGGATTGTCACCAAGTTAAGATGTGGCCACCCACTCAACAATTAGTCATCAAATCAATAGTTCCAAATTTTAGCCTATAAAAGTAGGCATTTGTCATGCATTTAGGCATCTTGGTTTTCAGATCAAGATCATGTTCTTGCTCTCTTTCTTTATATTTTTTGTAATGCTTAAGTTTTGCTTTCAGTAATCTCTTGTTTATGCCTTTCATTTCCTTCCCTTTACTTAGTTAATTTATATCTTATTTATGTTCTTATCTTGTTTATTTATGTTTCTCTTTTTCATTATGCTTAGTTAAGTTTATTATGTTAAGTTGAAAAGGTTACACTAATGATGTAAGAATAAGTATAGTATAAACTCAACATGGACTTTAATGTCTGATACTAACATGTTTTGTATTTGTTATCTTGTTCACTTTTAATACTTTGCTTGTTAAATGATTAATCTAGATTTATGTTATATAACCCTTGGTATAACAAATATTTGGCACTTTCATAGCCCAAACCATGTGGTATAACCGACACCTGTGCTATGAAAGGAACTTGATTTGTTGTTAACATAAGTTATAATTATGAATACCTGACAACATTTACAAGTATTAGCATTATTCGAATAAGATAACTAATGTCATCATGTTAACAATTTATAATCCGATTGGAACCTCCTTTGTGTGTGGTTTCTAGTTGAGTAATAAGAGTTTATACTATACTTGTTTGAAATACCATTAGTGGATCCTCTAACCTTGACAATTGTTTTTATCATTGTTTAATCCTCACATTAATCTTACATCTCAAAGTCCTCTTTAACTTATTATTATTATTGTTGTTGTTGTTGTTGTTGTTGTTGTTGTTGTTGTTGTTATTTATAATTTATATAGTTAACCTCTCTGTGGTTCGACCCCGGTCTTGCCGGGTTATTTATTACTTCGACACTCCTGCACTTGGGAGAAGACATCAATCTTTTGGTTGTGTCATGTTTTTGGCACCGTTGCTGGGGAGATAAAATCTTGTATAAATTATAATATTTATTTTATTTTCTCTTTTCACTTTTCATTTTATCTAACTTTTGTTTGTTTTGTTTTGTTTTGTTTTGTTTCCTTTTCTTTTCTTTTCTTCCTTTTTCTTCTCTTCCTACACGTGCATGAGAGTTTGGTCACGTACATTAAGTGGTAGACTTTGTAGGGTATCCTCATTATTTTCAAAAAAATATGGCCGAAGAAGATAACTAGTCGCTTCATAATGAGAATAATGAGAATAACCGTGTTAGAACATTTAGAGACCATATGAATCCTACAAGAGCAAGTGCACCATCATGTATAGTTTCCCCCCTGATGCATATCATTTTAATTTTAAGCCAGGCATTATTCAACTTTTACCTTATTTTCATGACTTAGATCTAGAAAATCCATATTTGCATTTAAGGAAATTTGAGGAGGTCTGTAACACCTATAATGACTTAAATTGTAGCATGAACACCATCAGATTAAAGTTTTTTCCTTTTTCATTAAAAGATAAAGCTAAAACATGGCTACAAAATTTGAGACTAGGATCCATTCATGCTTGGGATGAAATGCAATAACAATTTTTAAAGTTTTTTCCGTCTCACAGAACAAACTCTTTCAAAAAACAAATCATCACTTTCACTCAAAAACCAGGAGAAACATTTTACCAATGTTGGGATAGGTATTGAGACTTGCTTAATATTTGCCCTCATCATGGTTTTGAAACATGGAGATTGGTTTCATATTTTTATGAAGGGTTAACACCTAGAGATAGGCAAATGGTTGAATTGATGTGCAATGAAACTTTTGAAGATAAAGACCCTAATGAAGCAATAGAGTACCTATACTTGCTAGCTGAAAATGCTGAAAATTGGGACACTGCAGACACTTATGAGGCACTAAGTAAAACTCAACCTCATACATCTAGTGAAGGTATGTACAACCTTAGGGAAGATCATGACCTCCAAGCCAAGTTTGCATCTTTAGCTAGAAAAGTTGAAGAACTAGAATTAAAAACAGTGGTCAATTAAAATTTGTTCAAGACATTTTTCTTGGAAAAGAGATGACTTGCTCTTGTGTATGGCGTTATTAACTTCGGTGAAAATCCGCCATGAGGTGACTTTTTGTTTTTATAGGTTTTCAAAGTGAAGGGCTCGAGAAAAAGCTCAAGGTTTTGCTTGATAAAAACTTATATCTTTTTGAACACTCATTTTTATCAGCATGAATAGTAATGAGTAGTTTGTTCTTGATGTCATGAATCTTATGAAAAAGTATTCTTTGCATTTTGAGAGCATTTTTTATTGTTCTAGGTTGTTTGCTTGCTTGATTAGAAAAGACTTCTACAGGCACTTAATGTAGGCTGTGGTTCTTAGCTATGAAAGAAAAGGATTCACAAGGCTCAAAGAGTGTTTCAGGGTTTCAAAGACTGAGAATCACTATTAGTAGTTCAACTCTTAATGTCGTTCATCTTTTCTTTTGCCGCTCTTCTTTGATTTGCTGCTTCGTTTTTTTTATTGCTTTGCTAGGGCATACTCACTTTATCTTGGTTATCACTTTTTCTTGTGATTTGGACATGCCCCCAAGCATTTGAGTTTCTTGAGCTCTTATGCCTTTTTTGGCTTTCTCACGGCTTTTTCTCTTTTCTCATTGAAATTTTCTCTTGCCCCCCTAGTGTGGGGTGTGATCCTAGTCGGGATTTTTCATGAAAGAAAATTTATTCAGGCTAAAAAAGGGATCGCAAGGGATATATTTATTTCAGAACATGACAGGAATAACAAAGATGGCCTTTCCTCATTTCAAGCGCAAGCAGCTATGATCAATAAACTTTGACCTCACCCAGTGTGATGGTTTGGTCTTTGCAAAGATATGTTTCATGGGTCATGAGCAATGAGTTCACTACATGCCATTATTCATACATTTAAAAACACATGTTTCAAGAGTCATGGGGTAAGGGTGTTTATTCATTTCTTTTTTTCCTTTTTTTTATCCGTAATTTAGTCACCTCAATGATGGAGTTGCTTGATTCACTTGTCATTCTACAAGAAGAATGTCAAAAATATTTTTTTTAATAAACATCAAATTATTTTTGAAATCAAAATGCCAGATCAATTTTTCAAAACTCCAATAGGGAAACTGATTTTGGTAAAAGTATTGAATCGCGTCTATGAGATCACGTGAGGCTTCAAAAGTGTATTTGTGAGTTCTTATAAGAAAACTCTCTCAAGAAAATGAATAATGCTTAGTCGTAAACACGATTGAATGACAAACTTATTATTTCATTGAAACTTTGAAAAAGAAGTTCAACAACAAAGAACTTATGCCAACATCTTGGGCTATGAATACTAGCATGGTAACACATGAAAGGGCTGGAATCTTTCAATCATTCATTCTCCTCGACAAAAGCATCTTTTCAACAATCAATTGAAGTCATATGTAGACCATTCTCGACCTAACATCACCATAGCTTTATCTTCAAGATAGTTGATTTCTAGGAGTTGGTGTGAAGAAATTAGTTATAAGGACGATAAGTGACTTGGCAACCACCTTCAGTGTCCTTCCCTTTTCCAGCCAAAACCGTTATTCTCAATTGGGTCAGCAATCTTACCTATCCCAATGGCTTGTTCAATCCTCTCAGCTATAACAACCAGGTCAGTGAAATGTTGTGCAGAGCTTCTAACCAAGTATTCAAAGTACGGGGTTTTAAAGGTGTTGGAAAATAAACTAATCATCTATTTTTCCAACATGGGAGGGTTAACTTGTGCAGCTACCTCACTCCATCTTCTGGTGTATTCCCTTATGTACTCCTTGTTGTCCTTCTCCATAGCTTGCAAGCTTAACCGATCAGGGCCCACGTCTATATTGAACTTATATTGCCTCATGAAGGCATCAACTAAATCCTTCCATTTTTTAACCTTGGCATTGTCCAACCGCATATACCAAGTGAGGGCAGCGTCACTCAAACTGTCTTGAAAGAAATGAATCAGCAGTTTCTCATTATCAACCACCTCAGCCATTTTGTTGCAGTATGCCTTGAGATGAGTTACAGGGCACTGGGTTCCTGTATATTTAACGAATTCTGGCACTCTAAACTTCTTACGAATGACTACGTTAGGTACCAAAGACATCTTGACAGCTTTCACCAGGTCACACAAATGGTTTCCCTCAACTGCCCTTACCATCTCTTCTAGGGCAATCCAGTTTTCCAGACCCTCTTCTTTTACCATCTTGCCCTTTTGAGATTCCTTCTCTGTAGAATCAATGGTAAACGACATTCTCATGGGGTATGCTGGTTGGAAATGCAAGGCTTGTTGAAAATAAGATGACAACCCTTTTGCCCCCAGATTATGTGGATTAAAAGGATTTACGAGCATAGGTTCAAGCTGAACTATATGTGTTGCTTTTCTAGATTTGTCTCTCAAGGCCTGTTCGAGTAGACTAGTAAGCCTTGCGACTTTTTCTTTAAGATTGTCCACCTCTTTTTGATGTTGGGCTTCCAACTGGGCTCTTTCTTCGTTTTCCATTTGTCTTTTTCTCGAACGAGTGTCATAGATGGGTTTCAATGGGGAACCTATATTTCAACCTGCTAAATGTAAACCATGCAATTTATGCAAAAATGTTGATTAAAAAAAATACGTATGAAATGCAAACTTGCCCTTCACGGGGTGACAACCTAGTAGGAAGATCCTAATTGTTATATGCATCAAGGGGTTGGTCATTATCTAGTTTCAAAGGGTCTCTCGCATGCTTAGTGATCATCCTTGAAAGGTCGATATGAGGCTTACAAGTAGTGTGAAGATAAAGGCCCTGAGTAATATCAGTTTGGCATATCAACCACTTCCAAGTAAACAATCAAGCGAGAGTTTGATGGTTTCACGAGTCTTACCCAGGCTAAAGCAATTGGGGTACCGTTACTCCCCCACTTATCATATTGTAAAGTGTGTGCTCTCAAAGTGATGCATGGCAACATAAATAAGGATGCATGCTAAAGAAATAAATGCAGGAAAAATAAACAAATAAACACAACAAACTAAATAGCAATAATAAGAAAAAAGACAAAGCTTAATCCTAAGGTCCCCAGTGGAGTCGCCATTTTGTCGCACCCAGACATCGTGGCGGACTTAAAAATTTCTTTGAAAAGAATGGATTTCTGGCATCCTATTCTTTTAGGGGAAAATGTCTTGTTTAAGGAGTCGCCACCTAGTATTATGGTCACTAGGAACCCTAACCGGTCAACAGAGATTCTATGGTACGTGACTGGTTACGTAAAAGGGAAGATATTATCACCTCTTAAACGTTCTGCTTGAGGCAGACTATATTGTTGGTTTTGTCTTAAATTGCTAACACATTTTTTTAGTTTATGCTATGATAATTTGCTTATAATATTCCTGACTCTGGCGCCAGTGAATATTCAACTACGGATAATTCCAACTCTAGCGTTGGTAAATATTACATAACTATGAAATAAATTTAGATCAATATTTTTATTTTGACTCTAATGCTAGTGAATAAACAAATAAAATAAATTTATTTTTATGCATGCACATATATTTTTTTAATTTTTAATTTTTATTTTATTTTTTGCTTACAGCCTTCCCTCCTGCTTTCCTTTGCTTCTGTGCCCACTGTTCCTTTTTCTTTGTTTTTCCCTTGCTTTCTCAGTCCTTGTGATGAAGAACTGAGAACGGTGCTGGCTTCTCCTTCTGAATTTGGGTCTGGGTTTTGTGTTGTGTTTTTGCTACTGTTCGTTTATTCTTCCTTCACTATACCCTCTCTCTCTGGTTTTTTTCTATTCGCCCCTCTCTCTTTTTCTTCTTCCCCCTCTCTATCTTTTTTTCTCTTCTCTCGGTGTATACTTGTTTTGCTCTGTATTTTTGCGTTTTTCTTTTCTGTTTTTCTCCTGCCGGTTACCTTTCTCCTTGTGACCTTTCGTTCTCTAGCTTTTATAGCCAAAGAACAATGTTGTTTCTTCCAGCCATTGATTACGGGTGTAATGGTGGCGGTGGGCGTCCGTTGAAGAAGATGAATAACGCATCCCCGCAGACAACACCGTTTTGGTGATAATGATTATTTGTGTTTTGGTCCTTGAAGTTTTAAAAGTTTTGTAATTAAGCCCCTAGTTAAATTGTAATTGGACCCCTGCATTTCGAAGCCTTTTACAAGTTAGTCCGTGGACTTTAATCTGTTGCAATTGTGCCCCCAATTAACCCCAAACTTTGATATTTCTTCAATTAAGTCCCTGATTTCATTAATTAAATTAATTCCAATCTCAATTAAGTCTCAAAACTTATCAATTCTCCAATTAAGCCCTTGATTTGATTAATTAAACTAGTCAAGAGTTTAATTAAATCTTTAAACTTCCAATCATGTTGCCCTTAACCCAAATTGTAATTCATTCTTCATTTATTTCATTTTTACTTGTTTTTCATCATCATTTTCTCATCTTTTTTTTATCATTTTTAGTAAATAAAATAATAATAATAATTAAAATAAAAGGGTCAAAAATTGGGTTATGATAGTTGTATGGGTTCATGGGACTTTATTTGATTTGCCTTTTTTTTAGGACTTGCAAACCTAGAATCAGAAGTTGTAAAGAGACGATGAAGATGGGTTAGGGTTTTTCTCTCTATTTTATAAGTCTCTCTATCGATTCTATTGTTTAGAAGTAAATTGAAAAAATAATTGAAAAATCAGTTCAGTGAATATTTGGTGGTGGTTGAGTATTATTATAAATTAAAAAAAAAACAATTTAGCCAAAGAGAAAAGAAAGGAAAAGTTAAGTTTATGAGCAAGCTCCATCTACACTTTTACATGGTGTGCTCAGTTCCCAATTTAATGGGACGAGGAAAGGTGTTGTTGTATTCAGCATTATGACATCTTTATATATTTTATATATAGACCAACTGGCTCATTTGGTAGAAATTTGATTCTTATGAGAATCAGAAACCTCAATTTTGGTAGTTTTGGTTGGTGGAACTGTGAAATGCTTCTTTTATAGTTCCTATGCATGCCTTCCGTGTTGCCACTGTTTCTTTCGGTTTATCTCCATCGTAACAATAGTTTATAAAGTTTTATTAACTTGATCTATTATGCTTTAAGACTCCGACTAAACCAAAAACTCCAGCAACACCATCTCCAAAGCCGAAAAAAGCAACAGTTGAATCATGCCATAGAAATTTGTTTCAGAATAAGAGGTCACTGCAACATTTAATAGTTTTACCGACAAAAATATTCCATTGGTGTAAGATTACCAGTTCGTCGGTAAAATTTTTACCAACTAATTCCCCGACGGAAACCGTCCGTCGGCATAGCATTCATCGGTAATTCAACATTTTGTCGCTAATTCTGTCGGTAAAAAAAAATTCAAAAACCGATAGATTTACATACAGAAAATGCGCGCAAAAAAAAAGTTCCCGCTGAAAATATACCGACGGAATTCTTCCATCGGTGTTTGTGGCATATGCTGTAAATATTTAGCAACTCTCGATAAAATACCGATGGACTATGTCTGTCTGGAAATCCGTCGGTGAAAGTGGCATTTATAGTAAATATTTTGCAACTCTCGATAAAATATCGACAGACTACGTCCGTCTGGAAATCCGTCGGTGAAAGTGGCATATACAATAAATATTTTTCAACTCTCTGTAAAATACCAACGGACTACTTCTGTCTGGAAATCCGTCGGTTGTTATGTAAAAATTGTTTAGAATAAATAATATAAAATTATATAAATTAATAGTAAAAAAAAACCATTATGCAAATAAAATTATATGAAACATTAAAAATATAAAAATAAAGTTAAATAATATTCATCCAAATATTCATTAAAAATTTAATGTGTTTTCAAAAAAAAATTAAATTAGAGCAATGGTAGAGCTGAAGGAGGGGGAGGAGGAGGTTGGTTATTCCTAGGACCAAACGGTCAAAGAGGCCCCACATGTATCACCAATATGTGATCTAATGTCCATGACCATATGGCAGAGTTGTTTATAATCCGCTGAGAGTCACTCGTATTGTTGTTTCAAGGCCATGAACTTTTCAGACTAGGTGCTCGATACTGATTGGGAGCTCCCAACGGTTGAGGCACTACGGGCTGCCCGCAAGTTCTTAGCCGTAGTGTTCGAGAGCCCGTACACTCAATTTTTATCGGGTCCACCAGATGATCCTACCTCTATCCACAAAAATCAGGATCGAAATCCAAATAGGTCAAAGGATCGTCCCCATATCTCTCCCTCAACCGACTATTATAGGTCTCCTGAAAATTAAAAAAATAAATAATCATATTCAATTAAAAAAATAATAACTTACGAAATAAAATGAAATAACAAACATACCATGAAGTGTTGAGCGCGGTTGTCCACGAACTGTTGCACCCCTTTTTGGCAGTCTTCACTCCGCACGTGCGTCTCAATAAACAGCTCCATTGGGCTCGACTCACGTCTAAAAAGGGCAGAATCATGACTACTAGAAACAAATCCAATAGACGAGATCACAACAGAAAATTTCTGAAACCAAGCACGAGGTGCTTGTTTGAGACCATATAACGTTTTCTTAAGTTTAGAAACATACCCAAAGTCATGTGAAACACTAGGAGGGGGTGCTATATAAACTTTTTCTTGAAGATCTCCATTCAAGAAGGCACTTTTAACATCAAGTTGAGAGATGTGCCACTAACAAACTGAAGCTACAACAATAAAAGCGTGAATAGTAGTCATTTTTGCAAGTGGGGCAAATGTCTCCTCATAATCCATACCATATTGTTACATATTGTTGAGAGTATGCTTTTGCAACTAACCTAGCTTTGTATCGCTCAATAGACCCACCAGAATTAGTCTTGATCTTATACACCCAACGACAAATAACAACACTCTTACTAGGAGGTAGAGGAACCAAATCCCAAGTATTTATCTTATGCAAAGCAAAAGGTTCCTCATCCATAGCTTGCTGTAGAAAAGGATCAAGAATTGCCTTCTTATAGGAATAGGGCTCAAAGAGACAATGAACAGAAGCTAAAAAAGAAGAAAAGGATGAAGAATAACAAGTGTCGCACGTCAGAAAATCCGCGCGGCGTTGGCTGGCGATCTTTCGTTATGCGTTTGTTTTGATTGATTCGTTGGAGTCGCCACCTAGTAATTTATTCAAGGCTACTAGGAAACCGGATGTACTGGTCTTGTCAGAGATTCACGGGTAAGGGACTTG
>Ga0307513_10009698_pt1 | contig 12164 bp, 6 predicted proteins | sample 15_EM_MG_FD_202174 | JGI IMG/M metagenome (GOLD analysis project Ga0307513, IMG submission 202174) | Populus trichocarpa ectomycorrhiza microbial communities from riparian zone in the Pacific Northwest, United States - 15_EM | ecosystem: Host-associated > Plants > Roots > Unclassified | place... | reverse complement strand
AGCTAAGGAAATAAGAAAATGTTAGCCAGTCCAGAGCGGGCCTCGTTAAAACCATATCTACTCCAATGGCTCGATAGGAAAGAGTACCCCCCTGGACCGCCAACCATGATACAAGGAAAGAAAAGGAAATCTAAAAATTAAAATAAAACAAAAGGAACCTCGATAAGGAATAAATGTCATATGCGCTACCATGATACCTCCAATATTTTGTTTCCCAACCTCCTATACCCATGCCTATTACCCAATTGACCTTAGTGACTCCGCAGTCCCATTCCTGTAACGTGGCGCTGGTGGGCCTCACGGGGAAGCGATTTCGTCAGGATATCCGCTGTCATATCAGCGGTTGGTAGGTACTCGATCCGTATACGTCCTTGTTGGTAGGCATCGCGTACGAAGTGATAACGGATATCAATATGTTTGGTGCGCTCGTTCACCTGACTAGCAGAGCTCATGGCAATCTTCATAGCGCTTTGGTTGTCCATATAGAGGAGTTGTGGTTGGCCTAAAGTGTCTTTGGTAGTTCGCTCGGTAGTGGTGGTGCTTTGTGGAGTTTGTTGGTTTCCTGAGGTTTCATCCTCACTGCGATGATCTAGGAAGTCATTTAGTAGACACTGAAGCCAGATACCTTCTCTTGCAGCTTCAGAGCTGCCAACATACTCTGATTCCGTACTTGAAAGAGTAACCATAGTCTGTTTGTTGGATTTCCACAATATTGCAGCACCTTGCAGGGTAAATACATACCCAGATGTCGACCTCCGGTCATCACGATCTCCTGCATGGTCGGAGTCTGAGTATCCGATTAGCTTAGGTAGTCTATAACTCCTACTGTCGGTAGAACTATAGGTGAGTCCAAGTTTTCCGGTCTGCTTCAGGTAGCGGAGTACACGTTTGGCAGCGAATATGTGTTCATCGGTCGGTGCTGAGTTAAACTTGCTAAGTGTTGAGACCGTATATGCTAAATCTGGTCATGTGGCTGTCATGAGGTACATGAGACTGCCTACGAGAGATTGGTAGAGCTGTTGATCTGCGGGATCCTGTATGTCGGGATTCTGGGCGCGCTGCAGTACAATTCCTGATTCCATCGGTGTTGCCACACCATTGCAATCCTCCATCTGAAATCGCTGGAGAATAGTCTGCACAAATCGTTCCTGGCTTAGGCGTATTTCTCCGGAGAGCTGTCGGTCGATCTGAATACTTAGAAACTGGCGAGCGGGGCCAAGATCTGTCATTCGGTAGTTGTCAGAGAGTAGCTTCTTGATTCGGTTAACCTCATCACGATATCGACAGGTAATAAGCAAGTCATCTACATAGAGTAGTAGGAAGAGGTTGCCGCCATTAGCGATGGAAAGGATGTATAGATTCGGGTCACTGGTAGACTGTTTAAAACCTATAGACTTGAGAAATGAGTCAATATGTGTATGCCACAAACGGGGGGCTTCTTTTAGGCCATATAGGGCTTTTTTGAGTTTGCAGATAGTGCCCAGCCTAAGTAAGGGGAGTTCTGGCCCCGGGATATCTTGAGATCCAAAACTCAGGGTCAAACCTTGACGTGACTCTTGGGTATGCTTCTTGACTGGTCGGAGTACTGGTGTGCTCGCATGATATTTATGAAGTCCTTCAGGGAGTTCCATATATACATTACTCTCAACTGGTGGGTTCAGGAAAGCCGTCATGACATCCATCTGATCAAGTTCCCATCCGTAGTGTGCTACTAGAGCTATCATGATACGAAAGCTGACAAGCTTTGCGACCGGAGCATAGGTATCTCCGTAGTCAGTCTGTTCAAAGCCTTTAATTACGAGCCTTGCTTTATACCTTTTAGAGGAGTCGGGATTGGTTTTGGTCTTAAAGACCCACTTGCAACCTATCGGCTTTATGCCTGCATGCCCAGAGACATATTCCCATGTCTTATTGAGTTCGAGGGAGCTCAACTCTGCATTGATAGCTTCTTCCCATTTCCCATTATGGTCTTGAGACAAGGCTTCCCGGTAGCTAGTCGGTTCGCCCAGCTCGATGCATGCCTTAGCCGCAGTGACTCTCTTCTGGCTACCAAGCCTATGCGATCTTCGCAGTGTCAGTTGTGTGGCCCCTGAGCCATCAACTGGTTCGTCTATAGTGGATATGCAGTTTTCAACAGCTATAGGATCTCTTGAATCTCCTTGTTCAACTTCGGTAGAGGACATAAGCATACCGGCTTCACCACTATTTGGAGGACAGGGTCTTGGTGGCTTCGCAGTATGAGGGGCATGGCCATGATTCCCATACTCCATGATAATCGATCCTTCTCCAGCGTCCATTCCCAGAGACTCTCCAAGTTCAGTATATTGTAGGAGCGACGGCAGGATAACAGTTTGGGAGAGAGTAGGGAAACGTTGGCTAGCAATCTTCCTCTCGTTGAAGACAACATCTGATGCATTCAGAATTCACCCTTTCTTAGAATTGCGTATACCACCACTTCTAGTTTGCCGAATACCTCCAGTATTACCCAGGCCGGTGCCTTCACTTTCACTATTCTGTGAATCCCATAGTCGCCATATCTTTGTAGAATTGGTATAGCCAACCATGACACATTCCGTGGCCCTTGAAGAGAATTTGCCTCGCTGAAGCTCCTTGGGAATGAGTTTGTAGGCAATGCAGCCAAAACGCCGCAGGTGACCTATATCCCCCCTCTTCCCGTGCAGAACTTCATGAGGCGTCTTGCCTTGAAGAGTGCGGGAAGAGCACAAGGCGTGAAGATAAACGGCCGTATTCACGGCTTCGCTCCACAAGGAGTCTTCGAGGTTCGAGTCAATCATCATCGCTCTTGCCTTTGTTGCTATCGTGGCAATCATTCATTCGCTAACCCCATTCTTGTGCTGGGCATAGAGCGGGGAGGGCTCAAACGCGATTCCAGAGTCTTGAAGAATACTTCGAAAGAGGTGGTTATCGTATTCACCTTTTCCGTTATCACAGCGGAATCGCCGGATTGGCTGACCGGGAAACTGTGTTTCGATATGTTTTGCAAATTCCTTGAAGACGGAAACAACTTCTTCAGCCGCCTTACTACGTAGGAAGTAGACATGAGATGTGCGTGAAAAATCATCGATATAAAGGATGAAGTAGCGGGCTCCCCCCATTGAGGGTGGAGTTATTGGGCCGCAAAGATCTGAGTGAACAAGCTCAAATGGTTGCTTCGTTCGCTCCACCGGTGCCCTGACTATCCTTCTCCGAATCTTCGTTTTCACACATGAAGAACACTGTCCGGTTTCTTCATCCTCATCTCCCGTACTCTCATTTTGCCCTGTCTGCCCCAACCCTCTATCAGTTGAAGGTAAGATATGAGAAATATCGACCGTTTGGGTGCGTTCGGTATTGGGTTCTTCCAGCTCGGAATGGTTTTTCAGTAACGCTTTTACTGAGGCTAGTCCCAGGTGTCCGAGACGTTGGTGCCAAATATGAAGGGTGGGCTGGGTGGAACGTGATATTGCTGAGCTGTGTATTGAGGAAGCAACTGGAGTTGTTAAGATGGAGGGAGATGAAGTAGCTACTGCTAATGCATATTTAGAGGCTGGCAATGGTGGAGTTCGGCGAAGGTGCTTCACGGTTCCGAGAAAATCAAATATACCATCCCGGCGTTGTCCAATGAGTTTCCCAGAAAGGAAACAGCGTTCATTGTAGAATTTGACTGGTTCACTCTTTGTAAGCTCACCAACCGAAAGGAGAGAGGTATGCAACCTAGGCACTAGTAGTGCCTCAATGGTTAAGGTTCGGCCGCAGGGTAGTCTGAGCTTTATGCTCCCTTTAGCGGAGGCAATCATTGGTGATCAGTCTCCGATAATAACCTCGATTTTCTGGGTGAGTGGAGTAAGTTTTTCAAAGTCTCGCCTCTCCCTGCAAAGGTGATGTGATGCACACGAGTCTACAATCCACTTTGTATGGTTGGTGTCTTTTGGATTGGTGTTGGTTGATATAAAGGCTTGTCGTCGAATTGCCATTGTCCCTCTAACTATCATCACTAAGGCATGGGCACGAGAATCTGGAAGCTCGTCTACTGTTGGTCGATTCCGCTGTTCTCGTAGGTATTTTCGACACTCTGACCATTTGTGCCCTGCATTCCCACAATGCCAGCAGCCCCGAGTGTCAACAGTTGATTTGTGGATCCCACGGCCACGACCAGGACTGCGACTGTGTGTGTGATGACGGCTCCGGCTTCTGCTACTTCCACGTGTTCCATATCTCCCATTGCCTCCCTGACCTCTTCGATCCCTTCTATTACCACTGCTCTCACCCGAGTATGCTGCTAGTGCGGATCCTGATGTAAGGGAGGAGCTCGCACTACTTGCACTAAGCAAGTTGTTTCGGTTCTTTTCTGCTTCGGAAAGCGTGTTGACGACATTGTCCAGCGTCTGCTGTTCCAGAGGTGCAAAGGTGATTGTGCTGATAATCGATTCATATGAGGCAGGTAATGTTGTAAGAATATGGGATACTAATCTCGCGTCAGACATTTCTTCATTTGTTCCCGCAAGCTGGGTCCGAATATCCATAAGCCGGGCGATGTATTGATTAATACTGGTATCACTATCGAGGGGTCGAAGCATGTGAAAGGTGCAAACAAGGGCTAGCTGGCCGGCGCGTGAGCTTGCTGAGTCGAGTTTCTCTTTCAATATTGCCCAAATTTCCGTCGGATCTTCCATCCCCTTGATGTGGGTCTTAATCTGCTGGGAGCACGAGCTGACGATAATGGCGAATGCCTTTCCAACGCGTGCCCTATACTTTTCTGTCTTTTTAATTGCTACCTGGTTGTTCCCGGCTGGAGGTGGAGGTTCATTTCCACGAACAATATCTAGTACATCCTCAGCGCGTAGGAATGCAGCGATATCGCTGCTCCAGGTACTATAGTTGGTGGAGGTGAGCTTGGGTGTTTCTCCATATGTACAACGGTACATCTCTGCATGACCGGTGAAGCTGGACATGATTCGTATTGGTGAATTTGGTCGTGGCTGGTTTAAGGTGCGGCTCTGCGTAGGGATAAGGCCTTAAGATCTGCGGGAGGAGGATTATCCCGGTTCAGTGGAGGTGGTGATAATACTGGCAATGCGGATGGCTTAGATGCGCTAAGCCGGGCTCAAAACCTGTTGAAATATAGTGATAGATAAAGATGTTTTAACGGAGAGAACGCGTGTGTATTTCTTGTGTTGTTTTCTTTCCCTATCTACTAGCGGTAGCTATATATCTTCCATAGCCCAAAGGTCTATTAGTGTGTCTAGCACCTCCGGGACACTCCGGTAGGTCTCACTTCACACCACCACATTAGGAAGCTATGTCCGACACCATTCTATCAAGTGCGGCATATTTCACTAAATTTGAAAGGACCTCGTGCTAGCCTATTCCTCCATGCACAGTACTGTATTGGATCATACACCAAGTTCGTCGGTAAACACGCAAGTCACCCCCGGATGAAGAAGCGCAAGTAAAATCCCCACCCCACGGCAATGTTGCAATCAAGGGGGGGGTTCGATCAAAAAATGATTGAAGGCGAGGAACCCGCTTTTTCAAACCGGGGGGTTATAAGATAGAACCCCTTCTAACAAATCGGTAAACAATGATATTTTGAGGGCAGTTGGAGGCAAAGAAACAAATGAAATGATAAGAAAAGGGAGCAAAATGTAGTAGAAAAGGCAAATAAACTAGCACTGGTACTCCACTTCCCCGGCTTCTGAGCAATAAATACTCACATATCTGGGTTAAAGGTAGAAATTCGCATCAGAGTCCCTGCTAGTTTTGCTTACTAAGAAATTAAAGAACACCCCCCTTCAATCCCTATTTTCAGAAGCCCCGATTCAAACCCCTCCCCTTCTAACCCCCCGGGTTCGATTATCAAAGGCCTTCTTTGCAACACTGCCCCACGGCACCTGGGAATTAGTCACTTATAGGGCCCCCCGCGTATCGTTTACCCGCACGCGGATGTCCCAAGTTGGTTCTACGATAAGCGCAAGTTCGGAAGCGAGTGATGATCTATGATCTCTCAGTAACTTCCGCTGGAGAGCACGGTAGCCGGATATTTCTACTCCGCCGGGGCCTACCAAAAGTATCACCCGATGCGAGCACAAAAGGAAACTATTAGAAGAGAGAATAAAATGTTTTCAGATGACATCAAGGAAGTAAGCCGGCCTACCCATTCTCCTCCACACAAGTCAGCCTTTTATCTTCCGGTAAACCAAATCAATACGACTAGTGTTACTACAATTCTCATTTCGCTTTTCGTTTCACACTTTGGGTAAATTCACACCTTGCATCTTCCGTACTGAAACAAAGAAATACAGGCAGGCTAGTTTGTCTACCTTCAGAAGCACAGATGTGCGAACCAACAATCGTCCTATCAAGGAATCCTTCCTGGAAGGAAAAACCACCCAAGTCACGATCAATTCAATTCTCCTAAGCTAATCTGCAAACCTCTCACCCGAGAAGAATCCACAGAAAGAAAGAAATCGAAGTGAAAGGAAAGCCCAATCTTGCGCAGCTGTCCGATTATCTAGGCACAGGTAATCCTCCTCTTAAGCCTACTCTCCCGAATTATTATTTTTCGCCCGTTGTCCGAAAAAAACCACTACTATTGTTGTCGGCATCCTAAAGAAAGAAGGAAAAGAAAGATTGTCCCCTCAAACGGAGCTACAAGGCCTAAGGTCCTGTTTGGTTGTGCTGGGCTCATTCCGTTGCCACATACAAACGACCATTCCCCTTCCATTCCAAAATGGGAGAACCGAATGGGGCGTTTGGCAACGGTAAAAGGCATCTACCATTCCATTTCCAAACAGCCCTAACAAAACAGTTGCCATGTAGAAACATCATAAGCAAATATTTATACCAATAAAATAATTATTGTCCTGTAGAATAACTCCTTTATAATATAATATCAACAATACATCTTTGATTCTTATTTTTGTTTCCAACAATTTGATGAGTACTCCGGCAGATAATAGCAGGGGGAGAAGGAGCTGGATCCACAAGCCAGAGCTGGAAGCTAGGACCAGAAGTTGTGAATTTAGGAAGGTTGTAGGTAGAGTGTCGAAGATTTAAATTTGAGAAGCATTAGAAGCAATAGTAAAATTCCCTCATGGGGCTCCGGGGTGAAATTTCCTAAATGTTTCTCAGAAGCAAATGGTGCCAAGTTGGCAACAACTATTCTTACAGGTCCGGCCGTTTCCCACCTGAACGGTCCTGAATGGGCCCAGCACAACAAAACGGGGCCTAAGTTTTGTAGGTTCCACAAGCGAGCTTGCTGCCTTCAAACCCTGTGGAACCTGCGGGGCTGAGGCCCGCACCTCAGTTGAGCCTCTGCCCTCCCCCCTGTCAGTCAAGACTAAGCAACAACTACCCTTGTAATAAACGTGACACCCCCACCCACCCACCACTGAATACCAGCTCAGGGTACTTCCCTCTCCAAGCAAAGGTATATCATGAACCACTATCCATTCTCTCTAAGTCCGAGTCGTGCACAGGCTGGCTGATATGCAATCTAAGTAAAGCCAGATTTCTCCCCCACAGTACCCGACTGGCAGTTGTGCGAGCGCTCTATGCCGACTGCTGTTTCCTGGGCTTCGCTCGCTTCTTATCATTTCTAACGCTCTTCATCCATTGCCCTACCGACCGTCCCTCTGCCGTAAAAACTGGAATAAGTTAAGCTCACACTAAGGCTTCTAGAATTCCATCTTTTGGATTAGGGTGAAAAACAAACCAAAAACTCTGTATTTCAGCCCCCCCACCGACACATGAAAAGAAGAAGAAAGTCCGACTTTACTAGGAGAGGTGACTCCAACGCCCCAGCATGAGGTCCAATTATTCCAGTTTTTACGGTATTCCCTGCTTTTCCACCACAAGTGTCCGGATTGTTTCGCCCCTACCCGAGTACAGTTATGACAAACACACGATGAAACAAGATAAATTTATGAGGGATACTAGACCATCTTGGCATTCTTGCATCTGGTCGCATTATCAGATCACACAAGGAGTACCCAGAGGAATTTTTAATTTCGTGGAACCAGCATCGCCCGTCACTCGGCTAATTCCAGGGTTCGAACGCTGAGGTACGGTAAAGCATCTCCGATACGGTACGGTACCGTCCAGTGACGCACGGTAAACTTACCTGGTGTCGTTTGCCGACCGTCGTGAAACCTCAGATCACACCCGAGTGCTGAGTCTTTTGAGCATTGAAAAATCTGAAAAATCTGACTGCCCCGCCAAGCATAGCAAGTAGCTATTTGATCTGGCCAGCACTAAATTTTACTATTTCACAGCGCCCAAGGGACAACAGCAACAACAACAATAATTATTATAATATCAAATACCAACGCGAACACGAGACAAATCCCAACTTCAAGAAGTGATCAACCGTAGGTGTATCTGCTACTGGAGGAGAGAGGGAGGCCACACTAGCCATGTAGGTGTGGAATAATACAGGCCACATATTCCCTCCTCGGCCGGGACTAGAATTGAAATGGATGGAGTCGGACCCCGGGCATGCTATGCTCCTCGCGGCAACCTAGTCCAATTAATCCGGCACCCATTTCTTCATATCATTTGCCACCCCCGGAGGTGTTTCCGGAGAAAGTTCCCAGCGAGGGGTATATTTTACCATGGCAGGACGATACATGAGCCCTTATAGAGGAAAAACAGGCGGGGGGTAACATGGAACTCCCAGTAGAGCCAGCACCTTGACTCGGAAACCCCGGCCTCAAGAACTCTTGTGATGGGGAGCGTTCCATGTGCATTCGCAAATGGTACCGCAAGCATGGATTTGCGGTGGGAATAGGTTTCTGATTCCGTAACATAGGTTTAGAGGCACTGGGAAGGTTGTCCGTCTTTGGATATGCCTCATGAAGCTCTTCCTCTGTAACTTGACCACCGTGCTAGCATTCTAAATACTAATTTAGTACGGTAGAAGCTGCTCCTAGATTTCTTGCGGGTCGGGTCGGGGAAAGCAGTAGCCGCCTGATCCTCATCAAAGTTCCTACATGTTGAGAAAGCAACTCTTACCGCTAAGAACACAGGGAACTTAACCACTAGCTTAGCTCTTCTAGACCACGCCTCGTAACGGGTCTGCTTGGGCCATAAATTGTCAAACCTTGCCGACCCAGTGTTCCGAAGATCCGGGGGCCTGCCAGGGGAGGGACTGCCAAGAGTCCCGGGCGGAGCTAGACTATCTCTAGAAGTCTGTCTAGGGCCTAGAAATCAGAGGACCGAAGCCTTTGGGTTGGACGGGGGGTCATATAGGGTGAGACAGTGCTTTTCGCGGGTATGTGTACAAGTAACAAGTAGAACGGCAGGCTAGCCAAGGGATGTCAGGAGAGATACCTGACTACGGGGGGGACTGTTGGGAATAGGGATGTTGCTTGCAATAGAGGCAATGACGGGACTGAATGACCATACAGAGTGAAGCAAGGTAGTTCAAGTGGGCGAGAGCAATTTGGGTTGAAGCGATTAAGACATCTTGTGAAAGGAAATGAAAGTGTCAGATGTCTTGAAGAAGCGAAAATCACAAAAGCGAATAGGATTGTAGAAGTCGAGATTGCCCCGTGCTGCTGCTTTTTGAGTGATGGCGAGGGAGCACACAAGCAAGGAAAAACTCAAGGTAAAGAAAAGTACCCCAGGAAATGACATGACAAGAAGCCACGGTTTCCAACGGAAAGAGAGCAAAGCAAACACAAGGGCGAAGGAAAATCCATAGTAGAAAAACTTTCAACGCTTGTGTGTCCCACAAGTGTATACGTGGGCTGCGCTGGTGCCTATGGGTGCGGGCATTCCCAACACGGGCTATTGAAAATAATCAATGAACAGAAAATGATCGGCAATGAAGGTTTTACGCAGCTGGGTAGAGTAGCTGAAGTAGAGACAAAGAGTTTGTATCGGGGGGGCTAAGGAGTTGATAATTGATTGAGTTGAGTGTAAAAAGGAAATTCTTAAGTTAAGAACAGGAAGTAAGGGATGAAGCGAGGAAAAGACGGAAGGAACAAGTAGGAGATTTTTTTGCAGCTTGGGTGTCCCTCCGCCGGCGTATACGCGTACTGTACTGCTGCAGCCTCGGAATGCCTGCATTTCTCATACCAAGTGAGGATATTTCCAATAGGTGATATAAGTTTTACCGAGGGAAAGGATTGCACCAGATCCTAGGGCTCGGACGGGAAGGGAAGTGCCGGGAGAGGTCTCTTGTAGAATTGCAATCACGCAGGAAAGAGAGAGGGTTGGCCAAAAAGATGGGGGTGAATTTTTTTTCAACACCAGGCTTGGTCTTGTATGGACTAGTCCTGGGCTGGGGAGGGGTCAGTGATATGATGTGACTTGGCAGAGAAACATAACACTGTTAGAAATGATCCCTGGCTAGCCGGATACTCTAAGCGGTGGGTGTAATGAAGAGCTCACGCGGCCGCTTATTCAGTACAGAAAGTATGGAGAGAGTTTCATTGAAGGTTAGAGTGTGAGAGAGATTGAAGGTTAAACAAGAGTTATGTTGAGACGAGTTTCATTGCATTCGTTTATGGTTGAGAGAGAACCATTTAGAAAAGGGAAGTAAAGAGGGGGGGAAGAAGAAAAAGAGAGAGCAAAGACGACAAGGGAGCACCACAACCAATGAAAATCGGGATGTCCTTATGATGAAGCTTCGGCTAACAACCCATGATATCCAACAAAGGCGCCCCCAGAGGAAGTTTCAATTTCGTGAGGCTATCATCGCTCGTCACTCGGTTAATTTTAGGGTGGAAATGGAAGGTAGTAAAGTTACCCACGATACGGTACGGTACAGACGGTAACGCACGGTAAACCTACCTGGTGTCGTATACTGACCGTCATGAAGCCCCAAATCGTACCCGAGTAGAGTACTAAGTCCTTTAAGTATTAAAAGACAGTGAAATCCGATTTGCCCACCAAGCAGAGCTAATGGCCACCCGATCCGGCCCGCACTGAATTTACTACTCCACACCGTACAAGGGATAATGGCAACAACAATAACAGTACTTGTAATAATTATAATATCAAATAGAGATGTGAACAAGAGGCAAATATTAGCTTCAGGATGCAATCAGCCCATGGGCCTATCTGCTGCTAGAGGAGAGGGGGGGTTATACTAGCCCTGTAGGATGTGGATACTACCGGCCACATATTCCCTCCTCTATCTAGACGGGAATTGAAATGGATGAAATAGTATATTTGTCCGGCCATGCTCCTCGCGATAACATCATCGAACTCATCCTGCACCAGTTTCTTCCTGGAATTTGCTACCTCCGGGGGTGTCTCTAGAGGAAGTGTCTAGCTAGGAGTCAGTTTATCATGGCAGGAGGATACATTAACCCTCACGGAGGGAAAGTAGAGGGAGAGGAACTCCCGGCAGAGTCAATGTGTTTACTCTGAGACCCCAACCCCGGGAGATCTCGGGGTGAGGGCCTTTCCATATGCATTCGCAAATGCCACGGAAAGAATGGACTTGGAGTGGGCATAGGTTTTCAGATTCCGTAACGTAGGTTTAGAAGCACTCGTAAGGGTTTCCATCTTTGCATATGCCTCATGAAGCTCTTCCTCCGTAGCTTCACCACCCTGATGGTATTCCGCCTACTGATTTAGTGTGGAAAGAAGTTGCTAGTGAATTTCTTGCGGGTAGGGGAAAGCGGGCTGATCTGCATTAAAGTTTCTATTATACATGTGAGAAAGCAACTCGTGCGGCTGAGGACACAGGAACCCCAATCACCAACTTATTTCTTTGAGGCTAAGCCTTTTAACGGGTCGAGCTTGGCGGTGGATTCTCAAACCCGGCCGGCCCGGTGTTCCGAAGGTCCAGGGGCCACGCGGGGGGACCACTATACCAAGAGCGCCGGGAGGGGATGGACTACCTCTAGTATGATAGCCTATGTAGGGACGCAAAATTCGAGGACGGTCTCCTGTTGGTCGGACGGAGGGGGTCTGTAAGGCGAGACAGGGGTTTTCGCAGGTAGGGCTAGGACTACAGGCTTGCCGAGGGGCGGCTGGGGGGGATGCGGGGCTGGGGCATTTTTGTATTAACAGATTACCGATTTGAGCCTGTACCAATAGAAATTCCAGCATCGGGCAATATGGTTCAAGCTGGGAAAGTGCATGGCAACCAAGATGACCCACCAAAACAGTTTGGAGAAAACATCAGTTTTATGAACTGACAAACTTTA
>Ga0307513_10009697_pt1 | contig 12164 bp, 14 predicted proteins | sample 15_EM_MG_FD_202174 | JGI IMG/M metagenome (GOLD analysis project Ga0307513, IMG submission 202174) | Populus trichocarpa ectomycorrhiza microbial communities from riparian zone in the Pacific Northwest, United States - 15_EM | ecosystem: Host-associated > Plants > Roots > Unclassified | place... | reverse complement strand
CGAACACGTCGATCTCGGGGGCGCCGCGGCCGCGGGTGACGCTGGGGCCCGGGTGGTCAGAGCCGGGGCAGGAGCACGCGGAGAGACGTTGTCCGGAGAGCCAGGAGAGGGCGTAGTTGTTCACTGCACGTGATGCGTCCGAGTGGAGGGCGGCGGTGGGCCCGAGGCCGTCGGCGTTGGTTTGGTTTGGGAAGGTGCCGACGTCGCAGGAGTCGTAGGTGTATGGCCACATTCCGTCTGTTGTCGCTGGGTATCCTGGTCGAGCGAGGTTGCCCATCGTCCATGCACCAGGCCACTAGGGAGGCGGATTAGTTAACCGAAATCGGAATAGTTTAGAATAGAAGTTCGAGGGCAGTGCAAAGGCGAACGAACGGGTGTTGCGCAGTCAAGATCCGTGTGCACGATAGCCACATCGAATCTCATCAGACGCTATAAGGCGCCACCTCCACAAGCCAGAAGCACGAACGCCACAGAATCCAGTTAAAAATCAAGATTCGTATCACCGCGACGCACGAGAAGAACGACAAAGACCAAAGATGAAAAAGAACTCACATAACCCCGCGCATTCTGATCCGGGCCCGGAAACGTAGCGCTAACCTCAAGATACCCAGTCGTAAAACAAAACTTGTTCCACGTCTGCAGCATCCCACTCCGATAATTTAGTCCATGGTTATCAGCAGCCGTAAATGGCGCCGTCGAACCTATAATAATAATCACGAAAGTCAACAAACAACCTTCCAAAATACAATCCCAAAAATGCAACCCCAGAAAACCACGCGAAATACGAAAACTCAATCAAATAAAACAAAGGAACCCACCATTCGTCATCCCAGCCTGCGTTGTCGAGGTCGAATCCATCGTAATCACCAACGCCCCTCCCCTCGTCGTCACCTGCCCAGGATCATACCATTCAATGTCCCCCGTCGCGCCATACCACAGGTTCACAGCTTCCCAGAAAGGGTCATCGCCTAGAGAGAGAAAGGAGGGGGTTAGCAGTTGTTGATGAATTTGAGATTGAAATGAAGTGGAGGCGAGTAGAAACGAAGATGATAAAGAAGGAAGAAAACCAAAATCGAACATCGAAAAGCAAGAAGAAAACGGCAAATCATGAAATAAAAAATACGAATAAAAAATAAAACGCAGGCAAATCGATATCCTAGCTCCGCACCATCCACCCATTCCATCTCAACCAACCCATCAGTACCAAAATCGCTCAACTTACCGCCATCAGACAACTCCTGCAAAACAAGAAACCCCCAACCCCTCCAAATGAACAAAAATAGAATGGGTCGACACATGAAATCACGGCATGCCATGCGGAAAATCAAAGCCTGCCACTTGAGGAGAAAAAGGGGTTGTGTGCGATAAATGTGTGCGTGTTGTTCCGATAGAGAACGCAGGCACGAAAGCACAAAAAAAGAGAACTTGTCAAGAACAATCCCAGTCCGATAAACCGCACAACACCCGCCGTGGTCATCATCGGCACCGGGATGAATGGAACGAAAGGTACCCACAGACGAAGTATTACCCGTCTCCGAGGGGGAGGAAACCTCGACAACCCGCCCGCGAGAAAAAAAAAGGAAAGAAAAAAAAGGTAGCACGAGGAACCCGATATCTCATAAATGACGCGCGTGTGCGTGGAAACATACGACCACCATCACAAGGAACGCCAAAGCGTCGACAAAGGGGGTCATGCTCGTGTTGATGGGGAAACAAGAACGAATCAAAAGAAATCAAGAAAGAAACGAATCAAAAAAAAAAAAAAACAGAGACAAAACTCCAGTCGAAAATAAAGTGAAACGAGCATCGGGCGCAATTCCAATCACATGTACGCCAAAATAAGGCATGCTGAAGAAGTTGAAAGGAAGGAGATAATCTAATCCAGCTGTCAAGCCGCCCAAAAGGAGACGCCCAAAAAAAGAACCCACGCGAAGCGAACAAAAATAAAACATGAAGAATCCACCATTTCGCACCCCAAATCAAACCGCACAAGGGCCGCCGTATCATCACCAGCAACCACCGGGTCAACGGAAACGTACACAGCCGTATCCGAATGCGAAAGCTCACACGTGTTGCAGGGGTGGCGCAGCAGGGATGACGCAAATGATTACGCGTGAGTGGGAGCATGAAAACACAAATAGATGTCGCAATAGGTCGTGCCCGTGTGGATCACTCAAGACGGCGGGGAACAAAGAACGAAGAAAACGAAACGAAACGAAACGAAACGAAACGAAAAGAAGGAAATCGAGACAGCATATAGAAACAAGGTACCGAGAAACGACCAACGGCCGCAGCAATACCCACACTAGATGCTTCCTCGTATCCGAGGAAGACAGAGTGCCGAGATCTCGTGCGTGCGTGGAAAGATACAACCAAAGCAGCGCAAAATGTCGTCATCACATCGTCATGAGAGGGTACGGTCGTTCTCGTGTGGACGGCGAAGAAAGAAAAAAAGAAACAGAGAAAACGAAGGAAAAAAGAATGGAATAGCAAGAAACAAAACTTACCAGGCCAAAACGTCCTTCCCTCCACCTCAAACTCGTCCGAAAACACCAGCTCGTACTCATTTCCATCGAAACCTGTGCGGCTATGCGCATCCTTCGGTGTAGCTTCGTCAATCGGTTCTGGCATCTGAAAGAGAACAGGGGCTTGTCCTGCAAAAAATAAGGTCACGAAATAAAAGAAAGAAACACTACATACCAGTACCATTAACCCTAACATTCCCCTGAATCGCATTATTCCTCGCTTCGTCCCTATAAAACGTCATCACGGGATAAAAAATGAACAAACACAGCAGTCCCAATATCAACGACACGAGCACCGAGACGTTGGCAATACCACGCCATGGGAACGAATGACTATGGCGTTTGCCAGGGGGTATCGAACCACCTTTTGACTTGGGCAAGCCTTCTGCTTTGTACGCCGCATACGCTCGAGGGTCATGTAACAAATCCTCCTCATCCATCGGCTCATTCTCATCTCCACTCGGGTCGTACGCATACGGGATGAGCCCACGTACACTCGGAATGGCGCCCCCGGGATACTTGGAGTCCGCGACCGACACAAATGACGAGCCAGATGAAGACACGACGGAGACGCGGGTTGACCTATCCAAACCTAAGAAACGCGAGTTTGGAGGCGGGAGTCCGTCCTTTTCCTTTCCTTCATCCGCGAGACGGTACAGCACCATCGACCCACGACCCGCAGGCGAGAGCGGGAAGGAATTCGGGAGTCCCGAGTTGTGCACGCCTAGACCGAGTGCGGCCATGATGTTGTCGTCAGCTGCGGCGTGGGCTGTCGAGTTCCCACTGGGGAAGAACGCGGATGTAGGGCGGCGGGATCCCCGAGACGCGGGTCTGGACGTGGGGGCGGAGGAGGAGGAGGAAGCATTGTAGGACCGTGAAAACGGATTGCTGGAAAAGCTGGACGGAGGAGCACCGGTGGGGTTGAGTGGGGAGGGGGCGAACGAGGCGGAGGAGGCCGTGCGGTTGGGCCGTTGTTGTTGCTGTTGTTGGGCCTGGGACAACAGGGCCTGCTGCTGTGCCAGCTGGAACTGTGAGGGGTTCGAGGGAGAGGTGGGTTGAGATGCAAGCAGTCGCGAGTCTTCGTGGGCGACGGGTGTACGGGCAGTGTTGGTAGGAAGAGGGGTAAACTCGATGAACTGCGCGTCATCCCGGAGATGGCTATTCGAGCTCGAGCCTGAACCAGAAGAGCTGCTCGGAGCCGCAGCAGCGTCCGGCGTCGAAGGTGACTGCCAGCGGGTCGGGTTCGTCGCCATCCTCGTCCTTTAGGGTATCTAGAGGGGGGTATAGTTCCAGAAAGAAAGAAAAATCGACCGTACGCGAAGTACAAGTCTCTCCTCTCTTTTTCCTCGTCTTTCGTGGTCCTAGCTCTTGACCGAAGTGGGCGCCGTCGTCGTCGTCGTCGTCGTCGGGGGTGATGCAAGGTGGGAAAAAGACAAAGAAAGGCACAGGATCATTCCTTGTCTTATGTAATCATCCATCTAACGGCATCACTTTGCCCCGAGCGTTGAACACATTTACCCTCTCCCTCATGCTATCTGTGATCCTATGATTCATCAATGTGAGTATCCGTCCATCTATATCTAGTACCGTCTAACCTCGCCAATCCTCTGCTTCGAAAGCTTGGGTCTATCTATCCCCGCTTCATTTTCGCCTCATCTCTGCCTGCTATAGTCAAGTGTTCTTTTCATTACACTAGTGCTAAACGTGTGCACCAACGCTGGTTCATGTTGAACTTCCCTCTGCGCCATCATTCCCACTCCACCCATTCTCCCTCTCACATGCCCTTTCCCCGTGCATACCAACCTTCCCAAAGCCCGCAAAAGCAACCCGACGGGCAAATGTCCGCCGAGCGCCACCCATCCACGCTTAAAACTGCGCGACGTGTGATAAACTAATTTTAATTTTCCGACCCGGACCTGCCTATCATGGTAATCATCTCGATCCCCTCCTCGAGCCAAATGTCGGCATCGCGATCATATATATTCAGCTTGTATTCCATCTCCACTGAGCTGTTCACCCTTTGCTCGATCCATCCCTTCTACCTCGACGCACGTACACCACGCATGCACTCAAGCGTCCCCTGAGCTCGTCCAAATCATTCTAGATAAACTCCCACCATCAAATAACCCCACGGCGACGCCGCAGCAAGGCACCTGGGACAGATGCCATTTCCACTGACCGTCGAACATTCCAACACGGTTGACGATTGACACAGCATTTACAAGACGTGGGTCAAAATAGACGGCAAACCAACGAATGCACTGATGCGTGTTTATCTCCTAGGCAAGATGGCAGACAATCAATAATGCGGAACCACATCACGTCGACCTTTCTCTGAAACCTTAGTCGCTATATCGCATGGATACCTCTCTGCTCTTACCCGTTCGTAATAATCCTTTTATGAGCGTTATCAGCTAGTTGACTAAGTACGTCATCTCGGAGAGTTTCTCTCCCTTATTACCCCATGTTTCAGGTCCCACAGTTAGAGGCAAATGGTGTTATAGACCGTACTGAAGGCGCTCATCACAGAACCGCTTTGATACTCACAGCCTCACAGCCTCACATCCCCAATCCAATAAAAACGCACATTAGAAGGATTACTTAAAAACCGGCGCGTCGTAGTCATTCGATCGACAGATTCGAAGTAAGCCAATATTCCTCATAAACTATTCAACTCTTCCTCTTTTTCGATCAGAAAAGCCAATCGACAGGACACACCAGAGTAACTTGAAATGGGACTCGAAAACTCCAGAAACATCCTCGTATAGATCAATAGATGGAAGAACTCCTTGAGAGATGTATCAATCTTACATGTTTGTACCAAAATGATATTACCAAAAATTGTACTCAAGAAGATTGAGGCAGGTAAGATTCTTGCATACTACCTGAGGATTTACACTGGAAGTACTCAAGTATTAATACTAATCTTGTACTCAAAAGATAGTATAATAGCATGGTGACTAGAAGTAGTAAAGACCTAATGCAAGATGGACTTTGTAAAGTGTTACATAGTTTTTTGTGTGGTGGTCTCTTCAGGAGTTCCAATTTTATTTATCTATTGAGCTAATGCGCAGTGAATTTTGTAAAGTGCTGCATAGTTTTTTCTGTGGTTGGCAGTTGAAGTTGAGACCTGTCAGCCACTGAGGATGCTGCCATATGCATCAAATAAAAGATCAAGAATAAGAACCACTATCACTCTACTATATATTAGTACCATATGAGTCTTGGTAACATTTTACATGGTTCAAATACATGGTGTTTTACCAGCCACAGTGGGCCATCAATTAGTACAAATCATATTATAATTTAGGACTACAGCTAGGGACAAAAATTGCACTCAGAAATATTTTGCATGATGAAAACATGAAAATGTATAATATTAGCACTATACAAGTCCCAATAGCATTGTGCATAGCCCAAAATGCATCTTCTTTGACCAGCCGCAGCTAGCCAGTGGGTATTATAACTGTAGCTGAGGGCAAAGAAAAAACACTCAGAAATATTTTGGGTGATAAAATCATGAAAATACATGATATTAGCACTATACAAGTCCTAATAGAGCCTAAAATACATATTTTTTGACCAGCCACAGCTAGCCAGTGGGTATTATAAGATGTATTATGATTTATCACTGTGGCCAGGGCCAAAAAAGAACACACAGAAATATTTTGTGTGATAAAAACATGAAAATGCATGATATTAGCACTATACAAGTCCTAATATCATTTTACATGACATGGATTTCCCCTGGCCAGACTTCCCCCGGCCGCAGCCATTCATTATTTAGTGTAGACTATCACCTAATTAATAGCCCCAGCCTGACCCCGAAAAAAACCACCCAAAATGTTCTGCAGGTGATTTCAATGGCACAAATGGTCAAATTCTGGGTACTGACCACAAAATCTTTTACATGGATCCTAATACCTGGATTTCCCCCGGCCGCAGCTGTTCATAATTTATTGTAGACTATCATCTAATTAAGAGCCCTGGCCTGACCACAAAAAAACCACTGGAAATATTCTGCAGGTGGTTTCAATGGCACAAATGAGTAAATTCTGCATACTGACCACAAAATCCTTTACGTGGACCCCAATACATTGGATTTCCCCCAGCCGCAGCGGTTCATTATTTAGTGTAGACTATCACCTAATTTATAACCCCGGCCTGACCCCAAAAAAACCACCTAAAATATTCTGCAGATGGTTTCAATGGCACAAATGAGTAAATTCTGCATACTGACCACAAAATCCTTTATGTGGACCCCAATACCCAGATTTCCCCCGGCTGCAGCTGTTCATTATTTATTGTAGACTATCACCTAATTCACAACCCTGGCCTGACCCCAAAAAAACCACCCACAATATTCTGTGGGTGGTTCCAATGGCACAAATGAGTAAATTCTGGGTACTGACCACAAAATATTTTACGTGGACCCCAATACACGCATTTCCCCCGGCCGCAGCTGTTCATAATTTAGTGCACACTATCACCTAATTTATAGCCCCGGCCTGCCCCCCAAAAAAAACCCCCAAAAAAAATTCTGCAGTCAGTTCAAATTTCATAAATGGCTACATTTTGGCCCTTGTCTGCAAATAAATAAAAAACATGTGGACCTAAATGCATGGGTTTCCCCAAGCCGCAGCTATTTATCATTCAGTACAGACCATTCATTACCTCTGGACAAAAAAAACGCGACCAGAAAATTCATAAATACAGGTTCCCAGCTCTGCCCCGGCTGCTATCACATTTTACGTGCCCCTAAATTTAATTACCAGCCATTTTTCTCACTCTGGGCTCCTCAGCTCACCCATATTATATGGAAAAACAAATTTTATTTAAGGGGGAGATGGCCCTCAGCTCACCCAACACTTATGAAGAATTATCAGCTGCTGAGCTCATCCATGTCATATGAGACATTAAGGGGACCTGAGCTCAGTCCGCTAGCCCCATATTATATGGGCCATTGTCACCCTCCACTTTTCCATGTTATACGGTACCAAGTAGCTATTGTATGTGACATCATGGTATGTTCTGCAGCGAAACACCAAAGACTCTTTTGCCCCACTCCAGTTCAAACAAATCCGAACAAAGTTCCGAATAGAGCCTCCAAGTTTTCTCTGTTCGCGAAGGAGTTGTGAGCATCAAAGTCAACACCAGGGCACCTGGATGGCGAGAATCTGAACTAATAAGTTCACCCCCAAGTCCTCACATCAGTGTTGGGTAATCAAACGTAGTTAATCACAAGCGCAAGAGTTAAGTAACTAGGATCAAAGGCACGGAAACCGGAGAGGAACTGCAAATCATCATGAACCAATGTCCTTGCACCTTGAGAACATACGAAGAGAACAGTATGTTGCATTATTCCTCTCATGTGTCATAGGTGGTGGAACACTGCCTCCCGGAATGGCCCCCACACACAAACACACGAAGCTGCTGGAGATAGTGAACCTCATCTGGAAAAAACTGACCACCACCCCCGGTCAGCCTGGCAAAATGAACATGAGCTACCATAATATATTAGCTCTGATTATGGGATGGAGATACATTTATGATCCAATCGTCACTATTCGGCGCCCATGACCTTGGTGATTCAAAGTCGCCATAATGGGTATGTAATCTGAGCCACCTTTGAAGCGGCTTTGGGCGTCAAAAACACGTCCATGAGGCACGTCAAAGTCCAGTGGATCACTAACCAGCTCCGAAAGGTGAACTTGGAGAACCAGGTGGACTTTTTCGCAGGTTTCGAGTTCGAGCCAAGCTTCAATATTCAATTGTGAAGGAATTAGAATGTGCTCTATTTTAAAGGCTAAACATGCACTTACAGTAAACCACCAGTATATAATGTAAAATATCGAGGAGAAAATACCTTTGAATATGATTGGGTTTGCATTAAGGGTGCGGAAAATGCTGTCTGTACTTGTCCCATCATCTCCGCCTCGTCATGATGACTGTAAAATCATTTATCAGTCATCCACATGTCCGTATATTGATGTACTGTACTGCCATCTGCCTTGGAGTCATAATACTCTTATCTTTCCAATAAAATTAGTGCCTTAGGAGGATAATACTTTGTGAGGAGCAGATAGACGTCATCCTCACCATCACGTTCTAGTTCTGTGTCTTGTCCTTGTTGTCTAAAGTCCCACAAAGTAGCACCGTCCCCGTAATAGCCATCTGGGCGATCTGCTCTCTTTGGCATCATTCCAACTTCGTCTTCTACCCCACTTCCACGCATTCGTCGAACCACCCTCGCACCAATCAATTTGGGTTTCTAAAGATGAATGAAAGGGAAGAAGGTTGGCATAAAAAACATAGCCCTGCAATGACGCGACGCCTGTATCACTGATATCCAGTTTGGGAGTAAACCTTGAGCATGATGGTGTACACCACCAAAGCCCAATGAACTCTAATCAAACCATTCACCAGTCGATGATTAGAGACAAACACAGACAATAGCCATTCACATCAAATTGTACACGACTAGTAAGCAAATGAAAACAACCAATAACAGATTGATGTGAGTGGTTGGACTTTGTCAATTCGAGTTTAAACTATATATACATCAGCTCGGAGATAGGAACGCTTTAAGCTCACCGGCGGCTCTCACCTGATCTTAAGGCTGAATTTCTTCACCTACGCATTCTGACCACACTGGCAGTGTCCCACATCATGATCCTGTAAAGTGATTGCAAATAAGTTGAGAGCGACCAAGAAGTAGCAGGCTGCTCACACAAAAACATGATGGAGTACCGCAATCCCCATCCTGAGAACAGCTGGCTGATGTGGAGGTCATGAAGGCCAGTGCTGCAATGGAGAAGATGGCGGCCCGGAGGAAGTGCATGATCTAGCGAAGGGCACAGTTGCAGTGGAAGAGTTGTTTTCTGGCTGAAGAGTTCTGTTTCGTATGCTCTTATACCAAAAAATTACACACCCAAGTCCCAAAGAGTACTAGTGCCTAGCCTGCTGGGGACTTCGGTAACTTGTACCTTTTAGATTCCTAGTTTCCGTCAGTTCCTAGGTGATTTTGATAGTTTCCAGGATTCCCGAAATCTGGAAACCTGGAAACCTGGAAACTACTGAATACATAGTGGTGGATTGTATAGGTCACTGTAACTGCCCTAGCTTCGAATAAATTCATGTACCCGGTAATTCCAAGTTCCTATAGTTTCCAAGATGTCCGTATCTTACCCAATAGGCCAGTTTCTGAATTGTAGGAGCATCAGTTTCTTGGATTTTTAGTTTCATTGGTTTCCATCAGTTTTTGGAGTTGCGAAACCTCTGCAAACTCATTTGCGAGGTAACTAATGGACTCAGGCGAACCGTGACATTCATGTCAAGAATAGTGCAGCATCAAGAATAAGTGCTTCCGTTCTTCTTAGACCACCCTATACTTACCAGGGGCCTTTATGGCCAACAGCTAAAGACAATGCGCGACGCCATTTCGGAATTTCCGCCAAGTGGCACGTATTCGGGACGAACGACCATTTAATAGTGGCATGACACCGCAATATTATGCCACCAGGCTGCTTCGAGTTTACCAAAATCTAACGGTGTTTATTCGAATGTATCAAGTTAGTCGCTTATCGTCCTAACCCTAAACACCCACCTAACTGACTCGCCCGAGCAAAAAAAAAAAGCACGGGAGAATGTCAAAACCGAAAATACCGTGGAACACCCTGCTCAGGTTGAATGCCCCATGAAGGGGAAACCAAGCGAGAACAAAAAGAAAGTAAAAAAATGCACAGCACGTCACGAGAAAAGAACCCAAGCCTTCTACTTGAGGAGAAAAGGGGGGGGGTTGCATGTGTCGAATGAGAGTGAGTGGGCGTCGTTCCGATACAGAACTGCAGTACGAAAGCAACAGAAAAAGGAGAAGAAAATACAAGCACGCGAAGAACATGGTGAACAGTCGACAAACTAACGCAAAAGAAAAAGAGCCACCATATCGCCATCACCAACACCACCGGTCAACGGAATGTGCCCATATCCGAGGGAAGAACTTGATAAAACTCGCCAAGATGGTAAAAAATGAAACAAAACAAAGAAGACGAAAAGAAAGAATTCAAAAGACATAAAACAGCACACAAAAAGGGGGATAAGATACAACCCGAAGAGTCCAAGTCTGAATAAACGCACAACGGCCGCCATATCATATTGTCAGCACCACCAACATTGGAAGGAACGAAGATGGGTACCCGTATCCGAGGAAGGTTCGAAAACTTGCACGGGGTGTGAGTGGATAATATGACCAAAGCATCGTCATCGTCATCGTCATAAGAGGATATGTGGGTGGCCAAGATGATTAAAAACGAAATGACCGCTGCATCATCACCACGCTGAGAACGAAAACAAAATAAAATTGCATCGATGGCAGGAACACAACCCCGGGCAGCCGAAAGGACTTGAAGCACCCGCATGCGAAAACAAAGGGGGTGCAAAGATTCGGAGATGACACAATTGACACATGTGGATGAGAGCGTTTAAACACAAAGGAGACGGTACATAGGTCTTGACATCCATCGCTCAAATTCACCAACGCAAGGCTTGAATGTGCCTCATCAGCACAGGTTTGGGGGTGATTATCCAGGATGGGGAATGCCTACCGCTCAATACCCATATCCTGAACGTCGTCCTGATTTCCCTAATAATCAATATCCATACCCTGAACCTCGGGCCGGCCCTTCTAACCAAATGCCATATGGTCATGCTGCAGGGGGTTCATATGGCCGCTACCATGAGTCTAATGCAGCCGCCTATCATCACAATCCCTACGGTTATTCCCCAGGAGCTCATCAAGGACAACCCCCGCCAAACACTCATGCCACCCCCGATGTTGGTTTGGGTGCAAATGTTCCGGTATATCACAAGAGAAATCAGGAAAACATACTTGGGGAACGGGGTCCTCCAAGCGTAGAGATCATCAATTGTTTTTTGTAGGAATCCGGGTCCCTCATCTTGGTCAGAGGGTCGTCTCAGATGATCCTTCCCTCTTTCATTGGTAACCGCACAGGATCCCTTTGGATACCCCCCTCTTAGGCCCCTTTCTCACGTCATATAAAAGGGCCTAACAGGGTCGGAAACTGCTGCCAAGGGTGCTACAGGAATAATGATTTTGTTACGACTAAAAATCATGTTTTGCTGATGTGACGGTGAAGAGCGTGATCCTTGCTATGGGGTGAAAAGGGCAAATGCGAGCAGATCTGGAACAAGCCAAAACCCACAAACACCAACACCAAATCAACACCAATCTCAAAAACAAATCACACGTTCTAATAGTGTGAGGGGAGACTTCTGGGGTATACACAGAATAGATCTCGCAGGGACTTCAAATCTAAGGTTTGTAACCGTTTGATAGAGTTGCAATAAATGTTTATTGCTTGTAAAACAAAGTGCAAGCACAATTGTAATACGTGTTTATATTTATGGGACTTCGAAATGTATCAAAGATACAATGGATAACGTGCGAGAATCACAAGTGCGAGCACTTTGATTATGAAACAACGAATACGTGCACGCGCGAACGATCGAAGACTACACCTACGTCTAGTGAGTCTGTACGTGACGTGAGGCCGGCACCTACGTCTAGTGCGCCTATGAGAACGAAAGACTAGCCTATTAAGCTAAGTCTTGAAACGTAAC
>Ga0307513_10009696_pt1 | contig 12166 bp, 11 predicted proteins | sample 15_EM_MG_FD_202174 | JGI IMG/M metagenome (GOLD analysis project Ga0307513, IMG submission 202174) | Populus trichocarpa ectomycorrhiza microbial communities from riparian zone in the Pacific Northwest, United States - 15_EM | ecosystem: Host-associated > Plants > Roots > Unclassified | place... | reverse complement strand
TCTGACAAGAAGGGAATTGTTTTGGAACTCTAGTGGATTGTGGTTTAGAGTCAGGGGCAGAAAAGATTGGATTAGGATTGGATCTTGCATGGTGGTGATTTTTCTGAGTGGGAAATCTTGGTTTCTTATTGGTTGGTTTGTGTTTAGGAGTAAAAAGGGCCACTTGAGTAATCTCAGATGACTGAGATTTGTTTTGTGCTTCAAGTAGTTGCTCGTAGTTAAGCAGTTTAGCTTGAAAAGCATCAAAAGAGATTGGTTGGTCTCGGGTAGCAAAGCTGAGGAAGGTGATAAAAGTGGTGAAGATGGGATTTAGTCCACCAACAATATATGAGATAAGGTCTTCATTGTCAACTGGTTTTGCTACAGCTGAAAGTTGGCCAGACAAATGTTTTGCTGTGAGCAAATGATCAGAGCAACTTTTGTTACCTTGCTGCAGAGTTTGGAGTTGTCTTTTGAGGTGGATGATTCTTGAACGAGATTGAGGAGCAAATCTGGTAGCATGAGCATTCCAAACCTGTGTGGATGTAGTGAGTCCATACACAGTGGAAAGGACTTTTTCATCTAGGGTGGCATTTAACCATGCCAAAATAAATTGATCCTTCTTCTGCCAAACTAGATATGTTGGATTAATATCAGAGGTTAGTTTGCCAGTGGAGTCAACAAGGAATTGAGTAGGACAAGCCTAGAGCCATCAACAATGCTCAAGAGGTCATGGCTTTTCAAGGCTGGTATGAACTGAGTTGTCCAGTTCAGATAATTGTGTCCTTCAAGTTTGACAGACACTAAAGAGGTGATATTAGGGATGACAAATGAAGGTGATGCAGAGAAAGAGGCCATAATGGATCGGGAAAAGAGAAAAGAAAAAAATGAGCGTGAGCTTTGTTTGCTCTGATACCAAGTTACAAATTCTAAAATAAAGTGCGGAAAAGCTGAAAGAATGATCAGCCTAGTATGCATTGTATTTATAGATAGTATACAGTTATTTGAATTTTAAAAGAAGAGATAAGAATACAAGATAACAAGTTAAACATACATCTTTATCTTGAGATAAACATGATCTCATCTGTTACTAACAAAGCTTAACAGAAAAGGAGAGATAAACGTGATCTCATCTGTTACTAACAAGACTAACAGAAGGTTTATCTCTAACAACATGGTCCCAGAATATGCTATGACGGGACTTTTTTCTGTAAAATCAGATGTTTTCAGTTTCGGAGTGTTGCTGTTAGAGATGATCAGTGGAAAAAAAAACATTGGCTTTCATCTTTCAGAAGAAGGCGAAGGCCTTCTCACTTTTGTAGGTTACAATTCATATCTTTCTATCCAAAAAAGGATTACTAGCAATGATTTTTGTTATCTCAATTCAGGAAGTCTCTCAACTTTTCAGGCATGGAAACTGTGGTCTGATGGTCAAGGACTGGAATTGATGGACCCTATGATAAAGAAATCAAGCGTGGCAACTAAGGTGCTGAGATGCATCCACATTGGGCTGCTCTGCGTGCAAGAGGATCCAGCAGATAGACCCACAATGTCATCTGTGCTTCATATGTTGGCAAGTGATACCATAACACTCCCTATCCCTAAACAACCAGCATTTTCTATCGGCCGATTTGTTGCCATGGAAGGTCAGTCCTCAAATCAGAAAGTGTGTTCTGGCAATGAATTAACCATTTCCGTTTTATCACCACGGTGACTGTAAATTAAGTTGTAATTTAAGAGAATGAAGCTGTAGCTCCTTCGACTGTTTTTCTTTACAAACATAGACATTTCCAGACAGATATAAACATATCTTCTTGATTTGTTTTTCTTCGTAGTATGAGAACTATTATCTTACATACAAATCATATTTCATGCTATATTGGAATCTAAAATCTTCAAAAAATTATTTGTGTATATAGTAATGATTGAACAGAGAGTTTCTATTTATGGCTGCTCCAAATTATGGGCCTCTTAGGCCTCCTTGCCCTTTGCTTCTGACTAAGTTTATGCCCAAAGAAACCAAAAACAGCATCAGTGACTTCTTTGTCCGGGCGTCAGTAACCATCATTAATATTATTGCTCCTTGAAGTCAAGAACCCAAACAAAGAGGAAGCATCATTTTTGCTATCTTATCTCTGGAAGAGATCCAGCCTGTTGATCATATTTCCATGAGCTTAAGGCCTGATAAAGCCATAAATATCTGAAAAATAATAAATGTAAAAAGATTGAAAATCAGTTAAAATTAAAAATAATGTATGTTTTTCAAAATAAGTAAAATGGGATCAAAGAAATATTAGAATAAAAATTATGGAAACTTAGTAATTCATCTTTATATATTTTTTATTTTCTCAATCATTCCTCTGTAAAACAACTAAGCTATTATAACCTTAGTTAAATGCATTTTTAAAAATTACCCTTCCATTAAAAATTATATTAAATCTTATGAACATAAAGATTGTTAAGCTAAAATATATATGCTGCTTTTGATTAATTATTCCACATAACAAAAATAATGTATGTTTTTTGTGTTTTTATTTTTAGAATATATCGATGCAATAACTCATAAGCCTATTGAGTATAAGTGCGGATCTTTACATCCATTTAAATTAATAAAATTTTAAATAAGTTTATGCATATTAATTGTTATTGTTTTATTATATAATATAATTGCTACCTTTCTTATTACATAACAACTTTCTATTCATTAGGATTAGGATTTTCTAGTTGTTGTAAGACTAGATATCGACTTTACTTCTACCACCGTCTATTAAATGAGAAGCCCTTGTCCCTCATTTACTTCTATCACCAGCTTCAAAATTTTTTTCTTCTTTTCACATTTCAATATTCCACAGATTTGAAAGTTCTCATTTCACTGTGGTCATTGACTTGACGCAAGGAGCTCCTCCATGTACAAGGAAAGATGACTCTATTGCCCAAAATAAGAGCAAGAAAACCTTACCAGTTATCACAAAATGTTGGTTCTGATGACCATTAACATCATGGAAGCCCGTGTGAGATGACCATTTTGTGGTAGTGTAATGAATTCGTAGCCATGCCTTACCTAACATACTGTCAACTTGTCAACACCTATAACGTATCGGCCATTGCAAAGAAAAATTCAATTGGGTGCCACGAAGTGTAAATTCAATTGGGTACATCTTTCCAGGAAAAAGATGAGAACTGAGGAATACCGATACAATGAATTTTCCTGCACAGCTCACCGACGGGGCTCTATTCCTATGGCGCAACCTTTCGAGGTCGTCCAACCTGCACATCAGTCTTACTTATTGGGTCCTGGGTTTTGAGCTGGTGATGTCAGTATTTTCCCTTTGACACATGGGAAAGTTAGGAAGGAGCTGTAAAAATGTCAAAGATTTAAGATTTACATGTAACAAAAGATGCAAGTGTTGAATGGTAATATAAAATTGTTTTTGAAGTTTTATTTAATATCTTTTAATTTTTTAAATTTAAATGATTTTTTTATATGGTATTAAAATTTTAATGAGTAAATAATTATGAGTCCATTTACGTAGTAGTGTTAGAGAGTAATGAAAGAAACGAGGTTAGCATTTTAAAGATTAACGAAAAGATATCTCGTGATACAATTCAACACCCATAACTTTAAGAGATTAGAGGTTTATTGTTTTGATTGATTTTATGTGTTCAAATATTCATATCAATGCTAAGAAAATTTTGTTAGATTTTTTTCAATATACTAAACATATGCGGAGGATCAATTGCGTTGCATCTCACATTAAATAATAATAATAAAAAAAAATCACTCTCCAAGGTTCACAGTCTTGTCAAATCAAAGAGTACAGGAACATACGACTCATCTCGATGAAAAATATGAACGACTCTCTATGGATTATGAAGAACTTCGCCGAGTGGTAATGGAGATGAGATCACCACCATATTGGCACCACGGTCTCGGTAACGACCAGCCTCCTCCTCTAGTATTCTAGTTTTATTGTATTTGAACATATAAATGTTTAAATTTGTAATAAATATTTGATTTTTATATTTAGATAATTTATTTTTAAATATTTGAATTTCTTATTAATTTAATTATTTTCAATTTATGTTTAATAGATTTTTAATTAAAAAATATATATTTTTTAAATTATTACCAATGGGGTTACCAACAGATTTAGTCTGTCAATATATTCCAGAGAGTTGGAAAAGAATTACAGCAAATATCATTGCTACTGTTAACTCATCGACAAACTTATTTCGTCAGTAAATTTCAGAGAGTTAAAAAAGAATTACAGCAAATATCAATGTTAATGTTAACTCACTAACATAATAAGTTCGTCGATATATTCCAGAGAGTTAAAAAAAAATTACTACAACTATTAACTCATCAACGAAACTACCGATGACATTCTATTGGTGATATGTAATTTTACTGATGGAATTACATACGGTCCTCATGTTGATGATATGCTAAATCGTATCAAGAGAATTACCAACAAAATGAAGCTGGTAATTTTTTTTGGCACACATGGTTTATTTGTAAAGCTATCAATAAATTTATTAATGACAAACTCACCAACAGATCAAAAATTACCGATGAATATTTTTTCGACGGACATTTTTTGTCACACATGTTGGTAAAATAATCATTGATGGACTGTTAATATAAATACCGATAAATATTTTCATTGATAAAACTGATAAATCTGGTGGCATGTATGAAAATTTCAATAATAGATATATGTTGATCTCTCCTTCATTTTTTAAATTACTTTTTTCTTTCGTGATCCTTTTCATCAAGTTTAATATTTAGGTAGGAATTTAACAAGAAATAATAAAGACAAGAAAACTGGGGTTGATGTTCTGGATATGACTTGGCTCCTATTCCCTTAAAATAATATATTGTATATATATCATATAAAAAATTCATTTGAAATGGATTTCCAAGTAAAATAATTGGCCATGCTTGAAACATTGAAGGTGATAATGTTTAAAAAATTATGTTGATATATTACGGTATATGTTTAAGTTGGAAGATTACTGATAGATCAGACCAGTTGATTATATTTTCTTAATAATTGCTTGAGTTTAACTAAAGATAGACTTTATTTAACTACTAGTTATGCAATTACTATGCAGAGGCACAATTACTAGTAAAGTTTTATTAATATGAGATGCCCTTGTCCCTCATTTACTTCTATCACCAGCTTCAATTTTTTTTTCTTCTTTTCACATTTCAATATTCCACAAATTTGAAAGTATTGTTTATGTGGAATTTAACAAGCTACTGGTGAATACTATATCTGGAGCAGCTAATGAAGCTGCAAGTGCACCATCAGGTTTTAAAAAGCTTGCAGCCAAAAAAGTGATATATACGTTTCTCGAATCTATACGTTCTTGTGCAGTGCACACCAGATCTATCTACATCTGATTGTAATCAGTGTCTTCTACTAGCTAACCTCAGCTTATCAATTTGTTGTAATAATAATCGAGGAGTAAGAGTCTTATTTCCAAGCTGTAATTTTCGATTTGATAATTACTCATTTTTCAACGAAGTTGCTTTCGATGCAATGGTAGCACGACCACCATCCACGCCAGTTGCTCTCCCCCCTCCATCTCCAGGCTCAAGAGCAGTAGGAGAAGGTTCTATTTTCTTCTTTATCATTTCATAAATCATGGAATGATAATATAGATTCTATTATCTTGAATAAGGATCTGCCACAAAAACTTTGTTTATATGAAGAGGATGTGATGATCCAAATAAAATCGGCCTAAAAAATCCCATGCGCGGAGGCACTTGTCCTGAGCCCAATACCCCCATGGGCTTGGATGTTGGGGATTCCGACTCCACTAGTGCGGACCGGTGGTGTACTGATATTTGCCCAAAGAAGGCGAAGCACACTGACACAATATTTAACGTGGTTCGGCAAAACCGCCAACATCCACGGGAGAGAGTCCATATTATTAGAGATAGAGAAAGGAAACAATACAAATACATGATACATGGAGGAGGAGGATCACTTCACTCAAACTCAACTCCCAGCTCTCTTTGCTGTACTTGCAGCTGCTGCAATGGCAGCAAGGCTGCTGCCATTGCAGCCCTTCACTTTCTCTCTTGGTCTCTCCTGATTTGCTCTCAACCCTCACATTTTGCTCTCTTTCTCGGTGTCTATTTATAGGGAAGAATGGTGCCACAGCTCCAGCTCTTCTTCAACAAAGGTGGCTACCAACTCCAGCTCGTCTTCAACAATGGTGGCTGCCAACCTTTGACATCTTGGATGGGTGCACATGGTTGGTGCAACTCCAGCTGTAGCTGCTGCAATTGTCAATGGTTGTTGCACATTAATGGCAACCAACCCAACAATCACCCCCTTTGCCATTCATGTGGGGCAACTGTCCGCTTGCTTCTTCAGCACAAGCTTGCATCCTGCAGCTCTTCCAAGCTTACCATTCCGAGAGCATCTTCGGCCAAGTTTACATGGCACTTGCCACACCTGTCAATCACCAGAGTCACCAAAGCACACATTTTCTCACACAAAAGGATCACTACAACCAGATGGTCTGCCACTTCACACCTGAAGAGTGTTAACGCTTGTCTCTGAGACACAACATTCCCCTTCGAGCGTATCAACCATGCTCGGTCCGGAATGATTCATCAAGCTTCACACCAAGGCTTACAACACCCCCTCAATTGGATATTCCAAGTGCGACAGTCATTATCTGAGTATCTCAATATGATCACGAGCTCACCACTCTTCCAAGAGTCTACTCATCCAGGAGTTGCGTCTGTCCTCTGTTCCACCCTAGGAACCACGCTTTACTTCTCTGTGAGTCTCTCGCTCTTAGTCTCAAGAGTCCAGGTAGCTTTCCACCTTTAACCATGGGGGCAGCCCATTAAAGGTTGATCCATATATGTCTTGATACTCTAAGTATTATAATGCCTTCACGGAGCTCACCACCTTGACAAGAGTCAACTTGTTCCCGGAACCTGCGCATGCCCTCTGCTCCTTCATAGCAGCCGCGTCTTAATGCTCCACAAGTCACCCACTTATTGTCTAAGGCAAATGTCTTCTAGCTCATTGATCTTTAGCATGGGGGCAATATTCATGAAAGTCAATCCTGCATTTGTCTCCATACTCATCATAGCCACTTCATTGGCTATACACCTGTCCATTTATATCCAGCCATCACATTGGCTTTGGGGCGTTCTGAACTGGGCTCATATCATGGCCCACACACCTTCTCTAAGGTGTCTTCGCCCCTTGTCATGGGATGATTTGAACTGGGGCTCCTATCACGACCCTCACACCTTCTTTAAGGTGTCTTCACCTGTTGTCATGAGGCGGTCTGATCTTGGGCTCATATCAAGGCCCTCACACCTTCTCTAAGGTGTCTTCGCCCCTTGTCATAGGGCGGTCGCATCCTCCTTCAGCTAAGATGCTTTAAAGTGGCTTCAAAATTCTCTACCACCATGTGGACTATGAGAGAGATTACTGCCACTAATTACATAGAAAGAGAAAGTTGCGGTATACTCCTTGCAATCCTCCACCTCGATTTCTATGTTTGGAGCTTCTGCGCCTTTCTGCTTGACAGCTCCACCTACATCAACTCTCTTTGGTGTCTTCGCCTTTCATCATAGGCGGTTGCCTTTTATAACAGGCGTTTGCACCCCATCAATTAGGTGCTTTCACAACAGCTCTCTTTCCATCCTTGCATGTATTGGAAAGGTCTTCGCCTGTTGTCTTCATCAAGAGCATAAGAGACTTCCTGTTGTACAAACTTTAACAGTCTTTGCTCTGAGCTTCATCTGGGAAAACTTCTTCTCCTTGCACTTGTTGTCTCATTACAGTACCTCATTGAATCACGGGTACTCCTGCACAATCTCCGTGTGCCTTTATGCAATTTCTGTTCTCCAGATTTCTCCCTATTCCTTGCTTATGTTTGACAGCAGCTCATCCTATCACAACACCTATCCAAGTCAAAATAGGGTGTCAATCTTTATCCCCTTGCTGTATTTCTCTTCCATTATCAAGGTCTTCATCAATTCTCCCCTCGAGAAATCACAGTCACCGAATCTAACTTCTTTAGAGAAATCACCACTCCATTAGATCCTTGAACATACGGAACCCAACTGTTCCCTTGTGCCATCATATTGCTAGTCTTCAACCGTTTCATTACAAACTGCTATATGTACGAAAATAGTACCGTATGGATAATCCTTCCACTAAGCAAGTTCCCAGGAAAGATTGGAGGGGTCACACTGGTCCCGCTTAAAACTCAATCTCCTAGCCAGAACTTCTTAGGCCATATCTATCCATCGTACTGTTTTTATATATATACAACCATTTGCTAGCTTTGTCGCGGCTTTCCTTTACAAGTGATCTGGAATATACTGGTTTAATACATGATTTCTCAACATCTGTCGAGACTACCAGTGCTTAGATTCGTCAAGATTGGTCTTCGTCAATTTTCATTCCACACCTCTAATTGTCCACATGATCGGGTGTCCAGAGTGTCCCAATTTTGCCTTCTCTCAAGGCAATTAAAATTCTCCACTTAATAGTTCAGCACATGTAATTGGGCAAACATGTGCACCTTCTTCTTCTTCATCTCTATCGACCTCCATCAAAACCTTCAGATGACTCATGGTCGGGCAATCTCTCTTTAATAATACACCATCGCCATTTTTGGTCTCAAATCTCAACGATCGGACCGTACCATTGCATCTGGAACGATCAAATTAGCTGGAAACAAGTCTGAAATCGTCCAAATCGCATTTCAGATGGCTAAGATTTGATCAAAACAATTCTGGCCTGATGAGCGGCTCAGATTTAATCTCAGATCCGGTTGCACGTAGGATCAGCTACACTGGATCCTTTCCCTCGGCTTGCGGCTCGGCTCCAGCTCGGCTCGGCTCGCGGCTGATGACGTGTCTGGTGGGTCCCACTTTGCTGACGTGGCTGCTGACCTTGCATGCTGACGTCACCATTACATCATGCTGATGCCATCATGGGCATGCCTACTGTGCATGATGACGTCACAATTACGTCATGCTGATGTCATCCTTATCCGGGTCAGCCACATGGGTCGGGTCGTCTGGTATTCGGGTCGGGTCAGCCCATCCGGGCGAAGAAGACGCATGTGACACGTGGCACGCGTCTGGGGGCGTGGCTAGCCACCTCGTCGGCACGTGACGGCGATTTCGACAACTTTCATTTTTGAGCAAAGATCAAACACTACTTTAAACCATGTACTCTGATACCAATTGTTGGGGAATTCCGGCTCCCCCATGCGCAGACCGGTGGTGTACTGATATTTGCCCAAAGGAGGCGAAGCACACTGACACAATATTTAACGTGGTTCGGCAAAACCGCCAACATCCACGGGAGAGAGTCTATATTATTAGAGATAGAGAAAGGAAACAATACAAATACATGATACATGGAGGAGGAGGATCACTTCACTCAAACTCAACTCCCAGCTCTCTTTGCTGCACTTGCAACTGCTGCTATTGCAGCCCTTCACTTTCTCTCTTGGTCTCTCCTGATTTGCTCTCAACCCTCACATTTTGCTCTCTTTCTCGGTGCCTATTTATAGGCAAGAATGGTGCCACAGCTCCAGCTCTTCTTCAATAAAGGTGGCTGCCAACTCCAGCTCTTCTTCAACAATGGTGGCTGCCAACCTTTGACATCTTGGATGGGTGCACATGGTTGGTGCAACTCTAGCTGCAGCTGCTGCAATTGTCAATGGTTGTTGCACATTAATGGCAACCAACCCAACATTCGGACACTCGTCCCGAGCTCAACACTCATTAGAAAACTTTTTTGGGATCTCACGCGGATCTCTTAGTATTTTATATTGATCAAATACGTATTATTTTGAGTAGAATACAACTCAAAATATTATAAAGATAAAGTTACACTTCAACCCCTTCTCTATACACAAAAAAACAAGATTCATGAGCAATAAATACACCATGAATCTTTTAGGCCATAATTTCTTCATTTTTGTAGATATCATCTATCGGTCATCTGACTTACCAGACACTGTCTGCTACTACCACATCTACTGATCACCTGTCTTTACAGACACCACTTGCTACTACCAAAACTATCGGTCACCTAATTTACTAGGCACTACTTGTTATTAGTACAACTACCGATCACCTAGCATACCAGACATCATCTATTACTAGTTACCACTCCTTGTGATTTTCATATCAAATTACCAGACACCTTGATTAAAAATAGTGAATCAAATTGTTTGAATAAAGAGATTAGTCAATTATATAACACATTATCCTTTTTCTAACTTAAATTGAGAAATTAATCAATTATAAAATACATGAATTTTATTCCTAACCATGTTGAATTTTCATATGATAGAAGCAAATCGATATGGATTAAAGGCGGTGCAGGCCTATCAACGGTTATTGTAGCACTATTTTTCAGAAGGAAAAATTGAAAAATCTCATTAAATGAAGTATGAGAAATGCTGTGTGTTTTTTTCTTTATCTTAAGGCGCGTTGCGATGACATTATATTTCAGGCAAAAAATGAGCGGGTTGTTGATCGGTAATGGCTAAGCACATTTCTTTTTTTGTGGCTGAAGCATGTGTGATTATAATATTGTGTGCCTTGGTGAAAATGATTTGTTTAAATTATTTATTATTATTATTATTATTATTTTGGGGGCGGGGGTGTTAACCTGAGATGGTCACAATTAAAAAAAAAACCATGCCGAGGGCATAGACCGATTGAGTTTAACAACTCTTGATTATTAGTCTTTGCCAAGCACGACGTCAACTTACAGGATGTTTGGGAAGTTTTCTTAAATTTATTGTTTTTTTACTAATTTTTTTTATGTTTTTAAATTGTTTTGATTTGTTAATATTAAAAATAAAAAAAAATTTAATATATTTTAAAAAAACAATTTAATATCTATTATTTGGAACTTTAATATGGGTTGATGGCTTGCAATCAACGGGTTATAATTATGGTGATAGTTAGATTCTGAAATTAAAAATCTAGGCATGATAACCCTTAAAAAATCTTATATATAATTGTCGAATCATTTAAACCATTATTATTATCATATTTTCAAATTACACTTTGTGGGAAAAGGTTGCAGAGAGCTTTTTTATTGTCATCTCCAGTCAAAGTTGTGCATAAAGAATCAGTTATTAAAATATATTTTTATTGATCTAAAATGGAAGAAAAAATAATAATTTAGGGATTAATCTAAGTTCAATTTAATTTTTTTATTTTTGATTTTTTTAATTGCATTAATTTACCCTAAACTTTTAATTTAATATATTTTTGCTCTTATTGAATTTCAATATCAATCCTAAATCTCAGCACCTCTTTTATTTTAATCCTTAAATTAAAGAATATCACAGCCAAGAATATTTTGGAAAAAGACGTTGAATTCTATAAACTTAATTTGGTCATCTAAAACTCCAAGCTTCTCGATTAAGCTTAAATTGAGCTTTAAATTTAATTTTTCACCAATTAAATTTCTAATACAATTAATTTGACCCATTTAAAATATAATTAAGTTCTTGCACTTAATTAAATCCTTTAATTTATCCAAATTAATTCTTAAACATAATTAAACTCTTTATTTGGCCCATGATTAAATTAAATTGACCTATTAAAAATTTAATTATGTTCATGAACTTAATTTTTATGCAGATTCATCCGATAATCATTTAATTTAATCTTGAATCTGCATTGTCTTTCCAGTCTTTGATACAATAGGGTACAATTAAGTTTCTAATTTCATTTAAAACTACAGTTTGATTTTTATATATGTTTGAAAACCTCCTCAACTTATTTTTATCAAATCATCAGTCTTCTTGCTATTATTATTTATTTATTTATTTTTTTTAAAAAAAAGAGTAAATTTAAAGGGAAATAATTCAAAAATAAATTATGATAAGATGAGTCTTATCGAGATAAATCCAACAACATCAAATATCAAATGAGACCACAATTGAAGGTTGCATGCCTCTTCATGGACTGCCAAATAGTTATATATATATATATATATATATTACTTTCTAATTAATCAAAAAATTCTTCAATAAACTTCATTTGACATCTCCTTGTCCCTTATCTACTTCAATCACCATCATTGATTTTATTAACTTTTAGCTAATAAGAAGATAGCAAAAGAAGTAGAAAAAAAAAGGCAACAGAAAGAAGAAAAAA
>Ga0307513_10009695_pt1 | contig 12166 bp, 7 predicted proteins | sample 15_EM_MG_FD_202174 | JGI IMG/M metagenome (GOLD analysis project Ga0307513, IMG submission 202174) | Populus trichocarpa ectomycorrhiza microbial communities from riparian zone in the Pacific Northwest, United States - 15_EM | ecosystem: Host-associated > Plants > Roots > Unclassified | place... | reverse complement strand
CAGGCTTTCCAATTTTTTTATGCTTATGAAAAACTGCAATTTATTTATGAACTATGCAATCTTTAAACCACTATATTGGAATAACAATTTATCACCAAGAAATAAAAACTGGATTTCCAGATTCTCTATATTTCAAAGTACCTGTAGCTTGATTCTCAGGGTAGTATCTCATTTATTTGTTGAGATAATTAAAAGTAGATTTGATTTTCCAATGGTTGCTATGGGTGAGCCGGATCCCGGTGATGAGCCACATCCCCGGGAATGACGTTATAGTCCGTAGCATTTCACATTTTTGCTAACCGTACTCACATCCCCGAGACACTTTCCGGAATCCTCTTCACTATCTCTGCTCCCAATCTTTCATCCATCTCCTCCGAGGTTGTGTCTTGCTCAAGCTTTTTGTGGATGTACCGGATAATATCATCCCTCGGGGGACTTATTTGTACAAGTGCTGCCCCGGGCAGATGTTTTTCCACTTCTCTAGAGACATGCGGCCTCCCAGTTAAGAAAACTCGAGTCGTTGGGGAAATTTCGATGATATCCCTAAGCGAAACAAGGATATTGGCTCGGTCTCTTGCAGCGCATTCATCCACAGCGTCAAGGCAGAAGAATGTGCGACGCGTAGACGAGAGGCACCCCAACAACTTCACGATCTCAGGGAGATGCAGTATCCGACCACCGATGGCCTTTTCGTGGTTTCGAAACGTATCCATTATTTCTTTAGGAATCGGCTTAAAACTAGCGACAACCTGTTTCAGAAGAGCCCCCAATACACTCGTCGCAGATTGCTCCTTTTGGGCCGCAAAGTCTAAATAGAAGCATGTCACAGCAATATCCCCTCCGGCCTCACCGGCCTCGTCACACAAGCTATCTATTACTAGCGAACTAAAATTGCAATTTGTCAGAAAAATATCCAACTTTGCGCTTTCTCTTTTGGATATCGTGTCTCTTACCTGATGTAAGTCTTGCCGACCCCTGGATTCCCGGAGCAAAATATGGTCGCCTTTTGCGATGCACCTTCACCATCACGGCTCCTCCAACTTCGAAATTCCTTTGTCTCCAGAAGCCAGTTGCCCACATTGCTAACCCGGTTCGATCGAACGTCGGAATGGCGTAAGCGGGGCTCGAGAGGCGACAACCAAGTCAGGATTTCGGACCGGTCATCAATGACGGTAATGTTTGTATTTGTGTTGAAGCTGTGGTTGTTAAAAGAGTTGGTATTATGATTTAGGGAGCCCTCGGTATTAAAAGAATCGTTATTATGACTAGTTGAATCAGGATTCTGGGGGAACATGGTAGCAAAGCCAGAGTCTTGAGACATTTTTCTGCTCCTCCTCTTTGCGATGTTGTGGAAGATTAGTTAATGAGGGACGATAGTGTTAAGCGATCAAACTCCGGACTATGGATGAAAAGCGGGGCTTATCAGCATTGCCCAGTTTCGCCGATGAACACTGGATCCAATCACACTTCCTGAACTTTGTGAAACCAGTGCCACGCCTGTAACTACAACAGGCCAGGTGCCAGAAAAACAACCACTCCATGGCCCCCCAGCAATACGGGCAGAATCACATGTTGCGTTGCGAACGCGAGCTGGCCCCAATTCACTTGCGCTCACGTCTTATCACTCGCTTCAACATTTCAACAGCAACTTCTTGCTTCTTGGCATTCCCCACCGGCATCGGTCCCACCAATGGTGTCCCAACCCTAACAAATTGTTAAGACACTATACGCTACATCCGACTAGAGTCAGGAAAACAATCGCGGTGTATCTCTAGAGACGGGCTTGGGTTTAACCCATTTTGCGCGCTCGGGCCCCCAACCAGGTTAAGTACCCCAACTTGGAGAGCCGTGGCTAGGGGCCCCCGTCGCGAACTACATCGTTTCCTTCCAACTCGTACTAGTAGGAGATCGAGGTTTGGGAAGTTTAGGCCAATTGCTATCGTGAGAACAAAGGCCAAGTAATTTCTTCGATCGAATTCTGAACTAACTAACCATACTAGTACCGCTACCCCCAAGAGTTAGACCCTAGCCATAATCCGCCGGTGGGCGCTGTTTTTACTCCATTTCACTCATTAGCGCTTGCATGGAAGTTAACCAAGTAGACCGTCTCTGGTCTTTTTTTTTTTTTCTTTCTTTCTTTTTTTCTTTTTTTCTTTTTTTCTTCTGATGATATTCAAGTCGTTCCTTCTGGATGTATAGTGAGATTTCTTTCTATTAGCTGCCAGTGCTAAATACCGCACCGAGTACTTCCAATGTCGTCAGGTTTCTACCATTTATTATATTGCAACCGCCAAGATTATGAGGCTCTTGCAGATTTTCAGTTGCACCTTGCAGCTTCGTGTAATCAGGGCACAGATACCTTGTGAAACCAATACCACCGTTGGAGCTCCGCAGCAGCGGGGGTAGAAACAGCCACACCACCGCGCTCCAATAGAGGGATTTCGGAGCACAAAGTTAGGGATCGCTATCGCTGTGACAACAGTGTTTACCATGGCAACAAGCGAACTTGAAAAATAGGGATTTCGGAGGTTCTGCAAGAGTTATCATAGCTCTGATGTTTGCTTGTTGCAACGTGGGTTAGGGCACGCTGCCAATGTTTACCTCACCAAAAAAATTCGGCATCTCCTAGCTTAGCTAACCGAACTTTAAGCCTACGTGATCTCTTAAGTGAGACCTGAGCCCTAACCTGTGACCCGTTGCCGTCGCAACAAGCTAGAACTAACCAACTTTCTTGCTCCGAAATCCCTCTAATAACCTAAGAGCCGTGCGCATTCCATTCTGAGCATGAAAACCAATCCAAGCTGAACCTGGCCTTGTAGGCTAGTGTTTATCTACTCGAGTACAGTACGCAATAACCGTGCCAAGGCTCCCACCACCTCGAAAGACGCTAAGCGACCTTCGAAGTACGGTACGGTGGCACTCCGATGGAGTGCCACACAGCTCAACGATAGTCACAGCTCAAGCGACTTAGGTCTATATTTTCAGGAGAGCTAAGAGAAAGAGAGAAAGGAAAGAAGAAAGCGCAGAGAACAAAGCTAAAATACACAGAAAGCAAAATCTATTGCAAACCGAAAAAAGTGACGGGATTGGATGTAAAAAAAATTAGTCCTAACATCATGTCGTAGCCGCAATCCTAAAGTATAATACAATACCCCACATCTACTCAGATTGTACCGAATTTCAAAAGGGAAAGAAAAAGTCATTTGGCCATTATGCCAAGTTGCGTAATGCTCAATACGGGAGGAAGGGCAGAGAGTGTGGAGGAATCAATGAAGGGCCGGTGCTTGGGAGTTGAACAAGATCGAAAGCAGGCGGTGAGGCCGGGTGAAGGGATGCTTCCCCGGCGACACTAGGAAGGCTGCGAAGGTGAGGGCAGGAGGATAGGAAAGAAGCATTACACCTCTCGGCGATTAGCCGGCGGTGCTGGTAGGGCCTGGAAATCTCTTATGAACCCTGTGGGACCCAGATCCCTCCTTCTAGTAGGTTGCGAAAGTGGGATACCCCTCACACGCCTGGCGGGCCAAGATCAATGTCTTCCCGCTCGCGTAACAGTTGCACCACAGCCTCATACCCATTCTCGGCCGCCCACGAAATTGGTGTTTGGCCGTTGTGGTCTGGCCAATGGCTCTCGACGTCCTCCTGTGCAAGTAATAGCTTTACAACCGCTTCATATCCATTCCCGGCAGCCCACGAGATTGGTGTTCGGCCGCCGTCGTCTATACTATCGGGATCGACGTCCTCCCGCTCAAGCAACAGCTCCACAACTGCCTCATAACCATTCTCGGCAGCCCACGAGAGTGGTGTTCGGTCTCGCTTATCCGGCCTATCAGGGTTGACGTCTTCCCGCTCAAGCAACAGCTTTACCACCGCCTCGTGCCCATTCTCGGCAGCTCGGGAGATTGGTGTTCGGCTATAGTTGTCCGGCCTATCGGGGTCGATGCCCCGCCTCCCAAGTAACAGCTTTACTGTTATCTCTTTTCCACCATCGGCCGCCCAGGAAATGGGCGTCCGGCCCCACCTATCTAGCCTATTGGGGTTGACGTCTTCTCGCTCCAGTAGAAGCTTGGCCACCGTCTCATGTCCATACTCCGCAGCATACGAGATCGGCGTTCGGTCCCATGTGTCTGGCCTGTCAGGGTTGACGTCTTCTCGTCCAAGTAACAGCTTCACTACTGACTCATGTCCATTCTCGGCAGCCCACGAGATTGGTGTCCGCTTCCACCAGTCCGTCCCGTTGGGGTCAAAATCTTCCCGCCCAAGTAATAACTTCATCACTTCTTCGTACCCATCCCTGGCAGCACATGAGGCCACCGTTTGACCTAAGCGGTCTACCCGATTAGGGGCAACGTCTTCACATTCCAGAAATAGCCTCACCACTGCCTCATGCCCTCCCCAAATAGCCCACAGAACTGGCGCCCGGTCCGAGTTATCTGGCCTGTCCGGGTGGACGTCTTCCCGCCCCAGAAGCGACTTTACTACTGCCTCGTGTCCATGCTCGGCAGCAAACGAGACTGGTGTCCGGTCCCCCCCGTCAGGCCTATCGGGGTTGACGTCTTCCCGTCCAAGTAACAGGTCCACCACTGCCTCATGTCCAAACTCGGCAGCCAATGAGATAGGTGTTCGGTTCCGATCATCCGGCCTATCAGGGTTGACGTCCCCCCGACCCAGTAAGAGCTTCACCACTGCCTCATGTCCATTCCCGGCAGCCCAGGAGATTGGCGTTCGGTCCCCACCGCCCGGTCTATCGGGGTCAACGTCTTCCCGTCCAAGTAACAGCTGAACCACTCCCTCATGCCCATTACTAGCAGCCCATATGAAGGGCGTAGCGCCGACATCATCCACGCCATTTATATCGATATCATTCATCTCTATCAGAGCCCTCGCGACCTCAACAAGTCCGAACATGGATGCATGGTGCAGTCCAGTGAAATTATGAAAACCCCCAATATGAACACGATGGTACCGACCGAGGGTGTGCTCTAAGAGCACTTCGATTGATATATGGTGTTGGTAGCGGTTGAAGAGCTTCAGCGCAAGATTTTTCCCGCGATCCGTGAGTTCCTTTTTCATGTGGGCTCCCCAGTATAAAGACGAATATTCAAGGAAGGGTGAGTGTTGAGAGTTCGAAAGGGCCATTACCTGCTTCGAATTCAGGTATGTCAAGCAGGTCTCGGCAACTGTCGAGTGAGGGCTCTGAAAAAGGTTACGGTGACTAGTTAAATACTCTTGGAGCGTGTAGTGGATAAGTCGAACAGTCAACCCTTCCTTATCCACAATGACAAGCCCTTGGCAGCAGCTTAACACTGTTCGTATTGAGGGAACATTGTCATCATTACAATCTTCCGATCCTATTTCCATCGACAGTGCTTGGCATAGCTCCTCCACTCGCAGTGGCCGCTCCGAATAACATATCCACATCAGAGCAGTCATCCCGAGGCTTGATTTCTGGCCACCCTGTGCCTTGATCCGACCTAATGTTGCGCCGTAGGCATCTTCCAGGGTCAATCCATCAGTTATTGCCCGGAGCCTCTCTCGCCGCCGGTGTATTGTAGTCTCCTGCAGAACCGTATCAAGATTTAGAGAGACTAACAGAAATCTAAACACATATCTGTCAGCCGAGTTTCAGGCAAGATTCCCGTTTAACCCATGATACTTACATCTCTGCGACAGCTTCTGGAATCCTCTTCACGATTTCTGCTTCCAATTTCTCATCCATCTCGTCCGAAGTTGCGTCTTCGGCGAGTTTAGTATGGATATATAGGATAACGTCATCCTTTCGGGGACTTATTGATACCAGCCCTGTTCCACCAGGGAGATGCCTTCCTACTTCTCCCTCGATATGCGGTCTCCCAGTTAAGAACACTCGAGTGGTTGGGGACATTTTGATAATGTCCTTGAGTGAGAGAAGGATCTTGGCTCGCTCTGCTGCAGCACATTCGTCCAGGGCGTCCAGGCAGAAAAACGTGCGGCGCGTAGACGAGAGGTTTCCCAATAGCTTCACGATCTCGGGAAGTTGCAGTGTCCGACCACCGATGACTTTTTCGTGCTTTCGAAACGCAACCATTATTTCCTCGGGAATTGGCTTAAAACCAGCGACAACCTGCTTCAGAAGAGCGCCCAATACACTCGCCGCGGACTGCTCCTTTTGTGCCGCAAAGTCTAAATAGAAGCATGCCACCGCAATATCCTCTCCGGTATCACCGGCCTCATCGCACAAGGCATCTATTACAAGTGAACTAAAGGTAGCTCGTTAGAAAATCCATCCGGCACCGCCCCCCCTTCCTCCAACATCGCGCTTCCTACCTGATGTAGGTCTTACCGACCCCCGGATTGCCCGAGCAAAATATGGCCGCCTTCCGGGATTCACCCAGACCATCCCTGCTCCGCCAGCTCCGAAACTCCTCAGTCTGCAGAAGCCAGTCGCCTATACTTCCAACCCGGCGTGATACAACATCCGAGTGCCGTAAGCGGGGATCGAGAGGCGACAACCAAGTCAGGATTTCAGACCGGTCATCGGCGGCCGTAATGTTGTAGTTATGGTTGGTGTTGAAACAATTGCTGTTGTTGTTAAAAGAGTTGTTTAGGAAGAAGGCGGTATTAGCCGAATTTGTACCAGCTCCTAATGAAGTAGGATTATGAGGGAACTGCGTAACGAATCTAGGATCTTGAGACATTTTTCTGTTGCTTGCTCCCCGGGATGCTGTAAAGGATAGGTTGGTGGGGTATGGTAGCGCTAGGTGATAGAATTCCAGAGAGTGGGAGAGAAGTGGGGTTTATCGCATTGCCCCGCTCAGTATGTGAAGGCTAGGTCCAACCGTTGATCCCGAACTTTGTGAAACCAATACTATACGATATCCCGCCAGTGGTTGCCGCATGTCACGTGACAGGAGCGGACACTCTGCAGCCCGGAAGACAAATTACACTAATTTCATCATGCCTGTAAACGCCACTCTAACCTAGACCTCTATCCTAAACCGCGGCAATAGCATTGGATCATACACCCCCCACTACGGCGCGGGCAGGTACGGTGTTTACACGGCTCTCTCCGCTCGCTAAATGTGGGACCATACCCTACACTTTTTCTACACCGCTATAGAAACTATTATATCCTACCACAAGTGTACTATCTCCAAGTAATTTAGCACCTGATTTACAGTACATCTACATTCACTGGGCACAGAGCAGAGAGGAAATGATGTGTAGAGAACCAAGAGTAAATACCCAGGAACCACAATCCATCACAACCCGAAACCCACGACCGGGCCAGACACCACAAGGAATTAGCCGAAACCACAGCACTGGGGTATAATACGGTATATACCCCGCTCTTACCCTTTACCGATTTTGCATATAGGGAGAAAGCGTCATGAGTTATTACTCAGCTACCCCAGTAGACACCCAGGAAACTGGCGTGAATGACATCGAAACAATTCCCAAGGGAGGTTGTGCGACAGATCATCTGCTTGCCAGATTTCCGGCACAAAAGTGAAAGGGCTGAAGGTGTTGCGATATTGGCGAGAAAGTATTGGATGTTTGGGAGCTAAATAAGAGCTAACGCAGCTGATGACGGCCTTTTTTTTTAGCGTATACCGGTGGTTCCTCCATAGTGCCACCGAGAAGGCCCTAGAGTTTAGGGAACTAGGATGAGGGGGAATTATATCCCTTTCGCGATAAACGGGCAACATGGGAGGGCTTTAAATTGATTCATTGAGTTTGCAACACTCTGATCACTTCCTTTAGCGGAATGCAATAGGGTTTGGTATGTCTGGCCTACCAGAATGGGGGTTGAGGTATTCGCGTCCCGGGAGCCACTTTACCTACTGTCGCAATACCATTCATGGCAGGCCACGTGACTCAATTCCTTAAAGCGAGAGAGGTTTGCAGGAGAGATGTTTCCGCACAAGACCGGGATTGTTTTGCTGGTCCACCGTTCTTCTCCTGAGCGCGACCATCTGCTCTAATACCTAACCCCCGAGAATTAGATTTTAACCATCATTTACTACAAGGCACTATTCCTACCAAAGCCCCTACCTCATCTCTCTTGTATTGAGGACATTGAGGAAACAAGGTTATATTTAGTTTCTAGTTTCTTTTTCTTTTCTCGTTCGGTTAAAACTAAAGCTTTAGTAGCACCTGAATTTTGTTCACGGATATTCTACCATCTTAAAGCCCGGCCAGATATTCCTGCCCCAAATGAGAGAATGTACTTGTGTTTGGGTGTGATATTTTTGGAACCATCGTTAGAATGTGCGATGCTCGTATATATGAAGAGTTTCAGTGGCGAGTTTCAATACTCTTGTGTTTTTGGCTAGCGTGCCTACGGTTGCGTAATTAAATTGTGACCCCTGTTGACACCATAAAAGTTGTGAGGCTCTAGCCGATCCTTGTCTCAACTGCACTCACTCGAGTAATAACAGTCCTTTTACAACCCAGAATCACTCCTCCGTCCTCTTACGAGTACCGTACTCTGCGCTTCCGCAACCGCTACAGGCCCATCGCGTCTCAGAATCCGGGGGATTATCAGCACTTACCAGAGCATGCTGGTTGTGCTCGAGCGCCCACCGGTTTTTGCCAAGAATCCCTCCTCTGTGGGCCGAATACCCGCTGAGAGGTATTCTTGGCAAATACCAGTGAGTAAGTTCTCCAATGCGGCTCCTTAAGGTTGTGTAACAATAACAACAAGATAGAGCACAGGGCTGCTCGGATCAAAGATCCTCGAGCACGACCCTGTTTATCGATAAGATGATGTTCCTATTTTCCCCCTATTGAAAGTTGCACTTCTTTCAACACCAGACCATTGCGCTTTACCCCTCAAACTACACAAACCATCCTTATCCGAGCATAGCACCCTCGGGTGAGCCCGCTCGAGGAGCTAGACTCCCTACCCCACCGACCTGATTGTATAACGGAGTGATGCAACCACCGCCTCCGTGACAGGTGTGCCCACCTAGCATCACCCTAACTTGCTAGAGTTTGAAGACTAACTCTTGTTTGATACGTGAGAAACCAGCAGACCTGCGACTTGTGAGTTTTTCAACGACTTCATAAAACCAGAAATTTACCAAGCTGACTCCGACTACCGTCGTAGGTTATCCGTCCCTCGGTTCGTGGCGGTGAATCCAGTGGCGGGCTATCCCTTGTGACGATTGGTTTGGTTTACAGAAATCCAATCAGCACTCTAGCTGGTGCCAGAATCTCCTCCAACACCGACTAGAAATAGGAAACGAAGTCACGAAACCCCGCATTCGCCGAGCTGAGAAAAAGGGGGATGTGACTAAGGGCGGTATCCCAACAGTCAGTCCCTATTAGAGGTTGTGGTTTATTCCTGAAGTTTCGGGAGTGTTTCCGATCGTCCCGGGGCGCGATGGAGTACTCCAATGCTTTCGTTGCTTGCGGCGAAGACTCCACTGAGTTGTCTCTCCTTTGTCGCCGGTATTACGGGGGTGTTCGGAGGAATGTGGGCATGCAGTGCGACACAAGGTGGGGTGTGGTGATCCGTGGAAGGATCGGGATGCATTGATTGTGTTTTACTTATGCATCTATGAGTGAAAGTCGCCGTTTGTATCAAAAGTCCGGTGCGCTAGGTATATCACGGGTGCCCCACACCACACGAACGATGATTTGGTCAGTTACGAGACTTCGGTAGTCCTCACAAAGAACCCCTACGATCCCCACCCGATACCACGCCCAGGGGCATATAAGTTTATCTCACACTGATATCTTTCCGAAGTCTCGCAGGATCAATTAGACTCAAAGAAAAATCGTTTCTAGATTCTTAGCCACTTGGGCAGTGGGAAACCCTATTGATATTGCCAAAAACAATGAGCTAACATGCCAGCCAACCTGAAGCAGCACAGAAAAGTTCTGCCCGGTGTGTCCAAATATTGGAGGGCTCTTGCTCGCAGCGATGGATTGCTCTATAGCGGCACAATCTTGGCGATAAAAGTCGTTCACACCCCCCCCCCCCCCCAATTTTATTTTTTATTTTCATTTCTACCGATTGGCGGCTCGCTTGTAGTGTATCTATGGATATCCTTGAATTGATATAATATCATACTTGAAATTTTTGGCTTAGGGATTGCAAGAGGCCTACAGAAATAACCTATCATACCATTTAGTTAAGATGGAAGGAAATGCTGCGCGATAATCACGGAAAGTCACTCGGTAGCGGACATCCGGCTCCGCCCCCCCCCTCGCTCAAAGTCTCCCACCTTCAAACTCACCCGGTCATGAAAAAACGCCATCCCCCGCATCGGCCCCCAATCTCAGATGTACCAACTTCATCCACACTGCCAACACCTATTCCTATCCACCTAAGTTAGTCCTAAGCCAGACCCTATTTTTCGAGACCCTTTTTCCAATACCCAAGTCCCAGAGCAAAAGCCGTAGTCTAAGATCCGTACAAGGGCATTACTAAAGGCTATTGTGGGAACTTATTAAGCGTCATTGTTATACTAAACCGTGAGGGAGCTGTTTTGGGATAAGCACGGAAATGAATTGGGGACTAAAGTTATCCTCCCCTACCGGTACTAGAAGAGAAATGTGCAAAAGGTGCAATTATGTTTCCGCATTGCTGGAACTGCTTGGATTAGAAACTTTAAGATGAGTTTTTTCTAATTGCTGGTGTTGGGGCACGCAATTTAGTTTCTTCGTTACATGATTGCATACTTGAGCTTGTATTTTATAATAGTCCTGGGAGGTCGAGGTTTGGCTTGTGGATGGGAGGGTAGAGGAGATGGAATATTGATACAATACTTTGGGGGTATGATACTTGGGTGATTGTGCGTCCACTTTATAATTTTGCTTTCTATTCTTACATGGCTCGACTTTTTTGATAATACTTGATTTGCGCCCGACATACCCTTAGTAGTGGAGACTACTTTGTAAACCTTGTAACCAACAGAGCTCGCAAGCATTTACTAAATTTAAAATCGAAAACTGTTTTCCGATTCCATAAGAATTTGAAATAGAGATCAAAACTCCCGGCAATCTTTTTCTTTTTCTTTTTCTACCCGGATTGTCTTGCGAAAAGTGGAGCACTACCTTTATCGAAGGGTGATCAAAGTTCGTTCCGTCATAGTTCTCGAAGATGCCTGTCTGGTATATCTAACAGCAAGTCGGTGCGTGCTACTATGATACTAGTCTTCTACAGCAAGTACAATACGGTCTTTATCGAGCTTTTAGCAATTTCCTCGCACAATCATGCACTGTGATGCTCTACCTAAAAGAAAACACTATATTATGCAGTCTATCCATCGCCCGGGGGAAAAAAAGGAAGAAAAAGGGGGAAAAAATGATGAAAGAAAAAAAGACATTATAATAATTTACAAAGAGGGAAGTATTAAATATGAGAGGATGAAATCTTCAAGCAATGTATAAACCCGACCTCCTCAAGGATAGAAATTTCATCCGATCAAGACTGATGGAACATGTAAACAGAAACTCGTAAATTCTCACCAATTCTTGAAAGAAGAAAGTAGACAAAAGGCGCAAGAGTGTATGGCGGGTATCCGCACTCCCAGCTCGTGGGATTACCCGTCGACAGGATGATGTCTGAGTGCATCACAGCGGGAGAGATGCCCGGGGGGGGGGGAGTAGCGGAAATTGCCTGGAGGAGGGGTCTCCTACCGCTTAAATGATACTTCGGGTTACCGCTTTGCGAGACTGCAGTAGCGCTACTATCCGCTCATGTCCATTCTGAGTGGCAGACGAGAGCGGTGTTTCGCCCCGATTATCTGGCTTGTCGGGGTTAACCTCTTCCCGTTCGAGTAGTATTTTTACCACTCCCTCATGTCCATTCAGAGCGGCAGACGAGAGCGGTGTTTCGCCCGAATTATTTGGCTTGTCGGGGTTAACCTCTTCCCGTTCGAGTAGTATTTTTACCACTCCCTCATGTCCATACCGAGCGGCATACGAGAGCGGTGTTTGGCCCCAATCATTTGGCTTGTCGGGGTTAACCTCTTCCCGTTCGAGTAGGATTTTTACCACTCCCTCATGTCCATTTAGAGCGGCATACGAGAGCGGTGTTTGGCCCCAATCATTTGGCTTGTCGGGGTTAACCTCTTCCCGTTCGAGTAGTATTTTTACCACTCCCTCATGTCCATTTAGAGCGGCATACGAGAGCGGTGTTCCGCCCGAATTATTTGGCTTGTCGGGGTTAACCTCT
>Ga0307513_10009694_pt1 | contig 12166 bp, 13 predicted proteins | sample 15_EM_MG_FD_202174 | JGI IMG/M metagenome (GOLD analysis project Ga0307513, IMG submission 202174) | Populus trichocarpa ectomycorrhiza microbial communities from riparian zone in the Pacific Northwest, United States - 15_EM | ecosystem: Host-associated > Plants > Roots > Unclassified | place... | reverse complement strand
GCGCCCCCCCGCCCCCCCCCCCCCCCCCCCGCCCCCCCCCCCCCCCCCCCCCCGCCCCCCCCCCCCTATTTTTTTTATAAAAAAAAAAATTCCTTTCGGAATACGATACTCCCGGGCTTCTCTGGTAATTTTGGGATTAATGTTACGGGAATAAGGACGACTGAGGCGGTGGGGGGGGTTTGTTCTACTAAGGAATGGGATTGCACAGTAGACACCTATGATAATAGAGTTTGAGGAGTGAACAGAGGCTTAGGCGGAAGTGGTAAGGTGGGGGAAAGATCTGTTGGTTTGCTAACGTTGTGTGATGGTATAATACGGTAGGAGGCTGGTTGGCTTCCGCGGGGGAGAGGGGGGGAGAGTGGGGCGGAGGAAGTCATTGGGTGTAACATCCTGCTTGATTTGGCGGGGAGGGTGGTGGGCGGTGTGGTGAGGAGGGGAGGAGAGGAGAGGAGAGGTTCAGGGAAGGAGGAAGGGGACGAGTTAACGGTGGTAGTGTATCATAGTAAATTCGCTGTACCAGTACATTGTTGGGTGTTGGGATGGCTGCCCCCTCCCAGAGCTGGATACTAACTAGTCTATAGACTACTCGTACTCGAGTAACCGATATTTTGTCGTTTGGGGCGAAGCGCAGTTCGCTACTCTTGAGCTCATAGTTGGGTAAGGTTGGGTTTCGGTAGTGTGTGTAATGTTCTGATTAACCCGCTCTGCGACAACCCCTACGCGGAAACAAGCATGACTCTAATACGGCACTCGTACTCTTGTTATGGCTATTTCCTAGCGGCCGGCAGTGTTGGGTAAGTTAATGGGGTCGAATGGTGATAGCTATTTACGTCTAAAGCAAGAGGTGCACTGCTGTTGGAACAGACTGCTGGACCCTTTCAGAGGTGAAATGGGATGAAGAGATGTTCTCTAGAGTTAGCAGAGTGGTGGTGGTGGTTGGAGTGTGTTATCCCTTGAACAGAAGAGACATGCGGACTTCGCACCTTCCAAATCTACCCGTAGTGTATGCATTTATTGGTAAGACCATGGTTAATCAGCGGAATCTAACCTCAACAGAGTGTAATCTGATAGGTACAGTATATAATACCAATAAAAGGGCAGCTACCTCCGAGCGATAACCTAAGGGGTTGCTCATCTCCTCCCTTTCCCAAATCAGTCCAAGCATCCCACCCCAAAGTCTTGAGGCCTGCAAACCAAGAGATCATAAAGCAACTTCCCACTTGTCCAGAATTTGGCTCTCCCAAAAGTCCCTTCCTGCCTCATGATGCCCACCCTCTGCCTTCCAGATCGCCAGTAGAATAGGGTCATTCTGTGCTTTGACCCATTTTATTCTCCTTGTGTAGATTCTAAGCTGGGATTCATGCTTGTCGGTATGTGTCAATACTCTGGGCTGGCGCAGTCCTCTTCTTGGCGCCTAGAGTGGCTCGAGGTCCAAGTAAGCACGATACCTGTAAACGAGCCAATAAGCCCGAACGATCATTGATCCCAAAGGAAATTTAGCTTGTTAATATATAAAGTAGCGGGGGAGGTGCATGGGACTGGTAAGGCACTCGCGGACACGGTTCGGAGTGGAGGATAAGGTTTGGTTAGGAGTAGATTGGGCGTAATAGAGGAAGAACTAAGGTAATATCCTGCAGTATGAAGAGGGGTGAATTGGCGGTATTCACTGGATTGCAAGTATCGTTCCTTCGAGGTCTAATTATCACACTCTTTTACTCCGCTTTCTTCCTCAGGTACCCACTCGCTCTGGCTATATTTCATCTAACCTCGGCCACTCCTCCTTGGCACTTAGCACGATCCAGTTTACATTACATAACATATTCCGCTCTACGAAGGAACTTGTCAGCAGACCGTTCTCCTATGCTAGTTAGTGCGGTATCGGGCATCTGCACAAGCATACATGTATTAATCTTTAGCTTTAATTACCGAGGCTCTTAATTTGGCTAGTGCGAGCGGGTAGTATCAGATCGGGGAGATTCGGGGATGGGTAGTGTCAGGCTTTGATGTATGTGGAGGGTGGGACGTTAGCGAGGGCTCCGTGCAGAACAACAAAAAATATTTTGGTCACTTGGTTTCGGGGATGGGATAGGAGGTTGGGAGATTAAGAGAGATCTGCAATAGAGACGAATGGGGAGATCGCTAGAGACTTTAAAGACTCCGCTTGATAGCTTGTCGTTAGAATTATGCTAGGCGCAGAGGGCCAGAAGCTATAGCAGTGGCACCCCGAGTGGTATCTCGCAATGAAACCGGCAACTATAATATAAGCAACATGCGCCAACTTTCCGCCTTCAGTGCATCGTCCAGCCTCGGCTTCCTGCCGCTCCTACGTCGCTCTCTAGTCTACCTTCTCCCTGGCATTGATGGCAGCAACTCTCTCTTCAATCTTCCCAAATGGCCATGAGAAGGGTGGGTACAAAAAGGGCCGGAGATCAAACCGATTATCATCAGGGCTGTATTGCTCGGCATGGTATGCAGGCGTCAGGACTGTCATCTTATGTCTATTGATCGCGTAATAGTGAAAGAAATTCCGGGTCTTGGTAGCGATAGCTCGAGGGCTCATCCTGTCTCCCCACTCGTGTAGGAGCCTGTTGAACACGCTCCAGGGTCCGAGTTTGTGGCTCTTGCGCAACCGGCCCAAGATGGAGAGCTCATCGTACGTAAAACCCATGTCTGCCTCATCGGATTGCACGTAAGTGCTTGTTATGGGCTCGAGCTCGGCTGTTGGGACAGCAGTGAGGAAGGAGTGTAGGATCGGCAGATTGAACTTGGTTGTGGCGTAGGATATGAAGCGCTTTAGATCGGTCTTGGATATACCGCCAATGGGGTTAATGTCTGCGCTTGAGCAGTCGTATTTAGTCATGTAACCGCGGAGACTATGCAGTAGCTGCATTAGTTGATATTCACGTTCGGGATTATTTTACAAGAGGCACCATTCATCGACGTTCGCACTTCCAAGAACCAGTAAACCGCCTTGTCTTCCGCGGCACCAGGGAAGTAGTTGAGCGAACAAGTACGCTAGGACCATTCTCAATCGTGCCTGTTGCCCTTCATCAGCAATCACTCGCCTCAGCTCTCATTTTGGACGGGCACAGACCTGAATATTTTGCAGAGCAAGATTCTCGGTCTTTGTACCACCATGAACCCGGAACTGAGGCCTCTTTCCGGTAACAAATCCAAACAGATCAGTAACTGCCTTTACTAAGGAGTCCATATTCAGATCAACGTGGTATGCCCCGATAGCTTCCGCGAGATCCTTAGCCCGCGCACGAGTTTCTACGCTAGAATTCTTGGTACCCATGAAGGATGTGTGGAATATCCTCCCAGCGAGCTCCTGCGGCGTCCCCGGAACCCAAGTCGATTCCTCCGGTTCTCCGCACACCTTTCGTGCATCTTTGATTACTTGCTCCTCTAGCCACGATGACTTGAATCAGCCTTAAGTACTCCCAACGCCGAGGGAAAAACACACCGCCATTCTCACAAGCCTCAATAACAAGGCTACACATTGAATGAACAATAGTAGCAGTGGCGCAACTATCAATACCACCACTCAACGGTAAAAAGTACCCGGAGACACCACCGCATCTACGTAGGTAGTCCCAAAGCCAACAAGCAGGCCCAAGAGCAATCTCCTCTTCAGGGGTGTGATATCGAACGTCGATGGTTGGTGTAGGTTTCAAAGAAATGTCTACTTTGTCGCTAGGAGCGGAGATACTGATGTCTGCTTCGATACGTTGGTAGGGGGTGTTCTGCACAGCTTGTACGCCTCTGGATGGCGCAAAGCGGAAGCTGCGGACTTCTTCAAGGTCCACGGTTGCTGTGATGACTTCCTATTTATTGGTTTCATTAGTGCCCTTGCATGATAAGGCAATTGGTTTGATATACTCACAACGTCTTTAAGAGAGAATTGCGTGCCTTGGGCAACAATTTTACCATTAATCCCAATCATGGCACTTCCATCGTAGTAAAGCCTATCTCCGTCACATCCCTGTTGATTGGCATACAAGTATATACCGCCGCACTACCACAGGTCAGTGTGTACCAACGGGGCCCTCAAGAGGAGCAAGAACACGTACTTTCATGGTGGCCTCGGTCATAAGCTCTATCCTAGTCTGTAGCTTCCGCAACTCATGATGACTCCCGCTAGAATTCGTCATAATTTCAACCCCATCCAGCGACATCCCGATATGTGGGCTGTTCATCTATCAGCAACTCCCCCCTTCCATGCCCCCTCCTCCACAAAAAACTAACCTATTCGGGGTAAACAACTCCTCACAGGTTTCCGGCGCAATGCACGTGTCTAACGTAGATATCACCGCATCACCAAAGGGCACCTTTCTCTGACCCGTAATAGTCATGATAATCCTGGGCAAGTAATACTCTTCAACATACTTTGTCCTCCCCCATCCAGTAAAATACCTCATCTCACGGTAGTTTCCATCGTTGGCAAGATGTATCTTTGGACGGATGAGCAGGATCCTCTTATTGTGGACAATGACGCGACAATTATAGCGGACGTTCTTGTGCCCAATTGGCATCCCGATGTCAAGGAGGATGTCTTGACAATCCTCGTGTGTGATGATCCTTGCGAGCATTTCCCAGGAGTGGAGGTATGTGTCACCTGTTATGATATTCCGGGTTAGAGTTCTGTTTACTTGAGGATTGGGGGGAGTAGGATGACTATTACCTTCTAAGAAGTGATCGAGACAGCCATATCCACTGTCGCCGCCAACGTCGACAAGAATCAGACTTCATTCCCAAGCTTGCAAGAGGAGCTCGAACTTACGTTATCTCGAGTTCTGGCCCAACCCTCAAAGAGGCTCCGGCCTCCTTCGCGATACGAATACTTTCAATGATACGTTCTGCGTTGCCTTCAAAGTCAAGCGCCCATTGGTTCAGCGAGCTATCAAACACAGTCAACGCTCAATCCAGTCCATGGCATCAGCAAGAGAGATTCAAACCAGGTAGCTAGAACTGCGAGATGCCCCATCATAGACAGGCTATCGTGAAATCGTTGTCAATTTACTTTCAGTTATTGGTTCTATGTTTTGCGCCGTGCTACTCACAGGTACACAAGCAAGGTGAAACGAAGGAGCGGGGCAATACACAGGGGTACTGGCATCATATCTGGTGGAACAAGAGGGTAAGCTGGGTTGATTTAAGCTTTTTCTTAAACGACATGGGATAAGTAAGATCAACGCGATCGGCTCGCCCCATCTTTCAATCCCCAGGTTGCAACAGATTAGGACCAACAAGCAAGATCACATCAGAATTACCCCAAGTACCATAATAATATTGTGAGCTTTACAGTACTATACCCGGATTAAAAACTTGCACGTAACCTTAGACCCAGAGCTAAAATATCCTACAACCTCCAAGCTTTCGTGAAGACGACTAAAAAATTGAGCAAGTGCGCCCCAAGCCTACCTGGGTAACAACGAAGGGATCCCCAAAACTTGACACAATAGGAATAAGACATTGAAGGAAAAGGAGCTTGGGGTATCATAAAATGTTATCATTTTCTGCGAACCTGGGAAATCTCGCTAGGAATTAGAGTGAAAAGAGTGCGAAATAGCGAACCACAGAAGTCTACAATATTCCACGAAATCCTGAAAATCTCCCCCAACTCCCATTCTTTAATTTATCCACCTAGCAGTCATTGGCAATGCACATCCTTTCTCATTCACACATAAAAAGCAGGCCCAGTAATCTATCAGGTAACAGGATGCAAACCCATAACCCCGCAGGGGCCATTAACCAACAGTGTTTACAATCTCCGAAGCCCTCGAAAGAGATTCGACCATCTGTTGACACTCCTTTCTTCGCCGAATAGTATAATCACTCTCTTTGAGGAGGGCGTCAAGCTCATCAGACTTATAGAGGTTTTCAAGCAGCTCGCGTTGCATTTCTTCCTTAGTCAACCTATGGATGATGTGCAATTAGTATAAATAAGCACACGTCACGATTTTTAAGTAGAAGCATCAGAAGCTTACTGGACAAGATTAAGCATAATGGCTTTCGGGACCATGTCGATCATAGTTCTCCTCACGATGTTGTAATAGGAACTAATCAGTAGTTCTAAACGATGGTCAGGAAATCATTCTGAAAGTTGGGTATATACAAACTTACTAATAACCTCAACCTCAATTCCTTCTCTCTCGGAGAGCGTGCCAGATGCCTTCAAGGTGGCTGGAGGAGGTTCCATGGCGGCCATCTTCTTCTTATTCTTGCTGGCGAAAAAGCTTTGGAAGAATCCCTCAGGTGTGGAGTCCAAAGACTGGGGGTTGGGGGAATCTCTTCCGCCCGGGAGTGGCTTTCCAGTTTTGGGATCAACTTGGACAGGCTTGGCAGCATTATGCCTGTCGTTCACGATGGCCATCGCCTGTAACGTAATATACGGTCAGTCGGAAAACCTAGAGCAATGCTAGACAAAGGTTCAATAATTACCCTATGGCCGTTGAGGAAATCCGGATGTCCGGTATTAATATAACAAGCCTCCATAGCGACTAAGTCGGTGACCAACTTATTCGTTGGGGAAATTGCCTTCTTGAAGAATGTAATAACGACTTGATGAAACTTCTCCTTGAGACTTGGATAACGTCGGAAGAGCTATTGAAGAAAGTTGAAAAATATCAGAATATAAGTCATCACACAAAAAGGTGTCGAAAGGGCATGGTAGAGCACTGACCTGCTTCTGAAGTAGCTGCGTCAGGATTCGTACCAGTTCATCATACACCAGACTGACACACTTTAAGCTAGGATCTTCCAATCTCTTGATTTGTTGCTTCACGATGAGCTCAAAGGCAGTTGTTCCCACGAACAAGGCTGGCGACGAGCCGGAAGAATTGTAAAGAATGGTTCTAATATCAATATCCTTGACCTGGTCAAAGGGGTCTACCGCTTTCACGCCATTCGCATACAGCTCGTGGAAAACAAAGCTGATACGTGCGCCACCAGATAGTTCAATGCTAGAAAGTTCCTGGTTATTGCCCTCCAAAACCGTCCGATATTCATTGCAAAACTCGGTAATAATGTTAAGAATGATATTGGCACTGTTCCCGAGCAAAGAGTCACCAAGCGAGGAGAGCTCAGCAGAATACTTCTGAAGAGACGAGGAGATACGGGCTTTAATCTCTGGTAAGGTTTGTTTGATGTGCATCATTAGGATCTACATAATAGAACTCCCAGTTAGCAAACGAAGCAAGCAAGCGGTAAGGTACTGTTTACCATATTCAACTTCCTCGCCAGATACGGTGTTCCGCAATAGGCATGCTTATTTCTGTAGGCACGGTGCTCTTCAAAGAACTGCCTCTCATGCTCCAGCGCTGCGGAGATTGCCTTTTTGGAGTCAATGTCACGCTGACCACGATTGACAACGGGTACGTAACCCAACCGCAGAGGAATAATTCTGCCAGCAAGAATGTCAACAACATCGGTTCCTTGGTCCATCAAATCGATTTTCGTCAAGACACCAATTGTTCGCTGGCCTATTGCTCCACAATCAGTAAGATTCCCCGCCATATTTTAGGGAGACCTCGCCCACCCTCTGGATCAACTTCTCTTGCCATCTTGAGGCCATCAGAGTTGGCCAAATCGGTATTGGCTGCCGTAACTGCAAGAATGATAGCGTTGTTCTTAGAGATTTGTTTGAGAATCATGTCCTTAATCTGCCTCTCGATATCTTTCGGTTGATCCCCAACAGGAACTCTTGTCATGCCCGGAAGATCCACCAAGGTCAAGGTTAAAACGTTGGGTGAATAGATCCTGAGACCGATAGGCAGAGGAGATATCCCTTGATTCCGGCCGGTCTTTGCATCGGTCTCTTTTACAATTTCTTCTCGTATTTTGTTGAAATCATAGAACTTCTGGCCGGGGATGTGAAGGAATTCTCCCCACTCATCAAGATTAGCAGCAGAATCACCAGACTTCATCTCGGCTTCCTCCTTCGAAGCGCCATTTGCTCTAGCTGGTGCAGGGCGATTGACGAGTTGAAGAACCTAGGATTGTTTAGCCAATTCTTGAAAACCATAGGGTAGATATGTGCCTTACAAGAGGTCGTCTGGTGACAATACCGGTACCTCTCGGGAGACTAAAAATTATTAACATTGTTTCCGGCAATAACAACGAGCAGGATCTTCGCAACTCACAAGTCTCTGCCGACGATATTCTCCAGCACAGAGCTTTTTCCGCTAGACTGAGATCCGACTACAACTATTTGAGGTAGATCGATAGGATTTTGTACCTGAGCACGGATGTAAGCTCCTCCCTAGAACAAGAGCGAGGAAGAACAGAGGGATAAACATACTCCTACTGTTGCGAACACATCTTGTAGCTTATTTACAAGCGTAATCAGCCCAGGGTCGTTCACGTTTACACTGCTATAAAAAAGTCAATCTCGTGGAGCTGTGAGGCTCTTTGTTCAAGAGCCGTTTTAAAGGAAGAAAAAAAGAGGGGAGATCCGTACGCTTGCTGAGCCATAGCGAATCAGATCAAGAGGCAAAGGGGATAACTCTTTGAAGCACCAGCAAAGCGGATGTAAATTTGCGATGGGTGCAAACAGGTGGAAGAGGTCAACTTGTTGGAGAAGCGAAAAAACTGATAGCTTTGCGTGCGTAGGATGATGTGGCTATCGTGCTTGAGCTGTGGTCTGTGTGTTTCTGTTTACCAACCGTGATGGCCATTGATCACGTGATATGAAAGTGACGAGGCAACAGCAAGATTATTAATTTTCCTTTTTGAGGATAATGGGCTGAGGACATAAATAGAAATGACCGGTTTTGGCTAATTAACTTTATTTCTGTTGCCCGTGCTGTTGATCCTTTTCCCTCAAGGCGCAGAACAAGGTGTCAAGCAGTCACCCTTCGGACCCTGGGATTTTTTAGCATGCAGCCATATCCCTTCCGTCAGAAGAATCTGATTTCTCAAGCTCGCATTTCCATATTTCCTCATGTTCAAGAACTTGGGTATCAAGCATCCTTCTGCACGCAATATTATAACCCTGCCCTATTGTATTTCGTTCTCTCTAGTTATCATACTTATTCAAAGACACGGGGATCTGGGATCAGGCGGGGGATAAGAATCTCCCAATCCATACCCTGCCTAGCTTCCACTGTACCGGTACTCGAATACAAGGGCTCTTAATAATCACCCTCGAGAGGAGCACGTCCTTACTATCATAGTACCGGTATTCCGTTTTCCCTCATGATTGAAAGTTAGGAAAGCACCTCATAAGCCACCTTCTAGAAGTCCCCCCGCAATCTTCGACACCAGCCTCAACCACGTGTGATTCTGGATTCAGTACCTTATTTGTGACAAAGGGATAAATTTACTCCCCCTCCCTCTTAATCGTCCGCGGTACGGGTACATTAAAATTGGTAGTGATCACTTCTGAGTCCTTTAGACCTTTTTTCCGACCCCGTCTGTGCCTTGCCCCATTTTCTTTACGGTGCTTTCAGGGGTTTCCTTTGGTTCTCTGTGGCAGTGTAGAGAGATACGATACCGGCATGTAGAAGACGAGACCAAGAGTACCGGTAGAGCGCTGCAAGAGGAGGTTGGAGGTCTAAATGTGTCCCAAGCAGGGATTAGATATCGTCTGCACTGATTTTGGTATCACACTTTTGCAAACCCCAGACCCTGTCTGGTACTGTATGTTTGCAACTCAGAGCGGCGGCAGCGTGTGCTGCGCAGTACCGTACGGTACCGTGAAATCCCTTGGAATCAACCATCGGCTGCCAGGCACTTCGCAATCCAGGACAAAACTCCCCGAGAAGCAGAAGTGTTCCCTGGGCGGGATAGGCTGGGGAGGCTGAGCTTGCTGGATCTCATTCATTGGTATTCGTTACTTTGTTAACCCGCTTTTCTAAGCCCATGAAGAAAATAGTGGGACGAGGCCGATTACACACCAAAGTATAGAGTTTTCACACATTGATATCGACTTGGAGTTTGGCATTGGGGTAAAAATAATTTCATACACTGGTCCTATGGCCCCCCCCCCCCACTTCGCCTCTCCTTATTTTGGGAATATAGGTATTGTTTCTGCTCCACTAGTCATGGGTAGGACGGGCTTGAAAATCTTTCTCTTGGTGCACTGGAAAGTGCCTCCTAGGCGGTGTTGTTGTTGGAGGTAACTTTAGGTCCAGCAGTTACCAGGCTTTCCTTTAACAATAACTTTCTAAAATCTATGTTGGTAGTTCCCAGAGATGATTGAAGCCATCAACGCAATGTCTCGGATTTTGTATATTTTTGGGCGGTTGATGATTATTCTGAGTACCCCTGTTTTTTGGTGGGGAATTCTACTCGAGCACTATCTCACTACGAGTACCGTATTTTCTTCACCCGTATGCCTATTATAGCTTGGTACCGTACTGAACAGCGATTCCGTGGAGATCTCCGGTGGCAGACTTTCAAGGGATTTTACGGTACGGTGCCAGGAGGTGGGAATGGTGAGTTCGACACCTCTGCTCACATGATCATCAGAATTAATTCTCACACGAAAGCCACAACACAAATCCACAACTTTTATAGATCATCTGGGGTTCTAAGATAATTTATTGAGGGGTTGGTTGGGCGATTGGTGAGTTGTGTATGATACGAGTACTCGAGTAGGCGTCAACAAGAGCGACAAGCTACGGTAGCCCTTCTCACCTTCCTGCACCATACTTTATTACTTGTACAAGTATAACCCTTCCCAGCCATCCTCCAGGATTGCCGATGACGCTCATACCGTTGGCTCATCTTGAGCTAAAAACGGACACTACCGGAAGATTATCCTCCCCCCCAACTCCAGCCACAAATTCCCCGGGGTCCTGCAAACCCCTGATCCTCAATGTGGGTTCCTGGTTCCGCCAGTAAGAAGATACTTTGCTCGTGCATGCTACTGGTAGTCTAAGCTTTTGGTGCTGGTTTATATTTAACGACGTTTGGACATCGGTGTTCAATCCGGTCTTGGGTTAGTAATGTCCAGTAATCTCATCGGACTCGGACCTCAACACACCACACGAACACTACTCACGTCAGTAAAGATACCGTGAGATCCCGGCACGGTACACTTCGGCACCGTATGCAACTATATATGCAGCTATATAACGTTGATCGAGTGGCATCCAAACGGCAAAACAGCACTTGTCTTCGGTCGCTTAATTAGTTGTTTCAGGGCTTCAGGGCCCCCGAGCCGTGCCCACTCTTTTCTCAATTGGTGAGCTCGTTAGTTATTTATTTTTCACGATAGAGCGTACCGATACAAGCAGTATGGAGTCCAGTCTCCGCAGGTGCCTCTGATACGTGCGACTGAATGGCGGTCATCTCGCCACGGCAGTTTGTAGGAAGAGACATATCTCCCTAGGAAGCTCTGTTGGAGGAGCTGGAGCTAACCGACCGACACCCTTCCTCTGATAGAGTTCAAAGCCAGACGAACAGTGGTTTACCGTACTGCTAGCACTGATGTAATACAGCAGCATAAAGCGTGCTGCAAGGAAATTCGGTCAAAATTGAGTATCTTTTGGAGGATGATGTCCTGTATTGGTCAAACCACGGCGCTCTGATAATGGGGTGAGCATCGAGTAAAAAAAGCGCCGATGATAAGAGTCCCTAGAAAGCCACGGCACGGCACTCGTATGGGTAAATGCATTCTCTGAGGAATTTTTATCATCGTCACGGGGAGTCCCGGCTTAGGATCATCTGCCTTGTCAAAGCACCAAAACATCGTCACACTGCGTCTCAACCGCTGTCTCTTGTCGTGCTCTGAAACGCCCCAAGAACAAAAGGCAGATGCTCTTTTGGTGATGTTAACCGCGCTCACTTCTCACATCTGACTTTTTCATGGTTGGGTTCACCTAGGATAAATTTATTGAATTGATGACTTTTCACAAGCTTTTTTTACTCTACTCGAGTACCGGTACTATCCTTGCGATTAGTCCCGTTCAAAGTTCGCAGTCGCATTCGTCAATAATCGGGCAGAACATCCGGATGTGTCGGCGGAGCTTCCCTGTCCGTACCTCTTCCTTGCGTACAGCCTGCAGATGGGTGGGTGGCAGAGGAATGGGGGGTGCCTTGGTGTCTTGTGGAAGGTGCGGGTTGCGCTCCACCAACTGTGATCGTGGTTTGCGGGTCTCTTCTTTCTCGGCTTACAAGTACCGGTGCCCTTTTCGCCGCGGGGGGGGGGGGGCGGGCC
>Ga0307513_10009692_pt1 | contig 12167 bp, 9 predicted proteins | sample 15_EM_MG_FD_202174 | JGI IMG/M metagenome (GOLD analysis project Ga0307513, IMG submission 202174) | Populus trichocarpa ectomycorrhiza microbial communities from riparian zone in the Pacific Northwest, United States - 15_EM | ecosystem: Host-associated > Plants > Roots > Unclassified | place... | reverse complement strand
GGTCTGAAAAGCCCTATTTTACACCTCTTCCAGGTCTCGCTACCCACCTGGGTGTCCAAGACTTTTAGGTTAACAGAAAATAACCTGTTTTCCTGTCACCTAGGTCTCCTTGCGCAAACTCTCTAATACGCAGCACCCAGGGTAGAAAAGGACGGAAAGATTTGAGTGACGAGACAAGGATTCGGAGTGAGGATCGATAAGGGGTGGTAGAAAAGTGGCGGTGTTGCATGACACCATTAGCTTAGAGTAGTGGCACTATGATTCTAAACCTATCCCTTGGTTCGTACTCCTAATTTCACGGAAAATTAGTGGGACTTAGCGCAGGGATCGACTCATGATTAACCATTCTCGCAACATACTGGGAAAAACACCATGCCATAAAAGAAGGACTAAATGAACAAACCAAACCAAAAAGAAATAAGGAATTAAATGCCAGAGACGCCTATTCTTAAGTTATCCCTTGAGTTGGCACTAGCTCACTTTTGTAATTGTGATAGGAAATACTATGCCCACTGCAAGTAGTGCCGTTCTCAGAATTCCATAAAATGGGTGCTACTCAGCATGGCCATGATGTAAACAAGAGATTCTGCGTATATTTTCTCCCAACTACCCAAGTCAGTTAGTGCTACACATTGTGATTTCGTCAGCGCCCCGTTTTCACCCCCTCCAAGACTCTTAGTAATCTTTCCCAGTGACCATTCTGCTTATAGCTAACACCCGGGGGGTTAGTACAGCACTAGCTTCCAGCCGCCGGATAAGTAGCTGGGATAAATTTATTGAATTTACGTGAATACGAACGAAGGGATCCCTTTGTCTGTCCCGAATTTCACTCACTTTTAGCGTTGCACTACTAGGGCGATTGGTGTTAGATTTGACAGGAAAGGAAAGGCAATGATAGGCAACACGCCAAGGTGAATTAATAGTGCTCGAGCTTGTGCCATAGTTGGGAGCAAATCTGCTCAGATAACCTAGTTTCCATCATGACCAGGGTGAACAGTACTCATTTAGCACTATTCTGAGCACGGCGCCACTTCTGAGATATGAAGTTTTCATATCACGATGACCTGAATAGGCTAGTGTTTAAGATTTTCGAATACCGGTACCTTCATGTTCATCAAATGACACTTACATCATAGTTGTCACAATTATTCTTAACTTTGCTCTGTTTAGTTACTTCACCTCCAATCCTTTTCACTACCAGCTGGACCCGCACTTAGTGGCAGGGCTTGAATACAGTTAAAGGGATGGATTTTTATTAAGATACTGTCGGTCACGTGGATGGTTGGGGTGAAAACTACGCCGCAGCACTCAAAACATCGTGAATGTTTCATACCGTCACTCTTGTAGCTTAGCATAGTACAATTAGCGGTTCTTAAAGGAGAAAAGCGGAGGAGAGAAAATCATCACAACCGCACCCCAGAATTAATCAAGTTTGATCACTTTTTCATTGAGCTTTATCACCCTCTGTAATCCTTTCAAGCCTATCTTTCGGAATTGCCGTAACCACCAAAAGAACGCCTGAGAACCCAGACCAATTGACAATACAATAAGGCTAAGCTCCGGCTATGGAAGAAGGAACTAATGCTTTTTGAATCGATCTTTTAAGGGGCTCATAGAAATGAAGAGGTTGAACTGCATAATGAGACTAGAAGAGGGAGACTCCTTCAATCCAGATTTTAGGTGTCCGCCAAGAGTAGAGTTTTTCCACCTATGCAACCCGTCTGCCAACTAATTTACCCCGTGTGATCTTGCTGATCTTTTTTCCGTCCTTTTCTACTATGAGCGAGTACATTTGAGGCGCTGGGATGGTGAGGGTTGTGTGAAGGCTAAGTTGGATCATAGCTCGATTCTAGTCATTTTCGGTTACGATACTCATGTTTACTGGAGTAGGGATGGGAGGAAAGTAAGTGTGAGGGGACTTAGTAATGTTGGATTTTTTGACTGCTCCTCACATGCATATATTCCCATGCGCGCAGGTTCCGAAACGCAACTACTATTATCCGTTACGTACCATTACTCTAACATTGTTCCACTACTGTTAGCTCATACAACCTCCGCCTACGATTCCGCATAGTTAATGCAACAACATCAAACACCAATCATACGGCACTGTAACAGGAACACTCACGATACCCGAACCTTATCCTCGGCTTCACACCCAACCTGCGGCTGGCCGCCCTACCATTACCTTGGGAATTCTGATAGAACCTCGGACCAGATTCACGAAGGTGCATGCCGCAACTACTAAGTGGGAGAAAGCGACAAGAAGGATTGTGCATGCGCAGGAAGCATGACACGGAGGATGGCTAGGGTATAAGGAAGCCTGTTTTTCCCCATTATTTGTTCACTATCAGTTTACCGCACTCTGTTCCTATCTGTCTTTGCTTTATCTTATTCTTCACCTCTGTTCGATTGCATTCTGATTATTCATTCTTTTGATAAGTTCTTCGTCACACTCTTTTATATCTGCTATATACAATCAACTTGCGTCAAATCCGTATCTGAACTCTGAATCCGCTGTGCGAGAACCTTGTTGCTAAAAAGTAAGTGGTTGGTTGTGGGAATTTTTGGTGGGTTTGGACAGTTGGTGGGGATGAGTGTGGGGTGGGGACCTTAATTAGAATTGATTTTATTTTATTTTCACCCATAAGGGGATCATGAAATTGTCCCGGAAACAGTGTGTTACTATGTCCCGAGTTGCGCTAGTGAATGTGACATTTCTTTTCAAAGACTGAGGAAAATGCCCCTGGCCCTAACTAGTGATGGGCACAAGTACAGTATGATTGAGTAGATCATGGGGGTTATGGTCGATCATCATCTGATCGAGGGACCTGATGATCGAATGAGCAAGGAGTGGTGAGGACCCTGATCGAATGATCGATCACAGCCACGCTAGGGCATTGCCGCGTACCATAATCCGGCGAAAGTCAGATTGGAGCTAAAGCGAAACTTAGGCAACCAAGCCAACAAAAGGGCACGAAGAAGGCGAATTTGCAACAGCTTAAACAAACAGGCAGCGGTAGTTGGAGAGGCTCAAGGAAATCCACACCAGCGCCAATGTGACTTTCGCCGCATTATACGGTACCGTCGATGGTGGCCGGCTGTGCTCGGGTATTCTTCCTTTATATGTGTTCGTGACGTCGCCCAGTCGCAAAGTTTGGTGGGATAGTAGGTGATGGTTCGGGGTGCTTGGGTGTGGTCGGTCGTGGCTGGGGGTGATCGAGTAGTACTCACGATGCCAAAGCATTTTTTAAAAAGACTGCTGTTGCATACCGCCCAAATCCAAGCAAAAAGGCAGAATCTCGGTGGTATGCAATAGCAGTCTTTTTAAATACGCTTCGACACCGTGAGTACGGTACCGATGATCGAGCAAATCGATCAGATCATGGATGCTATGCTCGATCATGAGCTGATCGAGGGACCCCTATGATCGAGATGATCGAGCAGACTACACTCCTGTCCAAAAGGTTCTCACTGAGCCAAAAGTGCTCTACTGGAGCTTGGCCGCACCACAGGTACAAGTACTTGAGTACGCGTCGGTTTTCACATATTGAGTAATTCATATTCGACCTATCCGTAATTTCTCTTAATGGGGAATGAGGATTGGCAAAGAGTGCGCTTTACTTGTTGATACTGTATCTTTATTGGTCTTCAGACCCAGGCACACAGTGTTAATACCTCTGTTGCCGCCAGGCCACGTTAGAGAGCTTATGGATTAGCCGGAAATTTTGGGACAGTTGTGTATAGTCTAGCAAATCTCGATCATGATCTGATCATGTCCATCTCTAGCCAATATTCTTGGTTTCTGTGGTTCATATTAATCAATACTTTAGTTTTTATCATTGGCGAGTTACTTGAGCTCACGATTTGCATCCTTGTATGCCTAGACAGCTCATTATAAAACTCTCCGTCGCCTCAGAGCTATCTCTCAATTACTCCTCTCCTTGATTCTCTAAGCTCTTCTCTTCAAAGATTGTCCACTCTTACTTTGAATTACTCCTGAACTTCCAACCATCTATATTCCACCATGTTTGTTGAGGGGTACTTCACATGCTATGGTGCTGTCCAGGCCCCCTCCCCAAAACCATTAAGGTTAACTCAAGCCCCCCTCAAACCACCTGTCTATGGCCAAAGACCACCTCAGACCACGTCACAACAAAAGGAATTGCCTGGCTTGAAGAAGCCGCCTCCTGTCTATTCTCCACCTCCCATTTCACGGGAGCCTCCGCCTGAAAATACTCCATCAACAGCACGGGGAGCGTCTAAGAAGCCGCCCCAGGCCTCTCGTGCACCTTCCAAGCGGACAAGTCCCCAGTGGCCGGGTTCTGCAAATAATCGATCAACAGCAAGATAATTCTCAAAGAGTGGCGGAAATTGTTTTGGTCCAGGCAGGTAAAGTATACCACTTGAGTACACTTCAAGCTTGCCTACTTGACGCTAATACCCTGGTAAACTAGTCCAGAAGACGATTTGATGGAGCGTTCTGACCGGAATTGTGATGGGGACTCTTGCGTCGCTATTAAAAGCCGCTGTGTCGGAATTTCTTATGTGTTTGTGTGGTGATATGGTTTATTGGTTTATGTCTTTAGCACTTATATCATAACTTCTACCACTCTCAGAGTGAGCCCATGCTTTTCCTCAGCTCCTTTTTAGCAGCACAAACACCACAGAGACACAAAGAGTACAGTGTTCTCAACGGGGCAGTCCGTCCGCCCTGAAGGCGGACGGCGGTGGACGGCGTTAAGCGGTTCCGTCCTGTCTTTTTCGAAACTTGCCCGGCGCCCCGGCGCAAAGGACTACACCCCCGCCATCCCCCGTGAAAAATGGTTCATGTCTGGCTGGGAAATGTTTCTTATACCGCACGGGAACCATCCCCAATTAGTGCGCAATCCCTGGCCAGATTGCTTACATCATCCCATATTCCCCAACACCCCGAAAATCTAGCACTCTGGAGACTGCAAGATGGGTATGCGATTATGTGTGTCTCACAGGTGTGTTTTAACACATGAAACTAATAGCTTTATAAGGTTGACCACTAAAGCAGAGCAGAAAATGAATGTGGAACGAAAGAATAAAAGTAGACATCAATTTCAGACAACAGAGGAAGAACGAAGACCAAGTGAATAGAACTCCAGTTCCTTCAAGATGCTTTCCATCCGATTCGCGTCAGTTAATCCCACCATAGACAATATCAAGGGTTCTGCTTGATGTCCTTCCCTTGCCGTATATCAGCGGAAAGGATCTAAGCCAATTTATCTCTACCAGATAGCATTCGATTTCTTTCGATATTATTCGATGAATTTTTGTATCTGCTCGGGGAGGGTGCAAGGAAACGCAGTCGATAGGATTAATACATAGTCCCCTCCCCGGCAGTCCCCCGCAGCCACCCACGCTAATTTGTCTTACCTTGCAGGGCCCGCCGTCCTGAGGTTTCCAGGACGGGTGTGGACCGCATTTTGCCGTCCCGTCCAGGGCTCTCGGCAGTCTCCGCCGCGGGGCCCTGTAGGGGCCCAGGACCGTTGAGAACACTGAAAGAGTATACAGTGTTGAACCCGGGAACACAGTTGCCCTACCTCAAAGTTCAACCCAAGATTTGCTACAAAGATAATTAGGTCACGGACTCTACTATTAAATCCATAGTACCACGTGAGAGCTCGTAGTAAAAAAATATAACTAAAACCTGGATTCCGATTTTTGGTAGTAATAAGTGAACCCAACAGTCCAAGTCGCCTGTCTTTGGGTACGTGTTAGAAATGATGCTGCTCACCATACTCTCAAGATACTGCCTTTGTTGTTAAGATAGCTTCTGGGAGCGCCTGTGCGGCTTCAGAAATATGCTGAGGATTCTAGAATGTGGTTCCGGCTTCGGGGATGTGTATGTGGAATACATTTTGAATTTTGGAATGGGTGAGAGTTTTGGAACTATGCATCCACGAGAAGCAAAGTGGGTTTACTGTAAGGCTAGTGTGCAAGGGCAGGAAGCTGGGAGGCTATGGACAGTGGGAGTTTCTTTCTTTCTATCTTTAGCCCAGAAGTGAGCGACCGGGGAGAGGAACCTTAGTTGGAAGAACGTCGGTATATGTGGTAGCCACTAGAAGGATAGGGTGACTTTTTCATGATATATAGTCCTGTCTCTGCGGTTTGTTGGTTAGTTGAGACAGCCACTGTGGGGCCATCATTCAATGAGAGCCTGTGATTGTTGAATAAGATCTTCCGTATACCTCAGTGTGCGATCAGTTTTTTTGTGAGTTGCTTGGTGGTTTGGTTTGGTTTCGTCAGCGGTTATTCATCTTGTATCGTCGCTTCGTCTTCCCTGTCAAAGTCTAAAAGTATGCACAGGACGGATGCCACTATCATACTAAAACAAGTATCATACCCAAGGTAATGGGGTGAATATCCGGTAAAAAAAACCCCGGCGGAATTACCATAAGACTCTACCCCCACAGTCGTCCTCTATTATGTGGTACTCCAAAATAGGGACCAGAACGGTGTCATGCATGCAAAAAAGCCAAAAAAAGACCCCCCAACCCTGCGTTAGCTACCCCGCGCTTACTACTATATTCGAGTGCTATTATCTCTAAGTAGGTGACCTAGTTATCACCACCGGTCCCCGTAATTGCTCTAATACTGCGGTCACAGACTGTCACTCGTCTACGTTGTTTGTCAGCGCAGTATATCTACACAGCCCACCATAAAATACAAGAGGATCAGTTAATGTGAGTTACCGTAGGCTCACCTGGTGCAGTGATCCAGGCTGGTGCTAAATAAAAAACCTAAAATTTGAAGAGGGAGACTAACCGAGAGGTACAGAAGAAACGAGAGCCAAATTTAGCCTCTAGGGGACAGAATTACCCCCGTCCTCCCTCACATTTGGGGTAAAACTAGCTTAAGTGGCGACTCCTAACTTACTATCCCCTCTAAAGCCTCATCTTTTTGGTCTCTCGCCCAGCAATCTTCTAATCACCACAGATCCACTACCCAAAGTCTTCTTATTATAAGGAAACCTAACTCCACTGCACCTTCCGCATCATGAACTCCTACGGCAAATATAGCATTACCCGGGAGGGAATTTTACAGAGTAAGATGTAGTTTCCCGAAACTGCGCTCTGCAGCTTTTAATTTCCGGCACTTTATGTTATCATTCGAATGCTAGTCCAGAACATTGCAAGACTTGCGCTGCTTGGCTGGGAGGATTTTATGGGTTCGTGATATCCGGCCTAAGCATCGAGCGGAATGCCCCAGGAAGCAAAAAGTTCCGGTTGGCAAAAAGATGGAATTCTCTCCCGACTGTCTTGTTGGTCGATATCCCACAACGCGGCAGGCGGCGCGATCACTCCCGATAAGCCAGGGCCGGTTACCGGCGCTAGTAAGATAGGACCTAACTTCAGGCCTAAAAAACCGTTACAGTAATTATTGAATTAATTTTCCTTCCCGACTGCCGATCAAGACTTAAAAAAGTGTGCGCCACCCCTCAACTCCACACTGCCTTCAAGGTCGCGCCCAGAGAATAGCATATAAGCGAGACCCCGGCTAAGCTACGTCCAAAGCTAACTCCAATCTCCATTACACCTCCTTTAACAGCCGGTATTCATATCGCTTTTTCACGGGTGTTAGATATCTCCGTAGTCCATACTTCAGAGGGGAGGAAAGAGAAACGAAGAAGTGTAGAAGGAATAAATGAACAATGAAGGTAGAAGAGGGCTCACAGCCAGAAAGCAACAGAAAATGGGGATATAAGGAAAATCCCATGCCAGAGCGGCCTATGTCGATATAGTAGAAATAGCCTCACCAAAACCGGGCTCTTGGTTACACAAGCCCAACTGCATAAGAAAATCGGTTAGGAAGCTTGGAAGGGTAATTTGCGCGATGTCAGGGGATAAAAATTATATGGCGCAGCGATCGGGGGGACGTACTAAAATAGGGCTGGGATATATGGAAGGTATAATGAGGAGCTCCGTTTACTCGTCACTTCTAAACGAACTAGTCAAAAAATGAGAATATGAGATATAATTAAATCAACCTGATCGCTCCATCATTTCCCACACCTGCCGATTTCTCTCCATGAATGCCCTCATTCGCCTACTTACTCCCGTAGTAATAACAGAGGAAAGACATGGCTATAGGACTGTCTCCGCGAACCATTCTAGCTCGAGAACAAGTGCAATCGCTGAAGACATTCTTTAAGCTTCCTCGGCTAGTAGTAGTACACTCTCCACTTCCGGCAACTCCCACGTCTATCTTTTTCCGTCAACTCTGACAACTATCCGCTTCCGTGAACTCCAACACGTGATTCATATGGGTGTTCCCGTCGTATGTTAATTCCTTCAACCAAAAGGAAAAATTTAAATTGTTGTTGAGCGGGAATGGGGACAGGGATTAAATGATGGCGGTGACATGTTTATGAAGTTGTTGTGGTCCTGGAGGAAATGGCGCATCGCTCATCAAGCTTCGAAGAGGGTAAGGAGGGCAATGCCTATTCGGCCTTTGATGTATGGGTGGCAGATTCTAAGGGTTGTAGTAGCGCTACGACTCCCGCATGGCCGCGTTTAGCAGCACACCAGAGTGGTGTTCTTCCACGGTTATCTAGTTTATTAGGGTTGACGTCACCCTGCCCGAGAAGTATCTTCACCACTTCTTCGTGCCCATTCTGGGCAGCGCACCAGAGCGGTGTCAGACCGTCGTTATCTGGCTTGTCGGGATTGACGTCGCCCCGTCCGAGCAGAATTTTCACCACTCCAGCGTGCCCATTCCATGCAGCAGGAAAGAGTGGTGTTTCGCCATTGTTATCAGGTTTGTCAGGATTGACGTTGCACTGTTCGAGTAGCATCTTAACCATTCCTATGTGTCCATTCTGGGCAGCACACCAAAGTGGTGTTCGGCCATCGTGATCTGGTTTGTCAGGGTTGACCCCACCCCGTCCGAGTAGTATTTTCACTACTCCCTCGTGCCCATTCTCAGCAGCACAACAGAGCGGTGTTCGGCCACGGCTGCCTGGTTTGTCAGGGTTGACGTCGCCCCGTTCGAGCAGCATCTTCACCACCCCCTTGTGTCCGTTCTGGGCGCCACACCAGAGGGGTGTTCGGCCGTCGTTATCTGGTTTGCCCGGGCTGACGTCTCTCCGTGCGAGTAGCATTCCCACCACTCTCTCGTTCCCATTCCAAGCAGCACGACAGAGCGGTGTTTGACCATACCAACCCGGTTTGTTGGGGTTGATTCCGCCCCGTCCGAGCAGTGTTTTCACCACCCTGTGGTGCCCATTCTGGGCAGCACACCAGAGTGGTGTTAGGCCGTCGTTGTCGGGCTTGTCGGGGTCCAAGTCCCCCCGTCCGAGCAGTATCTCCACCACACCCTCGTGCCCATTATAGGCAGCCCATGCAAGAGGTGCATTACCCGTGTAGTCTTCTTGGTTGATGTCACAACCTTCCACCTCCACCAAACCAACTACAATCTCAACAATCCCAAAAACGGATGCCCAATGTAGGCCAGTGAATGAGGAAATTTTGTCGGGATTAAGAGGGTACAGATACTTACCCTGTGCTCTCAAGAGGATCTTAATCGGCATGTGGTTATTGCAGCCGTCAAATAGTTTCAGGGCAAGCAATTTCGCGCAATTCGAAAGCTCCCGCTTCGCGTGGACCCCCCAATATAAAGAGGAATATTCGAGAAGAAAAGGGTGCTTAGGGGATCGGGAGAGGGGCTGGCCGAAAGGTCCTTGACTTGCTGCGAATTTAGGTAACTTAAGCAGGTTTCTGCCATTGTCGAGTGAGCTGCACCAAAAAGCTCAGAGTGAGCCCGGAGATACTCTTGAAGGGTAAAGTGGATTAACCGGACTGTGGAAGCCTCCTTTTCTACCACAATAAGCCCTTGACAGCAAGCCAGCAGAGTCCCTATTGAAGGGATATTGTCAGCGTTGATATTCGCCGACCCTATCTCAACTGCTAGGGCGCAACGCAGTTCATCCGACTTCAAGGGCCGCTCGGCATGTAATATCCACATCAAAGCGGCCATGCCAAGCCTGGCTTTCTCTCCGCTCTGGCCCTTTATCCGACCTAGCGTTGCACTATAAGCATCCCCCAATCCTAAGCCATCGGTCATTGCATCGAGCTTTTGTCGCCTGCGGTGGATTGTGGTTTCCTGTAAGATCGCATCGATATTCAGCGAGACTAGTAGGAACCTAGATGTATATCTGTCAATAAATAACTTAAAGTAGCCCGCCCAGTGTTGGTGCCCACACGTACATTTCCGAAATATCTTGAGGAATTTTCTTCAAGATGTCTGCTTCCAGACTACTGTCCATCGCATCCGGGGTCGGGTCCTCGTCCAACCTGGTGCGAAGATAATAGGTGATATCATCTGGCCTAGGAGTGATAGATGCACTGGTTACTCTTCCATCAAGACGCTTTCCGATTTCAGCCCAAATTTGCGGTCTCCCAGTCACGAATATTCGAGTGCCGGGACACCTCTGGAGGATTTGGTTCAGCGAACCAAGAAGCTTGACTTGATGTCCTACCGCGCATTCATCTAGAGCGTCAATACAAATGAATGTACGTTTTTCGGAAGAGGCAGTCTGCAGCATCTTCACAAGGTGGGAAGGTCGTGGTCCCCGTCCACCGATGACTTTTTTCTGATCTCCGTAGGCCCGCGCTATTTCCCCCGGTACCTCATTTAGTCCGCCCACAACCTGCTTGAGTAGGGCGCCCAACACATTCATCGATGACTGCTCCTTTTGGGCCGCGAAGTCGAAGTAAAAACATGCCACTGCGATATTTTGTCCACCGGCCCGATCACACAAGCTGTCTATCACTAATGAGCTATCCTCACGGGTTGTTAATACTAGCTTTTTTTTCTTCCATCTAGTAAGGCTCGACATTATTACCTAATATAAGTCTTGCCGACTCCCGGATCCCCATAGCAAAACAAAACTGCGTTATCCGATCCACTACCCACGCACCAGCTCCGAAATTCCTCGGTTTCTAACAGCCATTCCCCCACATTTTCCATCCGCTGGTCGCGGATATCCTGATGCCGTAGCCTCGGCTCAAGTGGGGATAGCCAGGTCAGGATGCTAGACCGGTCATCGGCGACACTAAAGTTATTAACACTGGTGTTCAAAGAGTTGATATTATTGCTGAAAGAGTGCGACATTTTCTGCTTTTTGCTGCCCAGGATATTGTAGATGGATCATTGAATAGCCCGACTATCGACACTGGAATTCCCAGGGGCTAAAGAAAAAGGGCCTTTTGTGGAACCCCATAGATGCCACGGGACCGTCCAATGAATCTCGCCTAAATTCGCATCAATACCCTCCCTGCGCCTCCCGCATCAGCCACAGGAAATTCCGCACCTCTTTGCTCTCCGGTTCGATCCAAGGCTCGGTACAACTACAGCCTAATATTGCGCTCCTGCTAATTACTACCCTCAAACACCTGCCCTAGAATCACGTAACTTTGTGTCATATACCGGTATACAGATATATCAAGCCTTAAGAATAAATCAGTCAGAAAACCTAAAAATCGCCCATCTTAGAGCATCCAGCATAATCCTCCGTGAGGTCTATTCAGGGCGGAAGGTTATTTCCTGAATATTGTATCCTGCTCTGTGGCAACAGCGGTAGTTTTTCTTGACATTGATCTACCCTGTCAAGTACAGTACAATAATATTCGTACACCACGGGGCTGGCGGAGTCCTAGTATGCTATGATATGATACCGTACTTTATTTTTCATAATCTAGAATCCAGCCCATCTTCCTAACGATCGAGGAGTAAGTTCATCAAAACAAAACCCCGTTCTACGTCTACCCTAAGTGGTAACTTAAACTCCTGATTGGGGAATACTGCGACACGTCTGTGCACCAGACGGGTATTTAGCAAAGCGCCGATGATGTATGGTAATATCGAAGAAAGAGAATTAAGGACGAAATATTATTTTAGTACCGCAGCGAAGAAGCAACAACCCGTTTAGCACTCAGTACCATCCGCGATTTGTCCATGTTGTTCAAAATGTGAACGCCAGGGGCACAATCTATTCTATGTGCGAGGGGGGTTGCGAGGCACGCTTGGTGAGGAGTAGAGAGCAGATTTGGTAGGAGTTCTGGTTCTTAATTATTCCAAAACAGGTGGGCGGTAGCATGCTTATTTATACAAAAGTGTGCGCCCATATGTATGAA
>Ga0307513_10009691_pt1 | contig 12169 bp, 19 predicted proteins | sample 15_EM_MG_FD_202174 | JGI IMG/M metagenome (GOLD analysis project Ga0307513, IMG submission 202174) | Populus trichocarpa ectomycorrhiza microbial communities from riparian zone in the Pacific Northwest, United States - 15_EM | ecosystem: Host-associated > Plants > Roots > Unclassified | place... | reverse complement strand
AGAACGTTTCCATTCATCCCTGCAACCCCGACTGATCCCTTCGTCACGATCCACGTTGAAATGTGAGTGTTCAATGTGATGGATCGCGGTGTACAGTACGTTCAGCCGAGATAAGGCCCCCAGTATGAATGGTATTTGAGACAGAGGAATGATGGAGGTCGCCTTTCCCCCAGACGCCTCGTGTACCGAGTTCCCAAAAACCCCCACAGTAGGTCGGGCGCCCGGCGCTCAATGCTCCTCTTCGGTCCCATTCGTCGAGTCTCGAGTGCGACGAACTTTTTGAGACCCTTGAAGGTGTCATTGAGGTTTGACGTCCCATAAGCAGTTTTCCTGGCTGTTGGTGCAGCGCGATATTGCCTTATTTGTGCGATAACCAGTACGCACTCGTCACATGCCAAGTCCGAGTAGTCTGTAGCTTAAAATTCCAGAGAACCAATGTCATCGGTGGATTTGACATTGTCCCCATCCCGTGATCGATCACGTGCAGTTCTTAAATCCTGATGGACGCCACCACCTCTGATTCTGAATCCGAGAGTGGTACGAGTTTAGCCCCACCTTGGTCGATCCTCTTTCTCAACTTCAACACTCTAGCCTGTAGGCGGTTGATCGGACGCGAATTCGCCCCGCGCGAGCTTCCCTCCCTGATCGAGGCGATCCCCGCGGGTAAGGGTTATACAACCCGTCGCTTCCTTGGGGATGATGCACAGACATTTATAGATGTACTAGACGAGGTATATTCTACGTTTAGGCGAATTCGTTGATCAAAGTTAACATATAACACCCTCCCGTCGACCAGGCACTGAACTGGGCCGACCTTCCATCACCGACCCAAAAGAAATGTCTCAAATTACTGTACAGGACATGTGGCCGCCACGCATTTCTTCCGAGGTCCTTGAATATCTCTGTCTGTTATGACCGAGCCGGCGCCGCGGTGTACAGGGGTGGGTTTGCGGACGTGTGGAAGGGGGAACATTACGGTCGAGACGTCGCTACCAAGGTCATTAGGACATACACGAACGTTGACTTGCAGGAGATAATCGGCGTGAGTTGCTGGTTGTACTCCCTTTCTGCGTGCCTGAGCACTGAGAATACTCTGTGCAGAGGTTCTGCAAGGAGGTTGTGGTATGGAAGACCCTCCAGCACCCGAACGTCCTACCGCTGATAGGAGTGACGGTGTCCGAGAACCAGTTCGCCCTGGCTCCCCATATAACATATTACGTAGGGCCTACCCACGGTTCCCGAAGTGAACGGAGCGGCCGGAAAACCCGACACACAGAACCACCTTGGCCAACCACCAAACGTCCAGGGTCCCGTACGTTATCACTCCCTTGTCTCCCTCCAGCATCCGCGTTCCTCAGCAACCCTACTACCAGGGGACTACAATTCTGGGCTGCGTGGCAGATGCGGTTTATGGATCATCGCTGGGACTAGCACTGGCACTTGTGGTAGGCGCTCAGCATGAGTCCTGCGTATACATCGGGGCAACGGACTCATGTTTTGGTACTCTGGAAGATACTGAAGGGCTGGAGATCAAGCAGATGTTCGCTGGATAACGTCGGCGGATACGTATCAACCCCTCAGGTTGTGCGTTGTTGACCGTTTGTTCTTCTCTGACACCTTCATTCCTCAACCACCTATCACCAGAGAACCGCAATCCCGCACGATATGACGGACAGAGCCCACGTACTTTTGGCGGAAAGCACCGCCAGACACGTACCGGGCCCTCAGATCGTGCGTGGTTAGCATCGTGTAATGTTTCCTCCAAGTCTGATAATTTATTAGCAGGAATTCCGCCGCATCCCCAGCGATCTTACTGCCAGGGAACCGCAATACCGGATGGCGCGCGCGGTCAGATGATCATGTTTGCGACAACCGATGACGGGCACTTTTCAGCAGAACTTGCACTTGCCGGACAGTACGACCTTTTGGTGGATGCGAATGGCGCAGTTTTTACTGAGCAGAATTATACTATCAACCTACGAATCCAGGTACCCGGTCTTTTTGTTATTCTCGAACTATCGCTCATAAAAATTCTGCATCTACAGTGGCCGGGGTACGACGAGTGGGGGGAGCAGGTGAGTACCATGTTTCCTAGGCGAGCGGGTTGATTAAACCACTTCGCAGATCAGAACTGTGAACCACCAGGAGGAACCAAAGGGAATTACTCGTGCGAAGTTAGTGAAGGAAATTGCTAAACAGTTGGAGAGGTTTATCGAGGTCCACATCTCCGCTCGCTCAGGCTCCGCGCGATTTACAGACTATGTTTACAGAAAATGAAATCCGCCGACATCGATCCTAGCTGTGTGGAGTACAAGGTCGGACCGGAAGGTATCGAGCTGCGCCACGTCCTCATTGCTTCATTGGAACAAGTGTCGCGTGGGTCGTGGCAGCCTCATTTCATCTATAGCAGATGACCTGAGAATACTCATTCCCGCATCCTATTCCCTTTATTTTTGTTTCCCCCATTTGCACGGTATCGTACGGTCAGGTTGTTCGTGTATGAGTAGTGACTAGTGACTACTAGTTGAGTGCGGACCGATTTTTCACGCCTGTGATATCCTGGTAACGTACAGTGAGACTGCGTGGACGAAGTATGCCCCAGGGATTTGGGAATAACTCGGCATCTATAGGGCGCGCTGATAATCAGTCAAGACTATATCTCGGTGACCGGGATAGGAACAGGGCACGGTTCATTTCATCTACGTAATGTGAGGTCGTGCGGTTAATCGTGGGCGGAAGGTAGGAACCGCTGGGTGTAATAGGGCCGATGTTTCGATAGTTGAGGCCCTTGTGCGTCCACGGGATGTTTAGTCCCCTGGCTGCCACAACTATACTAGCAAGAGCACTTGGAAATTTTCTGCATCCCACCACACGAGCTGCGTGGTTCTAGTACTATGTAAGTGACTAGTCGGATTTCTTCATCCCGTCGATCACGTGCAGTGCCTATACTCTGATCACCACGACCTTCGAATCCGAGAGTGGTAGGACCCCGGCGCTTCAACTCAGAGACCCGCCCAATCCTAGATACCGAGTCCACGAGGTGACCTACCTCTACTGGGCCCTTTACAAAGCCTCACGCATAACACACTAGATACGTTGTGCCACCCTCAATCTTCATCCCAGACCATCCAGTCGCAAGTGTCTCCGGGATCCGTATGTCGTCACAACATTTCCCAGGACCGAGATTCCGGGTTGACCTGGTGGAGTCCACGTGTCCCAAATATCTCGAAACCAAGTACATAGCCCTCATTTGCGCCCATTGTTGGCGCGCCGGTGACTTCCATAGATAACCCCAAACTCGCGCTATAAATTATCCACACCTGCTACCGTTCGGATGTTCACTAGCTTTCTGTTTCCCTCCTCAACTCTCGAGGACTCGCCATGGCTTCTAGTCAACCGGGATGGATGATATACAAGCAGTGGGTTTTCCCGTGTACTACGATGCCTTTCAAGACACTCAGGACCGGTTCCTAGGCAGATGGCCCTGTTTCACCACGGAGATGCCTTATGGTGCCCTTTCCCCTTATTTTGACACACTTCATCCCCTGAAATGACAAACGTGCCAGGGAACCGGGACCGATTTATAGCTACAAGCGCATCAAGCTCGGCGATGTGGGGTATACCCGTCGCGGTCGCTTCCATTTGTTATTCTCCGCAACCCGCCCATTAGAATCGTGTCAACCGGGGGTCGACGTTCCCGAAGACTTTGAACCCTTGGATACAGGTCCTATCGTATTTGGCCAACTTCGGACGCCCGGTTACCTTTGTACGAGTACCGTCAAGGAGACTGGGGCTGGCCTAGATGCATCAGCTTCCACCGCTCCGTAAGGCTCATCGGACCTTATCTCCATTGCGTTTCTCATCATAACCCCAGACTCCCGGAATCCGGCGTCAGCTTCTCGTTTGAACTCACTGAGAAACAAGGAGCAGCCCTAGTCACAAAGTACCCCATTTATCGGGAAGACATCGAACTCGAATCCACTTTTGCAGAATACACGAAACGTTATTATGATTCCTGGGTGGCTTTCGCTCGCGACAAGAGACATGGCAACGATATCAAACCGATCCTCGTCAGCGGTGTCGACATGACGAAAGATTTCGCGATGATAGCATATTCGAACCATGGCGCCCATCTTGCGTCCAGAATCACCATTTCGGTTCCTGTCTTAGCTTCCGCTTCCGCATCTGCTTGGGGAACATGGAGCACTCAAGGGCTGGTTCACACCAACTGGGGACCTCAGCCACACAACCCTTCGTCGCCCCCCGAAGTGCTTGAATTAGATTCCCCCGATGCCACCCAAGTAGTCGCCACTCCTACCGATCATAACCAATGCGTGTTTATCCGATATTATACCTTGCGCAGGAGGGCATTGATGTTCCCCAAGGTCATCAAGGCGGCTGGTGATCCGGATGATCTTGGCCCAGGGAGCAACCACGACGAGAGCCTCCCAGAACTGATGATGCAGCCGAGTTTGGATCCTGGTGCTGGGTTCGATAGTAGCGGAGATTCCATGACACACCACCCCAGCTCTCACTCTGAGCTTGAACTGCTTCATAATGTCCCTTCAGTATGTCTGTCTTCGCCACCCCAGCGACCAGCTCTCACTTCTCCATTTAGGAAGAAGATGCTTTTGATATCATTGCGAAACACATCTTTCAAGTGAGCCCTCACTGATATTTTTGATCGCTGGGACAGCCCAACATCCCCGTTGGTAGAACTCTGAGGCTCAAGCTGCGTTGATCCATCATGGCGACATTGGTCAGGTACAATGGGTAATATCCACGGTTATCCCACGAACCACACACTCATTCACAAACAGGGAGCACCCGGAACAGAAATGTCACACATCCCAGCTGTTGTGGTGGACAGTCACGGAGGTTGGTTTTTGCCATTTCCGTATCGCATGGAGAACCTACATAGTATCCTCTGACAGTGGGAAGGCTGGCGCACCGAAGCCATCTGGACAGTAGTCTTGATTCTTTCGTGGGGAGTTTCCTGGAGAATATCTCCTCGCTAGCCCCACCACAAGACACAGTGAACAATATCATGTACATATGTTGCTCCCTAACACACCAACTGACCCTACTTCCATAGGCACAACCTTCACGACAAAACGGTGTGTGCATACCTCAAAAGAAGTACACAAAGGGTGCCGGTCACAACCTCCCAATCAACCAGAACGTGGTCTTGTTTGTTCGAGGAGACGGCTCGTATATTCCAGTGATTGCGGCCTTGAATCGGGACTATACCGGCCTGGTGAATCGTGATCTCCTGGTGCTCAGTGAGGTCGGTTACACGATTACCATACGATTTGAGGTGATTCGACCCTGCTGCCATCCCCGGCAACACACTGATATTCATCGGCTGTTCAGTGGCCGGGGTATCCATCCCAAGATTTCCAGGCGAGTTGGCTGGTGCGGCATCGTGGGGAGGAGGCTAAGTCCTGACATTTCAGTTACGCACATACGATTGGACCACACCCCCCAAAAGAATCAGCCTGTCTTCGCTCGCCACAGAGGTGGGTAAGATTGTCCAGATGTTCATTGAGGTCTGTCCCCATATTCTGTTGGGCCGAACCACGCATTGATCCCCCACAGAGAATGCAAGCACGAGAGATCGCTCCCGAGCATGCAAAATGGGAGGTCGGGCCCAAAGGGATCCAAATTGAAGATTTGCGCATTGCTGCACTTGAGCAAGTTTCTTCTGGAAGTTGGCAACCTCGACTATTTTACAAGCCGTAAACTTGGACACCACCTCCTCACCCCCGGCCCCCTCACACAGTGGATATTGATATACTTTTTAGTCTGGTCTGGTACACACACAATGCACATGACAAAAAACTTGATAAAAGCCCATTTGGGTTGGTGGGGTAATGAAACGTCATCAGCCTCCATGCCACCTATCTTTTCAATCATTAGAGCTGGCAAGAACTGTTATCCGTGGCTGTGTATCCTCCGGAGTGATTGTGATAAAGCATTTGCGGGTCTCTGAAGGAACCCTCGATCCATCCGCATCGCACAAATCCCCCCCCCCGGCTTTGCGTCATGTTTGCTCTTAATTCGTGTGATGTTGAACGTGAGGAGGACGGGGTAGGTTCTTCAGGGGGTTGTACGAGGAACGAGGAGTCGGTAGTGGGAAAGGTAGTGTTTTCAGGGCGGCAGTACTATCGGACCTCAAGTTCATCTTCTTTGTAGAACGGATGTTCCTCGATGGTGGTAATACGAAGGGTTTCGAGAGACCCTGCCGTTTGTGCCAGCCATTTGCATTTATCTCCAAGATGAAGCTCTCACCCCCATGGTAGCTGGGGACGAGGAAGGGTTGGCGTCCTCCCCCTGCCCAGTGAAGTTGATGTATCTTGAGCTCAAAAATCCAACCAGAAGTGCTGCAGACAAGAACGGATTCTCTACCCAGGCCCATGGCCTGGCATTCAGCCTACGCAACCGCTCGGATATCTGGGAGAATCATCCGATTAATCATGGACAACAGGTGGGGCCGTTCGGTGCGACAGGACCAATGTTTCGGAGTCCCAGAGGGCCTTGTACGCGCACACTGGGATGGTCCCCCGGCCTCCACGGTTATACTAAGATACCCGAAAATTTGCTGCATCCTACCATACGAGCCGTATGGTACTGGGTTAGATTAGGATCTACAAGCCTCCGCTTCGCGTAGGATCTCCTCACGGAGCTGACGGACAAGATCTACGACACACTCCCTAAAACTTCTATACGTCACTCCCAAATCCCTCGTCGCAAGAGTCCCATCCAATGAGATATTCACGAACGGAGGTATTTCCTCTTTTGGAGGGAGGACTTGTTCAGCCCACTCCGGGAATTCCTCCCTAATGATCTCCCCCACCATATGATAATTGAACTTTTTCGGGGAACAAATCGTGTATCTCCCGTTCGACAATGCGCCGTGGGCGGAACCTATTCGGAGAGCGGCTTCGACGTGGGCTAGCGCCGCGTCTCTAACGTCCACCCAGAGCGGAGCGAGAGGTCGGGGGAGTCGAGAAGCTCGGTATTCGCCACGAACGATGCCTCTGATTTGACTGTTGGAGTAATTCAGAGAGGCGAGTCCGGATGGGCCGAGAGGGTGGACCCAGGGTCCCAATACCAACGGGGGACAGATAACGGTCAGGTCGAAGGTGGGGACGTTGTTCAGCTTCGGGGTAGTGGTGGGTAAAGGTGTAGCAGAGAATGGAGGCGTGACCTGCTCTGTCGGGGCACTCGGATCCGGAGTCGTTGTAGTGTTCAACTTCCTTCCGGGATAGCTGGGATCTCTAGAAAATCGATCGGGAACAAGTATGAGCGGCCACCACCTCGGTATCGGTACAATGATAATCGCAAGGTACTCACAGTTCCAACTGCCGTAAATGCTTAGATGTAGGATCGACAGCGGCCCAAGCTTCCAACTCAGCAAACTTCTTTCCAGCTCTATACGCAAACGGAGGATGATCGCTTCTTGCACCTTCTTCGTACGTTACTGGATTCCAGTCGTCCGCGGTGTAGGAATCCCCGGCCGGTCCAGGGGTGGGTTCTTTCGTGATATCGAGCACCGCTCCAACGGTGGATGTGAGGACGAGGCGTTTAAGGGCGGGATTCTTTCGGGCGGCTTGGAGGATGGAGAGCGTTCCGGAGATTGCGGGTTCGATTATGGTTTTGGAAATAGTGGAGCCTGGCGACGGTTCGCTTGGTAATGGCTGTAGAGACGATGGATTGCAAGGGACATTGTGATAGAACGGGACGGGATGGGGTCGGGAAGGTGGATGTCAGATACTTCATTCCCGTCACGGACGTGGCAAATGGTAACGTGTGCAATATGGGTTCGCCGTGGATGTAGCGTCGAGGAAGAGCGGAATCGTCCAACGCATCCCAAAAACGATTCGCCCGTAGCAATTCAAAAGGATGTAGACAGGTGGCGACTCACGCTCGCACAATGAATGATCACATCAAAGTCCCTTGCCAGGCCATCGAACGCTCCAACGGCAGTAAGGTCGCCAGTGACGACCACCTCCAACAGATCCTTGAATCTCGATCGTGTTTCCACAAAATCCTTAGCCTTAGATTCGGATCTCGCAGTCACCACGACCACGATCCCGCGCTCGAGGAGGAGATCGACGACGTGAGCGCCGAGGAATCCCGTCCCTCCCGTGACGAGAATACGACTGCGTGTGGAGTGTGTGGTTAGATGAGCCTAAAACGCATTGGTCAGTCCAGACCTTGGCTTAGTCGACATGGCGGATAGAGGTGATCTGGGATTAGATACGACACTTGTAAAATCTCATCCCGATAGACCGTCTTCCGGAGAAAAGCCAGTCCGTCCCCCAATCAGCTGTTTAGCTTTTGATGGCATCGACGCTCAACACCCTCCTCCATCTGGGTCATCGAAAGCCACCCACCCGTCCGCTGCATGTACCTCCGTTGGATATAACAACCGGTGTCAAAAAGGCACAGCCCCCTAATAGCGCCCTATGTGACTTGTAGTTCGCCTAGGCACAGGTCTGTCTCGTGTGTTCCTCGGTCGTATCCTCTGGGCTTAACACTCAACCTCCACCGTCCTACTACGCCTCGCACCCACACGCAGGGTTGATATCCTGAAGAGGAACATGGTCGAAGCCTCCCTTGTAAAACGGGTCTTCAAACGCGTCAAAACTGCTCTACGTCTGGTTCGGGTGGGTTCGTTCTGTCTCCATCCCCGAATTCTGAATGATAGCCCAACCAGGAGAAGAAGCTTAACATCAAAGATACCGTACAGACGACCACACAGCCATTGGCAGCTCCCCGCGGGGGAAACACTCACGCCAAGATCGTTGTTCCAACCAAGCCGGCCACCGCCGTTATTACTGAGGGACTGTCAAGTGCCTCTTCCAGGTCCACATCGCCGCATCCTCCAGTCGAACGCCAACCGGTCCAGGGCGTAAGGCGACAATCCTCCGCCCACCAAACCGATTTGCCCTCCGCGATTACTCTCGTTCGGCAACATGAAGACGATTATCTGTCTGCCCCTCGTGCCGACGGTCCCGTCGAGATCCCTCCTGGCATCCAGCCAGGTTCCGAGGACACGCCCAGGTCTGACGGTGTCATCTCTCCAATTTTCGATGTCAGCGTGGAAAAGGATGCACCCCCGACAATGATCCCCACCCCAAACCCCAATACCCTCGTTGATAACCGTGACCCCCGTTTAGCGCCCGTTAGTGCTCGCGGCACCGCCCCAACTTCTGCATCAGAGAGTGGTACGCCTTCAGCCCTACCTTCACCGGTCTTGGACGAAACGCTGACTGCCCCCTCTCCGATTATTTTTCTGAACCTTAACACTCCAGCCTGTAAACGTCTGATCAGACGCGCGTTCGCCCCGCATGAGCTCCCTTCCCTGCTCGAGGAAATCTTCTCAAGTAAAGATGAGGCCGATGCGATTCGTTGCCTCTTCGGGGACGATGCACAGACCTTTATCGACGTAATAAACGAGGCACGTTCTGCATCCGCTTGTCGTTGCAAGCGTACTAATCGGAATTGGTATCAACGTGCTCCATCAACCAGGCCCTGGATAGACTTGATATTTCTCCGCAGTTACGACAGAAATGTCTCAAACCGTTGTACAGGACGTGTGGTCGCCACGCACTTCTCCCGAAAGCCTTGAAGATCCCCATTTGCTATGACCGAACCACCGTTGCGTTGTATAGGGGAGGGTTCGCGGATGTGTGGAAGGGGAAACACAGCGGTCAGGATGTTGCTGTAAAGGTCATAAGGACATATTCGAACGATAACTTACAGAGGGTGATTGGTGTGAGTTTCTGGTTTTTCCCTCTTTCTGTCTGCGCGCGCACTGACGTGCCCTGCGTAGAGGTTTTGCAAGGAGGTTATGACATGGAAAACCCTCCAGCATCCGAATGTCCTGCCGCTACTGGGAGTGATGATGTCCGAAAATCAGTTCGCAATGGTATCAGACTGGATGATGAACGGAAATATTAATGACTTTGTGAAGACACACTCGGATGTAAACCGATTGGAGTTGGTAGGCCTTCCGTCCGGGACCTCACTACCTTCACTAACCGCCGGGTTAACTATCTAGCTGGGAGACGTCGCGAAGGGGTTGATCTACATTCATAGCCAGGGAATGATTCACGGTGACCTTAAAGGGGTGCGTTTCGACGGCTAGATCACTCTCCAACCTAACTGAATTTGTCTGCCAAGGCCAATATACTGATTGACCAAACTGGCCATGCCCGCTTAGCGGATTTCGGTCTACTTACGATCATTTCGGACCCTGCAAACTTTTTCTCCTCGAGCTCGTACACACAAGGTGGCACGGCCCGATGGATGGGCCCGGAGCTCATTGCTCCGCAGGAGTTTGGGTTGGAGAATTGCTGCCCAACGGCATCTTCGGATTGTTATTCTCTTGGAATGGTGATATACGAAACCGTCAGCGGGAACCTGCCATTTCACAAGTATGCAGACTTGGCGGTTTTCTTGAAGGTATTGAAAGGTGAACGTCCTCCTCGAGGCGACAGATTCACCAACAACCTGTGGAAGATGTTGGAACAGTGTTGGGCATCGCAGCCGAGCAGCCGCCCAAGCATCGAAGGTGTTCTTCAGTGTCTGGAGACGCTCTCGGATTTGTCAGAGCCACCTTCTCCTGGGACGGATGGGGAAACAGAAGAGGACAATGTCTCCGAGGACACCTTCGATCACGATCCCACTGCCCCCCGCAACGACCTTCCAGGCCAAGAGAGCAAATCCCATTCACAGACCCCTTCCATCTCACTCTCGCTCCCACCACTACCACCCCTCCCCCCCTATCCATGGACCCGAGAGAACTCCATCCTCGACCCCTCGATCATCCCTGATGTCTCCTCTTTCATGGGGAATTTGGACACGAGGACTCCCCAGGGCGACAGTAGTGTCATGGATGGCCCTCAGCCACACATCATCCCAGCAGCGCCCATTCCAGGTGAATTGTGGACAGTGGTTTCAGTTGTCAACAATCCAGCAGAGAGTGCGTTTCGTTCCATTTTGATCCCCAGCCCCCTCGTTCTCTTTGACCTCTGTGTACCAACAATCTCAATCTTCCTCATAGCTCTGACTCAGGTAAACCCCCGGCCCCCGATTTCCAAGAACGCTCTGGCCCCGATAAAATCATGGATACCCCGTCCAAATGATACAACAGTGCCCAAATATTGGCATTTCAAGTCTGAGGATGGAAACCCCCCCCAACCACCTGTTTATTTGGCTCAAAAGCCTCCCAGTCATGTGCCGGACCGTAACCGCCGCCCCCACACAGTACTCTAGAATCAAGCCGGTGGGGAGGACATACTCTGGAATCGTCGTCGTCGTCTGACTGGCGGGGTGATGCTGGGCGGGGTTGAATTTTTGTGATCGATTATCGGAGGATCTGGTACCCAGATCTTTGTTGGTGCCTGCAGGCCGCGGTGAGCCCTCCAAACCGCGGTACTAGTATAGCACCACCCCTATACCGCGCAGGTGATTTTAAGATCCAGGCTTGCTGGATCCGAGATCACCTTTATCTATATTTGTTCGTATCACCTCACTGTCGCATTGCTGTCGTATATGGATCTGTTTATCTTTTGTTCCCCGATTCCGAGAGGAGGCGGGTTTTGCCCGTGACAGTCGTGATGAAATCGGCCCAACTCCCAGCCTGAACCGGCAAGTGGCTTCGCTTCGACCCGAACAAGGCCCACGAGCATGCCTGAATATCATGCCCCCGAACATTGAGTATCGACATTGTACGCAATTAGAGGTCGTTATTCTGTCACTGCATGTCAGTCGCGGGATCGCGATATTCGCCCCTGACTTTGGTGGGTCGTGCCCGGATGTTCCACTGGAAACAGGAATGCCCGACGTTCCGTCACCGCGACCCCCCCATCCACAACCTTCATCTCCATCCCGCCCCACACTGCCCGCTCTTGTGAATACTTTCCCTCAAGACGTCGTAAACCAACCGGCGGCAACATTTGGTTGTTTTCGATCGCCTTTTAGCGTGGCTCTGTGATCAAGGGACCAATGATCCCGATGGTGACTCAGGGCAGCAATCTGGCAAGCGTAGCACTATGAATTGCTAAAACTGCCTGTGAAGATTAGATGCGGATTTTGGACGGACAGGACATCCCGTTAGCCCGCTGTACTTCGGGCCGGGAGGTGGCGATCTCAGGCA
>Ga0307513_10009690_pt1 | contig 12170 bp, 13 predicted proteins | sample 15_EM_MG_FD_202174 | JGI IMG/M metagenome (GOLD analysis project Ga0307513, IMG submission 202174) | Populus trichocarpa ectomycorrhiza microbial communities from riparian zone in the Pacific Northwest, United States - 15_EM | ecosystem: Host-associated > Plants > Roots > Unclassified | place... | reverse complement strand
CGCTTGACGTTGCCGGAGCCGACGCTGAACGCCTTGATCCCGCCGCCGAACGAGGCGGCCAGCCCGACCGTCGCGGCGACCCCGGCGGTGTCCTGGCCGGACAGGCGGGCGGCGGCCGCGGCGGCGCCCATCGGGCCGACCTGGCCGGTGGCGTGGAAGCCCTTCTCGCCGAAGCCGAGGCCGGTGGCGCGGGCGATCCGGCCCATCACCTCGTATCCGGCGACGACGGCGGCGAGCAGGTCGCGCCCGTCCGCACCGGTGACCTGCGCGGCGGCCACGGCGGCCGGGATGACCACGCAGCCGGGGTGGGTCATGGTCGGCAGGTGGGTGTCGTCGAGGTCGAAGCCGTGCGTGGCGGTGCCGTTGACCAGGGCCGCACTGCCCGCGGTAACGCTCGTTCCGCAACCATAAACCCGCGCACCGCCAGGCCCAGGGCCTCGGTGATCAAAGCTCCCTTCAAGCTGTTCTAGCGACTTGAGGGGAGCTTTGATCACTGGCTCCAGTTCGCCGGCGCCGTCGAGGGCGGCGATCGCGGCGGTGGTCCAGGGCAGGGTCAGGCCGAGGAGCGCGCAGGCGAAGTGGTCCAGCACGAGGGCGGTGGCGGACTCCACTGTGGCCGGTGGGAGGGCGTCGAGGCGCAGCGTGGCGACGTGCGCGTAGAGGGCGCTGTCCACATTCACCTCCCGTGGGATTATTGACTGACTGCCGGACGGTATTACGGTCTTACGGGGCGAGTCAAGGTGTGCTCCGACTCACGAAACCGTTGTGGGGCAAGGTTTTATCGCCCCGGCGCGCAGCGGCGGCGCCGGGTGGCGGGACTCTCAGTTAGGTCAGACGCCGGCCATCTGGCTGAGGGCGACGGACGCCGCCTGCTGGACGTGGTACGCCGCCGCGGCCGCCGCGCCCTCCGCGTCACCGTCGACCGCGCAGTCGCAGATCCGCCGGATCTCCTTCATGGTCTCCGGCTGCCGCCCCGGTGCCCGCAGCGAGACCCCGCGCAGCAGCTGCACCCGGGCGTGCAGCCCGATCAGGATGCCGGTCATGATCTCGTTGTGCGCGCCGGCGCAGAGCGCCTCGTAGAAGTCGTCCTTCGCGGCGAGCGCGACCTGCAGGTCCGCGGCGGCGAACGCGGTCTCCACCGCGTCGACGGTGGCCACGAGCCGGCGCCTCTCGGCCTCGGTGGCCCGCTTGGCGAAGAGCCGTGCGGCCAGCGCCTCCAGGTCACCGCGGACCTCGAAGAGCTTGGCCGCGTCCTCCCGGGTGAGCACGGTGACGACCGGGCCCCGGTTGGGCACGATCGTGACCAGCCCCTCGGCTTCGAGCTGGCGCAGCGACTCGCGGACGACGGTGCGGCTCACGCCGTACCTGTCGCAGAGCGAGCGCTCGACCAGACGGCTGCCGGGCTCGTACTCGAGCATCAGGATCGAGGCCCTGATCTGGTTGATCAGCTCCTGCCGCAACGGCGCGGCGACCCGCAGCAGAGGCCGCGCACCGCCGACGGCGATCTCGATGTGATTGGCGCTCGGGCCGGTCACAGGCACTTCACCTCGGTCCTCAACATGCTCAGGTCAGCCGCGTCCGAAAGAACTGTATAACCGCCGATGCGCCGGCGGATCCCGCGTTCGCCCGCTCATGACAGCCCCGTCGTGACCAGGCCGTCGGAGTCGCTCCACGCCATCTCGCCCACACGAAACGTCACGCCGCCGAAAGTCACGTCGACGTCGATCTCGCCTTCGCCCTCCTGGCGGGGCTTGCGGGGGTTGGTACCCAGCGCCTTGATCCCGATCGGGACGGTACCCAGCGCCTCCGCGTCGCGGACCACACCGTGGACCACGATGCCGGCCCAGCCCTGCTCCGCCGCCTCCGCCGCGGTACGGTCACCGAGCAGCGCGCTGTACGCCGCGCCACCACCGTCGATGATCAGCACCTGGCCATGGCCCGGCCCGGCGAGCACCCGCTTGACGAGCACGGTGTCGCCGTCGCAGCGCACCGTCCGGATCCGGCCCTCGAAGACCGGATGCGCGCCGAACTGCCGGAACTGCGTCTCGCAGCTTTGGTAGGCGCCCCCGGTGGCGTCCATCAGGTCCGCGGTCATGCTTCCCATGTCAGCTTTCCCATCTCAATTGGTCGCCCAGTCTCACTTGGTCGGCCCCGTCACTTGATCGCGATGGCGTTGGGCGGTGAGCCGACGCCGCCGACGAGGTTGAGTGGCTTCGCGGTGAGGAAGAACTCGTACACGCCGTCGGCCGCGCACGCCTCGGCCAGCGGCTCCAGCGCCCACAGCTCCCCGATCAGCACGCCGAGCAGCGCGAGCATCGGCCGGTGCAGCATCCCGTTGTGGGACGGACCCTTCGGTGGCGGCGCCTCGTCCGGGTCGACCCAGCCGGAGTCGGGGTTGACCGGACTGGCCTCCAGGCCGGAGTTGTCCGCGGCGACCATGGCGAACCGGTGGTCCCAGATCCACTCCAGCATCGCCTCGGACTGGATCAGCCCCGGGTTGCCGGACCGCCCCTTGCCCTTGGGGCGCTGGTCGACCGGCAGGCCGAGGTAGAACGGCACCCAGCCGAGCCGGATCAGCAGGATGTCCCCCGGCCGGAAGGTGACCCCCGCGTCGGCGGCGGCCGCGTCCAGGTCCTCCGGTGTGAACATCCGGTTCGTGCTCAGGTCGATCGGGTCGCCGGCCTTCTCGAAGTAGCGGCCCAGGTCCAGCAGCACGCCCCGCCCGGCGATCCCCTTCTCGGCGACGAGCTGGATGCCCAGGTCGGGCGAGCCCACCTCGACCGCCTCGTCGGGCACTCCCCCGTAGAAGCCGTGCCGGGGGTGGCGGATGTGCCGCAGGCTGTCGATCTGCGACGTGGACTGGAGGTAGAACGAGTCGAGCCAGTCGTCGCGGTGGTTCGGGTTGTTGGCGAAGATCTGGTGCCGGGTGGCCGGGCGGGTGCCGGCCGGGCTGGGTACGAACGTGTTCAGCGGGTAGTCCAGGTTGAACGTCTGTCCGGTTCGGATCAGGCCGGCCGCCGCCACGACGCTCTCCGGCGTGATGTTGTTGGCCGAGCCGAGCTGGTCGCCGGGGCCGAAGACACCCCAGGACGAGCCGGGCGGGGCGTCGGTGCGCTCGCGCAGCTCGCGGTAGGTCGGCACGTCCATCAGGTGGCCTCCGGTCGGGGCGCGAAACGCAGCAGGTCGTCCTGGTACACGGCGCGGACCGGCAGCCCGATCCGCACCTGGTCCGGGTCGACGTCGACGATGTTGGTCATCACCCGGGGTCCCTCGGCCAGCTCCACGTAGGCGATCACCACGGCGCCGGCGTCCTTGTACGCACCGGTCGGGCGGCGGTTGACGGTGAAGCTGTAGACCTCACCGTCCCCGCTGACCGGCACCAGCTCCAGGTCCGGGGAGGTGCACAGTGGACAGTGCGAGCGCGGGAACCAGATCAGCGTCTCGCAGTGCGGGCAGCGCGGGACCTGGAGCTCGCTACCTGTCATCGGACGTCCTCCCTACCGAGGATCAGCGTGGCGGCGGCCGAGCGGGTACCCAGCGCGTGCCCCTGACCCTGCACGAGGGCGAGCTCGCAGTCCGCGACCTGTACCTCCGGCGCCGCCTCGCCGCGCAGTTGCCGCACCGCCTCGATCAGCCGGATCATGCCGCCGCGGCGGTCCGGGTGGTTGTTGCAGAGCCCGCCGCCGTCGGTGTTGAACGGGAGCACGCCGTGCGGGGCGAGCAGCGCGCCGTCCTCCACGAAGCGGCCGCCCTTGCCCTTGTCGCAGAAGCCGAGGTCCTCCAGCGAGAGCAGCACCGTGATCGTGAACGAGTCGTAGATCGAGGCCATGTCGATGTCGGCCGGCGTTACCCGCGCCTCCTCGAAGGCCCGTGGCCCGGAGACCGCCGCCGCCGTGTAGGTGAGGTCGATCCGCCCCGGCCCGGGAGTCTTGAGCGCCTCGCCGTGCCCGAGCACCCGCACACCCCGGCGGGGCAGCTCGCGGGCCACCTCCTCGGAGACGACGAGCACCGCGCCGCCGCCGTCGGTGGTGACGCAGCAGTCCAGGCGGTGCAGCGGGTCGCTGATCAGCGGCGAGTCCAGCACCTGCTCGACGGTGACCGGGTCGCGGTACAACGCGTTCGGGTTGTACTGCGCGTGGTGCGCGGCCGCCACCCTTACCTGCGCCAACTGGGCGCTGGTCGTGCCGAACTCGTACATGTGGCGCTGGGCGGCGAGCGCGTAGGCGGCCGGCTGGGTCAGCCCGTACACGCCCTCGTAGGCGTCCTGCGGTACCGGTCCCCCGGTCGAGCCGCGCTTCTCCGAGCGGGCCCGGCCGCCCATCGCCACGAGCGCCACCGAGCACTTGCCGGCCGCGATCGCCATGGCGGCGTGCCCGACCTGGGAGACCGGCGAGGCTCCGCCGGTGTCCGTGGAGTCGTAGTAGGACAGTGGCCCGAGCCCGAGGTAGTCGGCCATCGTCACGAGGTTGGTGCCCTGGTGCACGCCGGCGTAGAAGAACCCGTCGACGCGTTCGATGCCGAGGCCGGCGTCGGCCAGCGCGCCGTGCACCACGTCCGCGATCACGCCGGCGACCGAGCCGACCGGGATGATCCGTTCCGGGTGCTCGTACGCGCCGGCGATGACCGCCGTTCCCCGTCCGGTCATGGGCGCTCGATCAGCTGGGCCGCGTTGCCGCCGACCATCTTGCGGATCTCCTCCGGCTTGCGGCCGGCGTCGAGGAACGTGCGGACGATCCGGCGGAACCCGGTGACCGGCAGCGGGTTCTTCCGCTGCCCGAAGTCCGAGGAGATGATCGTGTTGTCCACCCCGACCGCGTCGATGTAGGCGTCCAGCTCGCCGGGCTCCAGCTTGCGGGAGACCGCGATGCACTGCTCGATCTTGGCGCCCTGCCGGCACCACTCCTGGGTCCGCTCCGGGTTGGCGCCGATCACGAACATCGGGTGGCTGACCACGATCCGCTCCACGCCCGCCGCGCGGGCCGCCGGGATCAGCGCGTCGATCTCCTCCGCGCCGAGGTGGCCGCAGTTCAGGATCGCCTGCTCCTCGGCGATGAGGCCGAGCACGTCGTACACCTCGGCCTTGATCTTGCCGTCCGCGTCGAAGATGGTCTGCGGCTCGTTCGGCCGCAGCCGCATCGCGTCGTTGTTGAAGGTGCTGTCCGGCGAGTGCGTGTGGTTGCTGTGCGCGATCGAGGAGAGCGTGGGAAACCAGACGATCCGGCCGCCGCTGCGCAGGGTCAGCTCCACCGCGTACGGGTTGATGCCGCCGACCGTGCGGTTGAGCGCGATGCCGCCGAGCACCTCGATGCCGATGTCGTCCAGGCCGGCCGACTTGAGCGCCAGGATCATCGGCTGGGTGCTCTCGTGGTGCGACTTCGCGGCGATCGCGCGGAAGCCCGCCGCGGCCGCGTCCCGGGCCGCGTCCATGATGCTGATCCGGCGCGGGAACGGGCTGGGACCCGGGTGGGTGTGCAGGTCGACGGCGCCGACGAGGAGCTCGTCCACCTCGGGGTCCGGCGTGCCACGGTCCGCGTCGAGCTCCGGGTGCGGCTGTGCGGTCACTTCCATGGGGTACCTCCTGTGGTGTCGAACTTCGCCGTGGTGGCCGCGCGTACCTGGTCGGTGCTCACGCCGGGCGCCAGGTCGGTGAGGACCAGCGCGCCGTCGACCAGGTCGAAGACGCAGAGATTGGTGTAGACCCGGTCGACGCAGCCTCGGCCGGTCACCGGGAACGTGCAGGCGTCGACCACCTTGGGGCGGCCGGCGTGGTCGGTGTGCCGCATGACGACCCAGACCCGGGGCGAGCCGACGACGAGGTCCATCGCGCCGCCGACGCCCGGCTGGCCGCCCGGGACGTACCAGTTGGCGAGGTCGCCGGTCTCGCCGACCTGCAGGCCGCCGAGGATGGCGGCGTCCAGGTGACCGCCGCGGACCAGCGCGAACGACGTCGAGGAGTCGAAGGCCGCCGCCCCGGTGCGCAGCGTCGTGTAGTGCTTGCCGGCGTCGCAGAGGTCCGGGTCCTCCTGGCCCGGCTCGGCCACGGCACCGATGCCCATCAGCCCGTTCTCGGAGTGGAACATCACCTCGATGTCCGGCGCGACGTGCGCGGCGACCGCGGTCGGCATGCCGAGGCCGAGGTTGACGTACCAGCCGTCGCGCAGGTCGGCGGCGACCCGGGCGGCGAGCCCGGCCGTGTCGTACCCGGTGGTCACGCCCGTGCCTCCCGCTCCGCGAAGACCTTGTCCAGCCGGGGCGCGACCCGCACGAGGTGGGCGACGAACGGGCCGGGCAGGTGGATGTCGTCCGGGTCCAGCACGACGTCCGGGTCGGCGTCCCGCACCTCGGCGATCGCGGTCTTCGCGGCCATCGCGGCGAGCGGATTGAAGTTGCGCGCGGAGAGGCGGAAGCGCAGGTTGCCGTACCGGTCGCCGCGGTCCGCCTTGATCAGCGCGACGTCGGGCTTGAGCGGGTACTCCAGCACGTACTCCGTGCCGTCGATCTCCCGGGTCTCCTTGCCGGGCAGCTGCTGGGCCGGCTCGCCGTCCGGGCCGTACCGCGCGGCCAGCCCGCCCTCGGCGAGGATCGTGCCGGCGGCGGTCGGGGTGTAGAAGGCGGCGATGCCCGAGCCGCCGGCCCGTAGCCGCTCGGCGAGCGTCCCCTGTGGAACCAGCTCCAGCTCGACGTCGCCGCCGAGGTACTGCTTGAAGAACTCGGGGTGCCCGGGGAACGTGCAGGTCAGCTTCCGCACCCGGCGCTCGCGTACGAGCCGGGCGATGCCGTCGTCGTCCTTGCCGGCGTTGTTGGAGATGACGTGCAGGTCGGTCACGTCCCGGTCGCAGATCGCGTCGATCAGGTTGAACGGGATGCCGGCCCGGCCGAAGCCGCCGATCGCGACGCTGTCGCCGGAGCGCACGGCGGCCGTCGCCTCGGCGACGTCCGCGGCGATCTTGTTGATCACCGGAGCGCCTCCTTGAAGCCGTCGAACGAGCGGCGCAGTGAACGCGCGAAGACGCCGGTGTCGTTGCCGATCAGCAGGTACCGGCAGCCCTGCGCGGCCCGCTTGCTCGCCTCCTCCGGGTCGGAGACCACCGTGCCCACCGGCTTGCCGGCCGCGACCGCGCGCGCGATCACGTGGTCCGTGGCCTCGCCGACCGCCGGCGACTTCCCGGACTCGCCCATGCTCAACGACAGGTCGCTCGGGCCGATGAAGACGCCGTCGATCCCCTCGGCGGCCAGGATCGCGTCGATGTCGTCGACCGATTCGCGCTCCTCGACCATCGCGATCCGCATGACCTCCTCGTCGCCGAAGCGCAGGTACTCGGCGCGGCCGCCGGGCAGCATCCCCCAGCGGCCGGCCCGGGAGGCGAAGCCCATGCCCCGGGTGCCGCGCGGCGGGAAGATGAACTGCCGGCCCAGCGCGGCCGCCTCGGCGCCGTTGGAGACGTGCGGGAAGAGCAGCCCGGCCACGCCCGCGTCGAGGTAGCGCTGCGAGTCGCCGTAGCCGTGGTCGGCGACCCGCACCAGCGGCAGCACGCCGAGGGCGGCGTAGAGCACGCCCATCTCGTACACCTCGCGCACGGACAGCAGCGCGTGCTCGGTGTCGATGACGACGAACTGGATGCCGGCACCGGCGATGATCTCGGTGAGCTCCGGGGCGGGGATCTTCACGAACATGCCGAGCGTGGGACCGTCGCCGGCGTCGACCAGGGCGCGGAACGAGCTCATCGCAGGCCGTCCGGCATCGGGTACTCGTCGGCGTTGGTGACCTTGCCGGGCGTCAGCGAGAAGTCGACGCGGGGCGGGGCGAAGACGTCGATGAGCTGGTTGAGCTTGGGGCCGACGCTCTGCGAGGTGTGCACCTCCTGGGGCGGGATGATCGTCACCGAGGGGGCGCCGATTTTGCGGTGCTCGTCCTCCAGCCAGGCGGTCGCGTCCTTGCCCCACGGCCGGCGTACGTGGTGGATCCACTCCCCGTGCGTCACGAGCGAGGCCTGCTCGAAGTCGTCGTGCGTGTGCGGGCTCATCCTCTCCGGCGACCGCCGCTCGTCCCGCGCCGGCGCCAGCTTGATCATCATGTTGGTGGTCCGGAACGTGCGCTGTACGCCGTCCAGATGCGTGAAGTCGGCCAGCGCGTACCGGCGCAGCTTGAACCCGCCGACCGGGTCCGGCCACGGCTTGATCGGGGCGACCGGCGCGGCCGGGTGGGTGGCGAGCGCGAACCGCCGGGTCCGCTCGTACGCCGGCGTCGCGCTGCTGAAGACGCGGTGCAGGTGGCCGGGGGTCAGCACCTCGATCTCGCTGTCCCCGGGCGGCAGCACGACGAGCGTGTTCTCCCCCGCGGTCGTCTGCTCGCCGCCGGCGGTGACCCGTACCGAGGCGGCGCCGGTGGGCAGGATCAGGCAGTGCTCGTCCGGGTTGCCGACGGTGACGAGCCGCGCGCCGGCCTCGACGCGGGAGGTGTTGACCACGAAGTTGGTGGCCGGCGCGTACCAGTGCGCGGCCAGCTCCCCGGTCTCGCCCGGCTCCCGCTCGGTGAAGTCGTGGTACGCGGCGATCGCGATCTCGGGCATCGGCGTTCAGCTCCTCGTCTGTGTTGTTGCCGTTTCCACGCGGATGCAGGCGACCCGGTGGCCGGGCTCCACGACGCGCAGGGCGGGGTCGGTCTGGGCGCACTCCGGTACCGCGATGGGGCACCGGGTGCGGAAGTTGCAGCCGGTCGGCGGGTTCGCCGGGTTGGGCACGTCGCCGTGCAGGACGGTGCGGCGGCGTCCACGTTGGACGGTGGGGTCGGGTACGGGTACGGCCGACAGCAGCGCCCGCGTGTAGGGGTGGCTCGGCGCCTCGACGATCTGGGCCGCCGGACCCTCCTCGACGACCCGGCCGAGGTACATGACGGCGATCCGGTCGGCCAGGTGCTGGACCGTCGCGAAGTCGTGGGAGACCAGGATCATCGCCTGGCCGGACTCCTGCTGCAGCCGCAACAGCAGGTTGAGGATGCCGGCCCGGGTGGAGAGGTCGAGCGCGGAGGTCGGCTCGTCGGCGATCAGCACGCGCGGTTCGAGGGCGAGGGCGCGGGCGACGCAGACCCGCTGCCGCTGGCCGCCGGAGAGCTCCTCGGGCCGCCGCCGCGCGAGGGCCGGGTCGAGCGAGACGCGGGTGAGCAGCGCGGCGGCCGCCTCGGCGAGGTCGCCCTGCCGCCGGCCGTGTACGACCAGCGGCTCGGTCACCGCGTGGCCGACGGTCTTGGTCGGGTCGAGTGCGCTGTACGGGTCCTGGAACACCATCTGCAGCCGGCTCCGCAACGCTTTCAGCTCGCGGCCCCGCGCGCCGGTGACGTCGACGCCGTCCGCCTCGATCCGGCCCCCGTCGGCGCGGACGAGCAGCGCGGCGAGGCGCGCGGCGGTGCTCTTGCCCGAGCCCGACTCGCCGACCAGGCCGAGCGTCGCGCCACGGGCGACCTCGAGGTCGACCCCGTCGACCGCGACGATCCGCTCCTTCACCCGGCCGACGATGTCGCGCTTGAGCGGGAACGTCTTGCGCAGGCCGGTCGCCCGCAGCGCCATCGGCTCCGTCGAGGTCATGACACCTTCTCCAGGCTGATCTCGTGGGTGCCGACCCGCACGCAGCGGCACTGGTGGCCGGGCCGGGGCTCGAACTCCGGCTGCGGCGCCGCGCAGGTCTCCTCGACCGCGAACCGGCAGCGCGGCTGGAACCGGCAGCCGGCCGGGAAGGAGCCGGCCGGCGGCACCCGGCCGGGGATGACGTCGAGCATCGTGCGGGCCCGCCCGGCCTGTGGCACCGAGTCCAGCAGCGCGCGGGTGTACGGGTGCTGCGGCTGGGCGAACAGCGGCTCGACCGGCGCGCGCTCCACGACGTGGCCGGCGTACATCACCACCACGTCGTCGCAGAAGTCGGCGACCACGCCGAGGTCGTGGGTGACCAGCAGGACGGCCAGCCCCATCTGCTCCTGCAGCGAGCGCAGCAGCTCCAGGATCTCGGCCTGGATGGTGACGTCCAGCGCGGTCGTCGGCTCGTCGGCGATGACGAGCTTCGGCTCGCAGGCGATGGCCGCGGCGATCATGACGCGCTGCTGCATGCCGCCGCTCATCTCGAACGGGTACACGTCGACCCGCCGGGCCGCGTTCGCGATGCCGACCCGTTCCAGCAGCTCGCGGGCCTTGACCCGGGCCTGGCGCCGGCTCTCCCCCAGGTGCAGCCGGCGCGCCTCGGCGATCTGGTCGCCGACGGTCATCGTCGGGTTCAGGCTGCTCATCGGATCCTGGAAGACCATGCCGACCGGGCCGCCGCGGATGCCGCGCAGCGTCCGCTTGGAGGCGGAGAGCATGTCGGTACCGGCGAACCGGATCTCGCCGCCGGTGACGCGCAGCTCGGGTGGGAGCAGCCGCAGGATCGACATCGCCGTCAGGGTCTTGCCGCAGCCTGACTCGCCGATCAGCGCGACCGACCGGCCCTGTGGCACGTCGAAGGAGACGTCCTCGACGAGGCCCTTCTGCCGGTTCGCGCCGGCGAGGTCGATGGTGAGTCCGCGCACCGAGAGCACGGGAGTCTCCACTGTGGTCATGAGTCCCGCCTCCTGGCGACCGCGTCGCGGATGGAGTCGCCGACCGTGTTGAACGAGAGCACGGTCAGCACCAGCGCGGTACCGGCCGGCAGCACGGCCAGCGGTGCGGCGAACTGGTTCTGGTAGGCCACTTCGAGCATCGAGCCCCAGCTGGAGTCGGGCGGCTGGACGCCGAGGCCGAGGAAGCTCAGGCTCGCCTCGGCGAGCAGGGCCACGCCCATCAGGATCGTCACCTGTACCAGGAACGGGGCGGCGATGTTCGGCAGCACGTGTACCCGCACGGTCCGGCCGGTCGAGCAGCCGATCGCCCGCGCCGACTCGATGTACGACTCCTCGGCGACGGCGAGGGTCGCGCCGCGCACCACCCGGTACAGGCTCGGTGCGAACACGATGCCCATCGCCACCATCGCGTTGACCAGGCCGGGGCCGAGGACGGCGACGACGGCGAGCGCGAACGCGAGGCCGGGCAGGCTGAGCAGCGTGTCGCTGAGCCGGCCGGTGACCGCGTCGACCCAGCCGCGGCGCATGCCCGCCCAGAGGCCGGCCGGTACGCCGAGCACGATCGCCACGCCCACCGAGATCAGCGGTGCGAGGATCGCCAGCCGGGCCGCGTAGATGAGCCGGCTGAGCACGTCGCGGCCGAGGTCGTCGGTGCCGAGCAGGTGGGTCCAGCTCGGACCCTTGAGGCGGTCCTCGAGCACCTGCGCGCTGGGGTCGTGCGGGGCGATCAGCGGGGCGAGCGCGGCGACCAGGACGAGGAAGACGAGGAACCCGGCGGCCACCACGAACGAGGGGCGCCGCACGAGCACCGCGAGCACGCCGGTCCGGCTCCGGCGCGGGGTACCCACCACCGGCGCGGGTCCCGCCTGGGTCTGGACCGTCGCCGTCATCACGCCCTCACCTTCGGGTTGATCCAGCCGTAGAGCAGGTCCACCACGAGGTTCACGAGCACGACGATGACCGCGCTGAACAGCACGTACCCCTGGATGGTGGTGTAGTCGCGCTGCAGGATCGCCTGGATGGCCAGCGTGCCGAGCCCGGAGATGCCGGCGACCGACTCGATCACGATCGAGCCGCCGAGCAGCCGCCCCACGTGTAGGCCCAGCACGGTGATCACCGGGATCGCCGAGTTGCGCAGCACGTGCCGGCGGATGAGCCAGGTGCCGCCCGCGCCGCGGGCCCGGGCGGTGCGGATGTACGGCCGGGCCAGCACGTCGGCCGCGCAACCTCGCGCGTGCCGGGCCAGCTCGGCCGCGGACGCGAGACCGAGCGCGGTCGCCGGCAGCAGCAGGTGGCTCAGCCAGGGCCAGAACCCCTCCGACATCGGCGCGTACCCGGTCGCCGGCAGCCAGCGGTTGAGCACCGCGAACGGCAGCAGCAACAGCATCAGCACCCAGAAGCTCGGCAGCGCGATGCCGAACGTGGCCAGCGACGTGATCGTCCGGTCCAGCCAGCCGCCCTGCCGGAGCGCGGCGGCGATGCCGGCGGTGACGCCGACCAGCATCGCGACGAGGATCGCCAGCGCGGTCAGGCTGAGCGTGGCCGGCGCGGCCTCGAAGATCAGCTCGGTGACCGGCCGTCCGGAGTT
>Ga0307513_10009689_pt1 | contig 12171 bp, 8 predicted proteins | sample 15_EM_MG_FD_202174 | JGI IMG/M metagenome (GOLD analysis project Ga0307513, IMG submission 202174) | Populus trichocarpa ectomycorrhiza microbial communities from riparian zone in the Pacific Northwest, United States - 15_EM | ecosystem: Host-associated > Plants > Roots > Unclassified | place... | reverse complement strand
GGACGTCGATTTGTGCGTCCCCTTGCGGTGCGGACTGTCGATCAACTTCGAATACACAGGAGCACGCATGTTTGAGAGAACGAGGATTTGCTCGGGTCTGATGCTGGCCTTCGGGGGAAGCCTGGCAATCGGGGCCTTGCCAGCTTTGGCGCAGGACAGCGGCCAACGCGTCGAGATCACGGGTTCGGCGATCAAGCGCATCAATGCGGAAGGCCCGGCGCCAGTCGAGGTCGTCACGCGCAAGGAGATCGCACGCACGGGGGCGACGTCGATCAATGAACTGATCCGGTCCATCCCGTCGATCGACGTCTTCGACCAGGGCGAACTGGCGTCGAACTCGCCGGCCGGTTCGGGCACCGCCAACCTGCGCTTGCGTGGCCTCACTTCGGACAACCTGCTGGTGCTGCTGAACGGGCGGCGTCTTCCGGTGAACGCGCTCTACGACTCGTCGGGTGCGGGTGCCGCGGTCGACATCAACATGATCCCGGTGTCGGCCATCGAACGCATCGAGATCCTGAAGGACGGCGGCTCGGCGATCTACGGCGCCGACGCGGTGGCCGGCGTCATCAACATCATCACGAAGACCGACTACATGGGCGCCGAAGGCCGGATCGGCTACGGCCAGTCCAGCCGCAGCGACGGCAAGGAGAAGCAGGCCGGCATCGTGGCCGGATTTGGCGACCTGACGAAAGACCGCTTCAATGTCCTGCTGGGGCTGGACGTCTTCAAGCGCGACCCGATCCTGCGCAAGGACCGCGACATCAGCAAGTCGGTTGACTTTCGCCGCCTGGGCAGCACCGACGGCCGCAGTTCCTTCGCGCCGGAAGGCAACATCATCAACCCGAACACCGGTGGCTTCGTCAACCAGACCTATACGCCCTGCGCACCCGAGAACACGAACCCGACCGGTCGCTGTCGTTACGACTTCAACGCCAGCCTGCTGACCTCGTCGAACGGTGCCGACCGCATCAGCGGCCTGGCTGTCGGTACGTTCCAGCTCACGCCGGACATCCGTCTGTTCGCCGAAATCATGGCCGCGCGCACGAAGGACCACTTCGAGGCGCATCCGGTTCCCGACTTCTTCGTCGTCCCGATAACCAACGAGTCGCAACGTCCGTCGGAAATTCCTTGCGGCCGCAACGAGGGAGACGATTTCGGACTCGGTTGCGACAAGGTCTATATCGCCGGGCGCTTCATGCAGGGCGGGCCGCGCATCACCGACCGCAAGGCCGACTTCCTGAGCGTTGCCACCGGCGTCGAAGGCACCAACTACGGCCTCGACTGGAAGGTGAACGTGGGCCATGGCGTGAGCAAGATCACCAACCAGGACCACAACTACTACAACGCCGACGCCTGGGTCAACGCGACGACGAGCGGCTTGCTGAACCCGACCGTCTCCACCAACGACCCGGCCTTCGTCGAGTCCTTGAAGGTGAATCCGCTGCGCGTCGGCAAGGCGACCATCCAATACTTCAACGCCCAGATCGGTGGCGACGCCTTCAAGATGCCGGCCGGGCCGCTGCGCTATGCCGTCGGGATCAGCGCGCTGCGCGACAAGCTCAGCGACCAGCCCGACGCCGCCCAACAGGCGGGCGACGTCGTCGGCAGCATTCAGCAGTCGGCGGTGGAGGCCTCGCGGACTTCGAAGGCGATCTTCGGCGAGTTGCAGATTCCGGTGCTCAGCAACCTCGAGGGCCAACTCGCGTTGCGCTACGACAAGTACCCGAACGTGTCGCAGACGAGTCCGAAGATCGGCCTGAAGTACACGCCGATTCCGCAGTTCGCGGTGCGTGGGTCGTACACCGAAAGTTTCCGCGCACCCGTGTTGAAACAGCTCTTCGGCGCGCAGGAGCAGGGGGCGATCACGTTGACGACGCCTGAAGAATGCGTCGCACTCGGCGTGCCCCTGGGTGAAGACGGCACGTGTCTGGTGAACGCGTTTCAGGTGAACGGTTCGAACCCGAACCTGAAGCCCGAGACGGGCAAGACCTTCAACGTCGGCTTCGTCTTCGAGGCCGGCCAGAACTTCAACGCGAGCGTGGACTTCTGGAAGATCAAGAAGAAGGACGACATCTCTTCGCCGACCATCGAAACCGCGATCCGCGACGGCCTCTTCGCGCGCGACGGCGCGCGCTTCCTGGTCTTCACCAACCTGCAGAACATCGCGGAACGTGAGAATTCCGGTGTCGACATCGATGCCCGCTTGCGTTTCAACGGCACCGCCGTCGGCAATCTGTCGTTCCGGAACCTGCTGACCTACTACGGCACGCAGAAGAGTCGGCAGTCGGCAACCGACCCCTGGGTCGAGTTCAACGGCACCTACGCGACGCCGCGCTGGCGCAACGCATTCCAGGCAGGCACCGAATGGGGCCCCTGGAACGCCAACGCGCAGATCCGCACCGTCGCGGGCTTCTACGACGAGGACGACCCGCAAGCGCTGAGTTCGACGACGCGCCGGGTCGGCTCCCACGAAGAGCTCGATCTGCAAGGCAGCTACACCGGCCTCAAAGGCTGGACGTTGACCGCCGGCATCAAGAACGTGCTCGACCGGATGCCGCCGTTCTCGACCGTGAACGCGACTGACAACCAGTACACGCAGCAAGGCTTCGCCGAGCTCTATAACGCGCGTGGCCGGTTCTGGTACGTCGGCGTCAGCTACGAATTCCGCTGACCCGCGAGACGATCCGACTCGTTGCACACGAGCGCCCTGCGGGGCGCTCTTTCGTTGTCGGCGCACCGCTCTTTCCGGAGGTTCCATGAGTACTGATCCCGTTTCGCGCCGGCGGCGCGCCCTTGTCACGGTCGGGGTCGCTGCTCCATGGCTCGCGCCCTCGGCGCTTGCGCAGACCTCGCCCGGCGCCAGGCCTGCAGTCGAGGAGTTCTTCAAGTTCCCGCTGATCTCTCAAGTGCGGCTGGCGCCGGGCGGCAAGTGTCTGTGCGGCGTTCGCGAATTCAAGGGCCGTCGCAATGCCGTCGTGGTCGACCTGGCGACGCGCAAGGCGCTGATCGTCACGAACTACAGCGACTTCGACGTCACCGGCCTGGCGTGGGTCAACGCAGACCGGTTGATCTACCGCCTGTTCGACCGTTCACGAGGAAGCGGGGACCAGGTGCCGAGCGGGCTGCTGGTGGTGAACCGCGACGGCACCGGCGCCAAGGCCTTGTCCGGCATCGACGATCCGCGACTGCTCCCGCTGAATTCGAGCTTCGAGGGCCGTGTGCGCGAACGCGGGTTGCCGACCGACGACATCTTCGTCTCGGTCAACTCGATGCAGGCGCGAGGCAAGTTTTCCAGCGATCTGTACCGCGTGAACACCACGACTGGTCGCAAGACGCTGCTCACGCTGGGTGGCCCGAGCGACGCCGTTGAGTGGTTGCCCGACACGAACAACGTCGTGCGGGCCGCCGTGTCGTCGACCAAGGGCGTCACCCGTGTTCATCTGCGCGACAACGCCGACGCCCCGTGGCGCACGATCTTCGAGTTCAAGGCCGAGGAGGTGGTGTCGCAGGTGATCCCGCTGCGCTTCGATGCGAGCGGGGTCCTGCACGTCGCTGCCAACGCGGGGGCGGACTTCACGGCGATCCACCGCCTCGACCCCCAGTCAGCCCGGCTCGAAGCAGAGCCCTTGGCCGCGATCAAGGGATTCGATCTGAACGGCCCACTGCGTTTCACCGCGGATGGTTCAGAACTGATCGGCATTGAATACCGGGCCGATCGACCCGGCGTCGCGTGGGTCCATCCGAAAGCGCAGGCATTGCAGGCGCAGATCGACCAGGCGCTGCCGGCAACCGTCAACGCGCTGTCGGGAGCCGTGATCGAGGACGACGGCGTGATCCTCGTCGAAGCCCGTTCGGACGTCGATCCCGGTCGCTACTTCATTTACGACAAACGCAAGAAGGAACTCGAGCAGGTCGCCGTCGAGCGCCCATGGATCAAGCCCGAGGCGATGCGGCCGACGCGGTTCTACCGCTATGCGGCGCGCGACGGCCTGTCGATTCCGGCGCAACTGACGCTGCCGGACACCAAGGCTCCGCATCCGTTGGTGGTGTTGCACTACGGCGGACCCTGGGTTCGTGCGGTGAATTACGGATGGGACCCGATCGTGCAGTTTCTGGTGTCGCGCGGCTATGCGGTGTTCATGCCGGCGCCGCGTGCCTCGACCGGATTCGGCGCCAGGCTCTACCAGGCCGGCTGGAAACAATGGGGCCTGGGCATGCAGGACGACGTGACCGACGGTGTCCGCGCGCTGATCAGCGGCGGCGTGGTCGATGCGAAGCGGGTGGCAATCGCCGGCGCCAGCTATGGCGGTTACCTGGCGATGATGGCGCTGGTGAAGGAGCCGGGCCTCTTCAAGTGCGGCATCAACTGGGTGGGAGTCACCGACCCGTCGTTCATGTTCACGGTCTCCTGGACCGACTTCAACAGGGTCGACAGTGGCCGCTACTCCCTTCCCTTGCTCATTGGCGACCCCGATGGGGACGCAGAACAATTCAAGCGCACGTCCCCGGTGGCACGCGCCGCCGAGATCAAGCAGCCGGTGTTGATGGCCTACGGCGGCCTTGACAGGCGGGTCCCGCTGATCAACGGCGAGAAGATGCGCAGCGCGCTGAAACCCCACAACCCGAACGTCGAGTGGATCGTGTACCCGGACGAAGGGCACGGCTGGCTGAAGCTGGACAACAACATCGATTTCTGGATGCGGGTGGAGAAGTTCCTGGCGGCGAATTTGTAGCCGTCTGTTGCGCGCCGTGCCGCCGCCGGCCGGCGGCGGGCGGCCGACGCTGCGATGGCAGCAGACTGTTGCTGTGTCCCGACAAATCCGGCGCGCATTCAGGGCGCTCGCAACGCCTGCTATCCGACGCACGCCCGCTGCGAAAAGAGGCTTCACCGAGGGTGCGAAGGCAGGCTTCGACGCGGCCGGCATGCGCGAGATGCCTGAGGCTGAAATCCGCCAGCGAGGGGTCATGGCTTTCCCGTAGGGTCCTTCCGTCGACCCCGCTTGACAATCGATTCACATGTCTCAGCGTCAGGTCATCGTTGGTTCACAAAGCCGGCATGGACCTTGCTGCCAGGCGTTCAACAACGTCATCACAGGAGTGTCCTCATGTTCAGACGAACAGATATCAGTACGGCAGTCGGTGTTCTGCTGACGGGCGTCGCAGCCGCGTTGAGCGGTGCCGCCTCGGCCCAGAACGAGCAGCGGGTGGAGATCACCGGCTCGGCGATCAAGCGCATCGATGCCGAAACAGCCGTGCCGGTAACGGTCTTCAGGATGAGCGATCTCCGCAATCAGGGCGTCACCAGCATCGAGCAGGCGATCTCCTTCATATCGGCCAGCCAGTCGTCGGTCGGCACCAGCCAGTCGGTTGGCGCCGGCACCGGCGGTGCTGCATTCGCCGATCTGCGCGGCTTGGGCGCCAACAAGACGCTGGTCCTGCTGAACGGCCGGCGCATCGCGGACAACGCCATCGACGGCTCCGCGCCCGACCTCAACATGATCCCGATCGCCGCGCTCGAGCGCATCGAAGTGTTGCGAGACGGGGCCTCGTCGTTGTATGGGACCGATGCCATCGGCGGCGTGATCAACTTCATCACGAGGAAGGATCTCAAGGGCGGCACCGTCATGCTGCAGGCGCAAAAGCCGCAGCACGACGGCGGCAAGTCGTACAACGCCAATATCGGCTACGGCTTCGGCGACCTGGATTCGAACGGCTTCAATTTCATGGCCATGTTCGATTTCCAGAAGCAGAACAAGATTTCGGCACCCCAACGCCCATTCGGTGCGTCGGGCAACATTCCGTCGTACGGCATCGCGAAGTCGTCGGGTGCGCCGGATCCCGCCAACTACAACTGGACCGACGGCACACTGGACGAGGACGGCAATCCGACCTACAGCCACCTCTCGAACGCCGCTGCGCCGGCCTGCAATTCGAACCCGTTCATCTTTGCGGCACCAGACGGCACGACCTGCCGCTACGACTACACGAAGTCGGTCGACCTGATACCCCAGTCGGAGCGTATCTCGGCGATGCTGAAGGGGACCTTCAAACTCGGCGACAACCACCAACTCGGCCTCGAATACTTCATCACCCGCGACAAGGTTTCCACGACGATTGCGGCAGTGCCGTACTTCGGCCTGCAAGTCGATCCGGGGTCGGCGTTCTTTCCCGGTGGCGGCATCACGCCGGCGCCGACCGGTGGCACGATCGACAATACGCAGCCCGTGTTTGCCAACTGGCGTGCGGTTCCCGGCGGCGGCCGTCAGGGCGAGACGAAGAACACGCAGCAGCGCCTGCTGGCCACGTTGGACGGGGCGCTGGTCGGCTGGGACTACCAGGCAGGGATTGCCTACAACCAGAACAAGATCGACGACAGGTTGACCGGGGGCTATCTCAACGACGACGCGATCTTTGCCGGTTCCGTCAACGGCTCGTTCAACCCGTTTGGCGCCCAGACAGCCGCGACGCAGCAGTTCATTAGCAGCAATCTGGTGACCGGCCAGTTGCAGACCGCGAAGGGTGAAACCTGGACCATCGACGCGCACGGCAGCCGCGAAATCGGTGATTGGCTGGGTGCCGGCCGTCAAGCCGCACTGGCTCTTGGCGCCGAACTTCGCCGCGAGAAGTTCTCGGACGTGGCCAACGCCGGCTTCGCCGCACTGGTTCAGGCCAGCTCGGGGTTCGATCCGGCCACCAACAGTGTCGGCGCGCGGACCGTGTCTGCGGTCTACGCCGAATTGAACGTTCCGATCTTCAAGTCGTTCGAGGTCACCGGTGCTCTGCGCAACGACCACTACAGCGATTTCGGCAATACGCTGAACCCGAAGGTTTCGCTTCGCTTCCAGCCGGTGGAGCAGGTGCTGTTGCGCGGCTCGTATTCCACCGGCTTCAGAGCACCGTCGCTGTTCGAGTTGAATGCGCCGAACACGTACACCAACACCGGCAACGCCTGGGACGATCCGACGCTTTGCCCGGGCGGCGTGCCAACCACCGGTGCCAATGCGCAGTTCTGCGATACCCAATTCATTCTGAAGGCGGGTGGCAACAAGGAGTTGAAGCCCGAGAAGGCGAAGAACATGAGTTTCGGCCTGGTTCTGGAGCCGATCCGCGGGACCAGCGTCGCGGTGGATCTCTTCTGGATCAAGCTGCAGCACTCGATCGCCGCATTGCCTGAAGAGCTGATCTTCGGAGATCCGGCCAAGTACGCTTCTCTCTTCCAGAGAAATCCCGCAGGCCAGCTTTCGCTGAGCGGACGAGATTGCCCGGGCGCTGGCTGCGGCTTCATCATCGATACGCAGGCCAACCTGGGTGGCACCAATACGCACGGTATCGATCTGAGCGTCAACTCCAGAGTCAACCTGGGAGGTGCCGGCACCCTCAGGTTCGACATGAGCGGCACCTATGTCGCCAAGTACGAGTACCAGCAGGAAGAAGGCGGCGAATGGCTGCAGAATGCCGGGGCCTATTCCGGCGCCGGTCCGATATTCCGCTGGGCGCACACGGCGAACCTCGGCTGGTCGATGGGTGACTGGACGCTGGGCGTGGTGAATCGCTTCAAGTCGCACTACGTCGACCAGAACGATCCCCAACAGGTGGCCGCTGCGTACCTGGGCAACGTCGTCGGCTCGTACTCGGTGTGGGACCTCTACGGTTCGTGGATGGTGAAGAAGGGCTTCACGGTGACCGCCGGCGTGCGCAACGTCGCGGACAAGATTCCGCCCTTCTCGAACCAGGGTGCGACGTTCCAGCAGGGCTACGACCCGCGCTTCACCGATCCGCTGGGGCGTGCGTACTACGTTCGCGCGACTTACGACTTCTGATCCAAAGCGAATGGGGGTCGCCCGCTTCGTGCTGGCGACCCCCGATCAGCGGGTTCACGCCGGCCTGTCGCGGCCGACGGATCGTTACTTCGGCGCCATCCGTATCGCCCCATCCAGCCGGATCACCTCACCATTCAACATCTCGTTGGTGATGATCTGGTGGACCAGCTTGGCGTAGTCCGCCGGCGTCCCCAGCCGGCTCGGGAACGGCACGCCGGCGGCCAGCGCGTCCTGTACCTCCTGCGGCATCGAGAACAGCATCGGCGTGCCGAAGATGCCCGGCGCGATCGTCATGTTGCGGATGCCGCTGCGCGCCAGGTCGCGGGCGATCGGCAAGGTCATGCCGACGATGCCGCCCTTGCTCGCCGAATAGGCGGCCTGGCCGATCTGGCCGTCGTAGGCGGCGACGCTGGCGGTGTTGATCAGCACGCCGCGCTCACCGGTGGCTTCGGGCGCGTTCTTGCCCATCGCTTCGGCGGCCAGGCGGATCATGTTGAAGCTGCCGATCAGGTTGACCGAGATCACCTTGGCGAAGGTCGCCAGCGGGTGCGCGCCGTCCTTGCCGACTGTCTTCAGCGCCGGCGCGATGCCGGCGCAGTTGACCAGACCCATCAGCTTGCCGGCGCCGGTGGCCGCCGCCACGGCCGCCTGGCCGTCGGCTTCCTGGCTGACGTCGCAAGTGACGAAGAGGCCGCCGATTTCCTTTGCGACGCTGGCGCCGCGCTCGGCCTGCAGGTCGGCGATGACGACGGTGCCGCCGTTCGCCGCCAGCATCCGCGCGGTGCCTTCGCCGAGGCCTGAAGCGCCGCCGGTGACGATGAAGACCTTGCCTGCGATGTCCATTCGCCCGTCCTCCTAGTTGGTCAGCGCCGCCAGGGCCCGCGCGGTGATCTCGTCGACACTGCCGGTGCCGCTGATGCGCCGGTAGCGCGGCGCTTGCGGGTCGCCGGCGGCGGCCCATGCCGAGTAGTAGTCGACCAAGGGACGGGTCTGCCGCTGGTAGACCTCGAGCCGCTTGCGCACGGTTTCTTCCTTGTCGTCGTCGCGCTGGATTAGCGCCTCACCGGTGATGTCGTCGACGCCATCGACCTTCGGCGGGTTGTAGCGCAGGTGGTAGGTGCGGCCGGAGGCAGCGTGCATGCGGCGCCCGCTCATGCGTTCGATGATCGATTCGTCCGGCACGTCGATCTCGAGCACGACGTCGAGCTTGACGCCGGCGGCCTTCATCGCGTCGGCCTGCGGGATCGTGCGCGGAAAGCCGTCGAACAGAAAGCCGTTCGCGCAGTCGGGTTGGGCCAGGCGCTCTTTCACCAGGTCGATGATGAGGTCGTCGCTGACCAGCCCGCCGGCATCCATGACCTGTTTGGCGGCCACGCCGAGCGGCGTGCCGGCCTTGACGGCCGCGCGCAGCATGTCGCCGGTGGAGATCTGCGGGATGCCGAACTTCTGGCAGATGAAGGTTGCCTGAGTGCCTTTGCCGGCGCCTGGCGCCCCCAACAGAATCAATCGCATCGGGTTCCTCGTGCTCGTCGTTGTGATGGTCGGCGCGCGTCGCACCCTCGTCTGCGGACGAGATTATCACGCGCTCCTGGCGCGACCTTGACGCCGCTCAGTCCGCAGCGCCGGCGAACAGGGCGCGCACGCGTTCCAGGTCTTCCGGCGTGTCGACGCCGGCGCCCGGTGCGTGCGGCGTCACGTGGACCACGATGCGTTCGCCGTGCCACAGCACGCGCAGTTGTTCGAGCGCTTCCAGTCGCTCCAGCGGTGCAGGCTCGAGCCGCGGAAAGCCGCGCAGGAACCCGGCCCGATAGCCGTACAGCCCGACGTGGCGCAGCGGCGGCGGGTCGGGCAGGGCGCCGCTCGGGCCGTCGCGCCAGCACGGCACCGGCGAGCGCGTGAAGTACAGCGCGCGGCCGGCGGCGTCGAGCACGACCTTGACGATGTTCGGGTTCAGGAAGTCGGCCAGCGTCTCGATCGGGTGGGCCGCCGTGCTCATCACGCAGTCGGCGCGCTCGGCCAGCAGCTCGGCACAGCGGCGCACCAGCGCCGGCGCCATCAGCGGCTCGTCGCCCTGGACGTTGACGACGCGGTCGTCGCCGTCCAGGCCGATCAACGCGCAGGCCTCGGCCAGCCGGTCGCTGCCGCTCGGGTGGTCGGCACGGGTCAGCACCGCGGCCACGCCGTGGCGTTCGCAGGCCTGGACGATGCTGGGGTCGTCGGCCGCGACGACGACGCGTTCCGCGCCCGATTCGGCAGCTCGCCGGGCCACCCGCACGACCATCGGCAAACCGGCGATGTCGGCCAGCGGCTTGCCCGGCAGCCGGGTCGATGCCAGCCGGGCGGGGATCAGGATCGAAAAGCGCAAGCTCATTTCAGTTGCGCCACCGCGCGTCGCGCGACCTGAAACGCTCAGGTGCGTTGAATGGCGGGGTTCGGCCCATTGCGTTCATCCGTTGTTGCACGCGTTCGGAGAGCGGAGCTTGAGCGTGCCGCCGGGGTGCTCTGCTCCGCGAATGTCCCCCGGCGGCGGCGGCCTGCGGCCGCCGCCGCCTCCTCCTTTACTTCGCTCCGCAGAGCACCCCACCGGCCCGCTCCGGAGCCACCGGTGGTGTTCGACGACATGCGCCGCCGCTGCCTGCCACCCGATGGCCTTGGCGCCGCCACCGACCTTGTGAAGGAATGACCGCAATGGGCCGAACGCAGTCATCCGGACTCTTGGCGGAATCGGAGCCTGCGGTTTCACTTCAGCGCGCCACCGGTCCGTCGACGCTGCGCGCTTCGTTCTCGAGCATCACCGGGATGCCGTCGCGGATCGGAAAGGCCAGCCGGTCGGCCGGGCAGACCAGTTCGCACGGCCGCGAGTGCTCATCGCGCATCATCTCCAGCGGCCCTTTGCAGACGGGGCAGACGAGCAGGGCGAGCAGGCGGTGGTCGAGGGTCATCGAGATCGCGGCTGGCCGAGCAGGCGCAGCACGTCCTGGGTGAAGGGCGAAGGCAGCGTGAAGTCTAGCCCGACGACCCAGATTCGCGTCCGGCCCATCACGGCCAGCGAGAGCTTGACGGCGTCCTTTTCGGTCGTCACGACGTCGGGTGTGTCGGCCGGCCAGGGCAGCGTCGTGTAGGCGTGGTGGTCGGCCATCGGCTGCCGCCGCAGCGTGAGGCCCGCCGCTTCGAGCATCGAGAAGAAGCGCTCGGGCGCGGCGATGCCGGCGACCGCCAGCAGCGGGCGGCCGCGCAGCGTGGCCAGCGCCACTGCCGCTTGCGGCCGGCCGGCCAGCCAGTCGGCCAGCGGCAGGGCGCCTGTCAGGCGCCGCCCGGCGACCGCGCCCGGCAGCGGCGTGCTCGGCGCGGCGGCGTTGTAGAGCACGCGGCGCCGTTCGTCCAGCCGCTGCGGCAGCGGCTCGCGCAGCGGGCCGGCCGGCAGCAGCAGCCCGTTGCCGACGCCGCGCTCGTCGAACACGACGACTTCGACGTCGCGCGCCAGCGCGTGGTGCTGCAGGCCGTCGTCGGACACCAGCACGTCGACGGCGGGCTCGGCGCCGCACAGCGCGCGCGCAGCGGCGATCCGCTCCCGGCCGACCCACACCGGCACGCCGGTCCGGCGGCGGATCAGCAACGGCTCGTCGCCCACGTCGCCGGCGTCGCTGTTCGACTCGACCGCGCGCACGTCGCGCATGTCCCTTGGGCGCCGCCCGTGGCCGCGCGAGACGACCCCCGGCCGCCAGCCGGCGGCCTGCAGCGCCTGGACCAGCGCGATCACCGTCGGCGTCTTGCCGGCGCCACCGGCGATCAGGTTGCCGACCACCACCACCGGCACCGGCGCTGTCTCGGGCCGCCGCCGGGCCAGCGCGGCGAGCCATGCATACAGCCACGACAGCGGCCGCAGAAGCTGCATCAGCGGCGTCGGCTGAGGCCGCCACCAGTGGCGAGCCAGCAGTGCCTGCGCTCGCTCGGCCAGCGCCATCAGCGCGTGCCGTTGCCCGTCTGCGAAGCGAAGGTCAGCCGCGTCAGACCGGCGCGGCGCGCCGCGTCGAGCACGTTGATGACCGACTGGTGCGCGGCCATCGCGTCGGCCGAGACGATGACCACCGCGTCGGCGCGCCCGGCCGCGGCGGTGCCGAGTTCGGCCGTCAGCAGCTCGACGCTGCGCCCGTCGATCGGCTTGCGGTTGACCGCATAACGGCCGTCGCTCGAGACCGCGACGATGATCTCGGCCGGCCGCTCGCGCATCTTCTCGGCGTCGGCCGACGGCAGCGTGATCTGCAGCTCGGTGAAGCGCGAATAGGTCGTCGACAGCATCAGGAAGATCAGCACGACCAGCAGCACATCGATGAACGGGATCAGGTTGATC
>Ga0307513_10009688_pt1 | contig 12172 bp, 9 predicted proteins | sample 15_EM_MG_FD_202174 | JGI IMG/M metagenome (GOLD analysis project Ga0307513, IMG submission 202174) | Populus trichocarpa ectomycorrhiza microbial communities from riparian zone in the Pacific Northwest, United States - 15_EM | ecosystem: Host-associated > Plants > Roots > Unclassified | place... | reverse complement strand
ATCTGCGGGTGCTCCAGGAAGTATTCGTTGACCTCGAAGGTGTCGGCGGTGACCGAGTCGCGGGCGGCGGGCAACTCGACCGGCCGCACCCGCAGCCACACCGGTGCGGCGGCGGCGCTCTGCCCCTCGGGCCGGCGGCGCAAGACCAGCAGATCGGTGACCACCTCGGTGCCGGCGGCGGCCTGGTGGGCGTCGGCCGGTAGCCGCACCGCACCGACCAGGTCGGCCAAGCCAGCCATCTGCTCGCGGGCCCGCTGGTGCGCGGCATCGACGCCGTCCATGGTGAACCGGGAGGTGACCAGCGCGACCAGCCCACCGGGCCGGGCGGCGTGCAACGACTTCAGGATGAAGTGGTTGTGGATGGAGTGCTCGCGGCCGGGGTTGTACCGCGGGTCGTGCAGTTTGTGACTGCCGAACGGCACATTGCCGATCACCAAATCGAATCCTGAGTCGGACCCGGGTTCGGGCAGCCGGGTATCGGCGAAGGACTCGGCGCGGATCTCAGCGTCCGGGTACAGCGCCTGCGCGATCTGCACCGTGGTCGGATCGACCTCGATACCCACCAAATGCACGTGTGGTGGCGCGAAGCCGAGAAAGTTGCCGCTGCCGCAGCCGGCCGGGCCATCGACCTGCTCGGCGACCGCCTGGACCGCGAGCCCACCGTCCCGGACGTACTGTCCATCCTGGAAGAGGCCCCGGACGAGCTGCGCGCCGCCGCCCGGGCCAGCACCGACAGCGACTATCAGCGCCGGGTCGACGAGCTGATCCCCACGCTGGCGCTGCTGTGCGAAGGTTCACTGAAGGGCGTCTTCGACGCAGCCACCACCACCCCGATCGACCTGGCCGCCCCGGCCGTGTCGGTGGACATCTCCCACGTCGCCGCCGCCGGTGACCAACTCGTCGCCGCCGCCATGCTGTGCACCTGGGCCTACAGCTTCGGCGTCGTCGACGCCGCCGCGGTACTCGCCGACCAACACCTGGCGCCCAGACGGCAGTTCTTCGGCGTCATGGACGAACTATGGCGGGCGTTGCGTGGGGCGCCCGGCCTGGTCGACCACGCCGATGCACTCACCCGACTCAACCGGCAACGCGGCATGGCCTCCCTCATGGTCACCCACAGTCTCGACGACCTCGACGCCCTGCCCACCGACGAAGACCGGGCCAAAGCCCGCGGCTTCTTCGAACGCGCCGCCATCAAAATCCTCGCCGCCCTACCCGGCCGGGAGTTGGACCGCATCAACCAGATCGTCCGCCTGTCCGCACCCGAACGGGAGATGGTGTCCTCCTGGGCCGCCCCAGAGGCGCTGTTCCCCGGCAGCGTGCACCCCGGCCGCGGCAAATTCCTCGTCAAAACCGGGGAGCGGCCCGGTCTGCCGGTCGCGCTGTCGCTGGTCGGCGACGAATGGTCGCTGTACGACACAGACACGGCGATGCAGGTGAGCACGCCATGAGCGCCACCGCCAGAACCCGAACGCTATCAGCCGATGCGGCTTCGGTACTGCCGGCCAACACACAACCGCGGCCGGTGCCTCCAGATATCCGACAGCAGCGGACGCAGCCAGATCCGTCCACACGGGACGGTGGACGATGAGCATGTCGCAACACCCGGTGCAGCCGCGATCGGCGGCGGGCACCGTGCCGCTGGCCCCGTTCGTGCTGCTCGGTGCGTTGTGGGGGGCGATGGCCTTGAGCTGGCTGGCCTGGTTCGCTGGGTGGGTCTGCGCGTGGGTCACCGGCCGTGTGGCCGGGCCGGGATTCGGTGGCCAGTTCGTCACGGACGTGGTGTCCGGCCGGTGGGACGTCGCCTATCCCGGCCTCAATCACCCGCTTGTTGCCGCGGTGTACGGGGTTCTGGTTGCGGTTGCCGTGGTCCCGGTCGTCGCCGGCTGGATCGTGTGGGAACGGCGACGCGGGCACGCCGGTGACCCGCTGCCGTCCCTGGCGCGGCCGAGCGAGGTGGCCGACCTGACCCCAGCCGGCGTCACCAAACGGGCCCGGCAGCTTCGCCCTAGCCTCGGCGATGTTCCGGACAAGCAACTGCGCCCGGCTGACATCGGGCTGGTGTTGGGCACGATGCTGCTTGCTGGGCGTCGGCGTGGTCCGTTGCTGCGGGCGTCGTGGGAGGACGGGATCCTCGCGGTGATGGGACCACGGGCGATGAAAACCACCGCGGTCGCGGTGCCGTTGATCCTCGACGCGCCCGGCGCCGTCCTGGCGACATCGAACCGGGCCGACGTGTGGGCCACCACGCACACCAGCCGGGCACGAGCCGGCACTGTCTGGGTCTTCGACCCACAGGCCATCACCCGCACCGGGCAACACTGGTGGTGGAACCCCCTCACGGCGGTGCAATCGGTGGAGGACGCCGCTCGGATGGCGTCACACTTCGTCCAGCCGATCCGCCGGGACAAGGGCGAGGACTTCTGGCTGCTCGCGGCGGAGGACCTGCTCACCTCGTTCTTCCTGGCCGCAGCCGCGTCCGGCGCTGCGATGGCCGACGTGCAGGCGTGGCTGGCCGACGCCAACGATGACGAGCCGGTCGGCCTGCTCTTCGACCACGGCTACCCCGAGGTCGCCCGCGCGTTGCGCGGCCGGCAGAACGGGGCGCCGGAAACCCGCGACGGCATCTACGAAACCGCGAGAACGGCGGCCAAATGTTTGCAAGACCCGCGCATTATGGCCTGGGTCAACCAGCCCGCAGACCCCGGCGTGCCCCGCTTCGACCCGGACGCGTTCCCGGTCAGCCACGACACGCTGTATCTGCTGTCCAAGGACGGTGCGGGCTCGTCCGGGCCGCTGGTGGCGGCGATGACCGACCAGGTCATGCGCTACGGGGTGCGCCGTGCCGAGGCCCGCGGTGGCCGGCTGGACCCGCCGATGCTCGCCATGCTCGACGAGGCCGCCAACATCTGCCCCCTCGCAGACCTGCCCCAGCTGTACAGCCACTACGGCGGACGCGGCATCGTCCTGGTCACGATTTTGCAGACCTTCCAGCAGGGCACCACGGTGTGGGGCGAGCGGGGTATGGGCACGCTGTGGGGCGCGGCGACGGTGAAACTGGTCGGCGCCGGTGGTGACGATCCCCGGTTCGCCGCCGATGTGTCCACGTTGGTCGGTGAGCACGATGTCGCGACCCTGTCGTTGACCCGCGACGCCACCGGGTACCTGTCACGGCAGGTCAGTGTCCGCCGGCAGCGCATCATGGGTCCGGAAGACGTGCGGGCGCTCAAGCGAGGCACCGCGATCCTGCTCGCCTCCGGCGCCAAGCCGGCGATGCTGACCCTCAACCCGTGGTTCCGGCAGGCCGGCGCTCCCGTGCTCAGTGCGCACACCGCCGCAGCGGTTGCGCAGATCTCGGACGCCGCCGAACGCGAACGTCTCGTCGGCGAGCTGGCCGACGACGGCATCCACCTGCCGGCGCCTTTGCCGCCGGCCGTGCTCGACGGCCCTAGCGTCGCCCGGCTCGACGCGCCCAGGACTCGGATCCGGCCGGGATCCGGGCCGGCGGCGGCCGACGCAGACGACGCCGCGGGCGGCCCGGGCGCCGCCGCCCGCACCGCCAAACCGTCGGTGCCGCGGTTCCAGGGTCCGGCGCGGTAGCCATGACCCGGCAACGGGAACCGGATCCGCAGCGGTTGATCGCCGCGCACGCCGCGGCGAACGAGTTCTATCGCGCCCGGATCCTGTCCGAACCCCGTGCCCTGAGATACCTGCGTACCCGCGGCATCGTTGCCGCGACCGCGCACACGCCACCGTGGACGCTCGGGTACGCGCCCCGCGGCTGGACCCACCTGCGTGATCACCTTCGCGGGACCGGGTACACCGACGACGAGCTGCTGGCCGCCGGGCTGGTCACCACGGCCGGCAACGGCAACCTCATCGACGTGTTCCGCAACCGGGTCACCTTCGCGATCCGCAACCCCGACGGCGAAATCGTCGCGTTCACCGGCCGAGACTTGTCCGGACGAGCCAACACGCCCAAATACAAGAACACCACCACGACCGCGATCTACAGCAAGAAGCACACCCTCTACGGGTTGGCCGAGCAGCTCGGCGGCGACGCCCAGCCCTCCGCGGTGATGCTGGTCGAAGGACCCGCCGACGTGCTCGCCCTGGCCCGGTTGCGCCAATCCGTGGGCGCCGATGAGTACCGGCAGCCCTACGTCGCGGTCGCGCCGTGCGGCACCGCGCTCACCGTCGAGCAGGTTGCCCGGCTTGCCGACGCAGTGCCGCCCGGCACCGCGCTGGTAGTGGCGTTCGACCCCGACACTGCCGGCCGCGCCGCCGTCGAGAAGTCCTACGAACTGCTGCGCGCCTGGCCCGGCCCGGTTGACGCTATCGCCCTCCCGGCGGGCACCGATCCTGCCGAGCTCGTCGCGCAGGGACGGGCCAGCGCCGTCCAGGTGCTGGAGCAGGCCCGCCAGCCCCTCGCCGACCTGCTAATCGACCAGCGGCTGGCCCGGTTCCGGCTCGACGAGATCCCCGGCCGCTTCGACGCCCTGCATGCGGCAGCGCCACTGGTCGCCGACGTCGCCGCCCGCGACACCGGCCACGCAGCCCGGTTGTCCGCGCACCTGGCCGCCCGGCTGGACCTGAACCCTCTGACCGTGTTCGAGGCGGTCTTTCCGCCGCAGGACGACACCTACGCCCCGGACCCGCCCGCCGCACTGCCCGATCCCGCACCCGGCTTCGAACCGGGCCGACGTGCGGCAACGCCGCTCGGAGGCGCCGGGTTTCCCGACCCCGACCTGGTAGGCCACCAGTACGCCCGCACCTGCCCACCGGCCGCGCCCGCGACGATATGGGTCCAGCACGACCCGGCGACCGGTCACACCGCGTGGGTGCTCGCGGAAGGGGTAACCGACTCGCCCGGCGACCGCGCCGCCGCTCGGCTGGCCGCCGAGGTCGCCGGCCGGGCCGCCGTCCTGGTCGGCGCACACACCGCCGTCCAGATCGCCCGCACCGCCGTCAACGCGCAGTTCACCCAACCCGGTGTCAGCCGCGGCGACGCCGCGATCACCGTGCTCACCAGCTTCGACGGCGACCAACCCGTCGCCGGACGCCGACCGTTCACGGTCGCCTGGGCTGGAGACGTGACGGCGTACGGCTCGACCGGGACGTGGTTCGCGTCGCTGACCATCGACCACACCCTGCGCGGCAACGCCCAGCGCCGCGACCCTGGCGCCCCAGCGGTTGCCGGCGACGGTGCGCTGACCGCCACGGTGCGTGGCGGCGCGATCGGCGTCAACCGCATCGATGCGCCATTGAGCCAGATTATCCTCGTCGGGCGGGCGTTGATCCGCACGGCGCCGGACCATCTGCGTCGCGCCGTCGAATGGCGAAAGCCAGCACAGGTGGTCGAGCAGCTCGCCCGCCTCGGCGGCGCGTCGAGCGCCGCCCTGGTGGTCCGGCCCCGACCCGACCAAGCCAGCGTCGTGGTCAACGCGGCCCAGCTCGCCCGCCAGGACCAGGCCGCGGGGGCCGCACCCCGAACACCGGCACCGACACCGGTGCGCGTGACCCGCCATGCCGTCCCGGCCGTTCCAACCCGCCGCCAGCCGGTCAGATGACTACCGCGGACTGCCAGGGACCGGCGTTCGCTGCCGGCGTCAGCCGCCGGTCGAGTTGCTTGTGTCGCCATCCGATGTCGTCTCTGGGGTGGGGTCGCCGCTCTGACGGCGCACCGACATCGACATGTAGTTGTGATCGCGCCAGAGATTCCGGACACCGACCCCGACGACGATGCCGGCGAGGATGCCGACAAGGGCGATGATCCATGGAGGCAGGCCGGCCAGGGTGGTGACGACGCCCGTGGCTGCGCCCGCGGCCACGCCTGTCAGCGTGGACGCGATGGGGACATTCGCGTAGTGGGGACGCTCGTCCTCAACACCCGGTTCACCGACGCTGTTCCACAGCATGAGCAGCATCAACCCGGCGCCGACGGTCAACAGGCCAAAGATCACGCTGGCTACGATGCGGGCCGTGCTCACGGGCTCCACCTACCACTCGTTGGACGGGCGGGTTGCGGTGCCCCCGACGACACCCATTGGTGTCGTGGATCGAGCACAACAGGTGCGTGGTGTCACGTCAACACCGACAGGTACACAGCGGTGACCGAATGTGATTCGGAGCCTCGTGACCGGGCGGGCAAGCGGTCGCACTGATTTGAGGGTGTCCGATTGATAGCTGCCCGAGTCAGTCGATTGATAGCTGCCCGAGTCAGTCCCACCAACCAGGCGGAGCCGGTTCGACGGTTGCGGCGGTTTCGGGCTCGTGCTTGCCGGGCCGAGCGCCTTCGGGTTGGCGACAGTTGCGGAACGGACCATCGAGGCCGGTGAGGATGGGCAGATGGTGGTCCAGGTCAAGCCACCACCCGGGTTTGGTGGACGGTTCCCAGCGGGCGGCTTCCCAGCCGTTCCACAGCACGGTGAGCCGGGCGATGGCCTCGGCATGGTCCCACCACAGGGCGCACCAGCGCACCCGCGGGTTGCCGGGAACCCGGTGCAGCAGCATCGGGGTGAAGTACCCGGCGACCCAGGCTTCCACGGTCGGGTACAGCGGCGGCTGCGCGTCTGCCTGGTCCGCCGCGGTCGTGTCCTGGTCGGGGATGGCGCTCGGCTGGGTGGGTGCGGTCATCGGGTCCTGCCCGTGCTCCGCTTGCCGTTCTGGGTCGGGGTCTGGGTGCGGGCGTTGGCCGGGCGCCGGTTGGCGACGTGCTCGGCCATGGCGCCCGGATGGTTTAGGCCCTCGGGGTACCACTCGGCGGCCAACTGCGCTGCGGTCCGGGCGTCGGCGTGGTCACGGTTAGCCTCGCCCGCCGCGCGGGCGTTGCGGGGCAGTCCGGCAGTGGCGTGTTCGTCGACGGCGGCCGTGGTCGGGTCGTCCGGGGTGGCCGCGTCTGCGGCACTGTTCCGCAGCTGCTGCGCGGCGCGGGCGGCGAGCACCTCGCGCAGCGCCTGCGCTCCGGCGGCACCGCCGACGCCGAGACGTTCCAGCTCGTCGGCGTAGCTGACGGGGGGCGCACCGTCGGCCAGCCGCGCCCGCTCCTGCCGCACCGCGGCGTCGAAGCCGTCGCTGCCGACCGGCTCCAGGCCGCCGGGTTCGATGGCTGCCGAGCGGCGGCCACCGTGCGGGCGGGCCGGGCGGGTGTGGGCCATTTCCTGGGCGGCGACCCGCATCGCGGCGGCCCGGGACGCGCCGGCCGCCACCGCCTGGTCGTACAGGTCCATCGGCCGGGGGTACATCTCGCGCAGCCGATCCTCGACCTGCTCGGCGGCGGCCCGCGCCTCCGGAAACTCGCCTTCGCGAAGCCGGGCCGCCCGCCAGACCGTCGCCAGGTCGTGCAGGTCGGCACGAGCCAGCCAGTCCGAGTCCAAGGTCTGCGCGATCAGCCGCCGGTCGCGTTGCGCTTCCCGGCGGCTCGCCGCGTGCTGCGCGAGGCGGTCAGCGGTCTGCTGCTTGTCCCGCGCAGCGCGGACCTTCTCGGCTGCTTCCTCGCGCTGCTCCTTGCGGCGCATCTCCTCAGCCGCCAGCCGGGCCGCCGCCTCGCCGAGTGTGGCGAGCACCGCCAGTCCCTGCCCGAGACGTTGCCCGACCTCGGCCACCACGTCCGGATGCTGCTGCTGCCCGATGCCGTCCATGCCCGCTCCCCAGACCCTCACCCGGTCCGACCACCGTCGTATCGGTGTCCGACCTCGACCATCCCCGCTAGGGGTTAGCGAAGGCGTTAGCGGAACTGCCAGCGCCGAACCGGGGGCAGGCCCGAACCGCGGGGTCACACCGTGGTGGGGACCCGCTGCGCGGCGTGCCTCAGCGGCCACAGGAACGGCGCGGTCTGCCAAGCCGTCGGGCCGTAGCGCAGGTGCGCGTACAGCACCGCATGACACCAGGCTGACGGGCCATGCAGCCGCACCGGCATGACGTCGGCGAAGGTGAGCACGCAGGACTGGTCCGCGCCCAGCCGGTACTCCACGACGCTGTCGTGATCGAACCGCAGCCACCGGCCGCTGACCTGACACCAGGTGGTCGTGGCGGTGACCACCACCCGGGCAACGCGGTGCCCGCGCCACTGCCGCCGGCACAGGCTGGCCGCCCGGGCGTAGCCGATGCTCGTGCCGATCAGCCGACCGACCGCCGCGCCGGCCACGAACCCGGGCGAGCCGACGGCCACCATTCCGCCCGGCTGGTACGTGACGTCCATCCGGTAGAAGCGCGAGTACCGCAACGGCACGTCCATGTAGACCACGCCGACGTCTGGAAGATCCGGTGCGAAGACCGCCGGGGGTGGCTGCCCGTCGGCCAACGCGGCGTACAGCTGTACCGCCGCGTGCCAACCGCCCTGCCGGGCCTGCTGCACCGGCTTGGGTCGCCGGGCGGGCAGGAGTCGACCGATGCCGTAGCCGAGCGTGTACGCCGTCAGGGCCCACGGCGCGCACACCCCGACCACGCTCATGCTGAACCACCGGCCGTGGGCGAACCGTCGTCGGCTGCCGCCGTCCACGATTCCAAGGACCAGGCCCGTCACGGTGGCCGCGAGCGCGACCACCCAAAATCCGAGCGCGGCGAGGGTCGCCCACGTGTGTGGTGCCGCGCATGGCGTTGATGTCGGGGTCGCGGCGGATCCGTGCCGGGCGAGGCAGGCATGCCAAGCCTCGTTCAGCCAGACGGCTCCCCCGAACAGCAGTGGAGAAACCGGCATTGTCACCGCGGCGACCAGCCAATGCCGTCCGCTGCGTCGTACGAGCGTCACGTGCCCCTGGTCGGTCATCGGCTTCTCCATCCTCGGCTGGGCCCGGTCGCGTTGGCCAGCAACGGCTCCGCTCGCTGACCCGATGCTCCGTCACCCGGCCACGAGCCACGTACCCCAGTGTATACATAAAGGTATATTTAATGCACCCTGTGCGTATGCCATTCCTCGAAGCGTCGCGGCGGCGTGCGACTTCCGCACAGCGGCGATCGGAGTCCGATCGGGAATCCGGGCCCTATGGTGTCGAGTGTGGACCGAACCACTACGACCCACGCCACGCGCGAAGAGGTGCCGGACAACGAACGAGATCCACAACAACCTCGTCGTCCGGCTGTCCGGCCGCGAGCTGCACCGCGCTATCTATTCGCCGATGGCTGACCCGGCCGAGCTGGAGCGCAGCATGCGGCCGACCTGCGTGAGTTGGCACTGCCTTGCGGTCCGGGCCTGTTCATCGACCGGCTGTGCACCGTGACGATCCTGCCGTCCGGGGCGACGCGGCCGGGGGCTTCGATCCGACCACGGAGGACATTACCCCCAAGCACGCCCTCGGCTGCGGCAGCCTGCCCGCCCAGACGCAGCAGGTCGCCCCTTAGCCAGCTGGACGCCACGAGGCGCTCCGTGGTGGCCGAAGATCCTGCAACTCCTGAATTTTGAAACGGTGATCCACGACGATGCGCATGTAGGAAAGGTGACCAACATTGGACACGTCGAGGGCAGCGTTACCTTCTAACAAATCGTGAGGCTCGCCCTCTGTACCAGCGGAAGTCCGCAATGGATGTGAGGTGGCGACGACGTGAGGCCAAAGGGTGAACTGTCTGGTTGGCACGGCACTCCGTAGCGACGGATGACTGCGTACGATCCGCCAGGACTTCGATCATGGCGACCGTCCGGTATCGTAGCTAGGGCGTCGCCGAGGCGGTGACGTGGACTAGGAAGTAGACAGGTCGTGCTGTTGGAAACAACAGGCGGCCTTGTTTATCGACCATTTTCCATTTGACCATACATGTGCCGGGTGTCGTCGGTGCCGTAACTCTTACATGGATCTTGACGCGCTCGTTCGGGAGAGTGTCGCCGACCGGTATCCGCTCAGGTGTTTGGCATGTGTCCGAGTCGATCGGAAGATCGTCCCGTTGTAGGTATCGGTCGCGCCACACTACCGTCCCCGCGTTCTGAATCTCCCAGATCTTCTCGAAAGTCTGGCCGGTCTGCACTTTCGTCCCGTCGGGGATGGTGATGTCGGCGATGAACCGGCTTCGGTCGCCGGCGTGAAGCGGCCCCGTGGATGGGCTTGAGGTCGTCGTCTGCCGCCCTTCGTCATCCGGGATTGTCTGTCGGTCTTGCGCTGACTTTCCGCCGAACGCGGTGAAGGCGGACAGTGTGGCTGCTGCCACGACGAGCGTAGTCAGCCCTGTCAGGCCGATGAATCGTCGATACGGACGCTGTTGCCGCTTCCCTCCACTGTTGCTCGGCTGCGTCACAGGATCGCCCGGTGCGGGGAGCGTCAGGGCTAGGCGCGTGGCTTCAGTGCCCGGCACGGGCGTGGTCGTGTCAGCTGGCGCAGTCACGGTCGGCTTGCTGGCCACCGCCTTCTCCCTGGCGGCCGTCCAGCGGACCCGCCAGCTGGCTTCATCGCCACCGCAGACCCTCACAAATTCCCGCGTGGTCTCCCAGGAGGGAAAGCGGAGGCCCGTGGCAGCCTCGTGCAACGTGGTGTGGGAAATCGATCCGGACCGGGCCGCCATCTTACGAAACGATGGGGTGCCCGCCGTCGTTCGGAGCTTCTGTAGTTCTTCAGCGAACTCCCTGATCGGTCCAACTGGCTCATCGTGCTCGGTGTCCTTATTGATCCACAACAGAGCCGTCCTGTAAGAGCGGTTGTCAGATGGTGTCAGGACCTACCGTACAACGCCGTTCAAGGCCAATCGTGGAATCGGATTCGACGCGGCTCAAGGCGTTGACGGGAATCTTCGACAGAGCGTACGTCCCATGATCGTCGTTGCTTCCCAATGTCAAATCGGCACCGTCAAATCCGGCAAGCACATCCACCTGTCCGGAACCTATGCTCTGGACTACAGCAGGAGGAACAGCCATGAAGGCTCGTACCATCGTCGGTGCGCTGTTGGCGCTCACCATCTCATCCATCGGCCTGACGGGCACCGCGGCGTACGCCGCTCCGGCTCGGGACGCGGCGGCGCACTGCGCACAGGACCTGGACTCCGGGGCGTTGGCCTGCGCCGGCAGCCCCGAGGAGGCTCGGGAGGAGCTGAGCCTCCAGGCGTCGTACGCCGTAGCGCGGCTGTGGAAGGACGCCGGCTACCTGGGTCAGTCGCGGACCTACTACAAGTCCAGCCCTTGCACGAGCACGATGAACGATCTGGAGATCAAGGTCGACGTTGTGCCGACCGGCTGGAATGACAAGCTGTCCTCGGTGGAGACCGACCTGTCCACGCCCAACACGCGGTGCTCGGTCCGGATCTTCCGGGACGGCCACCGCAACGGACCGTCGTTCACCATCGACAACTACACCCGAAACCTGGGCGCGTTCGGGTGGAACGACAGGGCCTCGTCCTGGTACATCAGCTGACTCGGCTTCGCAGATCGCCGATGGCCCCGGCTCGCGCCGGGGCCATCCCGTCGATGGGTCGGACCGCGTGCGACGGGCTGAGTTGCGGACGTAACCGTGCGGGGCGGGTCGGGCGGTCGATGCCTGTCAATGACGATGCCGGTGAGAAACTCCGGTTGCGTAGGTAGTCCTTACAGGCTTTGATCGTTTGGGTAACAGCTCACCAGCCACCGATCGCCGAAACTCACGTTTACGGGGGCTGTGGTGGACCGGCTCAGCCGCAAGGCGGGCCCAGCAGCACCGCCGATGACTGCCGGCTGCCGCATCGGCGCCGCTCACCTGGTCGGGCGGGTGGCGGAGGGTGGCGTCGGGCGTCGCGTGTCGCGGCGCGGGGTTGATGGACCCGTTAGCGGACCTGTTAGCGCGCCCGCCTGCGGGTCGGCCGACGCCGGGTCGGCCGGTGTGTCGGCAGCCGTGCGGAGAAGCCGCGCCGCCGTGCGCGCGGCGCGGGCCTGATGGATCCGCTGTTGCGACTCGCGCAGCTCGGCGAGCGCGTCCGCGAGCAGGGACAGGTTGACGATCAGGCGCAGCATGGCCAGCACCGTCTGGTTGTCGGCGAGGTGGCCGGCCACGCCGAGCAGCCGGGACATCGCCCGTAACTGTGCGGCGCGCGGGCTGCGGGCTGGTGCTCGGCCGTGCGGCAGCCGCGCGGCCCGATCGAACGCTTCGGCGGCCTCGTGCAGCGGACCGCGTCGACGGCCTTCGGCATGGCGGGCGGTCACGGTCAGCGTGTCCGCAGCGGCGTACCCGGCAGCTCCGGCACCGCCCGGGGCGCCCGCGGCGAGTCGGCGCACGTCGGCGGT
>Ga0307513_10009687_pt1 | contig 12172 bp, 5 predicted proteins | sample 15_EM_MG_FD_202174 | JGI IMG/M metagenome (GOLD analysis project Ga0307513, IMG submission 202174) | Populus trichocarpa ectomycorrhiza microbial communities from riparian zone in the Pacific Northwest, United States - 15_EM | ecosystem: Host-associated > Plants > Roots > Unclassified | place... | reverse complement strand
TGCCATGTTGACTTTATAGTGTTATACCAATGCAAGCTTTTGAGCCTTCAACATTATATTCTTTGATTGTGCATTCTTTCAATGATATGTATCTCTAGAACTTGCTTCATATCTTGTTGAGATTACAATCACATTACATATATACATGAAGATGATAAAGGCATTAGAAATTTTAACCACTTGAGCCAAAAAGCCAACCTAAAGCATATTATCGTTAGTGAGTCCCTTTTGAGCTTGTTTATCTTTTCTTTGCTTTATCCATGTATAAGCCTTAACTTTATATATGTTTTTCTTTTTCCCTGGCCAAGGATTAGTAGAGCATATACTTGTGATATTTCATGGAATTATGGTTGGAAATTATGTGAAAAGAAAGAAGAAGTGATGCTTGATGAAAAAATGGGCAAAGTTGCCAAAAGTAAAAAAAAAAAAAAAAAAGTGTCCCTTTATGTTCTTAAGATTTTATGTTGAAAGAGCTTGAAATCAAAATAAGTTAAGCATTGGTGATTAAAGATGGAAAATTTATGTGCTTTGATAGAATATCTTGTTTGAAATATCATTTTTCATAATGCTCTACTTTCATTGATTTGAACCTTTTCTTTTACTCTCTTTTACCTCACCTTAACCTTAGCCCCATTGCAACCAGAAAATAAGACCTTTTGATTCATGCATTGCTTGTAATATGTTAGTAATGGAGATTGGATTGAAAAGCAAGCTTATGGTAGAACATATTCATTGATTGAATTTGAGAGATTTAAACACATAAGCCCTAAATACATGAGAGTTAGAGTGTATATCAATGAGAGGACCTATCACTTTGGCATGGCATAGATTTCATTGAAATCCCGACAATTAATTGAGTTTTGAAGTTTGCATGTAAATAAATTCATGAAAATTTATACTCTTTATCCTTCTTGATTGAATTCTTGTTTATAATGCATATATTCTTCGATATTGATGGGAGATTAGGAGATTAGTCATAGTGATTTGATTTAATTTAATTTCAATTTGATTTTACTTATCCTTTCTCGAGGACGAGCAAGAGCTAAGTGTGGGGGTATTTGATGCAACCGTATTATTCGATAGTTTCACCCACATTTAACTAGTGTTTTGCCTATGTTTTATATATTAAATGCCTTGATATTCTTTGTTTTATGTTTTAAAGGTACTTTTGGATGAAAGATGCAAAAAGGAGTAAATTAAAGGTAATTGGTAGATTTGACCTTCAGTTGATGTTTTGTGCAAAGCATGAGCTCTAGCGGTTGAAATGAAGTTATTCCAGTGGAATTAAAAAGCTAACATCCATACCTTTCTGGATATCTAAGGCAAGAAAATAAAATAAGGAAGAGCATGGAAATAGCAGCCTTCAAAGTCAAATCTTGCAATCTGCCAGTGTTGACCTTCGGCCATTCCAACTTTAATATCTGAAGCTATAGAAGTGAAATTGATTCAAACTAAATTTGATTGGATTCCTGACTCAAATTATTATCAACTCTCCAAATTTCAGCCAAAAAAGATGTCATATGAGGGAGATATGATTTTTCAAAGATGACAACTGAATTCTGCCAGCAAACAGGTTTCGTGAAGAAACGAGTCCAAATTAGGATCCGAAGCATCTAAACCGATATCCGAGTTTCTATTTCAGCAATTTAGCTCCTTTAAGTCAAAGCTTGAAGATTTCATGCAAGGCTATTTCTCTTTTTTTAGGAAAATAATTATTGAAGTGCTTAAATGTAAACTGTCTACTTAAGGGAGGACTATTTTGTAAAATAGAGACCAGGGTTTCCTAGGATATAAAAAGAATGAGAGAAGAGAAGGGGGGCAGCCAGCCAAGAGGAGAAAAACGCCCCCCTCCTCTAAGAAACCCGAAATCATGCATTCCTCCATCTTGTTTATTAGTTGTTCAACAAACATGCAAGGCTAAACTCGTTTTCTTGGTTGCAAGGACACGAAAACCTTCGGATTTCAAGAACTGTGAGATTTATTTTACCTTTTCTTTTCAGTTTATATGATTAATATGTTTGTTCTCCTATGCTTATTTTTCCTATGATAGTTTTTTTTATTTGCTAGAGCGGACTCTAAGTTATTATTGTAGACAATCTATTGCTAAGTTTGATATCAAAACCGAAGTTGTGGTATATGAACTTGTGAAGCAACTGAGTTCAATAATTATGGCGGATCTACATTATTAATCTTAGGGAGAACATTCAATCAAATCAAACATAAACTGCGGACAATTATGTTTTCTTTATTAATCAACTTATCTAGTTCTTAAGGCTGCCATTGAATTAAATTACTAGTGCGGACATTGTGGTTGTTTGATGGTTAGGGTTAGTTATATGGCAGATCCGTTAACTAACCAATATTAAGAAGAGATAAATATTCAGAATACAAATTGATGTTTCGTTTCCATGATCAGTTCTAACTTCTGTTGGTTGATGTGTGCTTACAACCAAGGTTTGTTCTCTTAATAATTTTCTGATTTTATTAAATTTTGTTTGATAGTTTTCTGTTTTCTTTTGCTTCAGCTTAGATAACATCCAAACCCCCCCAAATTGCATATCATCTAGCATAAAAATCTGACTTGAACCTTCCTCGTGGGACCGACCCCTTGCTTGCTTTATACTATCCTGTGTATTGTGTTTGAAGCTACGACAATTAATTTGTGCGACCACGACATCACAACAAGATCCCATTATTAAGAGTACTGATAAACTCTAAGCTAGAAGAGGTAGAATGGGCAAAAGTTAGATATGAACAGTTGAATCTGATTAGTGAAAAAAGGATAGCTGCAATCTGTCATCATCAACTATACCAAAGAAGGATGGCCAAATCATATGACAAGAAGGTTCGACCTTGAGGATTCCATGAAGGAGATCTTGTATTGAAGAACATATTGCCTTTACCAGGAGAAAATCAGAGTAAATGGACGCCAAACTATGAGGGCCCTGACGTGGTAAAGAAAGCTTTCTTAGGAGGAGCTTTATTGTTATCTAGAATGGATGGAGAAGATCTAGTTAGACTTGTGAATTTTGACTCTGTAAAGAAATATTATGCTTGATGTATTCCGTAACTTCCCAATCAATAAAATAAATTTCAGCCATGAATTCTCTCTGTAAAGAATGTTTTCTTCATAAAGCGCATGATCTCTTTCTTAAAAGAACTAATTTTATGCATGAATAAGGAATCATGGTATGCTCAAGATGACTCAATCAATTCCCAAATTGGAGGAAACCAAACCAAATCTAAACTTGAACTGTATTGCACATCACACTGGGGGCAAAAAGTGCACATGTGGGTCTATAGTGAACCAAAGCCCAACATTAGGGGGTATCATCATAAAAACTTCTGAAACACCTTTTATGAGAATTGCTTGAGACAGAATATGATGCATGCATAGAAAGTTTCAGTTTTCATGAACAAAACCAACTCTTTTGAGTGTTCCTTTAAAATAGTTTTTTAAAATGGAAAAGGCAATTGCAAAAGTATAATAAAAGGCAATATTCAATGGAGCAAAAAAGGGTCACATAAGTTTTGTTACTCATTTTTGGGCCCCACGTGCTGGAGATGGTGTGTATCCCTCTTGAACCAAATGCAGAAGTTTAGTTCATGGTTGTTGGAAAATTGACAAAAGCATAGAAGAAAAGAAAGTTTTTCGAACCCTGTTTTAGCTATCTTCTACTCTCTGTATCCTCCCCTCTTTTGCTGTCAAAATCATCAGGATTCTTAGGCTAATTAGGAGTCTTCATAATGCTAAATTCATTCCTTCTTTATCTCGTCTTTAAGGTTGGATAAATCTCTCAGAATTTGCACTAAAAAACTGATTCTGCTGTTGTCGGAATTTTGTTATAATATAAAATTTGTTCCAACTTAGACTTTGATTTTGTCTTGATTTCGTGCAATATTCGACCATCCCAGCTATATGCTGTCATTCATGACATGTTAAAGAATTGATTTTCACTTTTATTGGGTCCTAAGGCTTACTGTTCTTAGGTCAGACTCTAGTCATATTGGGATGCTCGGCATTGTCAGTTACTGAATCAGATCAGGAAACCATTTTTTACCAACTAGATTGCGGCTGGATTCTGTTCTTCAAAATGATTTTATCTGACTTTGAATCCTTCATGAAAGTTTTAGTCCTGTACGTGTAGATGAATTTGGTTTTTTTGAATCGCTTGATTTCGATATTAGAAGCTCAAGATATTCCCGTTTGAATATCTAGTGTGAAAGTAGAGAATCCTACCACCATAAGGATTTTGACCCGAGTCTTCATAATGCCAAATTTGTTCCTTCTTTATCTGGTCTTTAAGGCCCGTTGTTGTTAGGTCAAACTCTTAGTCATATTGAGATGCTTAACATTGTTAGTTTACAAATCAAATCAGGAGAACCTTTTTAACCAAGCAGATTGCAGTCAGATTTTGTTCTTCAAAATGATTTTATCTGACTTTGAATCCTTCATGAAAGTTTTAGTCTTATACGTATAGATGAATTTGGTTTTTTTGAATCATCTGATTCTGATATCAAAAGCTCAAGATATTCCCGTTTGAATATCTAGTGTAAAAGTAGAGAATCCTACCACGAGAAGGATTCTGACCCAAGTCTTTATAATGCCAAATTCGTTCCTTGTTTAGATGGTCTTTAAGGCCCGTTGTTCTTAGGTCAGACTCTCAGTCATATTGGGATGCTCGGCATTGTCAGTTTCCGAATCAGACTAGGAGACTCTTTTTGACCAACCAGATTGCAGCCAGATTTTGTTCTTCAAAACAATTTTATCTTTCTTTGAATCCTTCATGAAAGTTTTAGTCCTGTATGTGTATATCAATTTGGTTTTTTGAATCGCTTGATTTTGATATCAGAAGCTCAAGATATTTTTGTTTGAATATCTAGTGTGAAAGTATAGAATCCTACCGCGAGAAGAATTCTGACCCGAGGTTGCAGTGCAATGAGGACTGGTTGAGGTCTAGGTCATGCCAGAATTTAATCATGGAGAAGAAATGTATTTTGGGACATGATTTAATGTTTCAAGGATTTATCGGGTTAAAGACCAATTTTTAAAGTTAATCGGTTTCGTTGAAGGAATTGAAAAAAAACAAGGACTGGATCAGAAAACATCATAATAATTTCTGTTACTTGGCTGCCATGCTGGATTATATTTTGCTTCTCTTCACAAAACGAACGACACCTTTTCCTTACCTTCATATATCCCACTTAAAAAATGCCACCGTTTGGAACTTGGCAGCATGAAACACTCCATAGTTGAATTAATTAGCATTTGTGTTTTGAGAACAGTACCCCTCCCCTTCTGCAATTCTTTCCTTTTCTCTGCACAACTATTCCCACTAGTTTTTCATTATTCTCTAGTCTTTGAGTCCTTGGGTCAGTATCACCCCTTTTCACGCTCGATTTTTGGGCTGCAAATCATTGTTTTTTTTTTTTTGCTTCAGTCCAAAGGAAACGACTTTGAACATCACTACGCCAGCTCTGAAAGAAGGCACGGAGAGGAGCTTCACCATCATTTAATGGCTGGGATTTTATCCCTAACTCAGATGGCTAGGATGAGAGTGTTAACATGAAGAATAATTGCTGGAATCACGGAATATGAATCACAGAATATTTTAGTTTCCTAATTTGCTTTATGTGATTGTAAATCAGCCGAGATTATATCTAGATTAATGTAATGAGCCTTTCCTAAATAGAGTTATGTATAGGCTATATATATGCCTCCTCTACTGACCTAAAAGGGGGAGAAGAAGAAAAAGAGAAAGAATGAGAGAGGGAAAGGAAACAAATAAACAGAGAGAGAGAAAGAAAAACAGAGAAATAAAAAAGGGAGAGACAGAGGAGACCAAAACAGAAAGAGGAGAAAGGAAAAAGAAGGAGTCTTTCTTTGGTTACCAGAGGGGAGAAGGCAAAAGCTTTGTCCATCATCTTCGTTGTCTCCAGAACCAGTTACCACCGATCGTGTGCAAAAGTTTCAGCGTCATTGTGTTCATCCATCTCAGTTACCAGGTAAGTTTCATACATTCCTTTCACTTTGCATTTTAATTACATAAGTACCGTGCATCTTCATTTATAATTAGCCTCTTCTTATAATGAGCGTGCGTGTACATTTAACTCACACCTAGTTGTTTTGCCCATCCGGTTCACTGGCTTGGGCCCTTGACCCGGTTAGACCTATTGGGTCCAGCCCAGTCACATGGGCCAAGCTGGACCTAGCCCCCCAAAAAAAAACAAAAAAAAATGCTTTGTTTTCATGCATACGACCAATATCCTAAAAATATTTTGAACATTTCATTTTTCTGAAAAATAAATATTCAAAGTTTCAAAATGTGTTTTAGCATTGGATTTCTTAAACACAAATTATTCCCTTGCATTTTGGATATTACAACATGTTTGTAAATTCAAAAGGGTATTGGCCAATATTCCAAAAATATAAAAATCTTATTTTTAGGGAATTTGTCTTTATTCACTATTAGTTTTCTAATTTCCTTTATTTGATTGTAAATCATTTGAGATTATATCCTAAACTAGTGTAATGAGTGCTTTCCTAAATAGAGCTATATACAAGCTATTTATAAGCCTCCTCTGCTTACCTTAGAAAAGGGGACAAAAAAAGAGAAAAAAAATAGATATTCTTCCTCTGTTCAACAGAGAGGGCACCAGAGTAGTCTCCAGGTTTTGACTTTGGCTATATAAACAAGTTTGTTAATCTCCACTCCATCGAACATTGGCAAACAGGAGTTCACAAAATCTAAGGGTTTTATTTAAAAAACTCCTAACGACAAAAAAAAGGAAGGCTTTCTTTGGTTTTCATAGGTGGAAAGGCAAAGGATTTTTCCATCTGCCTGTACTTCATCTTTTGTAGTCAAAACAAGTGAGATCTGCAGGTATAAGTCTCAACTTTCCCCTTCCTTGTTGCATTTAAGTCTTTTGTTTTGATGTTTTAAAAACCTGTTTTGTCCTTTGCTTTGCACATTCGGTTTCTATTTTTGACATTACAATGAATGCTTGTCCACTGTTCCTTCCGTGGCTTTGAGCTTAGATGGGTGTTTATGTTAGAGTTTGCGGTTTCTTTTTTTTCTCTGATTCATGAGGAACAGTGGATCTCGTAGGTCCTCATTATCAATTCACTCCCTTGTTCGGGCGCTTTCCCTATCTTATAATCTTATATGGGGTAGCTTTGCTCCTAAATGGAGCTTTTCGTAGAGGAGAAAGTGAAATACGAGGGAAGTCCCTTTGCATTTTGAAGTAATCTTTTGGGAAGGTTCAGAGGGTCATGTTTTCCTTTCCGCTCTTTGAAGATGAAATAACTGGCCATGTTGTTTTGGTTTTGGTCAGTGATATATGTGTTATAAAAGCATGCTCTTCAAGGTCTTTTCTTTTGTATGAAACTAGTATGGCAGTTTTCCCAGATTGGTAAAAAAGGATAGGTCATGAGTCACGGACACTACATTAGAATTTTGAGTTCAAACTTTGGTTTCAGAACTTTGGCTCCTTTATGCTTACAGACGTGTTTCTTTTCCGGTTATAGAATTTTAAGTTGAGTTGGTTTTGAAAGGTTTTTCTTATGAGTTGTTTTAAACTTCTTGTAAATCTTATAATATATATGATGGTTTGCTACCTTTATTTGTGATGGTTGCATTTAATTGTGATGCTTGTGTTTTCACCAAATATAAAAATGTTTTTGCGTGTTGCATATGGCCAATACCCTAAAAAAATATTTTGAACATTCCTTTTAAAAAAATAAATATTTGAAATTTAAAAAATGTGTTTTAGTATGAGTTTCTTAAACACAAAAATTATTTTCTTGCATATTGAATTTTACAACATGTTAGTAAATTCCAAAGGGTTTTGGTCAATATTCCAAAAATATATAAAACAATTTTTGGGCAATTGATTTTTAAAGAAAATCCTAAAGGGTTAATATCTAAAATATTATTGGGAATAATTTCTTATTATTCAAGAAACCCCAAGTGGTTAATATCTAAATTTTTTTTTATAGGAATAATAGGTCATTACCCCCTTGATAATATAAAAGCAAAGAAACCTATATAAGGTAAATGTCCAAAATATCGTTAAGAGTAATACAACTTGTTCGTTTTTAACATAAGGGTAGATTTATGTCAAAATGTTATTTATAACAATTTAATTGCACATCCTTGAAAGAAGCCTCAATTATAATTGGAGACATTTTAAATTTTGATTTCACGGTTTACAAGCCGTGAAAGTATGAAGTACTAAGGCAAAAATTGGCTTTTTAAAGCGCTCTGAATTCCTTTAGATTTCGAAATTAGTTTTTTTTCTCTTTCTCCTTGTGATTTACAAGTCGAGAATACTTGGAATATTAAGGGAAAAGTGAGCTTTTAAGCATACTGAATCTCCTTGGATTTCTATCCTAAGTGTCTCTTAATTCGCAGGTTGTAAGTTTAGTTTGAATCAAATACATATTTCAAAATCTGCATTGGTTCTCTTTGACACTCTATAGACTTATCTAAAGGTATGATCCATATTGGCCAAGGGTTCTTTCTTTTTAGACTTTGAGCCCAAATTTGTTCATCGTAGCAAACGTATCCTAGGAAAACTGATGGGATTAGAGAACACCAATATCGTAGCAAATGATAAGGCAAACCAAATACCAAGCAGTTTACCTTAGATAGGGCATCCTAGGGGTGCTAAAACCTTCCCTTTACGCAATCAGTCCCTTGCCTTGGAATCTCTAAAGACCAATTAGGGTTCCTAGTGACCATAATACTTAGTGGCGACTCTCTTTTTCACAAAACAAAGTTCCCGACCTGATTCTCCGATCCGGGAAGGGTCGTCACGATGTCGTGCTCTCTCGGGAGGGTACGACAAAACCAACCAATGCAGCTTACCTCAGGTAGGGTGCGCAAGGGGTGCTAATATACTTTTTCTAGCCACAACTGGTCTTTTACCCTTGAATCTCTAATAAAACCAATATACTTGGGTTTTTTAATGACCCTAAACCAAACAATTAGATGGCGACTCCTGTGACCCCCGACGTCGAGTGCCCATGTGTGACAATTGGGATAAAAAATCATTGCATCATCAATATACTATAACAAAGTTGTTATTTGAGAAGACATTAAGATGAATATAGAACACCCTCCATTGCTCGACCAAAATGGACTACTAACCCTTGTACAACATTATTAAATAGAAATGGTAACAAAGGGTTCCCTTGTCTAATACCCTTATGCATATGAAACTCATTAGATGGCGAGCTATTAATTAATACATAAAGATAAGCTATAGATATACATTCCCGAATCTAAAAAATCCATTTACTATCGAAGAATCCATGACTTCAAAAATGAAACCCCAAGTCACTAAATCAAAAGCCTTTTGAAAACCCACTTTGAAAAGAAAGCCTTGGTCACGCTTTCTTTGCATACCATCCCTAATCTCATTAGGCAAAATAGAACGATCAAGAATTTGCCGCTTTGCGATGAAAGCAGAATAAGAGTCATTAATCACCTCATTAATAACTTTTCTAAGCCTCAAAGACAGAAGCTTGGCAATGATAACCTAATTTTTGACCACTAATTTATGGCAATGTCTTTTATTTTTATTCAATAAACTATGCTGCTAATAAAAAACAAAACTTGTTTTGTTGTCAATACAAAAAAAGTACATGAATCGCAAAAGAAAATTTTGACTAAAAAATACATTTGTTCTCCGTAATTTTATTTGTTGTTTTTCTTACGAAAATCTATTTTTAGTGTATATTTAAATAAAAATAGATTCTAAAGAACAAAGTTATCAAACTTATTCAAACTCATAACTTAGGTCATAGATAGGATAAGTTAGTCCAAGTTGATTCGTGTCAATTCAAAACACTATTGTTTCATGTGTGCGGTGTCGCGGTGAATCTTCCACTTTATCTTGTTTTGGTATTCTAGAAATGAGGGAAACAAGGAATTCTTGTTTTTTATTCGTGGAAAGCAAGGATGAGAGTTGTCACTTAGAATTTTGGTCATTAGAAACCCTAACTGCTTCAGAGATCGGGCACGGGGACTGGTTGCATAAAGAAAATGTATTAGCACCCCAAATACGTCTTACCAAAGATAGGCTGCATTATTTAATTTTCTGATAAAAAACTAAAGTCTTGTCGTGTTTTCTAATTATTGATTTGTCTACAGGTTAATAAAAGTCCTCATCGGTAAAGAGGTCCTTATCTTATCGAGTAAAACTTAATCGTTCTAACGTCAATATATATATATATATATATATATATCCCTTTTTAATATCGGGAATAAGTTTTACGTATAAATTTATAATTTCAAATACTAAAAAAACAAAATATTTGTTGGGTATTTTTTAAAATATTGATCTAGTTCTCATGACTTTAATAAACTGGTTATTAACGCCAAAAATGCATGCTAATATTTATTTTTTGAAATTTTCTTTGTTGTATGAAAATATGAATTGATGTTTTTAAGAGACTTAGCCGTATGCATGATAACAAAAAAAATTTTGTTTTATAATTTTTACAATGTTTTGACAAAAATTAGGTATTTTAATATTGGATTTGTATCTTTATAGTATAAAAATATAATCCAGTATTAGAGAAATAATCAGAAAAATCATAAATTTTCCGAAAGGATCTTTAAAAAAAATAATTATGGATTGGGCCGGACTAGTGAAAATTGGAGAAGCTCTCCACTGTTCACATGCAACGTGAACAGTAGAGAATGAATTAATTCACTCTCCACTATTCACTTTGCATGTGAACAGTGGAGACGACGGAGTAGAGGAACAAGAAGGAAGAAGAGAGGGGCGGGGGGGAAGCAGACTGGGGGGTTCCTCGTGGCAGTGATGCTGGTTCTAGGCTGTTGGACGGGAGTTCTACCCCTTCTCTGTTCTGTGTTTTTTCCAATATTTCTTTTTCTTTTAGTTTCTGTTCTTCCCGTGTTCTCTGTTTCTATTTATGTGTTCTACCCTTTCTTATTTCAGCATTGTTTCTCTCCTTCTCTATTTTCACCTCCCAGATTTGGATGTGGTGTTGGTGGTGCTGGTGGCGGAGTGGCGCTGGGGCAGACGATGATTATTCTATTTCTGTGTTTTCCTTGTCCTCTGTTTCTGCCCTCCCTCACGTTCGTTCTTATTTTCTCTGTTTTGCTTATGTTTCTCCTCTCTCTCTCTCTCATTTGTTCTCCCCTGTTTTCCTTTCCCTTTAATCCATCTTCATCTTTCTTTCTCTCTATTCTCTCTTTATTCTTTTTCCTTATTTTTTGCCCCCTCTCTCAATTCTTTTCGTTGCCCTCCTATTTATAAGCAGGAGGAGAGTGAGTCCCCCCTGCCTTGTCCCATCGTGGTGCAGGGGGGAACGGGGCTACCTTACTTGACACATTCAAAGAGTTGATGTCTTATCCCAAGTGCAGGAGTGTCAAAGTAATAAATAACCCGGCAAGACCGGAGTCGAACCACAGAGAGGTCATCTATATAAATTACAAATAAAAAAAAGATATTGATCATATTAATAGAAAAGGAGTTGAAGAGAGTTTTGGGATGTGATATTGATGTAAGGATTAAACAATGATAAAACAGATGTCAAGGTTAGAGGATCCACTAATGGTATTTCAAATAAATATAATATAAACTCTTTTTATTACTCAACTGGAAACCACACACAAAGGAGATTCCAATCGGATGATTTATCGTTATTAGCTCATTATAAATTATTAACATGATCATATTAATCATCTTATCTAAGTAACACCATACTTGTAAATATTATCAGGCATTCATGTTGCTAACTTATGTTAACAATAAATCAAGTTCCTCGCATAACAACGATGTCGGCCGAAAACTATGAAGGATCAAGCATTTGATGTACCAAGTGTTATACAACACAAATCTAGATTAACCATTTAACAAGTAAGGTATTATGAATTGGTAAGATAAAAAGATAAGACATGCTAATAACAATTTTTCTTGGATATAAACATTAAAGTCCATGTTGAGTTTATATTATACATATTTTAACACCATTAGAGAAACCTTTTTACCTTGACATAATTAACTTAGCTAAACATAATGAAGAAGAAGAACATAAATAAACTAGATAAGAACATAGTTATGATGAAAAACATAAACAAGAGATTAATGAAAGCAAAACTTAAGCATTACAAAAATATAAAGAAAGAAAGCAAGA
>Ga0307513_10009686_pt1 | contig 12172 bp, 10 predicted proteins | sample 15_EM_MG_FD_202174 | JGI IMG/M metagenome (GOLD analysis project Ga0307513, IMG submission 202174) | Populus trichocarpa ectomycorrhiza microbial communities from riparian zone in the Pacific Northwest, United States - 15_EM | ecosystem: Host-associated > Plants > Roots > Unclassified | place... | reverse complement strand
CCCGACGCCAGCGTGAGCTCGGCGTGGAGCAGCGGCGACACCGCGCCGGGCGCCGAGCTCGCGCGCTCGAACGCCTCGGTGTAGCGCCCGCCGCGCACCGCGATCTCGATGCGCAGCGCGGCGAGCAGGCGCGCGCGATCCGGATCGAGCGCCCCGCGCTCGAGCTGGTTCAGCGACAGGTCGGGACGGCTGTCCGAGCGCCGCCGCGGCGAGTCGCCGAGCGCGTCGAGCAGCGACTCGTACTCGCCGGCGCCGCCGCTGCGCGCCGCGAGCTCGCGGTCGGCCAGCAGGGCGTCGGCCGCGCGATCACGATTGCCGGCGGCGAGCCAGTGCCACACGACCTCGCGGACCCGCGTGATCTGATCCATCGCGCCGAACGCGCCGTCGTCGCCGGCCTGCCACGCGAGGCGCGGCCCGGTCGAGCCGGCCGAGGTGCTGGCGACCAGCTGCGCCGCGCCGCTCGACAGCCGGTGGCGATCCTCGACCGCCATCTGGGCGAGCACGTCGACGCGCACGACCTCGTGCACGACCAGGCGACCATCGCCGATCGAGTCGACGAGCTGGCGCGCCAGCAGGCTGGTCAGCGCCGCCTCGGTGTCGACGCCGGGCGACAGCGCCGCGACCGCGGCGGGCGCCACCGGGGCGCGCAGGATCGCGAGCGCCTCGAGCGCGGCGCGGGCCGGCGCCTCGAGCGTCGCGAGGTCCCACGCCGACGCGCCGAACCGGGCGCGCGCGAACTCGCGGCGCAGCGCGAGCGGCACGCCGCGGGTCCGGGCGAGCGCGGCGTCGAAGCCCTGCGCCTCGCCGTAGGTCTCCTCGAGGTTGGCCCACAGCTGGCCGGCAGCCTCGACGTCGAGCCCGTGCAGCTCGAGCTCGGCGATCGCCGAGCCGACCGCGGCGGACAGCGGATCGCGGCCGACCACGACGACGCGGCCGAGCGCGGTGGGTCCGAGCAGCAGCGGCGCGAGCAGGCTGGTGGCCTCGTCGGTCCTCAGGTGCTGGATGTCATCGATCACGAGCACGCGCGACTGCTGCGCGAGGGTCTGCGCCAGCGTGCCGGGCACGCAGCGCAGCGCACGCTCGGCGCGAGCGCGCAACGCGGACGCACGATCGCCCGGGTGGCACTCGATCAACGTGCACGGTGCCCCGAGGCCGGGGGCGAGCTCGCTGACCAAGCGGGTCTTGCCGGAGCCGAGGGCGCCGTGCAGCGACACCAGCGAGACGATGGCGAGGTGTTGTTTGAGCTCGGTCAGCTCGTTCTGACGACCGACAAATGGCACCGGACCGATAGGTGTCATGGGATGGGTAATCTTTGAGGTGCGCCGCCGCATGACTGTAAGGAAGGAGACAGCAAGGCGTGCGCCACCGCGCTTCTGACGGTCTCTCATCGCCTCGCGTGGTGCAACCCCACGTAGTGCGGTTGATTCTGTGCTGCCGCTTCCACCGTTAGGCGTAGGTGATGGTCAGCGGGTGATAGATCGAGGTCTCGATCCGCCTGCCGACCTGGGGCTCGAGGTTCCGGTTAGCCAGGACCAGCCAGTGTCAGCAGGCCGCTTGTCGACGCATCCCAGTCGGCGAGCTCCTCGCGCGGCTGGCGCAGCAAGCGCTCGATGGCGGGGTATGCGGTCACCGCGTCGTCGATGACGCGATCGCGTCCCGCCTGGTAGGCCCCCAGCGTGATCAGATCTCGGTGCTCTTCATAGATCGCCAGCCGGGTCCGGATCGCGGCGGCGGCCGCGGCGTGGTCGGCGTCGATCACGCGGCCCATGAGCCGCGACCCGCTCGACACCACGTCGATCGGCGGGAAGTGGCCGCGCTGGGCGAGCCGGCGATCGAGCACGATGTGGCCGTCGACCAGGCCGCGGACCTCGTCGGCGATCGGCTCGTCGAGGTCGTTGCCGGCGACCAGCACGGTGTAGATCGCGGTGATCGCGCCGAGCGGCGTCGCGCCGGTCCGCTCGATCAGCCGGGGCAGCAGCGCGAACACGCTCGGCGGGTAGCCGTGGCGCGCGGGTGGCTCGCCGGCGGACAGCCCGACCTCGCGCTGCGCTCGCGCGACGCGGGTCAGCGAGTCGCACAGCAAGAGCACCGAGGCGCCGCAGCGATCGCGGAACCACTCGGCGATCGCCGTCGCGGTGTGGATCGCGCGCAGCCGGACCAGCGGCGGGGCGTCGCTGGTGGCGCACACGACGACGGTGCGCGCGCGCGCCGGGGCGAGCTCCTCCCCCAGCAGCTCCGCGAGCTCGCGGCCGCGCTCGCCGACCAGGCACAGCACGATGACGTCGGCGCTGGCGCCGCGCGCGAGCTGGCCGAGCAGGGTCGACTTGCCGACGCCGGCCGCCGCGAACAGCCCGACGCGCTGGCCGCGGCCGAGCGTCAGCATCGCGTCGATCGCGCGGACGCCGGTCGGCAGCGGCAAGCGGATCGGCGGGCGATCGAGCGCCGCCGGGGCCGCGCGGTCCACCGCCCAGCTCTCGCCGGTGAGCGGCGGTCCGCCGTCGAGCGGTGCGCCGACGCCGTCGAGCACCCGGCCGAGCAGGTCCTCGCCGCACCGGATCGTGAGCGGCGCGCCGGTCGGCCGCACCGCGCAGTCCGGCGCGACCCCGGCGACCTCGCCGAGCGGCAGCAGCACGGCCTGCTCGCCGCGGAAGCCAACGACCTCGGCCGACAGCGGGGCGCCGTCGCGGCGCTCGATCCGCACCAGCTCGCCCAGCGCGACGCCCGGCACGGTGGCGCGCATGACCAGGCCGACGACCTCGTCGACCCGGCCGGTCGGCGCCGGGCCGAGGCGCTCGCGATCGCGCGCGTCGTCGACCAGGCGGTTGGCCAGCACCTGGGCGTCGTCGCGCAGGCGCTGGGCCTCGGCGTCGCCGCGCGCGATCCGGCGCGTCGCCTCGGCGTGCGCGTCGTCGAGCAGCCGGGCCGCCTCGACGCGCGCGTCCGCGACGATCTGCTGCGCCAGCCCGTGCGCCTCGTGCTCGTCGCCGCCGATCACGCGCCCGGCTTTCATCGCGCCGCGAGCGTATCACCGGCGGCGAGCGCGTCCCAGCGCGGCGCCTCGTCGAGCGGCGCCCGCGCCGCCGCGGCGAGCTCGTCGCCGACGACGATCCCGATCGGCCGCGGCAGGCGATGCGCGAGCTGGCGGCGCGTCAGCGCCCCGACGTACGGCGCGATCGCGCGGGCGCCGATCCGGATCAGCGCGCGGTCGTCGAGCGTGACCCGGCAGCGCGCGATCGCGGCGCGCACCGGCCCGAGCGCCCCGGCGCGCGGCGCATGCGCGATCCGCACCGCCGCGCGCGCCACCAGGTCGCCGGCGATCCGCGCCGCCGCGACCAGCGCGCCACCGCCGGCGGCGCCGAGCGCGAGCGCGAGCTGATCGGCGCCGGTCTCGGCGAGCCAGGCGGCCAGCGTCGCCGCGTCGACCCGCAGCGCGCTGGCGAGCGAGGTCACCCGGGCCTCGCCGATCACCGGCATCGGCGGGATCGCCGCGGTCGCCCAGCGCGCCAACCAGGTCTCGACCGCGCCGCCGCCGCCCGACGCCACCGCCGCGCGCGCGCGATCCGGCAAGCCGACCAGCGCCGCCTCGATCCAGCTCGGGTGCACGCCGCGCAGCCCGGCCGGCACGGGCGTCCGCGCCGTCGCCGCCCAGCGCACCCGCGTCGCTCGGTCAATCACCGCAGCGGCCGCCGCGCGCGCCGCGTCGCCGAGCGGACCGCCGAGCTTGCCGAGCACCGCCGGATCGCCGCACGCCGCCGCGAGCGCGCCGGCGAGCACCGCGTCCGGGCCCGCGTCGCGCGTCACTCCTTGATCTTGGCCATCACGCCGGTCTCGGCGCGCCGCCGCTTGCCGGGCGCCGGACGCAGCTTGTAGCGCAGCAGCTTGCCGCCCGGTCCGCGCGGCAGCGCGTCGACGAACTCGATCCAGCGCGGGTACTTGTAGGCCGCGAGCACGTGCTTGACGTACTCCTTGAGCTCGGTCTCGAGCTTGCTGCCGCCCTCGTGGCCGACGTTGGTGACGACGAACGCCAACGGCTTGATCAGGCCCTCGTCGTCATCGGCGCCGATCACCGCCGCCTCCCACACCGCCTCGTGCGCGGTCAGCGCGCGCTCGACCTCGATCGGCGACACCCACTTGCCGCCGACCTTGAACAGATCGTCGACCCGACCACAGTGATGATAGAAGCCGGTGCGATCGACCATGAAGCGGTCGCGCGTGGTGAACCAGCCGTCGGCGCGCAGGTCGTGCTCGCCGGTCGCGTTGCCGCCGCCCCAGTAGCCCGCGAACAGCGAGCTGCACGACAGCTCGAGCGTGCCGATCTCGTCGATGCCGACCGGGTCGCCGTCCTCGTCGACCAGGCGGACCTGGACGCCGTGCAGCGGCTTGCCGCACACCCCGGGCCGCGCGCCCGGATCGCTGCTGCGCCCGGCGAGCGCGAACTGGAAGATCTCGGTCAGGCCGTAGCCCACGGTGACCTCGGTGCCGAGCACCGTGCGGATCCGCGGGATCAGGCGCTCCGGCATGCCCTCGGCGCCGGCGATCGCGTGGCGCAGGCCGACCAGCGGCTTGTCGACGTGCGCCTCCTCGGCGTCGTGCGCGAGCTGCGCGTACAGCGACGGCGTCGCGAACAGCACAGTGGGCCGGTAGCTCTCGAGCGCCTTGAACAGCGCCTTGGAGTGCGGCTGCGCCGGGAACAGCAGCGACTCCGCCTGGATCGCGAGCGGCAAGAGCAGCCCCGAGCCGAGGCCGTACGCCGTCGACAGCCGCGCGACCGACAGCATGCGATCCGCCGAGGTCAGCGCGAGCAGCTCGCGCGCGAACGAGTCGGACACCGCGCTGATCGTGCGCTGGCAGTGCGGCACCGCGCGCAGCTCGCCCGGGCCCGAGCCCGCCGAGTAGATCAGCAGGCACACGTCGTCCGGGCCCATCGCGACCGACGGCTGGGGCGTCGCCGCGTCGACCACCGCCTGGAAGTCCAGGATGCCGGCGAGCTTGGCGCCGACGCAGATCACCTCGCGCAGGTCGGGGGTCTCGGCGCGGATCGCGTCGACCACCTGCTCGTGGGTGTCGTCGACGATCGCGATCACCGCGCCGGCGTGCAGCACGTACTCGCGGACGTCGTCGGGCGTCGACAGCTCCGACACCGGCACCGCGACCGCGCCGGCGTGGATCGCCCCGAGGATCGCCGCCGAGGCCTCGAGCGTGTCGCGCATCAGGATCAGCACGCGCTCGCCGCGGCCGAGCCGCAGGCCGCGCAGCGCGCTCGACAGCTTGGCCACCGTCGCCGCGAGCTGATCGAACGTCCAGGCGCGGTCGCCCTCGCGCAGCGCACAGCGCGGCCCGGCGCCGTTCGCGAGCGCACCGTCGAGCAGCCACGCTGCCAGGTTCCCGACCTGCGACATGCGACTGAATTGTAAGGGACTCCCGAGGAGATCGGGTGGAATGCCGGTGAAAATCCAGGCCCTGCCGCTCGCCGCGGCCTGACCCTCGCTCGGTCCCCTACATAAGGTAGCGTGCCTCGGGTGCGGATCGTCGGCGGCACCCTGAGCGGCAGAGTCCTGCGCGCGCCCGCGGGTGCCGCGACCCGGCCGACCTCCGAAAAGGTCCGAGAGGCGCTGTTCAACATCCTCGGCTCGCTCGAGGGCGATCGCGTGCTCGATCTGTTCGCCGGCTCGGGCGGGCTCGGCATCGAGGCGCTGTCGCGCGGCGCGCTCCACGCGACGTTCGTCGACGCCGCCCGGCCGGCGCTGATCGCGATCCGCGGCAACCTGCGCGAGCTCGGCCTCGAGGATCGCGCGACGATCGTCGCGGGCGACGCGACGACCGCGCCGGCCAAGCACCCGCCGCCCGCTCCGTGGCGCGTCGTGTTCGTCGATCCGCCGTATCGCTCCGATCTCGCGACGCGCGCGGTGCTCGCGCTGCCCGCGGCGCAGCTCGCGCCCGATGCGGTGATCGTCATCGAGCACGATCGCCGCAACGCGCCCCCCGAGGCCCTGGGATCTCTGCTACGAACGGACCTGCGCCGCTATGGCGACACGCTGATCTCGTTCTATCAATCTTGCCGAACGACGTTGGACCCGTCCCGGGAGGATCTCGCATGACGCAGTCGCATTCGGTCGCCGTGTATCCCGGGACGTTCGACCCGATCACGAACGGCCACCTCGACGTCCTCCAGCGCGCGCTCGGGATCTTTCATCGCGTGATCGTCACGATCGCGCCGAACATCCGCAAGAACCCGCTGTTCTCGACCGACGAGCGCATGCAGTTCATCCGCGACGCCCTGCCCCAGTACGTCGGGCGGATCGACTTCGCGGTGTTCGAGGGGCTGCTCGTCGAGTTCTGCCACAGCCGCGGCGCCACCGTGATCGTGCGCGGGCTGCGCGCGCTGGCCGACTTCGAGTACGAGTTCCAGTTCGCGCACATGAACCGCCGGCTCGCGCCGGGCGTCGACACCGTGTTTTTCATGACCGACGAGCGCAACCACTACGTCAGCTCGTCGCTCGTGAAGGAGGTCGCCAGCCTGGGCGGCGACGTCACCGGCCTGGTGCCGGCGGCGGTCGTCACCGCGCTCGGTGACAAGTACAGGAAATAGCCATGTTCCCACTCAAGCTCGCGTCTCGCCTCGATCCGATCAAGCCGTCGATCACGCTCGCCGTCACGGCGAAGGCCGCCAAGCTCAAGGCGTCCGGCATCGACGTGATCAGCTTCGGCGCCGGCGAGCCCGACTTCGACACGCCCGCGCACATCAAGCACGCGGTGAGCGAGGCGCTCGCGGTCCAGCCCGGAGGCTACGGCAAGTACACCGATGTCGGCGGCCTGCTCGCGCTGCGCAAGGCGATCGCCGCCGAGCTGTCGGCGGTGCACCACGTCGCGCTCGACCCGGAGCAGATCCTGGTCTCGACCGGCGCGAAGCACTCGCTGTTCAACCTGTTCATGGCGCTGATCGATCCCGGCGACGAGGTGCTGATCCCGGCGCCGTACTGGGTCAGCTACCCCGACATGGTCATGCTCGCGGGCGGCCGGCCGGTCGTGCTCGAGACCCGCGCCGAGGACGACTTCGCGGTCACCGCGCACCAGGTCCGCGAGGCCTGCAGCGCGCGGACCCGCGCGATCGTGCTCAACAACCCGTCGAACCCGACCGGCGCGGTCTACACGCGCGCGCAGATCGAGGCGCTCGCCGAGGTCTGCATCGAGAAGGATCTGCTGGTCATCTCCGACGATATCTATCGTCAGCTGGTCTACGGCGACGCGACCTACCACTCGATCGCCGCGGTCAGCCCGGAGATCGCGAAGCGCACCGTGCTGATCGACGGCGTGTCGAAGACCTACGCGATGACCGGGTGGCGGATCGGCTACACCGCCGGGCCGCTGCCGCTGATCAAGGCGATGGCCAAGATCCAGGGCCAGTCGACGTCGAACTCGACCCACCTCTCGCAGATCGCGAGTCTCGCGGCGCTGACCGGGCCGCAGGGCTGCGTCGGCGAGATGCGCGCCGCGTTCGACGAGCGCCGGCTCGCGATGGTGAAGCTGCTGCGCGCCATCCCGGGCGTCTCGTGCCGCGAGCCCAAGGGCGCGTTCTACGCGTTCCCCGACGTCTCGGCGTACGTCGGCAAGACCACGCCCGAGGGCGCGATCCTCGACGACGATGTCCAGCTGTGCGACTGGCTGGTCGAGGTCGGCAAGGTCGCCGTGGTCCCCGGCTCGGGGTTCGGCGCGCCGGGCTTTGTCCGGCTGTCGTACGCATGCTCGATGAAGAACATCGAGGCCGGCCTCGCGCGCCTGACCCAGGCGCTGGCGTCGCTGCGCTAGGACGCCGGAGGACTGGCCGACTGCCCGACACAGCCCCCGCGGATTCGCTATCTCGCTCGCCATGCGGCCGCCGTTCGCCAGGCCCCTCGACGACGGCGCCGACGTGCGCGGCTACTTCGCCTGGTCGATCCTCGATAACTTCGAATGGGGCTTCGGGTTCACCAAGCGCTTCGGCCTGGTCCACGTCGACTACCAGACCCAGCAGCGCACCGTGACGGACTCCGGTCGGTGGTACGCCCGGCTGGCGGCCAAGAACCGCTTCCCGCTCGCCGATGCCAACGCCGCGCTGTGACCGGCCGCCGGCCGTCAACTGGGCCCGTGCAGGCCGAGCTGCAACACCCGCCGGCGTTCATGCGAAGCTCGGTCGATGGCTGGCACCCGGCTGCGTTCCGCGATGACGATGTCACCGATCCTGGCGGCGAGCGTGGCGGTGATCGCGTGCGCTCGCCCGGTACCTGGACCGTCGAGCACGCCGGCGCAGATCGCACGCGACGATGCGATGGTGGAGAGCGAGCCCGGCGTGATGATCGCCGTGCGCCGGGTCGCTGCTTCCGGCCACACGGCGTCAGCGCCGGTGCTCCTCGTGCACGGCGCGGGTGGCGGCGGCATCGCGTCGTTCGACGTTCCCGTCCCCGGATACTCGCTTGCCGAGGACCTCGCGCGCGCCGGGCATCCAACCTACGTGATCGATGTCCGCGGCTGGGGGCGGTCGACGCGACCGGCGGCGCTCGATGCACCACGGGAGGCGAACGCACCCGCGGTCCCCTCGGCGGAGGCCGTGAACGACATCGCCGCCGTCGTCGCATGGATCCGCGGCCGCGAGCGCCGCGCCGTCGCGGTGGTCGGCTGGGCGACGGGTGGCCACTGGGCCGGCATGTACGCCGCGACGCACAGCGATGCCGTGAGCCACCTGGTGATGCTCAACGCGATCTACGGCACGCCCGGCGCGTGGTCCCTGCGCGCCGGGCTCGAGGATCCCGAGCACCCGGGACAGCTCACGCCGTCGCTGGGCGCCTACTCGCTGCGCAACGCAAAGGGCCTGCTGGGTCGATGGGACGCAAACATTCCGGTCGACGACAAGGCGAGCTGGCGCGACCCGCGCGTCGCAGCTGCCTACACCGATACTGCGATCGCCGGCGATCCGACCGCAGCCCAGCGCGATCCACCGAGCGTACGCGTGCCGACTGGACCCCTTCGCGATAGCTACCTGCTCGCCGGCGGCACCAAGCTGTGGGACGCGGGCGCGATCCGCGCCGCAACGCTGGTCGTGCGCAGCGAGCTCGACTTCTGGTCCCGCCGCGAGGACGTCGAAGCGCTGCGACGCGAGCTGGTGCACGCGCGGCGCGTCGAGATCGTCGAGCTCCGCGGCGCGACCCACGTGGTCTTCCTCGACCGGCCCGAGCACGGCCGCTCGCAGCTCGTCGAGTTATTGTCTCGGTTTCTCGCGCGCGACTGACATCGCAGGGAGCGCGCTCGCCTCGATCCAGCAGCGTGTTCGCCATCACGGCGATCTCAGAGCCCGCACGCAACTGATGCAAGGCGGCGCGCGCCGAATCGCGGTACTTCCTCCGCCGACGCGGCCGGCGCGCCAGGAACACACCTGCGCACGCCTCGTCGAGATCGGCGATCGCGATCCGCGCGTCCCGTACCCATCGAATGAACGGCACGACTGCTCGCCGTTTGTCTTGCTGGAGAACGCCTACTCCACGGCCGAGGCCAAGGAAGACGTGATCGAGCGCTACATCATCCCGCGGCTCGGCGATCTGCGGCTCGATCAGATCGACTACGCCGTGATCGATGATTTCCGGCTGGGGCTGTCGACCACGCGCAACGCGCGGTTGAAAGCGCGCGCGCAGATGCTCGCGCCCAAGACGATCAACAACGTATTGACCATCCTGGGTCAGATCCTGGAGATCGGCCGCAAGCGAGGGCTCCTCGCGAGCGTCCCGGAGATCTGCCGGCTGCATGCGCCGGATCCGGGCTGGGACTTCCTCACCTTCGACGACGCCGAGCGGCTCGTCCGGCATGCGGAGTGCTCCGCGAGGAACGCCCTCTCCAACCTCCGCGTTCTCTCCACCCTCCTGCTCTGCGGCCCCATCCGCGCCACCCGAACATCCAGGCGTTCGGCACGAGGTCGTGCGCGGCCGGGCGCAGGGCGGCCCCGCCGCGGAGGTCGTCGGCGCCGCTGGCAAGTCTTGCGAGTCGATGCGCCTCTCCCCTCTTCCCGCTGCCGCTGCCGCTGCCGCCGCTGCCGCCGCCGCCGCTGCCGTTGCCGTTGCCGTTGCCGTTGCCGTTGCCGTTGCCGTTGCTGCCGCTGCCGCTGCCGCTCCCGCTCCCGCTCCTGCTGCCGCTCCCGCTCCTGCTGCCGCTCCCGCTCCTGCTGCCGCTCCCGCTCCCGCTGCCGCTCCCGCTCCTGCTGCCGTCACCACTCCCGCTCCCGCTACCGCTCCTGCTCCCGCTACCGCCACCGCCGCCGCATCAAGACGAGCAACGACTAATCAGCCGACCCCCTCCCCCTCGCGTGCGGAATGACCGACGACGTGCATCCTCGCGACGCCCGGCACCGCCGCGCCGTCCCGCCCACCAGCTTGCCATCCTCGAGCTCGGCGAGCAGCTGCCTGGCACGCGCCGCCACCGCCGCCACCGCAGGGTCGGCCACGCGCGCCGCGGCCTCGAGGTCGCGCCGGGCCGCGCCGAGATCGCCGCGCTGGAACAACAGCCGGCCGCGCTCGAGCTTGAGCAACACGTCATCGGGCGACAGCGCGATCGCGCGGCCGAGCGCGTTGATCGCGGCGCTGCCGGCGTCGAGCGCGTCGTACGCCATCGCGACCTCGAACCACAGGGTTGCAGCGTCCGGGACGCGCTGCGTGCCGATCGTCGCGACCGCGAGCGCCTGGCTGCCGTGGCCACCGGCGCGGTACAGCTCGCTGAGCGCGACGTAGCTCTCGCGGTGGCTGGGGTTGGCGCGGAGCGCCGCAGTGAAGTGCTCGGCCGCGTCGCGTTCGGCGTGGCGATCGAGCGCGATGCAGCCGAGGTAATAGTGCGCGCGCCACAGCGCCGGCGCGATCGCCAGCGCGCGGGTCAACGCGACGCGCGCGGCCGAGAAGCGCCGCGGCGGATCGTCGTCGGATCGCGCGCGCTCCGACGCAGCCCGGTAGAGCGCGGCGCCGTACAGCAGCTGATACATCGCGATGTCGGGGCGCAGCTCGACGGCGCGCGCGACCGCATCGCGCGCCGCGGACCAGCCATGCGTCGCGGCCTCCGCGTTCGCCGATGCGTACCACGCGAGGTGGTTGCCGCCCCAGGCCACCGTCGCAGCGCGGCACGCCGTGAGCGCCGCGGCGAAGCGCCGTTCGCCCAGCGCCGCGTGGCACAGGTTCAGCGCGTCGATCGACAGGCTTCGCGCGCGTGCGGTGACCGGACGAGCTGGCGGCGGCGCGCTCGCGCGGGGCATCGGCAGCAGCGCTGGCGGCGCGTCGCCGAAGTCCGGAATGGCCGGCAGGTCCACCGGAGGAACGTCGACGACGACCTCGAGCGCCGGGCTGGGGAGATCATCGGGCGGCGCGGCCGGCGCGGCGACCGGCTTGACGTGCACCGGCGGCCGCGCCGACGTCGTGCTGCCGAGCGCCGTCGACGCCACGCCCGAGACCAGCGCCAGCGCCCATGCCATCACGCGCCTCATCGTGGAGCGATCGTATCGCACCAGGCCGCGCGCGCTTCACGCGTTGTTTTTCGGTCGCGCGCGATTTGCCGTGCGACCGATCGCGTGGCGCCCCGGCATCACCGTACGTCGCAGGCCGATCCTGTATGGTCGCGAGCTATGACTCGCGAGTTTGCCTTTCCCGGGACGCGCGCGCGCTGGGCGCCCGATCGTGTCGTCGACATCCAGCACCTCGCCCTGACGCTCGACGTCGATCCGGCGGCGCGCCGCGTGGCGGGCACGGTGAGCCTGCGGACCCGCGTGATCGCGCCCGACACGCGGACGGTCGTGCTCGACGCGGTCGAGCTGACGATCGACCGCGTCACGGCGCACGGCCATGCCGTCGGGTTCCACCATGACGGCAAGAAGCTGCGCATCGACCTGGCCGCGCCGCTCGCCGCCGACAGCGAGCTGGTGCTCGAGATCGCCTATCGCGGCGCGCCGCGCCGTGGCCTGTACTTCATCGCGCCGGACGAGGGCTATCCGGACAAGCCCACGCAGGTCTGGTCGCAGGGCCAGGACGAGGACTCGCGCTACTGGTTCCCGTGCTTCGACGCGCCGCACGAAAAGGCGACGAGCGAGCTCACGGTGACCGTGCCGGCGCACCTGTTCGCGGTGTCCAACGGCACGCTGGTCTCGGATCGCACCGACGGCGAGCGCCGGACG
>Ga0307513_10009685_pt1 | contig 12173 bp, 15 predicted proteins | sample 15_EM_MG_FD_202174 | JGI IMG/M metagenome (GOLD analysis project Ga0307513, IMG submission 202174) | Populus trichocarpa ectomycorrhiza microbial communities from riparian zone in the Pacific Northwest, United States - 15_EM | ecosystem: Host-associated > Plants > Roots > Unclassified | place... | reverse complement strand
CCCGCCCTTTAAGGGTCACGGGGGGCAGCACTACAGCGTATCAAAGTCCCATTTGGGTGGCTCACCTCCGCTCATACAATGTCGAACTGACGAGATGAGCAAACGTCTCCGGCTCAATCTCGCGCTCCTCCTTGATGGTATACATATTCACCCGAAACCTGAACCGCTCCCGCCTGCGAAACGCGTCAGCGCACCATCGACCCACGAACGCGGGGGGGAACGCGTATGCTCACAGTGTCTGAATGTCGGTCGCAAGACCCGCCATGCCAAGGAACACGCGATCCGTCACGGGGAATATCTGGTGGTGGGCGTTGCTGCGTGAGCTGGGGAGGGGGAGGGGTGCGGGCCGCCACCGCGACGCGTAGCCCGTAGCCGTACTACCGCCGATCGACGACAACGACGACCGGTGGGTTGACGCACCTTTTCGAAATTCGTCGCGATTGTGAGCGCCTGATTCCCGAGACGGAGGTCCGAGGCAATTGCGACGCAGTTCTTGCCTACCATGGCCACCACGCTCCCCCCGTTGTATTCCATTATCGACTGTCACGGCAATACCGTCAGGTCAGTCAACCGAAGCAGCATGGTGTATAGAACGTTGTGATATGCACCATGATGGGTGAATCTCCTAATTGGTTGGAAAAGGACGAGTTCAGGTTACGCGCGGCCTTTGCTGGGACGCGAACGTACCTTGGACTCGGACGTGCCGAGGCTAGGAATCAACATTGCCCCGTTACACCCCTTGATAACCTTACATGGTAGAGATGTCAGTATAGTAATTTCGACCCACTCTGCATCATTACTTCCTCGGAGGGACAAATATTATTCGAACCCACTCGATCGTCAAAGAGAGAGCATATTTACGACGGGAATTCGTTTGAATCAGCATCTCGAACACGTTAAGCTGGTGTGATGGTGGCTTTGCAGCTCTCATTCCCAAACCCGATGGTTTATCATGGAGTGTCGACCGCAATGAATCGCCTCATAAAGGTGTCTCCACCACGCCTCAGGGAGTAACAATTACAAACAAGGATCATGGGTGATAGATTGCATACGATTCATACAGAATGCTCAGTCGACTTCCGCTCACCTGAACCTGAACCTGAACCTGAACCGGGAAAACATTTATGTAGACGCTTACTGCACCAACCATACGGTACATCAAACAGGAATCCCCACACGCCATCCACCATATCCCGATATCTCAAAAGGTTTGACAATCAACTCGAGCGAGTGAACATGGTTCCCGCGTATTACCTACCATATAACCAGAGCAAAAAAAAGGCGTGAGCACTCACCATTTGCGAAAGGAAGTAAGAAATCCGGTATAAAGCAGTTCGTGCTCTTTTGTCTGGACATTGGAACAACGGTCGTACAATCTCGCCCAGTTCAGCTTTGGTACCCGGGTGGCTCTCGTCGACTGCGTTCTCGAGTACGAGGTTGTTGTACATGTCGAAGCCGCGGAGGATGCCAGATATCTTGAGCGGACGTGCGGTGTGCTTGGCGTCTGGGGCCTGGGAGGCTCCTATGGAGAGTATGACAAGGATGTGTTTGTCGAGGTAGGTGTTCATGGGAGGGAGCACTTTCTTTTGGCCGCTGCCCTTGTCACCTCCACCTCCACGTCCATGGCGCTGTGGGCGGCGTCCTCGGTAGGATCGATCCATGGTGGGATAGGCTATGAGTTTGGAGGAGTGTTGTCTGTGGGTGCTACAGTAAGGTTAAAGCAGGGCCGCTCTTAAGGCTTAAGGGTCAAATCGCGCACAGATCGCTTGAAGGACGAGGGAAGCGGGTCAAACCGGTAAGCCACGCAGCTAACCAAATTCGTCACCGATCAGAGGGTGCGATTGAATTCACTGTCGGCCGTCCCGCTGTTTTCCAGAGGGACGTTGCGTGATTAATTAATGGAGCGAGTAGAGTGAACCTGACCACCAGAAGCACAAGCGGCCAGGTTCGTGGAGTCTGGACAAGATTGGCAGTACCGAGCCTCTTTCGCGGAGTGCATTCTTCTGGGCGACAAAGCAGGTGGCGTCACCAAAACAGTACTGCCCTATACATTTGAGGCCGAGTCTGTGTGTATGGAACAATCTGAGCAAGGTACACGACTCGAACGTAAGGAATGCTGATACGGACAGGAAAAATGCTGAAGAGGTGAGGAGGAAAAACGTACGATCCCGAAATCCCCAAGTGATCGGTCAATGACAGAAAAGCATGTTATAGTGCATGCCAGAGAAAGAGGTAAAGTCCCATGTCTAGTGTAGGAGAGAGAAATGACCGATAGTCGAGGAAGACGGAAGGATATGCTCATTTATTTAGAGCTTCCCACCCCTTGGAGCGGTTAGAGTAATCTAATTGCTTCCATAAATATGGCGCGTGCCATCCTTGAGTGACGCTCGTGACGGAATGCGGATGGGGGTGGATGGACTGGTTGGCGTACGCGGGGAGGGTGGGACAGAGGAGAGTGAGGGTGTAGTGGACATGCGCTTTGATTCCGTTGTACCAGCGTTTTCATCGACTCTCTGGGCAATGGACGCCCAACTTGAAGAACGTTCGGTTTTGACGGTATGCCGTGAGATAGTAGTCGCAACCGAGAGAGTAGAAGGGGGTCGGGATCCAAATGGAGGGACGAGAGCCTGTGATTTAGTGAGAACAGAAGGCGGTGGCGGGATGTGGTGGTTGAGTTGCTTCTTCTCTGAATCCACGGGCGAGTCGCAGCACAGAGTCGCTTCGGTGATATCTGATCCAGCATTGGATAGCCTATGGGGTTGCGAGAAGGAGGGCTGTCGCGCTGCGGATTGCGTTTCCGTCGGAGAGGGCTCAGACGTGGACCTGGAACGACGGAGACGGAAATGTTTGATGACACCACCGAGGAGAAGAGCGAGTATGGCGGCGAGGGCCAAGCCAACTGGAGGAACGGGGTGGGTCGTCAGATCGACTTCGACGTCGTGTGGAACCACTCACCGCCGACGACGAGGCCGACCTTGTTGTCCACATAGGGGATTAGACTGTCCGAGCTGGGCGACAGGTCTGTCTGGCGTTTTTGGTGCAAGTCGAGCACGCCGACGACACGGGGGAGAGGAGAGGGGATGTACATAGGAGGCGCAAAGGAGCGTGTGGTGCAAAGAGCGTGGTGTAGGAATAGATATAACGTCGCTGGCTGACCCACGCGGTGGTTTGGGAGAAAGGCGGGGGCCAAGTTCACTTGACGTCGGTGGAGCGTGGCAGCCGCAGCTCATCCACAGGCATAGCTTGATATTATCAATATCTATAGTAATTTACAGTCCACAATCCACAGTCTAACATTTAAATCCTATTCACACACGCTGTCCCCCCCGTATGTCCGTTGCCTCGATTAGGGTAGGAGTTCTCCTGACGTATGGGTCTGGGTCTCGCCCCTTTTATTCACATATCAGAAACGTCCCACATTCTCCTTGTCCTCTGCCAGCCACTCCCAGCCACTCCAGTCACTCCAGCCACTCCCAACCCCCCTCCGCGATACCTCGAATGGCTACCGTGCCTGCCCCTGCTCTGCCCCAGACTGTGCATGCGGATGTCACAGACGACGACCGTGTCCTCTTTGAGAACTTTCCCGTGAGTCTTTGCACCCTCTCTCGCTGTTCATCCCAGCCCATATCAACTGCTAGCGCAAATGCGACACCGACTCTTCCTTCAAACAACGGCATACTATTGACGAGCAAACTATAATGGCCCTCTACGACACCCTCTCCTCCCTAATCTATTCCCCTTCGTCCCACCCACGGGAAGCCGATGGGTACCACGACGCCCTCTCAGACTACTTGGCATCACGACTCGACCATGCGAGGTACACATCCCAGCTCTCACCTACCCGTGCGCGCATACTCCACAGCACCCGACAAGAACGTCATCGAGCCTGCTTCACCGAGTCGGTCGAGGACTGCGCTTACCGGTTATCGACTATCTTTGAGTCGCCCTCGATGGAGCTGCCTCAGTGCCCACTGGACTTTGGTGTCCCGCTCACCCGGACACCCCCACGAAACAGTGGGGCTGAACCCGTGGAGTGGTCTTCTACCGAGGACCTCTCACTACTCCCAACTGATGACGTGAGACCTATCGATTTCTTGAGAGCGTTTATAGACGACTTGCGAACGGATCGAGATCTCGACGAATCCACTGCCTCGTCCGAAAACAACCACGGCCCCGCTATCGAATTGGGTTATTCCTCCGACACATCTACTTCAGCACATAGCTCAGTCGACTCTGCCAGCACTACGTCATCAAAAGCTCGCAAATCAAAGCTAGTCCGTCGAGTGCTTCAAGTTTTTCGACGTTCCTGAGTTGGTGGTTCCCGACAGATTAGATCCTGGGTTGATGTATGCCTCAATAATCGCCTGTATCCTGTAGCAGGGCCTAATCGTCGCTTCTTGTTGAATTCGCCCCTCCTGGATACATTCCAGACCACAACCTGTATGCTTACTGCACATTAAATAATACTTTTCGCTGGGGCATTTCACCGGAAACGCTCGTGAAGGCTCTGTTTAAATAAATTCGGGTTCAGGGCAGGAAAGGGTGGTGTGAGCGCTTCAAACTAAGGAAGATTGTCAGCAGCAAGCTTTTCAGTGCGGCCTTCGACAACCACATACACGATCGTTGCAGAGGTTGGATTTACTGAGAACATGATGGGACCTTGTTCTCTGCCTTTCCATCTTACCAAATCCGGGTCAATCCCCTTGGACTCGACCACTACCTCTATCACTGAGGACATACACAATCCCACTCGAAGCAAGTAATCGTCGTTTCGAGACTTGAGGGAATGAGCCAAGGTACGAGGTAATCACAGAGATCGTATTTGCAAAATTTGTGCCGAGACAAGGAAAATGTACCATGATCAGAGCGCTTTAGGCGATGATAGGGACGGGAAAGGGATTCGAGGGCGTATATACGACAAGTGTCCGTGTTGCGATTAACAGAGAGACGAGATGAGAGTGTGATGGGCGAGAATGGTCCGCTAAAGGCGTCATGGAAGAAGATCCGGGGAGAACGACCATAAAATAAAAGGACAAGAGAAATAGTAACCGTCAAAGAACTAGGGTTCTAGTTGTGACCTTCCGGATGCCACACTGCTTGTAACTCTGAGGAGCCAGGCCACTTGCACGATGCTGGTCCCCTACAAATCGCCTACCACGACACCAGTCGAGTCGCTGTCGTGGCTACTGGGTGGCTGATCAGCTTCGTCCGAGAAGCCCGCGCAGTTGGCCGGAATGGGCAAGCCTATGCGCAGGTTTTAAATGTCAGCACGCTGTCACAAAAGAGGCTCCTGGAGGAAGCACGTACCCGATATCCACCAGTAACATGATGGGTAAATCGTGTTCTCGAGCTTGACGAATGTTGCCTCGTTTGCGAGGGCATTATACCCTTCCTTCTTCACACACACATGCCAGGAGAGCGAACCCTATAAAAAGGAGTGTCATCAGAGACAGTCCTAGAAAGACAGAAAAAAAGTTTTCTGAAACTCACCTTCCAAGGGTATGCCGGCCTGCCTTCCGCCTCCTTCGGCCACCCTGCCTGCTCGCCCTCCCCATCATAGAGCTCCGAAAGTAGCTTCTGGAGCCCCTTCGTCGGGTAGGGCGCGCCGATTTGCCTCAGGGCATCCGCCACGAGCGGACTCCAGCGCCCGTCCCGGATCAGGCGTTGGTATCCCTGGAGGGGCGTGATGTCTGCAGCGCTCGCGGGGTAGGCGGATAGGTAGTCGCGCGTCCCGATGCGCCTGCGGCCGCCTATGTTCCTGCCCTTAGTGGTGCTGCTGCTCGGTGCAGGTGCCGCCTTCCGATAGGGCTGGTGACGGTGACGGATGTTGTTGGCGGCCCTGAGTGATCGTGAGGGCCCTGCGCTGCACGAGGCCGGTGCCGGATCTGGTATAGCCGGATAAGCGGCTGGGACGGCGGTTGGGGTAGCTGGGGCAATCGGGGTGGGTGCATGATCCAAGTATGCGGGGACCAAGCCGGGGTGGAAGGCCGGGAGCCATTTTCCGCCAACGGTGGGAGCAGGGAAGTCGAAATCGTCGACGGTTGATGATGGTGATGGTGTGGCGGCGACGAGCGGAGGAGTGGCGGAAGAGGTAATCGACAGACCTGGATTCGCCCATCTGATGGTGTCCACAAGCGTAGAGTCGCCACCGCAGAGGTCGTATAGTGCCAAATATCTCTCGTCGCCGTCCATCGCCACCTCGAACGGATCGAACTCGGCGTCCTGCTCTGGAGCTCCACAAAACGAATCGAGTGGCATGGACGTATTTAGGTGGTCCAATTCGTCGATGAGCCTCTGCAGCTCCGGGTCGAAGACGGGGATTTCCGTAGACGTGGTGGCCGACCTGGAGTAGAAGGACGCGGTGGCTTGGCCAGTCTTCATAGTGGAGAATGTGGGGTATATACAGGTAGTGGTTAGAGTGTGAATGTGCGTGTCGAAGAGGCCTGGGCAGTCTCGGTGTTGGGTTTCCTAGGTCATGCTCGACCCCCCTCCGCTTTTATAGGCACTGCGCTTGACTATGTGCCATACCTATCTGGGTATGTGACTAGCTGACGACTTCGTCCCTCCGCGGAGTCCTCACCATATTTGCCACTTCACTGACGTCTTGGCCATTCGGCGTGCAAGGACAATAGGTCGGCATAGCCCGCCTGTTGGCAAAGTCCTGATATGGAAGGACTTCTTCTTCTTCACCCCCTGAGGACTGCACTTGTTCTTGCTGATTGGGACTGGTGAAAGCGAGATGTGGCGGAGCGCAGATTTTCGGTATACACGACTCCATACAAGTAAAATTATAAAGTAAAATACAAATAAATAATCCAGAACGTCGACCCCCATTGTTGATTAAGTCGACGGCGAGACTTCGCTTGCACTTGAAAGCTCACGACCAGGACCCTCCGAAGTAGGAGTTGTCACTGACTTAACTTCGGGGAGATCTAGTGGAACTATTTCGTTGATCGAGTCGAGGAATGCGCCACATTGCGCGCGTGTGTTGGCGAATCGTGCGTTCATTTGGACCAGGAGGGAATGAAGGAGCACTGCGGGAGGAAGTAATACCTCCTTGAGTATTCTGATGGCCTAAGGACCGTTAAAGACATGTTCATTTGGACCCAAGCGAACCTACCTCGTCTAGCCACTGCTGCTCTTCGCGCAACCAGGCTATTTGATCCATTCTCCACGCTTCATCGAGCACAGACTTTACGGCGTCCCTGGAAGGTGGTACATTATCCACGTCCTCCTCCTCAGACTTGAGAAGAACTTCGAGAGTCGCGCCGCCCTCAAAGCGTTGCAACAAGGAATCAAACTCCTGATCAATCAGGGCATCTTCCAGCTCGGAAAAGTTGTCGAGAACCAAGTTTGCCTCTTCTTCCAGTGCGGTCACCCGTGCGGATTCCCTCGTTGACGCATCATACCAGACGGCGCTGGCTTCCTCGAGAGCCGAATAGGTTGATTTCAGATAGGACCCAATAGCTTGCAGGGAAGTCAGGTAGGTATCTCCAGTCACCTCTAATATCAGATCGGATCAAACGTGTACCTTAGTCGAAGGGAGAGGAACCTACGTACCCGCGGCTATCGTTCTAATATTATCACGAAGCATTTCATAAATCGAATTTGTGGTGTCCTTTAGCTTTGAACTCAATCAGTAACACAGTGTAAAAATCAAGTCATTAGGCTACCTCGTTAAGGATCTTATCCACGTTACCTTGCTCGGACTCGAACTCGGCTTTCATTGCGGATATCTCCATAGCAGCTTTTGTGTGAGAATCTTCGTAACGGTCCGATAGTGCCCTGATGGGGATGAGAAAGAAATGCTTCTCGGCGGCGAAATCCACGAACTGGAGCTTGTCAACGCGTGTACGCAGTTTCTCAGTTTCCCTCTGCAGTTCCATAAGCTGAGAACTGATACCACGCGTCAATAGTCTGCAATACGCGTCAGGGCTGCCCGTCGTTCCAGATGCGAGACGGAAACGTACCGAAGCTGGCTCGGTCGCTTGTATTCGGACAAGTTGGAGGCTGAAGACGAAGATGGTAGATCTCTGAGAGTCTCAAGATTTACTAATCCGGCCCGTGAGGCGCGCAGAACACTGTGGCTGGCCCTCAGAAATCCGTCGGAAGGCATGGCGAATTAGGTACCAACATGTCCCTCTCTTCTTTTTCCAGTGCAACGTCTCCGAGAGATTTGTTTCCTGATTGGACTTTGGAGAGGAAGAAGTCCATGATGCGCGCACCAGCCGGAGTATCAAAAGCCCAGTCAAGTTCCTCTGGAGCAACCGACGGTCCTCCGAGGCGTGAGACCATTGCAGTGAAGACAGATGGATCCGAAGCCATTTGCGTGACTTCCCGTTGTTGGATGAAAGTCGGGACCAAGTTCCGATGTTATGTGAGGAGGCTGGGGCGCGTGACCTGCCTTTCGCCAGACCTCTCGTGTCTCCAGCAAGTCCTCCAAGTGTCCAAAGACAAGAATATGAACCGCATTCAAGCTGCAGCAAGGCAGTGTTGTAGGACAAGGTCGTCCGTGGCTCCTATTACGCACCCGAGGTTCGCGTCCACTTCCAGCAGTAAGCTATCGTACTTTTGCGGTCTTAGAATTCTACTTACTGAACCAGAGTTTGTTCCCTTTGATCGAGAAGTTTGTTGGCCAACCGTACACATTGTCGGAATCCTCATTCTGCCCCACTACTAGGACCCGTTAAACTGGGAGTCACTTCTGACGGAGGAGGAGATTGCTGTTCGGTAAGAGTGTTCCCACCCACATGATGAAGCAGTGTCTAACGGGACTAGAGATACGGCAAGAGAGTACTGCCAGGAGAAGTTATTACCGCGAATCCTCCATGCATATCGCACAGAAGGTCTGCGCGGTTTGGCTGTTACACGTTCGAGCCCTCATGTATCCCACAGAATTTGACCGTAGTATCCTCCCCGAAATGGGTTCTTTGGGATTGCTTGGTTCCACCATTAAGGGTTATGGTTGTGCTGGGGTCAGCAGCGTGGCCTACGGTTTGATAGCGCGAGAGGTGGAACGGTGCGTCTAACAGGTTTTCTCTACCAGTCAAGAATTGAAGTCCCGCAGTGTTGACTCCGGATATCGATCCACCATGTCTGTCCAGTCATCGCTGGTTATGCACCCTATCAACGAGTTTGGTACTCAAGAGCAGAAAAAGAAGTACTTACCGAAATTAGGTGAGCCTCTTGCCGGTTGATAATGTTCCTGTTATTTATCAAGATACAGCAAAGGGCGAACTCATCGGTTGTTTTGGGCTCACAGAGCCAAACCATGGATCGGACCCTTCTGGAATGGAAACAACCGCCGAACAGGATGGAGACGCCTTCATACTTCGCGGCGGTAAAACGTGGATCACCAATGCACCTGTTGCGTAAGTCATACCCGTGAACCGCCCAAGTACTCGAGCTCATGGCATCATTCAGTGACATTTTTGTAGTATGGGCGCGATGCAAATGGGACGGCAAGGTCCGAGGTTTTGTCCTAGAGAAAGGCCTGGAGGGTCTCAGCGCACCAGCCTTCAAGAATAAGTTAGCTCTGAGAGCTTCTCTGACGGGTTCGATCTTCCTGGACAACGTCAAGGCACCAGCCTCGTCACTTCTTCCAAACAGTCAAGGTCTTGGCGCGCCATTCTCATGTCTTAACAACGCCCGGTACGAAATGGTTCCACATTATATTGTTCTCCTCAACTCAACAAACCCGCAGGTATGGTATCAGTTGGGGCGTGATGGGAGCTTTGGAGGACTGTATTGATCGTGCACGGGCTTACGCTCTGGAGCGTTTCCAATTCAAGAAGCCACTGGCATCATTCCAACTGGTGCAAAAGAAGCTCGTTGATGCTCATACCGAAGTCGTTCTGGGTCTTGGTGCGAGTTTGCAAGTTGGACGATTAAAAGACCAGGGCAAATGGGCCCCCGAAATGGTCAGCATCGTGAAGAGGAACAATTGCGGTAAAGCTCTGCAGCATTCAAGAATTGTACTAGATATCTTAGGAGGAAATGCCTGCGCCGATGAGTGAGTCCGTCGTAACCCCCGGTTCGCTTGATTTACTGAGCGGGCCTGTCAGATATCACATCGCACGTCACGTCGCTAATCTTCAAGTCACCAACACTTACGAGGGAACCTACGTATGTTCTGATACTGTCGGCTAACGACTTGCTTACTCTGTCTGCCAGGATATCCATACGTTAATCCTTGGGAAAGCGATCACTGGTATCCAAGCGTTCGCATAATCTGCATACAATATCTACCACGAAATAATGAACGACGTCGGCCGATGTTGCGTGGTGAGCACGATACAGCAAGAATTTGTTAGAAATACAAGTAGATAAGGAATAGTTCGTTATTGCTCTATGCTAGCATCGTCGTTGTCGTCCCATCCTGTCTCACTGGATGCTTCTCGTAAGGTTTGTGTGAGCGCGAGCGGGGAACCTTCCCGGCGCACACACTCGTCCATCATGGCATTCCGCAGCAACACTGTCCGTCGAAGGGAAACGTTGAGGCCCTTCGCCTGGACCTGTTCCTCTGAATAGCGTGGGGCCCGTCGAGGTGAGCCTATCACATACTGAAGCTGCGCTCGCTTTCTGTGTTTCGTCTCATTTTCTCTCCGCTCCTCTTCCTCTTCGTCTAGCATATTCTGTGCAAAGTCTATGGCGGGATCAGAGTTGCGTGGCTGGGTCATAAGAGGTTGGCTCTCAAAGGGGTCGCGGAGATTGTCGTCGTCAATACCGTCGAGGTAACCCATCCTACTCAGCTCTGACGACTCGTCTTCGAGCTGTAGGAGCAAAGGGTCGATGCCCTGTGTGCTCGCATCGTCGTCGTCTCCGAACGCCCAAGGAACTGGTGACGAAGGCCGCTCCGTGGAGCAGGCGAGATCAAACAGGTTTTCTGAATCATCTCGCCAACCTAGCTTCTGGGTTTGAAGGTGTTCATGTTCATGTTTTGGAGGCCGATACAGATGTATCCTGCTCTCCACGGTGAATGTGAACTCGAAGTCGCTGTTGCGGGTGGACGGCTCGTGATGAAGGTCGACGTGGTTGTGGTAGGTCGTCACGCAGGACATGTCGTCAGGCTGGTAATGGCCCATTTAGGCAGGGTTAATCCACCGCGGTGACACCTGACAACGATGGGAAACTCGTGTTCGCAGCGAACGACGCGCTGCTACGCGGCTTCTCTTCGTCAGGACTTCCGACTCAGGTGTGGTAGGGGACAAGTGGTGTGCTTTGTTCGGTGAGCCCGGCGGTGTGAGCCGAGATGGCACATTTCGCCACCCATTATGTGCGGTGCTTTGGGAGAGTGCTCGCTGTTGCAGATATGGTAAATTAAAACCAGCTCGTTCTCAACTCGGGGCTGGCCGACTTCCGTTTCTGTTGCGCGAACTTGGACATCGCCATGAGTGAATCAGTGCAGGACCATCAAGAAGCGGCCCCAGATATCCTGCCTTATATCTTGACACCCACTTGTTGTTGTCCTTTACGCAGCCGTACTGGCCGAGTTACTACACGGCCCTGCAACCAGCTATCGCTGGCATATCCTTTGTTTTATGGTTGCGCGTTTGTGTTGCCTTTATACACCGTTCTTAGGTTGGAGGTTGGCTCGTGGTCGCCATGATTGGCAAATCCATTCGTTGCCAAGGAACAATGACATTTTAACTGAGTAGCTAAGTAACCGACGATGGATGACTTGGTACCAACGTCTTTGACATAGGGGCCTAATGTATATATGTATGGAATCGTCGACGACAGATCGCACTAGGATATTCATATACAAGTCTTGTAACCTACACACGCGAGGACGCAACGCTGCAGAGCGGGGAACGGTGGCAAATCGGGCTCCCCTTTGAATCCCGCACTCTGCGGTAATCTTGTCGATATGTGACGCTGATCCTTATTATGGTGCTATAATTTGTTCGATTTTCCAAATGTCCTACGGAACGCCTACAATTCGAGTCGCGACTTTGCGGACTTAGGATGAACACTCATCCAGTTTCACGTACTTTGCCATGCTCCTCCAAACTACTTTATACCAAACCAATTTGTAACATGGAAGCGGACAAACACATGAGAGATCTCACCCCCCAGAAGATGTTCCTGTTTGTACCTCATCGCCGGCTAATCGATCGTTCGCCAGATAATTCCTCAATCTCGGACCACGCGATCAGTGATCCGGAATACGA
>Ga0307513_10009684_pt1 | contig 12173 bp, 7 predicted proteins | sample 15_EM_MG_FD_202174 | JGI IMG/M metagenome (GOLD analysis project Ga0307513, IMG submission 202174) | Populus trichocarpa ectomycorrhiza microbial communities from riparian zone in the Pacific Northwest, United States - 15_EM | ecosystem: Host-associated > Plants > Roots > Unclassified | place... | reverse complement strand
TTAGCTCTTGCCCATGCCTTTTTATGCTAGTTCGAAGTAGTAAATATGAGTTACTGAGTCTGATTCAAGCTAGATTTATTGTTGAACTATCAAGATATTGATTTGATAAAACTCAATTGATTTGGTTAGATTTTTAATGGTCTATTTAACCCGGTCCAACCTGATTGGATCAACAGCCAAGGAAAAGAAATAAAATGTTGTTGTTATAATAAAAACGATTGATCTGGATTGACTCAATAATTCATGGATTGACTTAATAACCCATGTCTTTTTCCCAAATTAGTCCCTAGATCGTGTTTGACATCTACTGATGCGGACCTCTTGATTACATGGTCAAACAACTTTCAACGAAGTAGATAACAATTCAAAAAGTCAAAAATCAGGTTTGATAGAATCTTGATCAAGAAGGTAACCCGATATTTAAGAACTAAAGGTATTGAAAAAAGACTTGGACCCATAGACAACCTTGTATCTAAGAATCTTAAGTATGTTAATGACATCACAAGCTAGTTAATCTTTGATAAATCAGTTTACGATTTTTGAACATGCAAAGAAAGGTTGTTTTGCCACAAACAAACAAAATGAAAACTTATATTTATTCTTCAACTTGTTGATGAAATTTACAGCTAAAAAAAACATGATATGATTTTCTCTAACTAAACCTTAATGGACCTCTTTTTGGGTTACAAGCTAATGGATCTCTTTTGGATTGCAAGTTAATGGGCCTAAACTAATAATCAACTAATATAAGTCCAATAATAAAATAAACCTCTAAACAATGTCTAATAGGCTAGAATAAACCCAAATTAAAAATAATTATTCAATATTAAATAAATAAATAAAATAGGATAATAAAAACAAGGTTTTCATGCTAAAATTCTTCCCTGTAGCTGGAATCTTTAATTTTCTCATGTTCTTAGCAGATTTTCAGTTCTAACTTGAAACACGTTATTCTTTCTCTTATGGATGAATTATTGGGCCTATCATATATGATTGGAAAGCTTGAGATGTTTAGTTCCCATCCAAACTTGAATCACAAAAAAAAAAAAGCATATGTAGGTACACATGTCATGAACACTACACAAAGATCTAGTTTGATACATTTAATAAGATTTATATAATGACTTCGACCATCTGAAATAATATCTTCTTGAACTACATTTGACCTGAAAATTTACCAAAACATACTTTCATTTATCTAATATCTCCTTGTAAAATTTCAACTCATTTCAATATAAAATTTAAAAAATATACTCAATCCCACAAAATTGTTCAACAAACATTTTAAAACTATATTTAGATCTCTATGCTTTCTCCAACTTAAATCCATAAGCAAGAGGCCCTTCCAGTCCCATTCCTGGGTTAACTCTCACTTGTCCTGCCCACCTGGTCATGCTTTTTCTGCAATCAATTAACATTCCAAAAATCTCGAACTTATACCGCAAAAACATTTTTGTAGACAAACACTACCTTGAACCAGAGCCATGATCCACCGGTCAGAGTCTTCACTCCGAGGACTTCCGCTGCGTGAAGGCGGCGATCGAGAATTTCAACGGAAACTCCTCCTACTGGATGCAGCTCTCCCACAAAGCTTCTACTAGGATTTAGCGTCGAAAGCGCCTTTTCGCAGGAAGTCAAGATCTCTTGGACCAACCTTTCACGGGTTTCTCTTAAAAACAAAATAGCACGTTGAGATAGACCTGAAGTGGTTTAGCCATCTCCATCGACCCCTAGTGTTAGCTCATTTACAGGATTCTTTTGCTCCCAGTCTCCCATGTTAGCCATTTATAATGGCCGCAAAATGTTATACAGAGATGACTTACCTAACCGGGGACTAACTCGAAGAATTGCCTGGGGACATGAACCCTAATACTGCAGCAGTATCCATACGAAAATTCTAGCCATTGATTTCTCTCTGCATTTGTATTCATGGTTTCATACTTCTGCAGGACACCCCCATAATTCTTTGAAGGAACAGGATAATGACTTTCATATTCCAACATAAGTAAACCAAATCTCACTGAACCGTTAAGTAAAAGAAAAGCAAAATCTCACTTTCATGTTCCACTGATATTACAGATTGGCCTTAAAACTATTAGTCCATTTCAATAGCACAGCAACTTCATCTCTTTCTAATCAAATCCAAATCTCAACAAATTACTGTATATAAACCTGCAAAGGCCATAAACATTGAGAGCCACTAAATATAAACAAAACAGAAAACTTCCTGCCCAGTTATCCTATCAAGCTATTAATCAAAGAAAAACCTGTTTTTGAATCCTGAAATAACCGATAATCCCACATCAAACCTAATACATATTCCGGACCAAAACAAGCGGAAACTAAATAAAAGTAGCCAACATTGAGTGTGACAAAGTACGGATTTTTTTTTTTTTTAATCTAAAAACCATAGTTTTAAATTAACAAAAAACTAAAACTCCTTGTAAACTCATGAAATTATTCATTGTAAGAATGTAATGATGAATTTACCTATTTAATCATGAAACATCTGAGCTTGGCATTTGTGCTCAGCATGGTCTTTTCACAATAATTCAATTGTTAATTTCAAATAGATTAGTTTTTTTCCTACTTTTTTTTTTTTTGCATGGATAAATAACTTAGTTACTCCTAGAATAAAAAATCTATTAAACTATCTTCCAAGAGCTTTTTGTTGGTTTTGTTGGTTAATATCAAGTTGATTTAAGGGTATTTTTTTATTTGAATAAATATTAAATATTATTAAAAAAACTTGATGGTGCGTTCGTGACATTTAACATTTTTCATTATAATGGTATAATGATGGATTTGCCGCATGCGTGGCATATAACATTTTTTGTTATAATGATGTAATGATGGATTTGCCCTTCAATAAAAAATACCTTGGAACTTCAAAATGTAGATAGTATTTTCTTTTCACCATGATTCAATTGTTTTTTTCAAATTATGGAGGACAAATTAGTTTTTTTATTTTTTTTCACAGTTAAATGACTTAGTTACTCATAAAATGAAAAACAAATTAAACTTACATTCAGAGGCTTTTTAGCGTTTTTAATTTTTTAGCACCATAAAATTACTTAATTACCCTTAAAGAAAAAATCTACTAAACTATCTTCTAGGGGCTTTTTCGTCCTTTCATAATTTTTTCAGTTAATATCAAGTTGACTCAAGGATATTTTGTTTAGTAAATATTAAATATTATTAAAAAAATAAATTGGCACGTGCAATGCACGTGTCAACAAGTGAGTTGCCCATTCGCTCTTCGTGCAACGCGTGTAAGGTTGTTCGGTGACCAAACGCTGCATTCTACAATAGCATTTAAATCGTTTTGGTGTCCTTTTCTTTTCTTTTTTTTGCTTTTCTTTTTCCTTTTTCTTTTCTTTGTTTCTCTCTTCTCCTTGATTTATGCACCTACCTTTCAAAGTTTCAATATAGTCCTTCAATTTTTTATTCTTTTAGTTTGGTCCATGTTCTTTTTATTACTATTTATTTTATTTTAAATAATTTATAAAATTAAAATTCTTTTTCTATTTTATCCCCTTTAATTTTTTTCATCATTCAAATTTGATCACTATTTGTTTTATTTGACATATTTTTATAAATTGTTTTTTTTTTTTACAATTTCATCCTCCTTAATTTTTTTCCCTAACAAATTTAATCTCCTTTCTTTTGATTGCTATTTTTTTTTACTTTGACAAATTTTTTAAATTGGTATTTTTTTTTATTTTATCATTCAACATTAAATTGGTTAGGAATTGAGTTTCTTTGTTGAGATTAGGTCTAAGATTTCACTGGTTGAGAGTTTTAGAGATTAATTCAAGTTTAGAAGATTTGCTCGAGTTTACTTTTTTTTTTTCTCTTTTTTAAACTCATGTTTTTCAGTTTCATTCCTCAAAATTTATTCAATTAGAGATTGAGTCATGTTATTTTTATTTATTTGCTTTTTATAGGATTTTTCACTAATTTTAAAAATAATCTAGCTAGGTTATCTCGGTTGTTTTTATTTGTAGTTCTTTGTTGAATTTGTTTTGGAAAAAATTTTAAATTGATTTTTTTTTCGATTTCATCATTTCATATTAGATTAGTTGAGAATTAATTTTTTTTTCTAGTTCCATCCTTCAAGGTTGGAGTTTTTTTTTATATTGGGCTTCATGATTTTTTAAAATTTTCTTTTTATTCTTTTATCCTGGTCCCATCACTTCGATCGCGGGTTTAACATGTTAACTTAGGTTCACTCGAGTTTTTTTTAGGATAATTTTTTAAAATTTAATATTTGTTATATTTTATTTTTCAACATAGAATTGTTTTAGAATTGAGTTTTGTGATTTTTTCAGGTTTTGTTTCTATTGAGTTATCTCTTTATTATGATAGGAGTCATAAAGTTTTGTTGACTTGCTTGTTGTTTCTTTGGTATTTTTTTTAATTGATTTTTTTTTGTTCAAATTCATCTTTCTATGTTAGATTTGTTTGAAATTAGACTTTGGCTTTTTTTTTAATTTGCCGATCCTGATTTGATGACCTGGCTTGCATATATGCCATGCTCACTTAGGTTGACTCAGGTCGATTTTTTTTTTCAATTTCTTTTTTTTTCATTTAATTGGATGGAATCTTAGCTTCATTGTCTTTCTTGTTTCGGTAATTGTTTTTATTTTTATAGGTTTTCATGATTATTTTTTGTTTAATGTAGTTAATTTACTATCATTTGTCTATTTTTTTTATTATTTGATTAAATTATACTAGTGTTTTTGGTCGAGTCTAGTCTATGCTCAAGTCAATTTTTTTTTAAATTTTTAAAACATGTTCGCATCGTCTAAATAATTTTTTAACTAGTTTAAAAAATTATTTCTGCACACAACATATCACATGCCCACGAATCTAGTTGATTAACTATAAGAATTTGCTTCTTTTAGCTATCTAAAAAAAACATGTAAGGAAATTGATTCTGATGTAAACATTCATATATATATATATTTTGGAATTTACAAAATTAGATTAATGACAAGGATTCATTGTCTCTTAATCTTCACACACATTAATTTGCTTCTAAATTTTGAAATTTAAAACTTTTAAATGGTCACAAAGAAGAAACGTGTAGAGTCCCCTAGACCACCACAAATTGTCAACATCTTCCATCCAATCAAAACCACTTACGTGTAACAAACATCATCCAAGAATTTCTTACAAAATTTCTTCTCTTCCACTCCATACTTCCACATAGGTCCACCATAGATTCCTGCTTCACCTCACGCCACGTCACCCCTTGACTTAAATGTCCACTAACATACCTGGATACTCCCTAACCGTTGATTAGAATGACCCCAATTTTCTAGCCGTTGATTATTAGGAAAAGTAACTAGTGGACACCATAATTGACGTGCTAATGTTAAAATTTGACAGTTTTTGAATATTTCTGTTACTTGTGTTTCTAACAAGACTTGCCAGTTACTAGACGGGAAGATTTTGTGCCAGCCAACTCTTACAGGATACTGCTGCTCTGTTCACATAGGTAACTTCGATTTTTATGTATTAGAATGTTTTTGATCCTTGTAGTTTCTTTATGGGATTTCTTGTGTTTTATCCTCGCATAGTTATTGCAAATTAAAATGTTGTTGCTGTGTTTGATGTTTTATTGGTGATGGCATTGATGATATTTTGTATATACTATAATTATCCCTAGAATGCTTAGCCCGGGGGTAAGTGGGGTGTTCTTTGAGGTTTTTTTACTGATGTTGTAATGGTGATTTGGAACATTTGTTGGAAATTCTGAGACCTTTCAGCCGGGGTTATATTTCTTGATTTGCATCCGTTTATTTACTGCTAAATTTGAATGATCAGAATTTGTTGAAGGTTACATAGAGGTCAATGGAAATTTAGTTTTGGATGGTTGATATTCTTCTTGATGTTTGTGATCAAAACAGAACTAGCCATTATGCATACAAATAATTGGTCGGTTCACTCAAATTAATGATTTTGTTTTTGTGGAGACTATGCTGGCACCGTTTGGTTATAAGAAATTTGAACAATTTATCGTAAATCAAGGACCTGGGTATCCGAATTATGTGTTTGTGTGTGTGTTGCAGTGAGTGAAGAAATGAAATCTTACTAAATGCAAATTTTTTGTTTGCAGTGTTTGGGGAGTGAAAAAGTTCTCGTACACTTCCATAATCTTGTAATAATACAACTTGGCATGGGAATTGTAAGTGTTTCGAGCTCAGCTTCTTGGACACCACTAGGATTCAGCACGAAATTTTCAACTTGTAGATCTACGGCAAAGAGGCCATTGATTGTGGCATTTAAAGCAGACAAATCCAACGAAACAGCTTTGGTTGCACCCCACGAGCAAATCCCATTGCCCATAGAAACAACAAAGGAGAAGAAGAGACGTGGTAAAAGCAAAAAATCTTCGGATCGATTAAAAGCTGTCCGTACTGAAGTTTCTCCGTGCACCTTGGGAGTGGATTACAATGAAGCTGCTGCGAAACTTGAAAACATATACAAGCTTAGCCCTGGAACTGACACTTCTGATGTGGAAGATGTAAATGGTGTGATTAGGAGATGTAGGCAACGGAAAAGCAAGACTAGTGAATGTGAAAAGGAAGATGACGGTAGAACTAGCAAAATAATCGTAAGGAACCAGGCAAAGAAGGCTAAACGATTGAGTCTTCAGAAAAGAATTGCACTGAGGATCAAGAGTGATGAAAAATTGGTGACTTCAGTTGGGAAGAGAAAAGGTCGAAAGAATGAAAATGAAAAGATTGATGAACTTGTGAGGGAGTATTCTTCTTCAACTGATTTGGCCAGCTTGGACTGGAAAAAAATGAAGATCCCCCCAGTCCTTACTTCAGCAGAGCATGCCTGGTTATTTAAGTTGATGCAGCCTATGAAAGTCAGCACTAAACCTTCCCCTTGATGTCTTTAGCTTTTGCAAATAGGTTGTGTTTTATTGCTGCTAGAATGGTAGTTTTCTGGTATTCAGTTCCATTTCTTTTATATTAGGCATCCCTTCAAGTGAAAGAGCATTTGCAAGAAAATTCGGGGAGAGAACCAACTGAGGGTGAATTAGCTGAGGCAACAGATATGGATGTGCTCCAAGTGAGAAAACAAATAGAGGTTGGTCGAGCTGCAAGGAACAAACTTATTAAGGTAATGATTTATTTTCTACTGGTGGCATTGAAGTAACTCAATTTCTTAGGAAACATGGTCTCACATGGTTATGATAGATTGAAAAAATTACACAGGATTGTAATGCTTGTTGAGTGCTTTTGTTCCCTTTCATCTTCAAGTCAGATGGCATTGTTAGTATCCTTTTTGATGCCCGAGGACTTGTTTAATTTGGAGGAGAAAAATTTACAGCAAATTCTCAATGTTTTTGCAGCACAATCTCCGGCTTGTATTGTTTGTGATCAACAAATATTTTCAAGACTATGCAAATGGGCCAAGATATCAAGATCTTTGTCAGGCAGGAGTGAAGGGACTTATGACAGCAATTGATCGCTTCGAACCCAAAAGGAGATTCCGGCTCTCCACTTATGGGCTGTTTTGGATTAGACATGCCATCATAAGGTCCATGACATTCTCAAGCTTTACACGTGTTTCGTTCGGCCTGGAATCGGTATGTTCTCTTTGTACATAAACTCGGTTTTCTTCCCTTCTGAATGGCGCGATGATTTACGCTTATCCCTTTGATTCTTGCTGCAAGGAAGCACCAGATAAATGTTGAAGCTCTTTCCCTCCTTGGAGTTGGTAGAGTGGTTAGAAATTCATCATTCAATGATGCAGGGCACTGCAAACAATTTAAAATTGGGAACTAGGCAGTTACTATGCAATGCAAGAAAGGAATAGAAAGCTTAGGATAGCACCATATATTTGGATTTTCTAAAAGCCAGAAATTTAGTGGTAATTGTATAGGGAATGTTTTAAATTGCCATGTTTCAGTTCTTCATTTTTAACTCTGCATCTAGTGTTGCTGTGTTTAGTGAGTGTTGAATGGAAAAGGTTGCATGTATTCAATCCAGAACTAGGACTTCCGTTGACTTCAATTTAAAAAGCTTGTTTTGGATGCTTGGCAGGAGCATGCTATAACAGCTTCAACTTGTGCAGATAAGATCAGAAATCCAGAAAGCAAAACTTGAATTGTGGTTTCAACTGCTAAGGAAACCAACGGGGGAAGAGATTATTGAAAAAGTAGGGATCTCCATCGAGAGGTACCATGAAGTGATGAGGGCCTCAAAACCTGTTTTGTCTCTCCATTCGAGACACAAAACAACGCAAGAAGAGTTGATTAGTGGAGTTGCTGATTTCAATGGAGGTGATGACCGGAGGCAATCAGCTCTTCTCAGGCTTGCTCTTGATGATGTGGTAAGCACTCATTTTTTTCCTTTCTTAGAGTTTGTATTGCATTGCTTTCTCTCTTTAATTGTTTACCCTTGTTTGAATCTTATGAGGATCAAAATCCTTTCATAAATAGTCCTGTTGAGAAACTTTCTTTCACCAGCATTATTGTTTCCTTGATCTTTCAACTTGCATTTTATACCAAAAGAAATGTAATTTATGTCGTATAGAAGCGAATTTAACACTTCATGTTCTTGCACTTTATAGAAGGGCTTCTAGGAGCATCACTTAATTGAAAGGACCTCTGAAGCAGAAAGTTCAACTAGCATAGTTTCTCTGTATTGTTAGTTTCAATTCTGTCAGAAACAAATATCTAATCTCTGAAAACCCTCTCCAGCTAGATTCATTAAAACCAAAGGAGAGCCTGGTGGTCCGTCAGAGATTCGGACTAGATGGTAAAGGGGATAGAACATTAGGAGAGATTGCTGGGAACTTAAATATCTCAAGAGAAATGGTCCGGAAGCACGAAGCTAAAGCACTCATGAAGCTCAAGCATCCAACGAGAGTGGATTATCTTTGCCGCTATGTTGTCTGAATTGATCAGCATCATAAGAAGTCTCTGCCTCTTGATGACTCCTCATCACCAGCCATTGTTGCATACTAATGATCTGTATCATGGACATTTTTTAACCACGTGAAAACAGACAAGATCTCATATCATGTAATACGTATTTTTTACAGAACTTGAGATTTCAAATCACCACATATACATGTAATCTTGTCTCTCCTATATAATACAATGATGTCTTACACAGTTCACAAATGTACTCAACCTTTTAGACAATATACTGTATTCTGCTCGTACAAACCTGAACTCCAATGCTCAACGTTCGTTGGCTCTATGGCTTGATGGTGTAACTCCAATCACTCAAGCAGGGGTCAAGCTTAGGTAACAGTACAAAACATGAACGATGATGTAGCGAGCGCTGTCATACATCATACTCTCACAAGCATGGATGGTCCAGGCCAGGCACCTTGTTAGACTGCCAGGGGCGCATAAGGAAACTGGGTCCAGGTTTCTGGCACCATATCCAAAATCCTAAGATTTATTATGTGTGCTGTGTGCATGTTCAGTTGACCATTAGCTCAACTACTGTCTCGTCTGGAGAAATTGTGATCCAATAATTCAGTTCATTAAACATGCCAAAGGTTGTCAGAAACCAATATATTTTTCTATATCTTTCAGCAGATTTCCTTGCTGGCAAAACTTGCCAAAGGTTATCACTTCAGTATTTAGCTCATGTTTTGAACAGTCATTACAAAATCAGTTGTCAAGATTTGTTAGTAGAAAGGTTCTGAGGGCTTTGTCAGAGTGAGCACATGGCAATTTGTTGGGTCAGTTGGGAGCTGGGAAGGGAAAACCCCAGAAGAAAGTGATTGTGGAAAACTCAATTTAGCCCTTAATGTATTATCTCATTGCTAATTAAGTCCTAAATCCTCTGATTTTATCAAATCTTCCCTAAACATAATCAAAATTAGACAATATCACCACTCGGTCCATCAAAAAAGAGTCATAAATCTTTTGATTTTATCAAATTTTGCCTATACTTAAATCAAAAGTAGACAGCATCACCACTCAATCCATCAAAAAAGATGGAGCAAGATTGATAAAATTAAAAGGTTTATGACTCAATTGATAATGAGGTAATATGTTAAGGGTAAATTGAAGTTTTTCCAAAAAGATTTATGCTGAAAATGGTTTGGTGATGGGATAGCATTTTCTTTACAGACCTAGGACAATGATTCTTGCCAGGTTATCATGGCTTCAACTACTAGTCATACATTTTTATGTTGATAGGAAAAGTTGGATGAGCCCCATGAAAATTTGCACCATTGAACAGCTCTGGATAGCATGAATATGATTATTTACAAATTAAATATAAACTCTTCAATCCTGAGATGGGAACCATCCATCGTATTGCAGTTTTTTCCTCAATTTAAAATTCTGAGCAGCATTTAAAGAACATGTGTCTTGGAGTGGAAGGCAATGCCTGCCTCAATATGCTCCTACGCAAATGAGCAAGCCAATACAAGGATTGATCCTTGAGAAGATTAGTTTTGTTAATTAATTCCATTGGCAAAGAAACTAAACAAAACCCTGCACAAATTTCAGAAGCCAAACAACCACAAACGAATACAGAAGGAAACAATCAACAAAATTAAGTAAAAAACTGTTTAAAACCATTACAAGTTAATGCTCAACTAGAAGTCCTAGACTTCACTTCGTTATACAATTTTCCGTTTTCAGCAAACCCTTCGCGGTGTTTCATTATCCAAAACCTCTCTATTTCTTCTGCTTTTCGGCCTGGAATCCTTCCAGCTATCAAATCCCACCTGCAAATTAGTCCCATTTTATGATATTAAGAATCAATCAATGTAAGCATCAACATGACTATACATATGTTGATGTGCATTGTTGAAAGACCAGACAAATTTTGAGTACGAAAAGGTGAAATGCCAGGAACTTTTTGTCTGCAAGAAAGTGCAGAAGGCATCTTCTTGTTAATCCACCAGTTGGCCTGGTCTGGTCATTTAATAATTAGTAGTGGCATGGTCTGAGGATAAGGGCATCGATCCATAAATGCTACACTAGCAGAATGAATTCATTTTTGCAGTATACAGTCATAATTAATGAGCAACAACTCGGAGTTGTCTTTCTTGTTTTCCTTGTTCTTTTTCTTTTTGGATAGGAGCAAATTAGAGAACTCTTGCTTCTGCATAAACCGCCCTTTGAAGGCCAAAACGATAGAATAATTGATTGCTCACATACCAAAAAGATAAACTAGTTGAAGATCATAATAGAAAAGAAAGCCATCAGCAGAATGTGTTAGCATACCTTTCACCAACAAGTCTATGCATTCTGTAAATGAGGTCTTCCTCTTGCTCGCTCATGTTTATAAACTCCCATTCAATACTACTGACCTCTGCATAATAAAGAACATGAAGAAATTAAATTAACAGCGAGCTATATCTCAGTACATATAGACTCTACAAAGAAAGGCACCTGTAAAAGAACAGAATTAACTGCTTTAAGGGCTAGAAAAAACAGCTGAAAGCCAGAGCTTTTTACCAAGAATATAAAATTTCTTAACTAACCTTCAGACTCAGAACTGTTAATTTTAGGTTGTTTCCGGCGGCGGCGGCGGTTCATACTCTCCATCCAAAGAAGCAGAATAAGGAAAAAGATGGTAGAGAAAGCTAGTGGTTTGCCAAAGTTGATAAGGTACTATTTGATGCAAAGTGAGCTTGGAAGCAATCCTACCCAACCTCAAGTCCAGAAAGACTAAATTTATGTTGAAGTGAATACCACATATGCATCCCAACCAACCAAGAAAATTTCTGTTTGTTGACTTTTAGGCATGCAGTAGACTTGTAGTTGACAACCTAAAGTAAATAGAGAGATCCTCTTTCAAAATTGGAGGGGAAGAGAGGCGGGGTATTTCAGGAACTTTGCCCTTTCAAATCCTGTATATCTACAGTACTTAACATGTTGGCAAACTGTTGCTGATAATCAGCTAGTAATATGTTTTGTGCAGTGTTATTAAACGCAATCTATCTTGACGGTCAATTCGAAACAAGATAAATTTAGAAACTGATTCTAGCAGTTGTGAATATGCGATGCCATCAACTTAGTCAAAATTAAATTAAATTTAATTTAAAAAAAATTATTTTCAAAATAATGTTATTATATTTATTTTTAAAAAAATCTTAATATAATGTTATTTTATATTAACCTGAGCTCACATAACTTAAGATGAGTTTAATAACTTAAGATGAGTTTAATA